>OCZT010004662.1_pt1 | contig 13782 bp, 9 predicted proteins | sample 1539031 | NCBI WGS metagenome assembly OCZT01 (sample SAMEA3539308, study PRJEB22396) | soil metagenome | biome: tundra; feature: field; material: soil | place: USA | collected 2010-05 | depth 0.15 m
GGGATGCGGTCGCGGAGACGGCCTCCAAGAATGTCGCACACGGGGACGCCCCAGGACTGGCCGAGGAGGTCGAGGCAGGCGAATTCGAGCGCGGCTAAAACCTGCGTGCGGTTGTTATAGAGCGATGCGGTGGGGTTGGCGATGAGGAACCGCATCTCCTTGAGACGGGCGGGGTCGTGGCCGACGAGGTAGGATTTCATGGCGCGAAACGCCGCCTCCGCGGATTCGCCGCCACCACCCATTTCCCCCAGGCCGACGAGGCCGTTATCGGCCTCCACTTCGACGATGGTGCGCACAAAACGACCCCAGTGGCAGCCATTGGCGTGGCGCAGAGGGGCGTGCAGCGGTACGGTGACAGTGGTCGCGCGAATGTCGGAGATTCGCATACTTAGTTGTATACCACAACAATATTGCCCGAGCGTGAAAATGTTTAGAATTTGCTCGTAAATTGTATAAACGCGGGAAGACGATGGACTTGGATGCGGCTGCGGGAGGGTTGAAGCATGGAAGGAGAGAGCCTGAGATATGTGCTAAATCGCTGAAGAAACGGCCATTAATTTGGTTGACGCTCAAACCAATTCCCGGTAATTTGTTAAACATTATGCGAATATTCCTGTCTGGTGCTCCCATTTTCAATCCATGTTGAATTTACGGTCGATTCAATGGGTTCTTGTCCTTTCCCTGGTGTTCGCGCTGGCGCAAAACATAGAGGCGCAGGTGCTTTACGGAACGCTGACCGGAACGGTGACCGATGCGTCGGGGGGCTCCGGTTCCGACGACCGAAGTAGCCCCAAGCTGACCAGACTGCGGGAAAAGTCGTTTGAAAGCCGCAATTGGCAGGCGGAACCGCCTGCCCCACCACAGCAAATCAAGCTTTTACAGAGCGCTGGGACAGGCGCTTTCGCCTGTCGAGTGAGTTCTTCCGCAGACGCCATACTTCCTTGTTGAAAGACCTCGATTAGCGGGCGCTATCTGCCGAATAGCATAGGAGTTATCGTTTCCCGGTGGAGACTTTAAAAGATCGATTTTCGGGAAGGAGAAATATGAGTCGAACGACTCCAACCGAACCTCAAACCGAACCCGCTGTTTCCACGCCTCGATCAAGCAAGGGGCGCTGGGTGTGGCTGGCGGTGCTGGTTCTGGCGGCAGCGGCGGTATATTATTTCTGGCCGAAAATCAAGGCGTTCCAGTCCAGCTGCCCGGAGTCGGCCTGGTGAGCATCAGCGGAGGGCAGAAGCCGGCGGTGCGCATCCAGGCGAATCCGACGGAGCTGGCGTCGTACGGGCTGAATCTGGAGGATCTGCGAAACGCCATCACGGCGGCGAATGTGAATCAGGCGAAGGGCAACTTCGACGGCCCGCACCAGGCGTACCAGATCGGCGCGAACGATCAGTTGTTATCGAGCGACGACTACCGGAACCTGATCGTCGCCTACCGCAACAGCGCGCCGGTGCGGCTGAGCGACGTGGCGGACATCACCGACGACATCGAGAATCTGCGCCAGGCGGCGTGGATGAACGATACGCGGGCGGTGATCGTCAACATTCAACGCCAGCCGGGCGCGAACATCATTTCGGTGGTGGACCGGGTGAAACTGCTGCTGCCTGGCGTTGCAATCGTCGCTGCCCACGTCGGTGAAGATTCAGATTTTGACGGACCGGACGACCACCATCCGCGCGTCGGTGGACGATGTGCAGTTCGAGTTGATGCTGACCGTCGCCCTGGTGGTGATGGTGATTTTCGTATTGTTGCGCAACGTGGCGGCGACGGTGATTCCCAGCGTCGCGGTGCCGCTGTCGCTGGTGGGCACGTTCGGGGTGATGTACCTGCTGGGGTACAGCCTGAACAACCTGTCGCTGATGGCGCTGACGATTTCGACGGGCTTCGTGGTGTCGTGATGATCGAGAACATCTCGCGCTATATCGAGGAGGGCGAGAAGCCGCTCGAAGCCGCGCTGAAGGGGTCCGAACAAATCGGGTTCACGATTGTTTCGCTGACGGTGTCGCTGATCGCGGTGCTGATTCCGCTGCTGTTCATGGGCGACATCGTGGGAAGGCTGTTCCGCGAGTTCGCGGTGACACTGGCGGTGACGATTCTGGTCTCGGCGGTGGTTTCGCTGACCCTGACGCCGATGATGTGCGCGAAGATCCTGAAGCACAAACCGGACGCGCAGCAGGGACGGTTCTTCCGCGCATCGGAGCGAGGGTTCGAGGCGATCATTTCGCTGTACGGCAAGACGCTGACCTGGGTGCTGCGGCGTCAGACGATGACGCTGCTGGTTGCTGTCGCAACGCTGGCGGCGACCGTCATTTTGTTCATCAAGATTCCGAAGGGATTTTTCCCGATTCAGGATACTGGCGTGATTCAGGGCGTCTCCGAGGCGGAGCAGACGATCTCCTTCCCGGCGATGTCGGAACGCCAACAGGCGCTGGCGAAGGTAATTTTGAAAGATCCGGCGGTGGACAGCCTGTCGTCGTTCATCGGGATCGACGGGACCAATACGACGCTGAATACGGGGCGTATCCAGATCAATTTGAAGGATCTGGACGTGCGGAAAATCAGCGCCAGCGACGTGATCCGGCGGTTGCAGCCGGAGCTGGCGCAGATTCGCGGCATCACGCTGTATATGCAGCCGGTGCAGGACCTGACGGTGGAGGATCGGGTCAGCCGGACACAATTCCAGTACACGATGGAGGATCCGAATGCGGAGGAGCTGAACTCTTTCGTCCCGAAGATGGTGGAAAAACTACAGGCGCTGCCAGAACTGCGCGACGTGGCGACGGATCAACAGGTGGGCGGGTTGAGGGCAAAGCTGGTGTTCGACCGCGACACTGCTTCGAGGCTCGGCATTACTCCAACGACGATCGACAACACGCTGTACGACGCCTACGGGCAGCGGCAGGTGTCGACCATGTTCACGCAGTTGAATCAATATCACGTAGTGCTGGAAGTGAAGCCCGGCTTTATGAAAAATACGAAGGACCTGCGCGATCTGTTCATCCGCTCTTCGGCGGGAGGGTCCACGGGATCGTCGGGAGTGGTGTCGGGAGGGTCGACGACCACGGCGGGGTTCGGACCATCGAGCGCTTCGGTGGCGGCGGGGAACGCGGGACAATCGACCGGCTCGGCGAGTGCTTCGGGAGGCGCGGCGCCTTCGTCGCTGGTGTTTTATGCCAACGGGAATCAAGTGCCGTTGAGTGCGTTTACGCATGTGGAAATGACATCGGTTCCGATTACGGTGAACCATCAGGGGCAGTTCCCGGTGGTGACGTTATCGTTCAACCTGGCGCCCGATACATCGCTGGGGGACGCGGTGAACGACGTCAACATGGTGAAAGAAGAGCTGAACATGCCGGCCAGCATTCAGACGGCATTTCAAGGCACGGCGGCGGCGTTCATCAACTCGCTGGCCAACGAATGGGTGCTGATTCTGGCGGCGCTGATCACGGTTTACATCGTGCTGGGAGTGCTGTACGAAAGCTATATCCATCCGATCACGATTCTGTCGACGCTGCCTTCGGCCGGTGTGGGCGCGCTGCTGGCTTTGTACATCTGCCGGCAGGACTTCAGCGTGATTGCGCTGATCGGGATCATTCTGCTGATCGGGATTGTGAAGAAGAACGGCATCATGATGATCGATTTTGCGCTGGATGCCGAGCGGCACCAGGGCATGCCGCCGGAAGAGGCGATTTATCAGGCGTGCCTGTTGCGATTCCGGCCGATCATGATGACCACGATGGCGGCGCTGCTGGGCGGTCTGCCGTTGGCGCTGGGCACGGGGGTGGGATCGGAACTGCGACGCCCTCTGGGAATCACGATGGTCGGCGGGCTGATTTTCAGCCAGGCGCTGACGCTGTATACGACGCCGGTGATTTATCTCTGGTTCGACCGGCTGGCGCGGCGGTTCGGCGGGTCGCGCGAAGAGGAACATTTGGGCGGCCCCGAGCCCTCGCCGGCGACTGGAGATTGATCGATGAATATCTCCAAGCCGTTTATCGAAAGACCGGTGGCGACTGCGCTGTTGACTATCGCCGTGGCGCTGGCCGGAGGCGTGGCCTACACCGTCCTGTCCCGAGACGATGGCGTCGGCAGTGGCGACGCCGCTGGAACGCCAGTTCGGCCGCATTGCGGCGGTGACCGAAATGACGTCGTCGTCGAGCCTGGGCGGATGTTCGATCACGCTGCAATTCGACTTGAACCGCGACATCAACGCCGCGGCCCGCGATGTGCAGGCAGGCATCGCAGCGGCGCGCGGCTACCTGCCGGCCAACCTGCCCAGCAATCCGAACTATCGCAAGGTGAATCCGGCGGACACTCCGATTTTCCAGATCGCGCTGACCTCGTCGATCCTTAGCAGGGGACAGATGTACGACGCGGCGTCGACGATCATGGCCCAGAAGCTTTCGCAGATCAAAGGAGTGGGCCAGGTTTTCACGTTTGGCAGCTCGCTGCCGAGCGTTCGCGTCGAACTGAATCCGATGACGCTGAACAAATACGGGATCGGTCTGGAGGATGTGCGGAGCGTTCTGAACACGGCCAACGCGAACGTCCCGAAGGGACACTTCTCCGACGGGCAACGGGTATGGGAAGTCGGCTCCAGCGATCAGATATTTAAAGCGGTGGATTACAGGCCGCTGATTGTGGCCTATCGCAACGGCTCGGCGGTGCGCGTTTCCGACGTTGGGGAGGTGGTGGATTCGGTCGAGGATCTTCGGAATGCGGGCTATGCCAACGGCGAACGTTCGGTTCTGTTGACGGTCAACCGGCAGCCGGGTGCGAACATCATCGATACCGTGGATCAGATTCGGGCGGCGCTTCCGCAACTGAAGGCCGCCATTCCACAATCGATCAAACTGAGCGTGACCCAGGATCAGACGGTGACCATTCGCGCATCGGTACACGACGTGGAGATCACGCTGACGATCTCCGTGATCCTGGTGATTTTTGTGGTTTTCGTTTTCCTGAGAAACGTGCGGACCACGCTCATTCCCAGCGTTGCGGTTCCAGTATCTTTGATCGGCACGTTCGGCGTGATGTACCTGTGCGGTTACAGCATTGACAATTTGTCCCTGATGGCGTTGACCATCTCCACCGGATTCGTGGTGGACGACGCGATCGTGGTGATCGAGAACATCACGCGTTATCTGGAAGCGGGCATGAAGCCGTTCGCGGCTGCTCTGAAGGGGGCCGAGGAGATCGGTTTTACCGTGCTGACGATCAGCATTTCACTGGTGGCGGTGTTCATTCCGCTGCTGTTGATGGGTGGCATCGTGGGCCGGCTGTTCCGCGAATTCTCGGTGGTGTTGTCGGTGGCGATCGCGGTTTCGATGGTGGTATCGCTGACCACGACGCCCATGATGTGCGCGCATTTGCTGAAGGAACACGTAGCTCATGGCTGGATGTACCGGACAACTGAGCGCGCCTTCAACTGGATTGTCGACATGTACGCGCGAACGTTGACGCGCGTGCTTCGCCATCCTGCGATCACGCTGCTGGTGTTAGCCGCAACGATCGGATTGAATGCCTACTTGTTCGTGAAAGTGCCCAAGGGTTTCTTCCCGCAGCAGGACAACGGCCGCATGCAGGGGACCATCCTGGGGGACCAGGACACGTCGTTTCAGGCGATGGAGGGAATCCTGTTGCAGATGGTAAAGATCGTGCAGGCCGATCCGGCGATCGACACGATGACGGCGTCCACAGGCGGCAGCGGCGGCGGAGGCGGCACCATCAACCAGGGCGCGTGAACATTCAGTTGAAGCCCTTGAACGTGAGAAAAGTCTCGGTGTACGAAGTGATCGACAGACTGCGGCCGCAGTTGGCCAGGGTTCGAGGCGCGACCTTGATTCTGCAAGCCGCGCAGGATGTGCGCGTCGGCGGGCGGTCGAGCGCGGCTCTTTATCAATTCACGATGCGCGGAGACAATCTGCAGGATCTGACCACCTTCGGGCGGCCGATGCTGGAAGCGCTGAGGAAGATTCCTCCGATCACCGACGCCAACAGCGACCAGCAGAACAACGGTCTGCAATCGGTGGTGACGTACGATCGCGATTCGGCGGCGCGGTTCAGCATTTCGCCGCAGTTAATCGACAACGTGCTGTACGACGCCTTCGGGCAGAGGCAGGTGTCGACCATGTACACGTCGTTGAACCAGTATCACGTGGTGATGGAGGCCGCGCCGCGCTTCTGGCAGGACCCTGAATTTCTGAAACAGATTTATGTTCGCGCGCCCGGCGGGCAACAGGTTCCGCTGAATGCGTTCACGCGCTTCGGGCCCTCCACGGCGCCTCTGTCGGTGCCTCATCAGGGTCTATTCCCGGCGGTGACGCTCTCGTTCAATCTTGCTCCCGGGGTAGCGTTGGGTGACGCCGTCGACGCCATCACCGAAACGGCCGCCAAAGTGGGTCTGCCTCCGACGATTCACACGACGTTCGCGGGAACCGCGCAGGCGTATCGGCAATCGCTGGGAAGCGAGCCGTTTCTGATTGCCGCGGCGCTGGCGACGGTGTACATCGTGCTTGGGGTTTTGTACGAGAGTTATATTCACCCCATCACGATTTTGTCGACGCTGCCGTCGGCAGGCGTGGGAGCGCTGCTGGCTCTTTTTCTTTTCAAGACGGATCTGAGCCTGATCGCGATGATCGGGATTATTCTACTGATCGGCATCGTGAAGAAGAACGCGATCATGATGATCGACTTCGCGCTGGCCGCGGAGCGCGGAGAAGGTATGAATCCGCGCGACGCGATTTACAAAGCTTGCCTGCTGCGGTTTCGTCCGATTCTGATGACGACCATGTCGGCGATGCTGGGCGCGGTGCCGCTGGCCTCCGGCGTAGGCGTGGGGGCGGAGTTGCGGCGTCCGCTGGGGATCACGATCATCGGCGGACTGATAGTCAGCCAGTTGCTGACTCTCTATACGACGCCGGTGGTGTATCTTTCTCTCGATAATCTGCGGTTAAGATGGGAAGGCCGCAAGCATTAGGGGGTGTCGAGTGGGGAAATCCGCGTGCCTCCGACGGTTCCTGTGCCAACAGCGGAAGCGTCAGGATGCTGAACAGAATCGACGGCCCGATCATGAATGGACCTCCTAAGGTTTGGACTGAGAAAGCTCATGGAGACGCGTCCCCAGTTTTTCACGGGCCGCGGTCAGCGCTTCCGGGTCATTCTTAAAAGTGTAGGCGTTGGTGATGAACGACCGGGAGATTTCTTCGGCCCAACTACCTTGCCCGGCTTTCGCGAGAGCGAACAGGTACTCGTAATCTTCCATTCCATCGCGGATCAGGTTCAGGCGGATACTGGGGATCGGGATGGGCGTGGTTCCACCGATCCGTGCCGTGACGCCCGGGTAGAAGAGGGCGCCGCTTCCGTTCCCAGCGGCGAAGTAGAGGTGATCCCAGGGATCATCTCCCCACACGTCGGTCGCAAAATACAATTCGCCGTGTATCTTATAGAGGAACGCCATCCATTGAAAGATTCGGTTCCGCACCGGGGAGGCGTCCACCGTGTAGACCGGCCAGGTGGCCGACTTCGGACCGGGAGTGCCATCCTGACAGCTCTCGTACTCGTCGCAGGATTGGTACCACCAAAGTTGCTTGCCGGGATGGGTCAACCACTCGTTGTAGCTGTCCCGCTGACTGCCACTGCGCTTGGGATGCACATGGTCGACGACCGGAGCGAGAATGTCGATCAAGTCGAGTACCCCGTTCTCCGTGGCCTTAGCGATATTGGTTGTGATCAGTATGGGCACGCCAGGACCGGCCTCGCGGAAGGCTTTCGCGCCAGACGAGAGCTTGTCCCAAGTACAGCCGCCGGGCGGTTCGTCGCACTGATATTGGACGAACTTCGGCATCCAGCCCTTGGCCTTGAAGTGCGCGACCCAGTCCTTGAGGTCCGGCACGTTCAGCGTATAGCTGCCGTAATGGATGGCGGTCAACTGCGCTCCCGGCAGAATGGTCTTGGCGCGACCGTCCAGCAGTGGTCCATAGACGGCGTCGAACTGAGTCCACTTGCCGTTTGGCTGGGTGGGCACCGCGACGACTGCGGCGACCGAGACCCGGTGGTCGAGAAAGAAAGCAGCGATCGCGGCGTGCGTCAGCGCGACCGCATGCAGGACATCCTGACTGCCCGGGTACTTGATGCATTGATCCGCGCTTCCGTAGACCGCGTTGCAAAACGGGGCAAAGCCCAAGCCGAAGGCGGAACGCAAGGTTGCCGTCGAGGGAAGCTCGAAGTTCCATACTTTCAGGCGAGCCGGCACTTTCGCGAGCAGTTGCGCTCCATCGTTAAGGGTCACGGTGGCCGAGTAGTAGCCCGAAACCGTTTTCAGCGGGATGTACACATCGATCCACACGCTGCGGGTTTCATGGGGAGGAATCGTAATGGGAAAGGCATTCCTCGCCTGGCGGAAGTATGGGTCGCGCGCCGGAATTAACGCGTCCGGCGTCAGGCCGGGAGTGCCGTTCAAATCGGTGACCGTTTTCACGTTCAAGTACGCTTCTCGCGAGACGGTGACGTTGGGGTCGGCCGCAATCACGCCGCCGGTCGCCGCGTTTACGAAGTCGCTGACGGTAGCGTTGAGTTGGATAGGATTCGATCCGGCGCGGACGTGTATCTGGAAGCTCTCAAACTCATTGCGGGCGGCGGAGATTTCAACCCAATGCAGCGGGCCTGGAGTCGCATGGGGACCGATTTTCGCCAGTGAGCCGGTGACCCAGACGTTGGACGGGAATTCTTTGTATACCTCAATGGCAGGGAAAAAACGCCGATCCAGCGGGTCCGCCTGCTCAGAGGCCGATGCGACCGCCGCAGAGCAACATAGGAGGAGCGCGCCGTGGAGAGATTTCATAAGCTATTTTGTTCAAACCGCGGTAATCAGGGCCCCTTCCCGGTCCTTCCGCAGCCGCAAAAAGAACTGGACATAGCGCATCACCAAAGGGCGGTAGAAACCAAATAAGATACCACCATAAATGACCCCTCCCGCAGTCACCTCGATTGCCAGTCTCCAGATTGGCAGCCAGGCGCCCGGCAGCGTCCATTGTTTCAGGACGAGCACCCCGCCTACCATTGCGGTTGATCCGACCAGCGCGGGCGCGAGAATGCGGGCGTAATCCCAAATGGTGCAGTTGATCTCGCGAAACAGTTTCAATGCCGGAGGCAGCATCAGCAGAGGCGCGGTCAGGATCCAGGTGGCGGCCACAGCGGCGGTGCCCCAGTGAGCGGCGATAAAAAACGACACGGGCATGACCACGAAGGACAGAATGGAAATCCACAGCGAGTAGGTCGTGAAGCGCAGGGAGGTCAACACCTGGGTCATCAATCCGTTCATCGTGCGAAGAGCGGTGAAGATCGCCAGCCATTGCAACGGCAGGATCGCCGCCTGCCATTTGTCGGTAAGGACGACATGCACCATCTCCGGCGCAACCACCGCCAGGCCGAACACTAGCGGAAAGATGGAGAGGGCCAGCGCGTCGGCGATGAACAGAAAGTAGCGCCGCACCAGGTTTCGATCTTCCTGGATTCGCGCGAACAAGGGGCCGGCGACCCTCATGATGAGCATCCCGATTTTTTCCGCCGGAGCGCTGGCGACGGTCATCGCCATCTGATAGGCCCCGAGCGCGGAATCTCCCAGCATTCGTCCAATGATGAGTCCGTCGGCCTGGGAGTAAGCGGTGAACGCAATCCGGCTGAGCGCGACCTCCATGCCGAACTTCATATGCACGCGCACGCTATTCCAGCGAGGCCAGACAAAGCCCACCGGCTTCCAGAATGCCGTGATTCCAGCGCCCGTCGCTTTACCGGTCAGGGGGCCCGCCACCAGCGACCAGTAGCCCAACCCGGCGAAAACACTGCCCACCGTAACCACGGCCTGAACAAGCACCGAGATCGATTCCGCCAATGACAGTCTGCGGTAATCCATGTCCCGCTGTAAAAGACCCAGGGGGACGGCCTGAACAGCGGTAATGAAGAATCCCAGGCTGTTCACGATCACCAGCATGCGAAGAGGTTCCGATCGAAAGAACGATGCGACCAGCGGAGCCGCGGCAACCGAACATCCGAAGGCGGCCGAACAGAACACCAGAGAAACCGTATTGAGCTGCGCCAGGACGCGCCGGTCGAGCTCCAGCATGTGGAGCACGGCGATTCCTATTCCGAACTCGGCCAGCACGTTGGTCAACGTGCCGATAATGCCGGCGATGGCCACAATACCGAAGTCGGCCGTGGTCAGCATGCGGGCGGCAATCAGCGTTGCCAGCCAGGTGACGGCTTGGGTCACTCCCTTTGCCCCGGCGGTCCAGGCGAGGCCGCCCACGAACTCCACGTCGAGCTTCCGGGGTGGCGGCGCGCTCTCCTCGCTCATGATGGCCTACTGGTTCTCACCGGCGTGAACGCGCTCCACCAGGTCGATGTATTCGGAGGACGGAATTTCGAAAAAGCGCTCGGCATACTTGCAAACGCCGCTTCCCAGCATACGGGAATGATACATATTCAAGCCCTGCGTGCTTTGCACATAGTCGATCGCTTTGTTGGCGAAATCGAAACATCTGAGCATCGCCAGTTTGTCTTCGATGACGTCATCGATCACGACGATCACGTTCGGGATGCATAGGCCCCACACTTCGTAGCCGAAAACGCGGATGCTCCGGTCTATCTTCTTCAGCGCGGCGGCCAGAATGTAATTGGTTTTGCGGTGATCGGCATGGCCATCGAGCATAAACGGGACGAAAACGGCATCCACTTTCCGGTCCGAGACGATCTGGCGCAATGCTTCGGCTGCCTCTTCCGAACTCGCCGTCAGATCGGCGTAGCTCAAAAAGACCGGAGGCTCCATCTCGATCACGGCCGCGGCGCGCCGGGATTCTTCATTGCGTAGAGCGGTCATTTCCGGCCGCGTCATCCCCAACTCCTCGTGCCCATCGGCGCCGTCGGTCAGCATTACCACGCACGCGGATCGCTTGGCGCGCACCTGAAGGGCCAGCGCACCGCCGCAGCCGATGGTCTCATCGTCCTGATGAGGAGCCAGCACCAGCATCGATTCGCCGAAGGGCGCGTGGATCGGGATGGGGCGCACAAAACTGGAAAAGTAATCGGTCATCGACGCGAGTTGCCGCACGCGGCGGTCGTAATCGGTGAGCGAGGTTTTCAGGAACAGCTTAAAGTTCGTGCGGGCATAAAGAATCGGCAGAACCGCGCGGTAGCCATGGCGGATGTAGTCGCGGATGTTCATGCTGCGTCACACACAACGTTCAGGATAGCGGTTTGCGGTGCTTTTGGAGCCACATCTTCATGTTCATGTAGGCGCGCGCGAGCTTGGCCTTGGTGTATGGCTTCCCTTTGGTGAACCAGAAATAAGAGGGCGACCAGCGGTGAGATCCAGCGAAAAGGCTCACCACTTCGATGGATTCATTGCTCCACAGATCCTTGTACGGCTCCGGCCCCAGCAGGAAGTCCAGGCCCTTCCATTGCGACCGGCAGGCCTCCTCGATCAGGAGGGCGATGTGGATTTTGCTGGGCGAAAAGCCACTAAATTCGGCCCGATAAGACGGCCGGTACCACTGCAACCAGCCTCCCGCGAAGAATCCGAAATGATAGCTCACGTCCGTCGAGCCGCAACGGACGGTGGAGAAGTGCATGCCGCGACCCCACATCCGCCGCAGCACGGAATGGAAGTGAAGCCGCTTCGCGGGGTCCTGAAATATCCCGGGGAAGCCTTGTTTCAGCCACTTTTCGTCATGAACCTTGTAGAACTCCTCAAGAACGGATTCTGCTTCGGCTATCGTGGAAGGCTGCCATAACGCGACAGGCCCCTGTTCGGCAAGGCGCTTGCGCTGCCGCCGCACGTCGATCCGGTGGCTGCTCCTCCAGCGCTTTTCGATCTCCTGGAAGCTGGCGCCGTCGATTCGGAGCCGCGCGGCCGTTTCGCGCTGCTCCGCGACAGGCATCCCCCTGCCCGCAAAAAAAGATCGCAAGATATCGAGCGAGGGATCGGCGGCCGGCACATTCGGCCAAAAATAGACGCCGCGGCCCCGGTAATGGCGGAAAGCGGCTTCGAGCATCGCCGGAAGGGCGACAGCCGCGACTTGCGGATCGACGATGGGAGGCACGTAATCGCCCCAAGCGAACGGAGTTACCAGCGAGAAGTACATTCCCCTGGCGTCGCTCCGGATGCGAGCCTGGGGAAGAACGCCAACCAGGCGGCCATTTTCGCGGGCGGTGATGACGGTAACGTCCCGGGCGGTGAAAGCGTCGAGCCAGGCCAGATGCCAGGCAGTTTGCGAAAACGCGGTTGTGTAAGAATCTCCAACCAGCGAATCCCACTCCGACGCCAGTGCCTCGATGGCTTCTTTCCCCTTCGCTATTTCAACTGCAATCATATGTTGGGAAAGAACTTGTGGCGCAAAGACGTATCTCGAATTTAGCAAGCGCACGCAGCTTAGTCAAGTCGCGCAAAAAGGAGAATGTCCTACCCTGCGGCAAATACCCGCGTTCTATTGACGAGGCCGTCTCCTTAGTTTTCAAAACCGCAAACGTCGACTCAAAACTCCTGTGATTTGTGGCGTTTTGCGAAATCGACCACGCATCGGGCGCGGATCGGGCTGTTACATATCGAGCGGGAGACAAGGATGCGCCGAATTATGAAGAACCCCGCACTGGCCGCTTGCTGGCTAATGGGTACGCTGGTCGCACAAACACGGGTGGATCTGCAGAATCAGTCGAAAAATGTGAACCTTGAAGCCGCACCGTTCACGGCGCCGGTGAAGTCGGGCGCGGTATTGCCGGCGACTTGCCTGCTCGGAAATCTGTTTTTTCAAACAACAGCGCCGGCCGGCACCAACCTATATGGTTGCACCGCGACGAACATATGGTCGTTGGAAGGGGGCACCGGCGGAAGCGGCGGCACCTTGACCATTGACAATGGCGGCACGGCCGTCGGATCTCGGGGAATCGCTAATTTCATACCGGGCGCCGGCATTCTGGACATAATCAGCGACACCGGGACACAAATCAATATTCAGCAATCCGTGGATACGGGACTGATCCTGAGCCGGGCGGGCCACCAATCCGGGCAGACTCTCCTGTGTGCGTCAAGCAGTGCATCTTCCTCAATCTACACCTGCGCGATGACACCCACGTTGACTAGTTACACCAAGGGCATGGTGCTGAACTGGACTCCGGACGTCAACGGGGCGGGCGGGCCGACGACGTTGAACGTGGATGTGCTGGGCGCGCAGTCGGTGAAACTGGCCGATGGAGTGACGGATCCGGCGATCGGCGACCTGACCGGCGGCGGCATGTACGCGATCTGGTTCGACGGAACCGTGTTCCGGCTGATGGAATCTTCTCTGGTGAACGCACTGGCGGGCACCCAGCCTACGTGCAGTTCCGCGCTACGAGGAAGAATCTGGACCGTCTTCAGCGCCACCGGAGTCAAGGATACCGTCACCGTCTGCGCGAAGGACGCGACGGACGCGTACGCCTGGCGGGTCATTTATTGATCTGGGCTCTCGACGGCGTCGAAGCTGACCGCTCCCGTTGGTCGCGGCTCTATGCTGGTGGTCTGCGTCAGAAGTCCTCATCATTTTACGGGGCAGCCGATGGCGTTTGCGGGTCTATCGTGGGCCCCCAATTGTGGCGGCAGCCGTCCTTTCAAGGCGGCTTCGAGGTAAGGCCCACCAGCGCCGGCACAAAGCCGGCTTGCCGCCATCATTGGCGGCCCCACAAGGTCGGCGCGATAATGGTTGGAGCGTGTGACGCACTACACTAGTCTTGCCCGAGAGCGTCGCGGGG
>OCZT010004663.1_pt1 | contig 13776 bp, 14 predicted proteins | sample 1539031 | NCBI WGS metagenome assembly OCZT01 (sample SAMEA3539308, study PRJEB22396) | soil metagenome | biome: tundra; feature: field; material: soil | place: USA | collected 2010-05 | depth 0.15 m
GAGACACACCCCGAGGATGGGGATGCTGGCGCCGAGCGTGCGGATCAGCTCCACCGAGATCCCCGCCTCGGCGGGCGTCTTCGGGCCGGGCGACACAACCACCGCGGCCGGACGGCGCTCGCCGATGGCGGCCACCGTGGTGGTGTCATTGCGCACCACGACGCAGCGCGCCCCCAGCTCGCCCAGCCGCTGGACCAGGTTGAAGGTGAACGAGTCGTAGTTGTCGACAACGACGACTGAATCTCCCAGGTCCCGCTCGGGCAGGAGGAATTCCTCGTTCACGACCGGCTGCCCTCCGCTCCGCTCAGCGCCGGGCACACCGCCTCGGCGGCCCGGACCAGAGCGCGCAGCTTGTTGTCGATCTCGCGCGCCTCCTCGGACGGGTCCGAGTCGGCGACGATCCCGGCGGCCGCCTGGAGGTGGAGCCGGCCCTCGCGCACCACCGCGGTGCGCAGCGCGATCGCCGTGTCCAGGCTGCCCCGGAAGTCGAGGTAGCCGACCGCGCCGGCGTAGACGCCCCGGACCTCGGGTTCCAGCTCGGCGATGATCTCCATGGCCCGCACCTTGGGGGCACCGGTCACCGTCCCGGCCGGGAAGCAGGCGCGCAGCGCGTCGACGGCGGTGAGCCCGGGGCGGAGCCTTCCCTGGATGGAGGTCTCCAGGTGCATCACGTTGGCGTAGCGCCGCACCGCGGCGTAATCGCTCACCTGGACGCTGCCGATCTCGCAGACCCGCCCGACATCGTTGCGACCGAGGTCGACGAGCATCAGGTGCTCGGCCTGCTCCTTGGTGCTGCCGCGCAGCTCAGCCTCCATGGCGGCGTCCTCCTCCGCCGTGGTCCCGCGCCGCCGGGTGCCCGCGATCGGGTGGTAGTCGACCCGCCCGTCCGCGGAGACCCGGACCAGCATCTCGGGAGAGGTGCCGACCAGGGCGCAGTCGTCGGTGCGCAGGTAAAAGAGGTACGGGCTCGGGTTGGCCTCCCGGAGCGCGGCGTAGAGCGTGATCGGCGAGACGTCGAATGCCAGGCTGAAGCGGCGCGACACCTGCACCTGGAAGATGTCCCCGGCGGCGATGTATTCCAGGCACCGCTCCACCGCGGCCAGGAACGCGTCGCGGCTCAGGTTGGCCGCGCTGTCCGGGAGGGGCGGGGGCGCGGAGGGCGCGACCACCACGCTGGGGGCCACCGCGGCCGACAGGCTCGCGGCCATCGCATTCAGGCGGCGCACCCCCTGGGCATGGGCCTCGGCCAGGTCGGAGTCGGTCGGGATGTGGGTGATGAGGTGAACCAGCCCCTTCTCCCGGTCGAGGACGCTGCACGAGAGGCAGCGGCCCCACCAGGCGTCGGGGAGGTCGAGGGGATCGCGCTCGGGTCGGGCGACCTTCTCGAAGCTGGTCAGCGCCTCATAGGAGAGGTGCCCGACCGAGCCGCCCGTGAAGGGCACGTCGAGGTCGTCGGGGAGCGCAACGCGCGGACCGGTGGTGAACTCCTGGAGGGCGCGCAGCGGGTCGGCGCACGGCACCGGGGCGGCCGGCTCCCCCTCCCCGAGGCGGGTGAGGCGCCCCCGGCGGACCCGGAACCTCTCCGGCCCGGCCAGGCCCGCGAAGGTGAAGCGGGCAAACTCCCCCTCCCCGGTCGCCGACTCGAAGAGGAAGGCTCCGGGCCGGTCCCCCACGGCGGCCAGCAGCCGCGGCCCGGTCACCCTATGGGCCGGGATGGTCCGCACCAGGGCGACCAGCTCGTGATCACGCGCCAGCCGTCGGATCTCGTCGAGACCCGGACGCACCTCGGATTGCGAGCCCTCGGTCAGGTCGGCACCGCCGCGGCGGAGCCGGACCGCCCCGGAGGGGCCCCGGCGAGCAAGTTGCCGATCCGCTGGATGCCCTTCTCCAGGTTGGCCACGCTGTTGGCGTAGCTGAGGCGCAGGTACCCCCGGCCGTGCGCGCCGAAGGCGGTACCGGCCAGTACCGCCACCCCCGCCTGGTTGAGGAGCGCCTGCTGCAGGGCTCGTTCATCCCAGCCGGTGGCCTCGATGTTGGGGAAGACGTAGAAGGCCCCGGCGGGCCGGTGGCAGCGGACTCCGGGGATGGCATTGAGCCCGTCGACGACGACGTCGCGGCGCTCCGAGAACTCCGCCATCATCGCCGACACCGCGGCGTCGGAGGCGGCACCCTCAAATGCCTCGACCGCCGCCCACTGGGTGAAGGCGGCGGCGCACGACGAGGTGTTGATCATCAGCGTGTCCATCCGCTCCGCCAGCTGGACCGGCATGGCACCGAACCCAAGCCTCCAGCCGCACATTGCCCACGCCTTGGAGAGCCCGTCCATCAGGAGGCACCTCTCGGCCATCCCGTCGAGGGAGTACAGCGAGACGTGCCGGCCCTCGTAGATGAGTCGCGAGTAGATCTCATCGCTCACCACGAAGAGGTCGTGCTCGATGGCGACCGCCGCGATCGCCTCGCAGTCCTCCCGGGTCAGCACTCCGCCGGTCGGGTTGGCCGGGCTGTTGACGATGAGCGCCCGGGTGCGGGGGGTGACCAGCGAGCGCAGCTCCCCAACGTCGAGGCGGAAATCGTTCTGCTCGCGGATCGGCACCGACACCGGGGTGGCGCCGACGAAGTTGACCAGTGAGCTGTAGATCGGATAGCCGGGATCCGGGAGCAGGACCTCGGCGCCCGGCTCGATCAGGGCGAGGAGGGCGAAGTAGAGCAGGTTCTTGCTGCCGGGCACGAGCACGATCTGCTCGGGGCCGGTCGCCACCCCGGTCTGCCGGGTGACGTAGCGGGCGGTGGCCTCGCGCACCTCCCAGATGCCGCTCGCCGGCGTGTAGTGGGTCGCGCCCTCCCGGAGTGCCCGGATCGCGGCTTCGCTGATGTTGGGCGGGGTGGCGAAGTCGGGCTCCCCGATCTCCATGTGGATGACGTCCCTCCCCTGCGCCTCCAGCCGCTTGGCCTGGGCCAGGGTCTCGAAGGCGGACTCGGTCCCGAGCCGCGACATCCGGTCGGCGATGCGCAGCCCGCTCACGCGGTCCCCCGCAGGGAGGGAAGGTCGCCCCGGGCCGGCTGCTCCACCACGTCGACGGAGTCCACGCGCGCCGAACGGGGGCCCTCGTGAAGTGATTGAATCAAAAGCTCCATCTGGGTGCGCGTTCCCTCGAACACGCACTCGACGGTCCCGTCGGGCCAGTTGGCCACGGTGCCGCGAACCCCGAGCTCGGTGGCCCGGAAGAGGACGAAGGCGCGGAAGCCGACGTTCTGGACGCGCCCGCTCACCGTCGCGTGGATGCGCAACTCATCCGCCATCGACCGATTATCCAAGAAGCGGCAACACCCAAGCCCGCCGGCGCGGGGTGGCGGGACGCCGCGAGTGCCGTGACCCCGCAGCTGCGGCCTGCTGCTGGGCGCGATCGGCGCGCTCGGCGCGTCAGACGGCTACGGCCGCCGTCCCCTCCACCACCCGAATGTGGGTGAGCAGGTCGCGCACCGAGGAGAGCTTGGTGCCGGACAGCTCGGACATCAGGGCCAGGATGCGCCGCTGCACCGGGGCCTCGTGGTCGCGGCCGGGGAGGTACATGTTGAGCATGCGGCGGATGTAGTGAGGGTCCTCGAGCAGGGACACCACCGAGGGCTCGGTGATGGTGGTCGGGTGCTTCGGGCTGTCGTTGGTGCTGCGGATCATCCAGAGCGACATCCGGAGGATCGCGGGGAGCACCTCCGGCTTGTTGCGGACCGCCTTGCGCAGGTACTTGGCGTAGGCGGCGCCGTGGCGCAGCTCGTCGGCCGCCAGGACCTTGAAGATCTGCCGGAGGACCGGCTCCGGAGCATTGGCGCTGAAGGCGGTGTACCAGTGGGCGAGGCGCTGCTCGCCGCAGTAGTGCATGGTCAGGGTCTCGATGGCGGGGCCCTCGTCGAAGGTGAGCCGGAGCCGGGGAAGCTCGGCCTCCTCGATCACCTCGCCCACCCGCTCCAGGTACTTGCGGAGCACCAGGTGGTGCTTCATCTCCTCATAGAACCAGACCGAGATGAAGCTGCAGAAGTCGATGTCGGCGTAGAAGTCGCGCAGGAACATCTCCGTCGCGTAGAGCGCCGAGAGCTCGGTGAGGCAGACCTCGCGGACGTCGAAGATCCACCCGGGGGTCAGCTTGTCGGGCTCGATGGCGTCCCAGTCGATGTCGCGGCTCAGGTTCCAGCGGGCGCGTTCCAGGTTCACAAAGAGGTCGTCGTATAGCACGATTTCATGCTCCTGGTGCAGAATGGCCAAAACAACCGCCGTCAGGGCGGTCCCCACCACGGCTTTTTGTGTGAGGTGGATAATTTGGCCATGACATCCAAACCGCGCACCGCGGCCTTGGTCGAGTCGGCCAACCTTCCCTCCGCCGTCACCGCCCGGCTGCTTGCCGACGCCGACGCCATCGCCGGCCGGATGGCCAGGCGGATCTCCTCGGAGATCGTCTTCCCCGGCCGGCTCAACACCGTCGGCTACCTCCGCTCCATCGTCTCGGCCTGCCGGGACGCCCTCCGGGTGCTGGTCCGGCGCCTCCACGACGGGCGCGGGCCTCGCCTCGGCGATCTCGACCGGCTGGCCCAGATGGGCGCCGACCAGGCCGACCTCGAGGTCCCGCTCGACGTGCTCCTCTCCGCCTACCGGGTGGCCGCCAAGGTGGTCTGGGAGGAGGTCGTCGGCACCGTCGCCCGCGAGCACGAGATGCCCCAGACGACCCTCATCGCCCTCGCCGCCCAGGTCATCGACTACCTCGACGAGATCTCCGCGGCCGTCGGCGCCGCCTATCTGGAGCGGCGCGAGCGCCTGCTGCGGCGGCGCGACCAGGAGCGCGACCGCGTCCTCCACCGGCTCCTCGCCGGCGACGTCTCCCCCGAGCTGCGCCGCGCCGCCGCGGCCTGCGAGCTCGACCTCACCCCTCCGTACCGGGTCATCGCCTGCGTCTGGCCGGGTGACCAGGACCAGCTGACCGAGCAGATCCTTCGACCTCTTCGCGCGCTGACGGTGTCGGCGTCCGAGGACACCTGGATGCTGCTCGTCGATCCCCGCACCGATCACCTCCCGGCCTGCACCGCGGCCACCGAGACCCACCCGGGGGTAGTCTTCGGTGTCGGCCCCGTGGCGGACCGGCTGAGCGACGTCGGCGACGCGTCGCACCGAGCTCTGCGCGCCCTGGATGTCGGCCAGCGGCTGGTCCCGGAGCGGCGGATCCACGATGACGCCGAGCTGGGCGTCTTCGCCGTCCTCGACACCGACCCGGAGGCGATGCGGCGCTTCGTCGCGAGCGTCCTCGGACCGCTGAACGCGCCGGGGGTGGACCGGCATGGCGAGCTGCACGAGACCCTGGAGGCGGTGCTGTCGACCTCTGGTCTGGGCGAGGCGGCCGCCAAGCTCGGCCTTCACCGCCACACCGTGGTGTACCGCCTCCAGCGCATCCGCGAGCGCGGTCTGCCGATCGACGACCCGACCCGGCGTCACCTGCTCTGGCTGGCCCTCAGAGCGCGCAGGCTGCTGCCGGCCTAAGAGGAGGTAGCTCCTCCTCCGCGACCATCGTGGAGTCGGGCGCGAGCAGGCGGCACAGCCCCTGCATCCGGCGGATGTAGTGGCGGTCCTCCCGGGGCTGCGCCCGGGACGGGCCGCCCACCCCAGCAGCGGGTGAGGCCGCATCGTCCGCGCCGCGCATGGTCCAGAGGCCGAGGCGGAGGACACCGGGAAGGGCTGCCGGATTCCTCTCGACCGCCCGGCGCAGGTAGGTGGCGTAGGCGGCGGCATGGCGCGCCTCACCGGCGGCGAGGAGGGTGAAGATCCGGCCCAGCACCCGCTCGGGGGCGGTGGCGGCGAGCGCCGCGTAGCGCTGCGACAGGCGCTGCTCGCCGAAGAACCGCAGGGTCAGGGCGTCGATCGCGGGCGCGTCGTCGGCGCTCACCCGAAGCCGCGGCAGCTCGGTCTCCTCCACCGCCTCACCGAGATGCTCCAGGTACCGGCGCAGCACGAGGTGGTGCTCCATCTCCTCGTAGAACCAGACGGAGACGAAGCTGCAGAAGTCGATGTCGGCGCGGAAGCCGCCGAGGAACATCTCGGTGGCGCGGAGGGCCGCCAGCTGGGTGAGGCAGACCTCGCGAACGTCGAGGATCCATTGACGGGTGAGCTTGGCCGGCTCGATGGCCTCGAAGTCGATGTCCCGGCTCAGGTTCCAGCGCGCCCGCTCCATGCTGACGAAGAGTTGGTCATAGAGCATGGAACGATCATCGTGGTGCAGAGGGGCCACGGCATCCGCCCCCGGGGCGAGATCATCCCCGGGTAATTGTCTGGGATGGACAACATGGCCACCGCGAACAGTCGCGCCCCGCGCCCTTGGTCGGTACGGCCAGGCGGTCAGCGGTCCGAGGGACGGCGCGGGACGGTCGCGCCCTGCTCCGCCTCCCGGGCGAGCATGAAGAGCAGGTCGCTCAGGCGGTTGAGATAGCGGAGTACCTCGGGATTCTCCAGCAGGCCGGCGCGCTGCAGGCTCACCGCGCGACGCTCGGCCCGCCGCACCAGGGTGCGGGCCAGGTCGATGGCGGCCGCGACCACCGTGCCGCCGGGCACGATGAAGCCCCGCGGGAGCGGCACCCTCTCCTCCAGCTCGGCCAGCTGGGCGTCGAGCCCCTCGACCATCGCGGCCGTCACGGTCGCGAAGTGCCGCTCGAGCTGGGCCCTCTCTCCGAACCCCGTCGCCAGCTCGGCGCCGACGGTGAAGAGGTCGCGCTGGAGGGCAAGCAGCCGCTCCGCCCGCTCACGGTGGGTCTCCTGGGCACGGGCGACGCCGAGCGCGGAGACCGCCTCGTCGATCGCTCCGCATGCCTCCGCATGGGGATCGTCCTTGGCAACTCGACCCCCGTAGAGGAGGCTCGTCTCCCCGCTGTCGCCTTTGCGGGTGGCGATGCTGGCGACGCGACGAGACCGGCCCCGGGGCTCCGTCACCGGGCTTCGGCGCTCCCCGCCCTGAGCCGACGGGCGCGCTCCTCCACCCACTTGGTGGCGGCGATGGTGGCGGTGGTCCCGTCGCCCACCGCGGTCGTGACCTGGCGGGTCAGCTGGCTGCGGACGTCCCCGGCCGCGAAGATGCCCGGAACGCTCGTCTCCATGGTCATGGGGTCGGTCACGTAGTACCCGGCCGCGTCGTGATCGACGTGGGTGTCCACCAGCCCGGTGTTGGGCAGGAAGCCGACGAAGATGAAGACGCCGCCGACGTCCAGGCTGGAGAGCTCGCCGGTGACGACGTTGCGCAGCCGGACCCGGCTCACCTTGGGAGCGCCCTCGATCGCCTCGACCACCGTGTCGAGGATGAAGTCCACCTTGGGATTCTCCCGTGCCTCCTCCATCAGGATGGGCTGGGCACGGAACTCGCCGCGGCGGTGGATGATGGTGACCCGGCTCGCGTAGCGGGTCAGGAAGAGGCCCTCCTCCACGGCGGCATCCCCTCCTCCCACCACCGCCAGGTGGGCCCCCTGGAAGAAGGCGCCATCGCAGACGGCGCAGTAGGAGACGCCCACGCCGGCCAGCTCGGCCTCCCCGGGGACGCCCAGCTTGCGAGGGTTGCCGCCGGCGGTGATGATCACCGCGGGCGCGCGCAGCTCGCCCTGGTCGGTCTCCACCACCTTGGTCCCGTCCGGCTCCACCCGGATCCGCTCAACCGAGGCGGCGATCATCTCGGTGCCGAACTGAGCCGCCTGGTCGGTCATGATCTGGGCCAGGTCCGGCCCAAGGATCGACTTCACGCCCGGGTAGTCCTCGATCAGCTCGGTGTTGAGCAGCTGCCCCCCGGCGCCCATCAACGCACCCTCGACGACGGCGCCCTTGGCCTCCAGGAGCACGGCCCGAACCTTGTTCCGTCCGGCGTAGAGGGCGGCGGTGAGGCCCGCCGGTCCACCGCCCACGATGATGATGTCGTACTCACGCTCGGCTTGGCGATCTGCCACGGTTCAGCTCTCCGAATGCACGAGCGCTCTGGGTCACTGGCGCCACGCTGATATGGATGGGATCGCTCGGAGCATACCCGCCCGCTCAATGGGCAACACGCTCAGCGCGCTTGGCTCACCCCGGCATGGGGTCGCGGTGGTCATCCTCAGCATCCAATTCGGCCAGCAGGGCGGCCAGGGCCCGGGCCCGGTGGCTGACCCCGTCCTTGGCCTCGGCGGTCGCCTCACCGAAGGTGCTGCCGAGGTCGTCACTCAGGAAGGCGGGGTCGTAGCCGAAGCCGCCGGACCCGCTGGGGGCGACCAGGACGCCGCTCGTCTCCCCCCGTGCGGAAACAGCCTCCATCCCGGGGCGGGCGAGGGTGACCACGCAGACGTAGCGGGCGCGGCGGTCGTCCGGACAGCGCCGCTCCACCTCGCTGAGGAGGCCGTGCAGGCGGTCGACGTCGGTCGCCGGCTCGCCCATCCAGCGCGCCGACGCGGGCCCCGGCCAGCCGCCGAGCGCTGGGACCTCGATGCCCGAGTCGTCGGCGAGGGCGGGCAACCCGGTTGCGGAGCAGACGGTCTGCGCCTTCAGCGCGGAATTCTCGTCGTAGGTGGCGCCGGGCTCCTCCAGCTCACCCGAGAAACCGGCGGCGTCCAGGTCGACCAACTCCCAGGGATGTCCGGCGAGAAGCCGCCGCAGCTCCGCGAGCTTGCCCGGGTTGCGGCTCGCCACCGCCGCCCTCACCCGGTCTTGACCCCGGTCGCCAGTGCCTCCGCCTGAACCGCGAAGAGCCGCGCCATACCGAGGTCGGCGAGCGCCAGCAGCCGGTCCAGCTCCTGACGACTGAAGGGCGCACCCTCCGCCGTCCCCTGGATCTCGATGAAGCGCCCGTCGTCGGCGCCCACGCAGTTGAGGTCGGTGTCGGCGGCGGAGTCCTCCAGGTAGCAGAGGTCGAGGCGCGGCTCGCTCCCGACGATCCCCGCCGAGACCGCTGCCACCTGCCGACGCAGCACCTTGTGACCGATAACCTTCGCCTCCTCCAGCGCCCGGACGGCGAGGGCGAGGGCCACGTATCCGCCGGTGATGGCCGCGGTGCGCGTGCCCCCGTCGGCGACGATGACGTCGCAGTCGATGAGGATCGAGCGCTCCCCCAGGGCCGAGAAGTCGACGGCAGCGCGCAGGCTGCGACCGATGAGCCGCTGGATCTCCTGGGAGCGGCCGTCGATGCGTCCCTTCCGTCCGTCGCGCTCGGTCCTGGTCTGAGTGCTGCGTGGGAGCATGGCGTACTCCGCGGTCACCCATCCCAGCCCGCCGCCCTTGCGGAAGGGCGGAACCCGCTCCTCCACGGTGGCGGAGCAGAGCACCCTGGTCAGGCCGGTCGAGATCATGCAGCTCCCCTCGGGGTAGGGCAGGACGCCCACCTCGATCACGGTGGGGCGAAGCTGGTCGGGAGCGCGGCCGTCAGGGCGCATGGCCGGGGCAGTGTACGGGAGATCAGCGCCGGAGCGGCTTGGCGAGGATGACGACGGACAGCTCGAACAGGCCGATCAGCGGGATCGCCAGCATCATCGGCGTGAACGGGTCCGCCCCGGGCGTCACCAGGTTCGCAGCGATGAGGATCACGATCCAGATCGCCTTGCGATGACGGCGCAGCCACCCTGACGAGACGATCCCCAGAAGGCCCAGCAGGATGATCACCACGGGCAGCTCGAAGGTGACCCCGAAGGCGACGATGAGCAGGGTCAGGAAGGAGAGGTACTGGTTGAGATCCGGGAAGAAGATCGCGTTGTTGCCGACGATGGTGGTGAGGAGGTTGAGCCAGAGCGGCATCAGGAAGTAGGCGAGGCACGCGCCCCCGGCGAAGAGCAGCAGCGCCGAGGCAATGAAGGGCAGGGCGAATCGCCGCTCCACGGGCCTCAGGCCGGGGGAGACGAACGTCCACGCCTGCCAGAGGATGACCGGCAGCGAGAGCACCAGCCCGCCGACCATCGCCACCTTCAGAGGGATGGTCACCAGCTCGGTGGGGCTGGTGATGATCGGTTTGGAGATGAGGCGGTTGTGGGTGGCGAGGAGGCTGGTCAGCGGGTACTCGAGGACGCTGAGCAGGAAGTGGTTGAAGACCGCGGCCACGATGGTCGCGACCAGCCAGGCAACGAGCGAGACGATGAGGACCCGCCGGAGGTCCTGGAGGTGCTCGACCACCGTCATCCGGCGCTCTTCCTGGACCGGGCGGGCGCCGGACATACGGCCCCTGCCGCGACGAAGGATCCCCAGCGCCATCTCAGGCCCCTCTCATGGCGCGCCGGTCAGCTCACCGGCGTGGCTGCGGAGGCGCCATCGCGGCGGAGCGCTCAGCCCCGGGGCGTGTCGTCGGGGACGCTGACCGGCGGACGGTCTTCCGGTACGGGCGCCCACTGCGACGCGGGTGGTGTCGTCCCGCCGCCGACGGAGCCCTGCCCCCCCGAGACGGCGCTGCGGAACTCGTGGATGGCCCGACCCAATCCAGCCCCGACATCGGGCATCTTGCCGGGGCCCCAGATGACCAGCACCACCACCAGGATCAGCAGGATGATCCACCAGTGGTCCAATCCAGGCATATCGCATGCTCCGCCGTACGGCCGGGGTGAAAAGGCAACCCCGACTGAACTCAGTCTAGCACCGGGCCATTCGACCTCCACTGCGAGGGCCGAAAGACCCTCCAGCTCAACCCTTGGCTGCCGCCCCGCGTCGCCAGGCGAAGACAAAGGGCCCTCAGGCCGAAAGACTGGCTCAGCACTCCCCTGCGGGGGCGGAGCGGATCGCCCCCGCGAAGGCGGAGACCGCCCGGTCGATGTCGGCGGCCTGGTGGGCGGTGCTCAGGAAGGCGGCCTCGAACTGCGACGGAGGCCAGAGGACTCCGGCCTCCCGCCAGGCGCGGTGAACCCGGGCGAAGGCGCCCAGGTCGCTGCGCCGGGCATCCTCGTAATCGTCGACGCGGTCCACGCCGAGGAAGACGGTGAGCATGCTCCCCACCCGGTTGACGGCACAGGGGACCGACGCCGCCACCGCGGCGGTGCGCAGCCCGTCGCCGAGCCTGCCGCCGAGCGCCTCAAGGCGGGTGTAGGCGTCACCGGTGCGCAGCTGGTCGAGGACCGCGATCCCCGCCGCCATGGCGAGGGGATTGCCGGAGAGCGTCCCGGCCTGGTAGACGGGACCGAGGGGGGCGACCTGCTCCATGAGCGCGCGGGCTCCCCCGTAGGCGCCGACCGGAAGCCCGCCTCCGATGACCTTGCCGAGGCAGGTCAGGTCGGGCTCGACGCCGTAGAGAAGCTGGGCGCCGCCGTACGCCACCCGGAACCCGGTCATCACCTCGTCGAAGACGAGCAGGGCACCCCGCTCGCGGGTGACCCGGCGCAGCTCCTGGAGGAAACCGGGAACCGGCGCCACGCACCCCATGTTCCCGGCCACCGGCTCGACGATGATCGCTGCGATCCGCTCGCCATGCGTCGCGAAAGCTTCGATGACGGCGCCCGCCGAGTTGTAGGGGAGCACCAGGGTGTCGGCGACCGCGCCCCGGGGGACACCCGCCGACCCGGGCAGCCCAAGGGTCGCCACCCCGCTCCCCGCGGCGGCGAGCAGCGCGTCGGCATGGCCGTGGTACCCGCCCGCGAACTTGACCACCAGGTCGCGGCCGGTCGCGGCCCGCGCCAGCCGTAGGGCGGACATGGTGGCCTCGGTCCCGGAGTTGACGAAGCGGACCATCTCCACGCTCGGGAGAGCTGCGCAGACCCGCTCCGCCAGCTCGACCTCGAGCGCGGCGGTGTGGCCGTAGGCGACCCCTCGGTCCAATTGGCGGCGCAGCGCCTCGACCACCTCGGGCGGGTTGTGGCCGAGGATGTGCGGACCGTAGGCGAGCACGAAGTCGACATACCGCCCCCCGTCGGCGTCGAGAAGGTGTGCCCCTTCGGCCGAAGCGATCATCGGGGGCTCCCCACCCACGGCCGCGTAGGCCCGCACCGGGCTGGAGACGCCACCGGGCATCACCCGCGCGGCGCGCTCCCGGAGCTCGGCCGAGGAGCTCACGTCTGTTCGGTGACGGTGACGCTCTCCATGACATCACCCTGCACGATCTTCTGCACCACGTCCAACCCGCTCACCACCTGCCCGAAGAGGTTGTAGCTGAGGGTGAGCTGGGTGGTGTCGTCGGCGGAGCAGATGAAGAACTGGGAGCCGTTGGTGTTTGGCCCGCTGTTGGCCATCGCCACACACCCCTCGACGTACTTCTCATGCACCGGCTCGTCGTCGAAGCTGTAGCCCGCGCCGCCCGAGCCGCAGCTGGCGCTGGGGGTCGCCGGGGCGGCCGGGACGTTGCCGATGCAGTTGGGATCACCGGTCTGGATGACGAATCCCGACACGACGCGCGCGAAGGGGATGCCGTTGTAGAACCCATTGCGCGCCAGGGTCACGAAGTTGTTGACCGTCTCCGGTGCCAGGTTGGGCTGGAGGCAGAGGACGATGTTGCCCTCGGCGGTCTCGATGGTCGCCTCGTAGAGCTTGCTCTGGTCGATGGTCATCGCCGGCGCCGCCGAGTAGACGTGGATGTTGGAGGGTGGGTTGAGCGCCGCGAGGGCCGAACCGAAGGTGGCCGTCGAGCAGTCGGCGTAGGGGATGATCGTCGGCGTCGGGGTCGGCTTCGGGGTCGGGGTGGGGGCCGGGGTCGGGGTCGGGGTCGCCACGCTCGTCGGTGTGCTGCTGTCGGCGTGGTCGAGCGCCACCGCTCCGGCGATGGCGGCGACCACCAGGGTCGCCGTCGCGGCGATGATGAAGGGAAGTCGGCGCGGGGTGGTGGGGGGCTTCATCCTGGTCCTCGGTCACTCCTCACGGAGCCAGCGCGCTGCCTGGAGCGCGTGGTAGCTGATGATGATGTCCGCGCCGGCGCGGTGGATGGCGGCGAGAGCCTCGAGGGCCGCGGCTCGCTCATCGAAGGCGCCGGCTCGTGCAGCGTGGGCGATCATCGCGTACTCGCCACTCACGCTGTAGGCGGCGAGGGGGACGTCGACGGCCGCCCGCACCCGCCCGATGACGTCGAGGCAGGTCAGAGCCGGCTTGACCATGACCATGTCGGCCCCCTCGGCGACGTCCAGTCGCGCCTCGCGCACCGCCTCGCGGGAGTTGCCGGCATCCATCTGGTAGCCGCGCCGGTCGCCGCTCCGCGGAGCGCAATCGGCGGCATCGCGGAAGGGCCCGTACATCACCGACGCGTACTTCGCGCTGTAGGCGAGGATCGAGGTCTCGGCGAACCCCGCGGCGTCGAGGGCGGCCCGGATCGCCCCGACCTGCCCGTCCATCATCCCGCTCGGGGCGACGACGTCCGCCCCGGCCCTGGCCTGGGAGACCGCCGCCCTCGCGTAGAGCGGGAGGGTGGCGTCGTTGTCCACCGACCCGTCCTCGCGGAGCACCCCGCAGTGGCCGTGGTCGGTGTACTCGTCGAGGCAGCAGTCGGCGATCAGGACGCAGTCGTCGCCGAAGCGGCCCCGGAGCGACCGCAGCGCCGACTGGACGATCCCGTCGCTGTTCCACGCCTCCGAGCCGACCGCGTCCTTGCGCGTCGGGACCCCGAAGAGGAGCACCGCGCCCACCCCGGCCGCAAGCGCCTGCTCGACGGCGGCTCCGGTGCTGTCGACCGTCTCCTGCCGGTGTCCGGGGAGGCTCGGGATGGCGACGGGTGCGGCAATGTCCTCGCGGACGAAGAGCGGGAGGACCAGGGACGAGACGCTCAGCCGCGTCTCGCGACAGAGCCGGCGCAGTGCCGGGGTGCGCCGCAGGCGCCGGGGTCGCTCCGCAGGAAAGGGCAT
>OCZT010004664.1_pt1 | contig 13773 bp, 17 predicted proteins | sample 1539031 | NCBI WGS metagenome assembly OCZT01 (sample SAMEA3539308, study PRJEB22396) | soil metagenome | biome: tundra; feature: field; material: soil | place: USA | collected 2010-05 | depth 0.15 m
GAGCGCGCGGTCAGAGTGGCTGTGGAGCGACGGCATTTCTGGTCGCAGTTCTCTGCTGTCTGGACACGAACCCGAACAATAAAAGTGTACTTCCCTCTGGCGTAGAGGAAGTACATGAGGCGCTCGATCTGCTCGGCGGCAAGACGCCTAGCAGGGTGTTGAAAAATACAAACTGACGGATTTGGCTACGTACTAACTGATCTCCAATGATCTCAAGACGCTCCTACGCTTCGCGCCCGGAGACGAATTTTCCAAATTCACCCTTTAATCAACACCCTGCTAGACAGGCCGTGCAATGCGAGGCCGATCGCGACCAGCTCACGGCACTGCTCAAAGGTCGTGAGAACGCCGAGCGTCGTTACGCACTGGAGGCGGAGTTCCCGCCCTATGATCTGCAATGGGTGGGGGAAGAACTCGGGCTGGCGGGGCCCGGCGGGCGCGAGAGCCCAGGCGGGTTTGCTCAAGAGCTTGCCGAACAAATCGCTGGCGGATCGGCGTCACTAACGCCACGGCTGGGTCGGTTTCTAGCCGATCACATCGATTCGCTTCTCGACTTTTTTGATGGTTTTGTTAAAGCTGCAGGCGATCGGTCCATCGCGGCCGAAAACCTTGCGAATGCCTACCTGCTTCTGCTCCAAGAACAGCTCACCAACCTCCGCTATCTCATCGAGCGCAATTACGACTGGGCAAAGCTGATGCTCGACAGTTTTCAGGATCGTCTCATTGACGCCATCCGCAGCGGCGAGGTCTCAGGGCCTCAAATTGCGGCCATCGCCAGCGCGATGTCCGAGGCGAAGCTTCAACCGAGCGACAACCTGGTCGCGGCTTGCGACGATCGGCTCGGCGTGGAGGCGGACGCGTCTTTGGCGGGCATCGATCCAGCCTCCGTGGCCGACCAGATAGTGCGCGAGCACGGTTCGGATCCGTTCGACATTTACGAGGCCCTGTTTGCCGTTTCACATCTCGACTCAATCGAGTCTCGTGCCGCGGGTCTGCAGCTCATGATCAGCGCCCCCGCGGCGCCAATGCGGGAAGCAGCTGCGCTGGCGGTGTTGAATCCCAACCCGGCCGTGCGTCGCGAGACCGCGCTCGCGCTCCTGCAACACTGCCACGACCTCACGCCGGCTGTACTGCGCCGCCTGATCGTGATTCGCAACTGGCTGCCGGAGGACGAGCGCCACCTGATCGACCAGGTCATAAGAGCCGCGCGCCTTGCCGGCGTGGAGTGCGCGACATGGATGCCGGGCGGTGCGAATGGCGAGATCCAGGCCTCAGTGATCGACGGGGCCGGAGCCCAGGCCACGATGATTGTCACCCATGCGGGCCGCAAACACCGGCTTTCGGGGGTATTGTTCAAGCAGGGGTTGGGAGTAGCCGACGCGTGGACTTTGGAGCCCGAATCGAAGAGGCACATTGGGCGGAAGCTTAAGGAGATGACGGATTCCGAAGCGCGCCTGATGCCGGTGTCGCGCACCTACCTCGATCTCGCTGTCGGCCACCATCTGCGCGCCGGTCTGGAGCGCCGCATGCCGCCTCCCGCGCGGCTGCTGCAGGTGGCGGAAACGATCAAAGCTTCGCAATGGCGGCCTGCAAGCGTGGGATGGCAGGAAATGCTGGGAGAACTCATCGCCGAGATGCCGCAGGAACTTCTTTCTCGCACCTCGGTTCGGGCGATTCTTGCCTCAAGCGCACAGTGGGCGATGCAGGGCGGATGGGCCGACTCCTGGATTGAAGAGGATCAGGAGATGGCGGACCTGCTCGACAGCGTCGGTGGGCGCCCGCGGCGCGCGGTGCGTGATGCGGTCCTCACCGGGATCATCGAGAAGCACAGGGCCATTTGGGCGGAGCGCTTCGTGCTGACCGCCCTCTGGATGAAGGAGGCGATTTCCACCACGCATCTGCCGTGGGAGCGTTTCGCGATTGTGGCCCAAGAGCTGCTCGCGGAAGTCCCGCTGCGCAAGATCCCGCTGATGAAGGAGATCGCCGAACTGAGCGCCTCATTGTGACACGAGGCTGTTTTGAACCGGTTAGCGAGGTCGCAAGTCGCGCTCCGGCGCAGGACCGGATCGGATTGAAGGCGCCCCACCCGGACCGGCGAGGTCGCGCGACAGTCAGGCACGCCGCCGTAAACGCTCCGCGCAGATTGCGCATTGCGGGTGAATCGAGAGCGCTGACCCAGGTTAACCCAAAGGTCACGACTCCGAATCTTCGTCACCCACGAACTCTTCAATTGGGATCCCGGAATCGCGCGATAGACGAAGGGCGTACTTGAGGAGGGTTACGCTTCGTCGGCGTATCCACTTATGGATGGCGGTGTTGCTGCATCGGGATTGCGTGAGGGCTATCCCGCAGTTCGCCATCTGACCGCCGTGGCCAAGGGTCTGTGGCCGGTCTGTTTCGATAGCGTGAGTCATCTGTCGGACGAGCTGGCTGATGCCGCCTGTCGCCCAGCGACCGGCGGCAGCTTCGGCGGCGGGGAGCTTTACAGCGGTCACGATGAGGCAGTTCAACGCTACCGTCCGATAGTGTTCAATGCGATTCCCGACCTTGGGGGGGCCGCGCGCTCGACTTTCTCGCTCGCGCAGCCATCGTAGAGTTCCTAGTATTCTTCGACCGATAGCAGCGTTTCGCTCCACATTTCGACAGAAATGACTGGATTTCTACCGTATAGTTCGCTAAATTTCGACATCTAGCGGAAGAATGAACCGGTTTTCGACTTAGCTAAAGGTATTTCGACAAATGCGCCTTCAGTCTGCCAACGCTGCGACCTTTCAGGAAAATATTGTGCCGAAAGGTACGAAGCTTGCCGGGCTGGCCGCGCTTGCACACGCACTTTCGATCCGGGCGCCGGTCAGGCGGCCGTCCTGCGTCTCCGAGAAGCATGTCCGCGGCAGCCATCGGCAAGAAGATGCCTGGATAGTATTCGACAGGAGATATTGGCCCGGAGATACCTTCGCCGACCACCTGACCTTTGCTCTCCGGCACGAAGACGTCGACCTCCTGATATTAAAGCGTGTCTTCGAGGCGGTCAGCCCAAACACGATGGCAACCTTCGTCCGCGCCGTGCCATCGGGCAAGACCACGCGGCGCGCCTGGTTTCTGTACGAAGCCCTCACGGACCGAACACTGAAGGTGTCCGATGCGCCTGAGGTAGCAGCGATCGATGTTCTCGACCCGAAGACCTATTTCACAGGAAAGCCGCGCCTGTCCAAGCGGCACCGGGTTCGCGACAACCTGCTCGGGACGGCACGCTTTTGCCCGGTGATCCGCCGGACAAAGGCCTTGGAGGCCTTTGTCGCCCGTGACATCGCTAAAGAAGCAGCTCAAACTGTCGGCCGCACGGGCGCGCATCTCGTGGCGCGCGCGGCCAGCTTCATGCTTCTGGCCGATAGCCGTGCGAGCTTCGAAATCGAGGGCATGCGGCCGCCTCGCAACCGGCTGGAGCGGTGGGGCCGCGCCGTTCTTCAGGCGGGCAAGAACAAGCTGACTTTTGCCGAGATCATCCGCCTTCAGGCCGTTTTGATCGAAGATACCCGGTTTGTGCGCGCCGGCGTGCGGCCCGATGGAGTGTTTTTGGGCGAGCGAGATCACAAGGGCGACCCACTACCGGAATTCATCGGGGCCCGGCCCGCGGATCTCAGCGATTTAATCGCAAGTATGCTGCAAGCAAACGACCGCATGCGCGATGACGGTCTGGATCCCGTGCTGCAGGCGGCGGCCACCGCCTTCGGGTTTGTCTACATTCATCCTTTCCAGGACGGCAACGGACGACTCCACCGCTGCCTCATCCATCATGTTCTTGCCGAGCGGAAGTTCACCCCGCCGGGAATGATTTTTCCGGTCTCATCCGTCATGCTCGATCGGATCGATGATTACCGCGCAACCCTTGAGGCCCATTCGAGGCCGCTCATGGCCTGCATCGACTGGCGTCCAACCCCTGACCGCAACGTCGAAGTCTTGAACGATACCGGCGACCTGTACCGCTACTTCGACTGTACGGGCGCTGCGGAGTTTCTCTATGCCTGCGCTTTGCGGACCGTCCAGCAAGACTTGCCCGGAGAAATTGACTATCTGCGCCGTCACGACGAAGCGCTCAGCCGCGTAATGGAAGCCGTCGAGATGCCGGATCGGCTTGCGGAAAATCTCATTTTGTTTATACGGCAGAACAACGGGACACTGCCGAAGAAACGCCGCGCCCACGAATACAAGAAACTCAGCGATCGCGAGGTCGGTATGCTTGAAAGCATCGTCCGCGACGCATTTGAAGGTTTCGACAAGCGGTCTGACAGGGTTCAGGCCACTCCGCGCGTCTCCCTCGGCACCGGAGATCGCGCACATGGCGAGCCGTGATGCGTCACTTCGATTTTCTCTCTGTGGGCGAGTGATTCGGTGCCGATGCCTACTGTTGGTGAACGCAACGTCCAGGCACGCGCGGCGGGCTCAGGGGCGGCGATCCGCCCGATTTTCCAGGTTACCCTCCTCGGTAAACCCCATCGCACCGTCCGGCCCGTCGTAAGACTCCAACGCGCCGGGCGAAAGACGCGCCGCCCGAGTCTAGACCAAAATTATGGTCTATTATAGAATGGTTTGATGCCGGCTTGGACGGTCGATCTGAAGGAATCAGTTATCGATGACCTGCAAGCCCTCGGCATCAAACAGGTACGCGCTGTGCTGAAGGAGGCCAGCACGCGTTTGGCGGAAACCCCGCTGGCTCAGACGCAGCATCTCAAAACACTGCGACCGAACCAGGTGGCGGAACGTGAGTTGAGGCTTTTTGGTCGATACCGGGTGTTGTTTACAGTTGCCGAGGCTGAAGCGACGGTCACTATCGTCCTGGTCGGGGAGGAACGGGGAAACTCGCTGTACGTGCAGGGCAAGAGGATTACCGCTCATGAAAGTCGTTCCACTGAGCGAGGCTAAGGCCAAACTGAGCCGATACGGTCGGCTATGCCACGGCGAGCCGGTCGTGGTGACCGTCAACGGCAGACCGTCGTTTCAACTGGTTCCGTTGGAAGAAGGTGACGATTTGATCGACCGCCTGATCGAACAGCATCCCGGCTTCCGCAAGCTTCTCGAGAACCGATTGCGCGAGCGCAGTGCATCGGTAGCTGTAGCGCAGCGGCGGCTCGCGGGAGGTGCGCCGCCCAAAACACCGCGCACTCGCCATCGCTAAAGCGGTCTCATTCCGGGGGGAAATCTCCCTCAACAACCGAATTGATGAGCTGAAGCCGGTCACTCCGCCGGCGCCGCACGACCGCTCGCTGTTTCCCGATTCGCGCCAGCTTGCCGAAGTCTCGAATCGTCACGTCGTGATCGGGAAAACTCGCGACGATCTTCAGATCGGCTCCCATGGCCCGGAGTACCGCGCCAAGCGTGCTGAGCAACATGTCGGTGCGCTTCTCAATCTTGGCGATCTCGGGCTGATTCACGCCAAGTTTCTTTGCGAGCTGCTGCTGTGACAGCGCCAACGCTCGGCGCAATTCCGCCAGGTCCATTGCACGCCGCAGCCGCTTAGCTTTTGCCGCGGCGCGGCTTTGCGCCTTCGGGGACATCTTGTCCCGAAGTTCCGCGAACGGATGTCGCCCTGCCATGTGTACGCTCCTTCCCACTCTCTTCTCTCAGCTCGGCGAGGTGCTCATCGTAAAGACGATCGGCAATCGGTATGAACTGCTCGTAGAACCGCTTCACGCCAGCCTTCTTACCACCGATCAGTAACATGGCCATTCTTCTGGGGTCGAACGCATAGAAGATCCTGATGGGCCTACCACCGCTCTGGACCCGTAGCTCTCGCATCTCTCCGTGTTTCGATCCTTTGACGCCGCTTGAATAGGGGAACGGCAGCATCGGGCCGCGACGCTCAAGTTCCCCAACGTACGCCGCGACATCTCCCTGCTCTTGCTCCGTCAGGCGCTCCCACCACTCACCGAATTCGTCGGTATATTCGACCTCCCATGCCATCTATGGATTTCCATTTTATTCCATAGACGGAATAGTCTCAAGTTCTTCGCTCTGTCGGTCCAGACACCGCGCCAGGGATCAGTGCGAGCACGCAGCAAAACGCTTGTCGCATGACAGTGACAACTGTCACATGCGCTGTTACATTCCTTTCAATGATCAAGAGCTTCCGCCACATGGGACTGCATGAGCCATTCACCCGAGGGAAGAGCGCCACTGTTCCCCCGGAGTTGCGGAAGAAATGTCTAAATCGGTTGACGGTCCTGCACCGCGCCACAAACGTCCGCGAAGTTACCGGCGTTGGGTTTGACACGCATCCCTTGGAAGGAACGAACCCGCTTCGCTACAGCACGTCGGTCAGCGGCCCGTGGCGCATAACGTTTGAGTTCAGCGATGGAGATGCCTGTCGAGTGGACCTGGAGCAGCACCATTAAGTGCGCTGTTCCAGCCGGTTTTCTGGATTCGTGGAGGTTTTTAGCATGTTCCAGACGCAGAAAGAGTACGCAGTTGACAAGATCACCCGGCCGCCGATTCACCCCGGCGAGATTTTCGCTGAGGAAGTCATGCCCGAGCTACGGAAGAAGCGGACGATCGGCGAGATCGCGCGGGTGCTCGGAGTCAGCCGGCAGAACCTGTATCGCATGATGCAAGGGAAGATTTCGTTGACTCCCGACATGGCGGCCAAGATCGGCGCGCTCGTTGGGAACGGCGCACGCATCTGGCTCGCGATGCAGGCTGATTACGACGCCTGGGAAGCAACGAAACGTCTGGCGCCGGCTTTGAAGAAGATTCGCGCCGAAGCTTAGGGCCAAGGCGGCCGCGCGAACGCTCGGGGCAGGAATTACGTTCGCCCCAGCCCGCCCTCACCTTCCGCTCATCTTTCAGCTCGCCGATCTCGATTCAGGCAGACCGCAAGCGCATCGACACACACACCGAAGATAAATGTGTCTGAGAGACATGCGACCTATTTTTCCTTGAGGCGCGGATTCAGCAGGTTGCAGCCGCATACGAGCGCGCCGACGAGTTGCAGATTCCCGACCAGGTCGACGACCGCCTACGCGATATCTTCGAGCCTTTGCTCGCCCTTGCGGCGACGGCCGATGCAAAGAGAAACATCACGCTGCATGTCGATGCCATGATGAAGGCGGCCAGGGCGCTATCCGGAATCCGCATCGAGGATGATACTCGTGAAGCCGCGCTGGTCGCGGCGCTTACCGCCCTTGAAGTCATCTGCGAACCAAACCGCCCAGGCGGTCGGAGAGAAGCGGGGAAACTCACTGTACGTGCAGGGCAAGAGGATTACCGCCCATGAAAGTCGTTCCACTGAGCGAGGCTAAGGCCAAACTGAGCCGATACGGTCGGCTATGCCACGGCGAGCCGGTCGTGGTGACCGTCAACGGCAGACCGTCGTTTCAACTGGTTCCGTTGGAGGAAGGTGACGATTTGATCGACCGCCTGATCGAACAGCATCCGGGCTTCCGCAAGCTTCTCGAGAACCGATTGCGCGGGCGCAGTATATCAGCGGCTGTAGCGCAGCGGCGGCTCGCAGGAGTTGCGCCGGCCAGAAACCGCGCGCTCGCCATCGTTAAAGCAGCCCCGAGGTTGACCTGCGCGGTATGGCCGCGTCCTTTGTGATGGCAGAGGCATCGACGAACATCAGGTGTTCCCGCTTAGCTCGTCGTAGAAAGCCTTGTCCGCCTCGAGTCCGGTGGCCGGCCTGGCCAACACTCTTTGCTGCAGCGGGCGAAGTCTTTCGCGCAGAGGCAGCGCCTCCTCGATGCGCCGCAGTTCATTCTCCAGGGCCACCTTCACGGCCTCGGTCTTATTCAGGTGCTTGCGCACGTCCAGTTTCTTGGCGAGCCGATTGACTGCTTCGTTGCGGATGTCGAGTGGCACTGCAGCGCTCCTGTATAGTCGTAAAGGTATTATCGTCTATACGAGAAGACAGCAAGCGCAAGAGAGCTGTCCCCCGTCAGCACACCTTCAATCTCTTCCAATATCGGCTTGGAAACGAACATGGCGATCATGTTTCCCTTCAGCATCGGTGGCGTCCCCTTCCAACCTGGCTCCCACCGGGGTTTGCGATGCTCACGCGGATAGGATATGCCGCCTTCTTCATGCACGCATCAGACACCAAGGGTCAAGTGCAAAATATTATTCCGCACCTTAAGCAAATGCCCGGGATGCCTCCGTTAACGAAAGGCATCGCACCGGGATCTCCCCCTGCTCCGGCCGCCCCCGCCGCGCCCGCGGCTGCGCCCGCGCCGCGCTGATCTCTCATTGGCGGGGCCGTGCGGCGTTTTTATAGCCGCCGCACGGCCCCGCGTCGAACGCCAGGCGCAGGGCCGCAATTGTGAAATCGAAAGAATCGATCGCGCCCCCGCTGCAGAAAGCGCCTCCGGCGCATCGCAACCCCCAGGCGCGCCCTGAGCGCCGTCGCGGGCAAGCCCGGCTCTTGCGAATGCCGCGGCCGTAAATCTATGATCATGGCTAGAACGAAAACGGGGTGAGCAGCGATGAGGTTAGAGACAAGCACCACGCCGACCTTGCGCTTTGGGCTGATGGCGATCGCGGCGCTGGCGTTCTCCATCGTGCTCGCAGCGGGGAACACCTCCCCGGCGCGGGCGCAGGACGATGATGCAGCACAGAGCCCGGCGAGCGGTTCGGACCACGATACTCACCCGCCGGACGCCGCCCAGAATGCGCAAGATGCGGCCGATGCGGCACAGACATCTCTCGACTCGGCGATCGAAGCGCGCAATCAGCTCGAGAGCGACGACGCGCCGCAGGATCAGATCGATGCGGCCAATCAGGCTGTAGCACAGGCGCGAGCCAACAAGGATGCCGCCGAGCAAGCAGTGCAAAGGGCAGATGAAGCGTCGGGCGAAGCAAAGGACGATAATTGACAAATCGCTAGCTGGCCGCTGGTTCATTTTTCTCGCGGGCTTGAAGGCGGCGACTGTCAGACCTCCTTTTCTCACGACGCCCGTGGACTGTACCGCAAAGCGCGCGGCGCCGAAATAGTCTCTCTTACGCGACTGACCAAGTTAACTAATCGCAACGTCGAAGAAGTTATTTAGGCGTAGTCCAGTCAGGTCGTCAAGCGGCGGGGCCATTTTTATTCGAGCAAAAAGCTCCAATTCTAGTGAAATAGCAACTTATCGGCACTTCTTTTGGCAAATCCTGACCATCGATGGCGCGATTCGAGGCTCGAAGAGCCGCGGTTTTTGTTCTTTTCAGAACTCGCGAGAGATCTGTCGCTTGACAAATTTACAGAATGCGGAATACGGTCATACAATTGTGACACCACTCGGGAGGAATTAGTCGATGCGCTTCAATAAGTCGTTTACGCGGTCAATCGTGGCCATGAGTGTCTCGTTCTTGTTTCTGATTGCCGTGTTTGCACGACCGGCGTTGGCGCAATCGGCTAACGATGCGTCGTCAGGCAACAGCAACAGGGCAGTAAGTAAACTTTCTGTCTCGCCCATGGTGCTGAACTACGGCGTCATCAACCTCAACACGAGCAAGCTGACCGCGACCAGGTATTTCAAAATCAAGAACGAAGGTGGGCTGCCGATGACCGTAACGGTAGGCGCGCCCACCGGCACCGACGCCGCCGACTACAAGATTGTATTCCCGCCAGCGGTTTCTCCCGCGGGCGGAACGCTCACGCTTCCGGCCCGGATAACCCAGCATGTTAGCGTTGAGTTCACGCCCATCGGACGCGGCAACAACGAAACGGCACACATCACCATCACCAATATTAGCAGTGGCGCGACCAAGGGGAAGAAGAGCGCGACCGTCCATCTGAAGGGTAAAGCCACGCAGAGGAGGGCGACTCCGACGCCGACTGCGACTGCGACGGCAACCTCGACTGCGACGGCAACGGCGACTGCCACAAAGACTGCGACTGCAACGGCAACTGCCACAAAGACTGCGACGGCAACGGCAACCGCGACGGCAACTCCGACGCCAACTCCGACCTCGACCAGCGCAACGGCGACGGCGACTGCAACCGCAACTGCGACTTCGACCAGCGGAACGCCGACGGCGACGCCGACACCGGGAGCACAGGCAGGAGACGTGCTGATCGCAGGCGGCGACACGGGCGGGTTGCTCGGCGGCTTTGTGCCGCTGGCGACGTCCACCGTCTCCACGCCCTCGGCTGAGATCTATGAGGTCCTAAGCGACGTCTTCTCGGTGGTGGGTCCGCTGCTCAATTCGCGCGAGGCGAGTGCGACTGCGGTGGGGCTGCCTAATCAAAAGATCCTGTTTGCAGGCGGCTCGTATTGCCACCCCCAGACGTACCCTGCAGGCGGTCTGTGTGGAGCATCCTTCAGTGGCTTCCAATGCGACGCGCTGCAAACCGCTGAACTGTACGACGAGGGTACCCACACGTTTACCCTGGCTGGTACGGCGTTTGGCGAGAACCCCGCCGGCAAGATGACGACCGCGCGCAGCGGCGCGACCGCGAACCTGATCAAAAACTCCGGCACCGGCCTGGACGGCAAGGTGCTGATCACGGGCGGCTCGATCGGCAGCACGTTCCTGGCGCTGTCGGCTCCGCCGCCGGGATGCGGACCTGAGGTTAACGGCCAATTCGCACAGGTGGCGCAGAACAGCGCGGAGATCTACGACCCGGCAACCGACACCTTCACCGCGACCGGATCCATTCCGGGATGCGCGGCGGGAACGATACCGCCGGCATGCGTCACCGGGCTGCCTGCGACGTGCGGTGGGCCTCAAAGTCCGATCACGTCTGCAAGTGAAAGCGGAACAACCGTAACAATCACCAGCGCATCGAATCCGACCGGCCTGATCGTTGGTGACGGCGTTACAGTTTCCGGCTATGGCGTAGGCATTGCGGGATACAACGGAAGCTTCCTCGTAACCGGCATTGGCGCGGGCACCTTTACCTACACGGCCGTCGCAGGATTGTCGTCAACGTCAGCGATAGGTGCATTTGCGGCAGCCGACACGGCGCAGTGCGGGTTGATCGATTCAGCGGCGCAACTGCTGAATGACGGCGAGGTGCTGGTTACGGGCGGCGACTACATAGTGTTCCTCGGTCAGTCGTCCCCGCAGTCGTTCGTCTTCGTCCCGAGCTCGGCTACGCCCTTGTCAGCAGCCATAGCGGCATCGACGTTCACCCAGACCTTCCCGATGAACGTGGCGCGCGAGCTGCCCGGGATAACCATACTGCCCTCCGGCAAGGTTCTAGTGGAGGGAGGCATAACTGGCGAGGCGGCAGCCTGCGTCTCCACGCCGACTACGCCTGTAGATTTTATTACCAACAGCTCGGCCGAGATTTACAATCCTACGACTTTTTCGTGGACGCTGACCACCGGCTCATCGGCGACGCCGGGAGCGCCAGGTGGGATGAGCGTGCAACGAATCGCGACTGCGGAGCTGTTCACCAGCGGACCAGATGCCGGCCGGGTGATAGTGGCCGGAGGCGTAAACAGCGGGACCACTAACGGCACCACGCCGAATTTCGGGACCTGCGAACCGACCTCGAACATACACCAGACCACCCAAACCGCGACCGACCTGTTCGATGAGACCACGGGCCTGTTCACGGCGACGGGTGCGCTGCACCAGTCTCGCGGCGGTTATGGCTACGGCGTCATCGGCGCGGGTCCGAACGCCGGCGACCTGGTGGTGGTAGGCGGAGAATGCGCGGTCGGAAGCCTGGCTTCGGCAGCGATTGGCAGCACGGGCGCGGGCACACTCTGTCCTCCGAATGGAAAGAACGACTACTACGAGCTGTACAGTCCGAGCACCGGGACGTGGACGCTGGGAACGGCACCGCCAGCCTCGACGCCGGCCAATTCTCCACAGTCGGCGGTACTGCCATAGCAGGGCACCTCCAAACATAGTGACGTAACCGGCAACGCCGGCCCCCGAAAGGGGGCCGGCGTTGCTGCATCTGTACGTCGCCCATAAGCAGACTACGGTTCGAAGTTTCTAAATATTAGCTATCTTACTTCGGCAATCTGGAAATATCCCTGTTTATCAGGGTATTACGGTGTATCGATCAGTCGCATACACCTGCTCCCGAAGGAGACAGAGGGGTGCAATTACAGGATGAACTTATCAGAAAAACCGACCATTTTAAGGATTTCTAATAAGGCACGTTTTTTGCGATTACTGTTCTTCGCAGAACAGGGATAGGCTGGAAAACTTCAGAAAAATCGTACGTCGCCTACAAAGGGTTCCAGACTGCGGACCTCGACTTCAACTACCAGTTCATCGACCACAAATATACCGGAAACATTCGGTACAGCTTCATCACCAACTGGTTGAACCTCAACTACAGTCTGGACTTCGGACCTACCCTGAACCGCAGATGGGATTCCCGGATCAACTATTTGAGCCGCTCCGGCGCCGGCATGAGCGAATCAATCCTGTATGCTGACGAACGGCTGCGCATCGATCATTTCAAAAACCTGTCCACGAGCTACGAGTACCTGCTCGTAGACACCGAAGCCCAGGGCTACAGGACATCAGCAACACCGCCACGTTCCAGCTTCAGTATCGCCTGTACCAAAACCTGACGAATACTCTCACGCTGCAGGGGTTCTACGAGACGCTCTCGGCGGGAGGCCACCGTGACTTCTTGGCGGTGGAGACGAGTCCCAGCTACACCCACTCGATTCCCTGGGGCGGCATCCTCTCTTTCGGCAGCGATGGGCGGTACGAAATCGATCAAGATCATACTACCGGACCGGTCACGGTCTTGGATGAGAAGCACACCGCGCCGCCCTTTTTCGGACCCGGAATCGGATTCACCCTCAGCAGTCCCTTTGTCCTTGCCTCGACCATCGTCATGTACGACACCAGTGGCATCGGCAGAAGACTGACCAAGCTGGGGGTGGATTACGTCATCGTCGCGCAGGTTTAGTTGACGCAGATAGTGATCCTTCCGACAACAGCGCTCCCGATTGCGCCTGGCGACCCGCTCGAGGTCAGCTACTCCTACGTGGCTGGGCCCAGTGGCCGGTACTTAACCACTACCTTTTCGGCAGATGCGGGCGTGACTTTCGGTTGGATCGCGCTCCACTTTGCGCACCAGCAATTGAATCAGTCGCTGCAGAGCGGGCAAGGCGCCCAGTTTCTGTACAACATACGCCAGGAAAGCGGCCAGATCGATATGCACAAGGACTGGGAATGGGTTAATGCCAGGGGCAGCGCTCTGTACGAGATCTATCACACGCAATCTCAAGCAACTGGTGTTTTCGACTACACGCTGCAGAATTACGGCGAGTATCTGACCTTTCAGCCCGGATGGAGCACGACCCTTCATGTCGATGGCAACGAGATGTTTATCGACTACACGAAACCGACACGCCGTAACACTGACCTTGATTTCGAGGCCGCGCTGGACCGCTTCTTTTCGACGGGAAATTACTTCACGGTGTTCGCCCGAGCACGCCAGGTTACGCAGACAGATTTCCAGACCGAGACTGACTACGAGGCGGGCCTGAGAGGCAATTTCCGATATGGCAAAATCTTCATCTGGCCGTGGTTCTCGTGGATCGAGAGAACCTACGGCCCGACGAAGGTTAACGATCCTCACATAATGCTGAAGATTGGACGGGACCTGTGAGGTGAATAATTTGCGCGCGATGTTCAAGCCGATAATCGCCGTCCTGGCGCTTGCAAGTGCGCTGGGCTGCCAGCCGACGGGGGGCCTCAACGGACTGGCCGGCGGAAATGCAACGTCACCGGTTTCCGAGGACCTCGTCTGGCCCCAGCCGCCAAATCCCGCACGAATCCGCTATGTGCGCAGTATTTCCATCCCTGGCGATGTGGGGA
>OCZT010004665.1_pt1 | contig 13773 bp, 10 predicted proteins | sample 1539031 | NCBI WGS metagenome assembly OCZT01 (sample SAMEA3539308, study PRJEB22396) | soil metagenome | biome: tundra; feature: field; material: soil | place: USA | collected 2010-05 | depth 0.15 m
TCCGCGATTTCAAATCGTTCCCGGAGCAACATAAGTCTATCAATCCTATAATCAGTGTTTTACTGTAACTCTATTCATTTTGCCCCGGACAGCAGTGATTTGGCGTAATTGCGGCGATGGAAATCAGCCTTCCCACAATTCGCCAAGAATGCCCCCACTTTAACGAGTGGCTGGAACGCCTGGAATCGCTTCCCACATTACTTTTCTCACAGGCCTGATCGCAATAACTCAGGAGAAATGCTCCCAGCCGCGCGGTTCGAGGGGCTGGGGACCTTTCTCCGTGAGCAGCGTGACGGTGGAGTGGTTGGGGCGGGGTTTGAGGATGCGGCCGATTCTTGTGATTCTTATGCCGGCGATTTGGCGGGGGAGACGAGCGGTGGCGGGGGCGGTAAAGAGGAGTTCGTAGTCTTCGCCGCCGTAGAGGGCCTGGGCCTGGGTTGCGGCGGGGTGGAGGGGAAGCAGGGCGGCATCGACTTCGGCGGCTACGCCGGACTCTTCGCAGAGATGGGCGAGGTCGGTGGAGAGGCCGTCGCTCAAGTCGAGGGCGGCGGAGGCCAGGCCGCGGTGCTGGAGCCAGAGGCCCTGGGCGATGCGGGGCTGGGGGTAGAGGTGGGCGGCCAGCAGGGCTTCCAGTCTCTTTGGGATTCGAGGAGGGTTGAGCCGGGCGGGTTGGGCTGCGGCCACTTCGGCCAGGCGGGCGAGACCGGCGGCGGCTCCGCCGAGGGTGCCGGTGACGTAAAGCAGGTGACCGGGGCGGGCGCCGGAGCGGAGCAGGGCGCGGCCTCGGGGGACGGCGCCGACCAGGACGATGTCGGCTACGGCGATGGGGGATTCGGCCAGGTCGCCGCCGGCCAGAGGGGTGTTGTAGGCCTGGGCCAGGGCCAGAAGGCCGTCCAGGAAGCGGTGAACCCAGGCGGGGCGGCGGCCGGCGGGCGTGGTGAGCGAGCGCGGTAAACCCAGGGAAAGAAAGGCTGCGATGGGGCGTGCGCCCATGGCGGCCAGGTCGCTCAAGCCGCGCGCCAAAGCCCGATGGCCGACGGATTCGGGCTGGTGCCAGTCGAGGCGGAAGTGGCGGCCGGCGATGGAGAGGTCGGTGGTGACGGCCAACTCCTCGCCGGGACGCGGGGTGAGGAGAGCGCAGTCGTCGCCAATGCCCAGGCGGAGGCCGCCCAAGGAGGTGCTGGCTGCCCGTTCGCGGATCTGGTGCAGGAGTGCGAGTTCGCCCCGCCCTGGCGCGGTTCCGAAATGGGTCTGTTTCAAGCGCACCTCATGAGAATAGGACAAACCGGCGGGATTTTGACCGGCTGGGGGCTCATGTCTGGGCAATTTTGCACCGATACTGCACCAAAATGGCCAATGTTTTAGATCAAATTCGTTGACCAGCCAGGGGGCGCTTTGTTAGACTCACTAAACGTTCCAGGGAGCGCGCCCGGAGGGTGTGTGTTGTTTCATGGGCTGAAAGGCCCTTATGCCTTGCGCTTTTTTCGAGTACATGGCGAATTGCGGCCCTGCGGAAAGCAGGGATGAAAGGCGAAGATGCTTCGCAAGCGCTATTACATTCTTTTCGTCGCCAGAGATGAGGACGGGCGGATACGCAAGATTCCCCTGCCGCTTCATTATGCGTATGGATTTGTGGGCGCGGCGCTGGTGGGAGCGTTCACCATCGTGGGACTGGCCGGTTCCTACACCCGCATGCTGCTGAAGACCGAGAGCTTCAACCAGGTCCGCCAGCAGCGGGAAACGCTGCGCAAGGACTACAAGCAGATGGCGCAGATCGCGCACGACCGCGATGTGCAGGTGGCCTCGCTGGGAGCCCTGGCAAATGAAGTGACCGCGCTCTACGGACTGCGGCAGAACAAGCTGGCCACGGCCAAGACCGCGGCAGCGGCAAGCGCCGCGGCCGAGCCCACCCCCACCAGCCTGGCCCTGACAGACGACGTGGACCAACAGCAGGTGAAGCTCTCCATCAACCAGTTTTATGCGCTGCGGACGCAAGCCTTGTCGGGCCGGGTTTCCCGCGCTCTGGAGGGCGGCTTGTCGCCCGCCTTCGCTGGCGACTGGACGGTGCTGGCAGACGCGCCCTCGCTATGGCCGCTGGAAGGCCGCGTGGGATCGAGCTTCGGTGAGCGCCAGGATCCGATCAACGGCGAAGGCGCCTTCCATTCCGGCATCGACATCGATGCGCCCTACGGGTCGCCGGTGCGCGCCGCGGCCGACGGGGAAGTGACCGGGGCCTCGATGGGCGCCGGATACGGCCGCCAGATCGTGCTCGACCACGGCCACGATGTGCTCACTCTCTATGGGCATTTGTCGGCGATGGCGGTTGTGCCCGGCCAGCATGTGACCCGCGGCCAGGTGATCGGCTATGTTGGCCAGTCGGGCCGCGCGACCGGTCCGCACCTGCACTATGAGGTGCGCGTCCACAAGGTTCCGGTGAATCCGCACAAATATCTGCGCAGCACCTACGAGCAGGTCGCGTTCGACGACGCCGGCGAGGTTGCAGCGTCGGCAAAGTAGGGCATTCGCCGCAACGGATTCAGAATCGGCTCCCCATCGCGTGGGAGCCGATTCTGTCTGGTACGCCGTGCGGGATCGACAGCTTGGGGGTGTGAGTCTCCTTCCCATTGAGAAGTTCCAGAACGCATGAATGCCGCAATGATTCCCGCGCCGCTATAGCGGTTCTCCAGTTGCCGTAGAGGGAAACCACTTTCGCTAAGTGGCTTTTTCCTTTTCGGGGTCCCCAGCGACAGGTCTTCGTCGCTGGGGTGGAAGTAAAAGCCACCTTGCACGGCGCCTGAAACGCCAAGTGAACTGGAGAACCGCTCTTGCGCTGGCTTGCGCAACCGGCTGCGAGCGGTGAAAATCAATGGATTGAGCCAGACGCGAGCAACTCCCACTTGACCCTCACCATGCGCAAGCCTACCCCGGCCCAACACAAATCTCCGTTGTCCCGAGGTCGCTGGAGCTTCCGCGATCTCATCGCCGCGGCCGGTCTCTTTCTGGCCACCGCCGCGGTTGTCCTCTGGCAGAACGCGCATCTCGCGATCCTCTGGGACACGAGTTATATCCTCGACAGCAGCGTCCGCATCTCTCTCGGACAGTTGCCGTATCGCGACTTTCCATTGGCGCACGCGCCGCTCACATTTCTGATCCAGGCCGCCATCATCCGTCTCGCCGGGCGTGTCTTCTTCCACCACGTTCTTTACGCCGCAATCGTGGGCGGCCTGGGCACGGTGCTGGCGTGGCGGATCGCGCTCGGCACGCTCAGAGGACGCCTGCGCGCAGCGTGGCCCGTTTCTCTTCTGCTGGCCGCGCCGCTTACCGTGCTGGGCATCTACAGCATCCTGCCGTTTCCCTTCTATGACTGCGACTGTGTCTTCTCCATTCTCCTGGTCATCCTGCTCTTTGAGCGCCTGGCTGCGGATTCCGCCGGCGCATCGCTATCCAGCCCGGCCACGCCGCTGCTGCGGTTCCTGATTGCGGGCGCGGCCCTTCCGCTTCCGCTCTTCTTCAAGCAGAACATCGGCCTCCCTCTTCTCCTGGCCGCGTTCGCTCTAGTCCTTCTGCTGTTTGCCGCCAGGCTCATGCGCCGCACCCCGGCTTCACACGGCAGTCCCGGAGCGACAGTCTTAGAGCGGAATCAGAGTAACAGTGCCCACGGTGAGATTCTTCAAGGTGGATTCTTCTTAAGGAAAAATCCACTTAAGGGGCGTGCGGTTGGGTACATCTACTCTGATTCCGCTATAGCCGCAGTCCTTGGCGGCGCAATCGCAACGCTGCTTGCCGCCGGCCTGCTCCTGCACTTCACCGCCGGCCTGGGCAACTACATTCACTGGACCATCCAGTTCGCCTCGGAGCGCCGGCTGCCGGGCTTCAAAGAGATGCTCGCCGTCTATGCGGAACCCTCGCTCCTGTGGTGGCTCCCGGGCGTCGCGGCGGCCTTGCTGCTCTTGCGCGGCCGTTTCGTCAACGCCCTGTGGGCGCGTCTCGCGGCGCTGGGCCTGCTTGCCGCTCCCTTTCTCTGGACCGTGGCCAGTCTCTTTCTCACGCCAGATTCCGACGACCGCGCCGCCAATCTCCTCGCTCTGTGGCCGCTGCTTCTGGTCCTTTCCGGCGCGCTCACGCTCTACAATCTTTGCCGCGATCCGAGTCTGCGCGCCGTGTTGCCCGCAATCGTGCTGGTCACCATCAACGGAACCATGCTCTCGCAGCAGTTGTGGGGATCCACCTATGCCATCTGGCCGTTGCTCATCCTTCTCATCGCCGAGATGATTGCCTTTCTGGCTTCGCTCGACCTGGCTGGCGCCGCCGCGGGGACAGTGCCTCGTACTCTGCCCCTCGCGCCCCTCCTGGCGGCGGTCATCTCGACAACGCTGCTCCTCTGTGGCGGCCTCTACACCGCCAGCGAGGAGCGCCTGTCGTACGCGCAATTGCCGGAGGGTCCGGTTGCGCGCTCGGGAGTGCCAGAGCTGAGAGGAATGGCCGTCCCCGGCCCTTACCTGCCGGACTTTGAAGAGCTGCTGCGCTTCGCCGCCAACGAAATTCCACTCTCCGACGGGATCATCCTCATTCCCGGCGAAGACCCCTTCTACTTTGCTACCGGCCGCGCCCCGCAATTCCCGGTGCTGCTGTTTGACAACGCCACCGACCCCTATTCGCCCGCGCAGCTTGCCGAACAGGCGCGCTCCCGCAATATCCGCTGGCTGATCGTCAAGCGTGATTTGCAGCTCAAGGAAGATCCGACCCCGCAGCGCGAAGCTGCGCTGAAGGCTCTGCAGCAGGTCTTTGTTCCGTATCGCAAATTGGGCAGCTACGACGTCTACCGGCGCCCTGGTTGACGTCTGCTAACAGACTTCTTCGCCGTCGCACCAAGTGGAGCGCCGGTTGGCAAAGATGGAACGCCCGGCTGTTGTGGGCCAACGGCTCTTCAAACACTTGAGGGCCAGCCGGATCCGGCTGGCCCTCAAGTGTTTCCTGGGATAGATTGCGAGTTAGATTTTGACCGAGGCGGCACGGGGGGAGATGCCGCTGAGTTCGGCCGCTCGGGCTTCGGCGTAGGCGGCGGCGCCCAGCAGGGCGGCGCGACTGTCGAGGATGATGCGCACCGGCATGTTGATGAGCAACTGCCTCAGGCGGCCCTTGTCGGTGAAGGCCTTCAAGAAGGCGCCGTCCTTGAGCTTTTCGAGGATGCGGGGGGCGATGCCGCCGCCCACGTAGACGCCGCCCGCCGACAGCAGCTTGAGGGCCAGATTGCCGGCCTCGGCGCCATAGGCTGAAACGAACATGTCCAGCGCCTTCTCGCAGATCTCGCTCTTGGCCGCCAGAGCCATTTCGGTGATCACGGAGTTGGGGTCGTCGACGGCGGCGATACGCTCGGCCAGCCAGGCCGGCTCTTCCATGCCGCGGACCTCGCGGAGAAATTCGTAAATGTTGGTCAGGCCCATGCCGCTCACAACGCGCTCGAAGCTGATTCGCCCGCTGTACTTCTGCTTGAGGAAGCGCAGCAGGTCGATCTCGTCCTCGTTGCGGGGAGCGTAGTCGGCGTGGCCGCCCTCGGAGGGGTACGGGATGTGGCTGTGGCCGTTCCAGATCAGGAGGGCCTCGCCCAGGCCGGTTCCGGCGGCGACCAGGGCGCGGTTGCCGATCTGGCTGGCATCGCCCTCGCTGAGGGTGTAAATCTGGTCGGCGGAGAGTTCGGCCACGCCGTAGCCATTGGCCTCGATGTCGTTGATGAGGAAGATGTTGGTGACGCCCAAGCTGTTTGCCAGTTCGTGGCTGTCCAGGGTCCAGGGAAGGTTGGTGAGCCGCAGACGGCCGTTGCGCACCGGTCCGGGCACGCCGAAGCAAGCCGCATGCACTTTGTGAGTGCCCAGGAACTCTTTTACGACCTCTACCAAGCCGGAGTAGTCCTTGGCCGGATACCGCTTGTCGCGGGAGTAAACAAGTTTTCCATCGATAAAGTCATACAGCGCCAAGTGAACCTTGGTGCCGCCTACGTCGCCCGCCAAAATCATCTTTCCCTCTCCAAAACCCCGCAGCCATCCCCGTCAGTTGCGGGCAAAAGTGCGGCTGCGGCCTTATCCAATATTAAGGTAAGTATACCGCTTGCGGGCCAAATCAGCTGACTGGGCAGTCGCTCCGGGTCGCGGGGGCCGGTCAAGACTTCCTTCAAAATGGCGGCCTTTTCGGCTCCGGCGACCAGGAAAAAGACCGAACTCGAGTGGTTGATGACCGGCCAGGTGAGGGTGATGCGCCAGGCGTCTTTCCGGGGGACGTGGTTGGCGGTGACCAGGCGGCTCATTTCGTGGATGGCCTCGGTGTGGGGGAAGAGCGAGGCGGTGTGGCCGTCGTCGCCGAGCCCCAGGGCCACCAGGTCGAAGCGGGGGCTCTCGGCGCCTTCCAGGCGGAAGGTCGAGCGCAGCTCGGACTCGTAGCGGGCGGCGGCGGCCTCTGGCTCGAGCTCGCCCTCGATGCGGTGGATCTGCTCGGGACGGAGCGGGACGTGGTCCAGCAGGGCCTCGCGGGTCATGCGGTAGTTGCTTTCGAGGTCGCCGGGGGGGACGGAGCGCTCGTCGACCCAGTAGAGGTCGAGCATCTCCCAGGGCATGCGGCTGCGCCAGGGCTGGTTGGGGTCGGCGAGCAGCGCAAAGGCGGCTCTGGGCGTGGAGCCGCCGCTGATGGCGATGCGCGCGCGGCCCCGCGCCTCGACCGCTTCCCCGGCCATCTCGACAAAATACTGGGCCGCCCGGCGGGCAAGAGCTGCCGCATCCGGTTCCACATAGTACTTGATTCTGAGCTTCCTGGGCATGGGTGTTGGGCGCCTCTTTTCTCTAGGTTACGCTCAAAATCGCGCCAATGCCGTGCGGAGTCAGGGCATTACTCGATGGGGCGGGAGTCCTTTTTGAGCCAGGCGGCGGAGTGGTGAAACCAGGTTTTCAGGTTAGTGGAGAGAGGGGGGGCAGGCCGGGGAGTATTCGCCGCGGTCTTTGGCGAAGCGGGCCAGCGCACAGGCGCAGACCGGCTCGGGCAGGTGGCCGAGCCGCTCCATCGACCAGCCCTGGCGGTTGTCGTTTGACGTTGGTAGCTTCTCTTACTAGACTCTCCACTGTTGCGGCGTGCCCCAGGGCGAGCAACGGCTCGGTAGAGCGCGAGACAGACTCTTCTGCGGGCGGCCCTTCGGCAATTCAGCGATAGATCGGCCGCAATGCAACTCGACCGCACAGGGCCGTCAATAGAAATGGTGGAAACGAGGAGGAATCCATGACCTCTCAACAGATCGTCAATGCCTGCGAAGCAGAATGAGACGCGAACAAGAGCGACTGCAGTCATTTTGCGAAGGCGGTTGCGGGTCTTTTAGGTATAACTCTGTTTGGCCCCGGCGACAATGCCGATGCGATGGTCGATAAACTGTCCCATGCAACCGGATGGCATCTGCTTGCCGGCCGAGCCGCCGCTGAGTCAGCTGCCGATGCGGGCCGGTTTGTGATTGCCGGACTAAGAGGCAGCGAGTTCACTCCTCCGAGAGCCCATGGCCATGTGGTCGTGGTGGTGCGAGGAGACGACCCAAATCACCCTGGATTCCCCATGGCGTACTGGGGGACGCTCAACGGAGTCGGCCGCAAGGACAGTTCCATCCGCTACGCGTTTATCCCTGGGGTGGACCTGGACAAAGTGCATTACTTCTGAACTTGAGTGCCTTGATCGATAGAGTTTTCAAGCTCTGGCGGCTGCCTTACCGCCCCAGGTACACCCGGTACTGCGATTCGATGATGCCGGCGGCGCGGGCCAGGGACAGCTTGGACAGGTTGTACTGGTAGAGGCTTTCGACCAGGTTGCTCTGGGCGGAGGCCAGCGTAGCCTGCGCGGTGACCAGGGGCAGATTGTCGTCTACGCCTGCATTGACGCGGTCGGTTTCGTCGGCGAGGGCGCGGGTGGCGAGGTCAACGTTGGAGCGGGCGACCTCGACGAGCCTGGCGGTCGCGTCCACGTCGAGCAGAGCCGAGCGCACCTGCTGGTCGATGTGGGTGCGGAGGTCGGCGAGCTGGGCATTGACGGCGTCCAGGTTGGCCTGGGCGGCTTCCACGTCGCCGCGCAGCCTGGCCTCGCGGAAGAGCGGAATGCTGAGCGAGCCCTGGGCGACAAAGTTGCCGTGGGAGCCGGCGCCGTTCACCTGGCTGACGCCGTAGTAGCCGCCAACGCTGAGGCTGGGCAGACGCTGGCTGCGATAGGCCGAGTGGATGGCCTTGAGCTCGACCACCTGGTTTTGCAGGTTCTGGTAGTCCTGACGGCTCTTGTAGGCGACGGCGCGGACCTCTTCGGGGGTTTGGGCGGCCAGTTCGCTGTAGGGAGCGGGGTCAGAGACCGCGATCTTCTGGCCGGGGTCGAGGCCGATCTCGCGCTGGAGCAGGATGAGGTCCTTTTCGAGGGTGTTCTGGGCGGCGATGAGGGCCTGCTGCTGGGCCTGGAGCTGGACGCGAGCCCGGAGCTCGTCGAGATTGGAGACGGTTCCGGCCTCGTGGGCGGCGTGGGCCTGGCTGAGCAGCACCTGGCCGGCCACCTCCAGCGCTTTGGCGTTGTCTACCTCGCTCGAGGCGGCGATGGCGTGCAGATAGGCCGTGGCCACCTGCTGGACGACCTCGTCGCGCGCCGACATTTTGGCGAAATGGGCGGCGCGTTGGGCGGCGCCGGCCGCCTTCCAGCCGGCGATGACCGGGCCGGAGAAGAGCATCTGGCCGAAGTGGACCTGGCCCTCGGTGAGGTCGTCGCGTGTGATGTAGGAGAGCCCAGGGGGGATCACGCCGCCGGGAAAGAGCCCGCTGAACTTGGCGATGGTGCCCGGCCCAAAGCCTAGCGCCGCGAGATTGTGCTGGTAGACGCCGGTGTCGCCGGTGAGGGTGATGGTGGGCAGGAAATTCTGCAGGGCCTCGTTCTTCTGCCCCTGGAGCGACTTTTCGCCGATCTCGGCCTCGCGGAGGCCAAGGTTGTTCTTGAGGCCGAGTCCGATGGCGTCGTCGAGCGAGAGCTTGAGGGTTTCATCGGTGGCCGGACGGGCGGTGACGCTGCCGAAGAAGGGGTTGGCGGCGGAGGTGGGGTTGGGCGCCTGGGCAGGCAGGCGCGTCCCCATGGCCGCCAGGGCCAGGATCGAAAAAAGGACCGGCACCCCCGTCCGCCGGAAGGCAGATTTTTGCGCTCGACACACTTTCACTATTCTCTCAGATGAATCAGGGGGCGGGAGGATTCCGGGATGGGGCGAGAAACTGGCGGGGAAGGGTCGGGGAGGAGTGGGCCGGGTGGCCGTTCCCACGACATGCACGAGGCGGGGGCGGTTCGGAGAGGTTCTTGAAAAATGCAGCAGGTCAGCCCCCCGCTTCGCGGGGATAGCAGGTTAGCGAGTTGGCGAGTTTGAAGCGACCGGCCGCAGGGACGGCTGGCGTTCATTGCTGCCGCGCAATGGATGCGTTGGCCGCGGCCCATTTCTGCCGGGCGTTGCTTCTTTTGGCTGGCGTCTGTACTATTGCGACGGCGCATTTGGGGCTTAGATAATCGCTTTATCTTGGTTGCCGCGCCGCGCCAAAGGAAGAAGAGATGATGTTGCGTTGGATGACTCGCCTGCTTCTTGCGTTGTTGGGGGTGCAGCTTGTGGGCGCCGCCGAACTTCACCTGAACGACCGCGAGACCCTTGAGAAGCAGGGGTTGACCGTTCTGGTCTATCAGAACAAGTACCACCCCGTCTTCCGCGACCAGAAGCTGGGCGGGGTGGAGATGATTCTGCACGGGGAGCGGATCGCCACCGACGGAGAGGTGCGGCTGCTGCCGGCGCCCGAGCAGTGGGATGCGATTCCGCACTTCAAGGAGCGGAAGCATGGCGCGGCGGCGAACCAGTTGGTGGTTGACTCCGGTTATCCCGACGATGGGCTGAGCTATCGCATCGAAGTTACCGCCGAGGGCGAGGGCTTCCGCATCGCGGTGCACCTTGACCGCCCGCTGCCGGCGGCGCTGGTGGGCAAGGCCGGATTCAACCTGGACTTTCTGCCCACGGCCTATTTCGGCAAGAGCTATTTGTTCGACGACGCATCGGGCATCTTCCCGCGCCATCCGAACGGGCCGATGGAGCGGGACGCGAGCGGGATGGCAGAGCCGGCGGCGCTGGGCTCGGGACAGAGGATCGTGCTTGCGCCCGAGGACCCGCTGACCCGCGTGGCCATCAGCAGCGATGACGGCAAGATCATGCTGTTCGATGCGCGCAACAAGGCGCAGAACGGGTGGTTTGTGGTGCGCGGGCTGATTCCCGCCAATCGCACCGAGAATGCGCTGGTGTGGCACGTGCGGCCCAATGTGATTCCGGGCTGGACGCGTGAGCCGGTGGTTTCCTACAACCAACTGGGCTACACGCCGGAGCGGGAGAAGGTTGCAATCGTGGAGCTGGACCCGCTCTATCATGCGCCAGAGACGGCGCGGGTGCTGCGGCTGAACGAGAAGGGCGAGTACCAAGAGGCCTTTCGCGGCGCGATCAAGCCGTGGGGCAGATGGCTGCGCTATCAGTATGCGGCTTTCGATTTTTCCGCGGTGCATGAGACCGGCATCTATGCCATCGAGTACGCCGGGCACACTTCGACTCCGTTTCGCATCGCCAGGGATGTGTATCGAAAAGGAGTGTGGCAGCCTTCGCTGGACACCTATCTCGCGGTGCAGATGGACCACGTGAAGGTGCGCGAGGGCTATCGCGTGTGGCATGGGGCATCGCACCTGGACGATGCGCGGCAGGCTCCTGTGAATTACACCCACTTCGATGGATACTCGATGGGGCCGGGGACCGATTCGCCGTTTGCGCCGGGAGAGCATATTCCGGGGCTGAATCGCGGCGGGTGGTACGACGCGGGAGACTACGATATCCGCACGCAGACGCAGGCGCGCGTGATTACCGACCTGGCGATGACGCGCGAGGAGTTTCACATCGACTGGGACTCGACCACGGTCGATGAAGATGCGCGGCTGGTTACGATTCGCAAGCCGGATGGGGTTCCCGATGTGTTGCAGCAGATCAAGCATGGCGTGATTGCGCTGCTTGCGCAATACCACGTGTTCGGCCATGCGATTCCGGGAATCATTGAACCGACGCTGGAGGAGTACACGCACCTGGGCGATGCGGCCTCAAAGACAGACGGCAGGATTTATTTGGCGAAGATGGGGCCTCTCGAGAGCGACGGCAACTATTCCGGAGTTCCCGACGACCGGTGGGCGTTCACCACGCACACCACGCCCCTGGACTATGCGGCGATTGCATCGCTGGCCGCGGCCAGCCGCGTGCTCGCCGGGTATGACGACAAGCTTGCGGCCGAGTGCCTGCAGACGGCTGAACATACGTGGGACGTGGAGCACTCGAAGGCTCCGGTCATCTTCAATTCGTTCAACACGACAGGCGGACCGTTGCAGGATGAGGAGGCCAAGGCGACCATCGAACTGGTGATCGCGACCAAAGGCGGCGCGGCTTACAAGGCGCGGCTGACGGAGTTGCTTCCGGCGATCGAGCAGCGCTTCGGCGGGCTGGGATGGATGGCGGTGCGCGCGATTCCTTTCATGGATGCGGGCTACAAGGACTCGCTTGCCCGGATGCTGACGGCCTATAAGACATCGCTCGACAAGAGGCTCAAAGAGAATCCATTTGGCGTGCCCATCACGCGGGGCACGTGGGGCGGATCGGGAACGGTGGCCGGGTTTGCCGCGGAGATGTATTTCCTGCACCAGGCTTTTCCCGAGATCGTCGGAGCCGATTACACGCTGCGCGGCTTCGACTATGTTCTCGGCAGGCACCCGGTGTCCAATGTATCCTACGTCTCTTCGGTGGGGACCTCGTCGAAGCTGATCGGATACGGGAACAATCGCGCCGACTACACATTCATTCCCGGCGGGATGATTCCGGGCGTGGTGATCATCGAGCCGGACTTTCCGGAGCTGAAGGAGGCGTGGCCGTTCCTGTGGTACGAGAATGAGTACGTGGTGGATGCGGCCAGCACCTTCATACTGGCGGCGAATGCGGCGGACGCGCTCACCCGATGAAAAGCCGGTTTCCCGCCGGCGAAGGAGGACAGATGATTACACGCAGAGATGTGTTGGTGGCCGTTGCGGCTGTTGCCATCACGGCCGGAGTGTACGCGCTGGCAGACAAGGCGCCGGTGATGGGCTCTCAAGCGATCGATTGGAATTCGGTGGCTGCAACGCCGACCGATTCGGGCTCGGTGCGCACGTTCTTCAAGGGGCGCACGGTTACGCTCGACGAACTGGAGGTTCACGTGACGACGCTCGAGCCGGGCAACGCGCCGCATCCGCCGCACCGCCATCCCAACGAAGAGCTGTTGATTGTGAAGCAGGGAACGGTGGAGGCGCTGGTGAGCGGAGAGTGGAAGCGTGTCGGTCCGGGGTCGGTCATCTTCCTGGCATCGAATCAGCTGCATGGGGTGAGAAATGTGGGCAGCGACGAGGCTATCTATCACGTGGTCGGCTGGAAGACGCCGGCAACGCCGGAGGCAGTGCAGCCATAGACCGCACACCGGAGACTGCGCAGCAATGAGACAGCGCATCGGTGAGATTGCGATGAAGGAGTGAAGCGTATGCGATTTGAGGGTGTGGGCCGGCGTTCGTTCTTGAAGACGATGGGAGCGGCGGGGATGTTGTCGGCGCTGCCTGAGGCCGCGTTCGGGCTCGACGGCGGTGGCGGGCCGATGGTGCATGAGGTCGCCGCGCCGGGCTTCGACGCGGATGAGAAGCCCAAGTACTCGATCAAGTTTGGAGTGATCGGCCTGGACCATGGGCACATCATGGGCATCACAGAAGCCGTGATTCGCGGCGGCGGAGAGCTGGCGGCGTTTTACTCGACGCTGCCCAAGGCGATCGCGGATTTTCAGAAACTCTACCCCAATGCGCGGCTGGCGCGCAGCGAGGACGAGATTCTGAACGACCCGTCGATCCAACTGGTGGCGAGCGCGTCGATTCCCAACCTGCGCGCGCCGCTGGGCATCCGCGCGATGAAGCACGGCAAGGATTTCCTGAGCGACAAGCCGGCCATGACCACGCTGGAACAACTGGACGAGGTGCGCAAGGTGTCGGCGGAGACGGGCAGGATGTTTGCCATCCTATACTCCGAACGGCTGGAGGTGCCGGCGGCCGTGCAGGCAGGCTACCTGGTGCAGGCGGGCGCCATCGGCAAGGTGGTGCAGACCATCAACATCGCGCCCCACCAGGTGAACGCGCCCAGCCGCCCCGAGTGGTTCTGGGACCCCGTGCAGTTTGGCGGCATTCTCTGCGACATCGGGTCGCACCAGGCGGAGCAGTTCGTCTACTACACCGGCTCGACGAAGGCTGAGGTGACCGCGTCGCAGATTGCGAATGTGAATCATCCGGATCGCAAGGAGTTTCAGGACTTCGGCGACATGATGCTCAACGGCAACGGCGGGGCGGGCTATGTGCGCGTGGATTGGTTCACGCCCGACGGCTTGGGCGTTTGGGGCGACGGACGGCTGTTCATTCTTGGAACCGAGGGCTACATCGAGCTGCGCAAGTATCTTGACATTGCAGGCAGGCCGGGCGGCAATCACCTGTTCATCGTGGATCGGAAGCAGACGCGGTACATCGATTGCAGCAAGGGGTCGCTGCCGTTCGGGGCGCAGTTGGTGGCCGACATTGTGAACCGGACGCACACGGCGCAGAACCAGCAACAGGCGCTGTTGGCCGCCGAACTGGTGCTGAAGGCGCAGAAGAATGCCCGGGTACTCACCT
>OCZT010004666.1_pt1 | contig 13773 bp, 11 predicted proteins | sample 1539031 | NCBI WGS metagenome assembly OCZT01 (sample SAMEA3539308, study PRJEB22396) | soil metagenome | biome: tundra; feature: field; material: soil | place: USA | collected 2010-05 | depth 0.15 m
GTCGGACGGATTCGCCTGGGCCAGACCAGGTTCGACGTCGCGGTCGAGTTCTGGACGATTCCGTGCCAGCTGATGCGTGCGGTCTGCGGGGCGATCGCAGAGACGGTCTGCCTGTTCCCACTTACCCGATTCGCCTGGAGGATTCGGTTCGTGGTGGCCACGGTCGCGGTAGCGCAGTCCGTGATCGACGGCAGGAGCGCGGCAGGAGTGGTGGTGGCTGTGTTCATCGCCCTGACGTACCTGGCCCCGCGGTGGCAGCGCCAGTGGGACATGCGCTCACAGGACGACTCGGACCGGTTCGTGGCCGACCACGACCTCGGCGACCCGCTCAGCCGGTTCCTTCGTCGGTGCCCGCCTGAGCCGCGGACACTGGAGCGCATCCACCGCTTGACCGGCCCCGTCGTCCGCCCGTCCCTCGCTCTGGTGGTCAGCGACCCGACGCCATGATGTCAGAGATGATCTACGAACCGCGTCGGGGGCCACAGCGCCTCGCGCTGCTCCGACGGCAAAGCTCAGCGGCCGCCCGAGGCGACGGCACTCTTGTTGCCAGCACCGGCCGCGGGTCGAGCCGGTACGCCCGCGCCCGGCAGAGGTTGTAGAGGGGCCTGACCTACCGGGCTCGGCCCATTTGCCGATCGGTTTTGTAACTCGGCAGACACGGCACTCGCAATTCTTTGCGCCGCCGTGCTGGAGTTCTCATGCTCCCAGATCCTGATGACGATCCACCCAGAGGAGCTCAATTCCTCATCCGTCCGGCGGTCTCGGGCCACTGTTGTCGCCAGCTTGGCTGCCCACCAAGCTTGGTTGGTTTTCGGCAGGGTTCCATGATCAGGGCAGCGGTGCCAGAAACACCCGTCAATGAAGACGGCTACCTGCGTCCGGGGAAAAACTATGTCGGCCTTCGTCCTGAGCTCGGGAAGGACTTTCCTATCGACGAAGAAGCGCATGCCTTGAGCGTGGAGGATTCGCCGGATTGCCAGCTCGGGGGCCGTGTCCCGTCGGCGCTGGCGCTGCATACGCCGCAACACCGCGGGAGAGGAAGCTGCTGGGTTGGGCGTGGATCAGATCCCTTGGAACGTCGTGTCGTACTCGTTGGCCATACGGACGATCATGCTCCCATAGTGAAAGGAATCGCCAGGTGCCGGTGCCGGTGCCTTGTCGACGATCGTTACATCGCCGCCATCATTTGGGAAGTCGATGACGGTGATTCCGACACCGTCGAAGCCGACTTCGGAGGAGGCTGACCGTCGAGGGATCTCTGAGATCTTGCGGATGACCCGCTCGGTATCGTGTGGCTGGTTGTGACGAGTCACCTGCAAGGGGCGTTCGCTCAATGGGAAGTTGTTTCTCACAGAGGATGCGAAGGTCGATGAGCTGTTGACCTGGACGTAGCCGATAGCCAAGGCGGACTTTGAGGCCCCGTGGACGCATAGGTGTGAGGAGTTGAGCTCGTCGTAGAGACGTGGAAGCGCTTTGACGTGTGCAGTCATACATGCCTTTGCTTCAAGTGCAATCAGGACGGCACCCACCCCAGCGACTCGGAGCTCCGGGAGAGCCTCCAACACTCCCTGCTCAATATCCGTCAGAATCACCCCATAGCGTGCTGCCAGATCCTTGAAGGTGGGCGCGTCATCCGGCACATGCCCGGCAGGTCTGGCCACGACAAGGTCGAGGTCCTTCTTCCGCCCTGTGGCGAAGTCAGTCATGGCGTGATTCACGCCGAGAACGACCTTACCCTCGCGGGCGTGCTGTCTCAGCATGGAGGAAGTGCTCAGTAGGTCAAGCGCAATGCCCCAGCAACCGACTTTCGAATGACGATCCGACCGGGAGTTGTATTGCCAGTGGTTGCCGTACTTGTCGGCTGGACCGGGCTCTTTTAGGAAACGGGCGAGTATCTCAGGACCATCCACGCCGCGAGACTATCGGAGAAGGCGCCGAATCCGGCGGCTTAGGTCAAACAGCCAACATTGGGGTCAGGTTCATCTCGTCGATGTGCTCGGCGACATCCTCCCTGAAGCCCGGATGTCTTCCTAGATTCCCCTCTTGAAGCCTGTTCCAGAAGCCGGCTGTAGCTCGATAGGTCAACAGCTCAGCGTCCGTGTGGTCCACAACGTCGAGCAGGTGCCTGTATGGCGCGTGTCGAGGGAACTCGGAGGCGTTGACGGTCCAGACTCTTCCACCTTCGCCCCATGCAGCCGTAGGCCATGAACCATTTCCTTCCCATCGTCGCGCCTCGCACAGAACGTCCCCTGGCGTGACCAAGCGCTTAGCTACCCAAGCCGCGACATCGACTGTGACTGCGTTACCAACCAGTTTCCATCGCGGACCATTGCGTCGTGCGTCTGGATCTCCCGGCGTAGTCCAACCGCGTTCGAATCCCTGCAACTCCTCGGCGTCCTCCACGGAGGGCTTCACGAGTCGCCTCCCGGCTTCAGCGCCCGGTATCCAGATGCCGGGAGGGGAAGGGATGCCGAGTGTCGACCCGCCTTTGATCGTGGGAACGCCATCCTTCGCCCAGCCCAGCCCTCCGCGGCCCTCTGTCCAGTAGAAGCCGTACGCATCCTCTGAGAAGTCGCTGGGTCCGCGCGGACCGGCGTCGTCGGCGAACAACACCGCGCGTGGGTCCTCGGAGGGGGATGCCAGGAAGATCACCCTCCGGCGGCGTTGCGGGACGCCAGTGAACCTCGAGTCAACGACCCGGTATGCCCATCGGTAGCCCAGCGACTCAACCTCGGAGACTAGGTACTTCATCGCCTGGCCTCTGTCGAGAGCAAGCATGTTCGGAACGTTCTCGATCATGAGCCATGGCAGACGGTGCTGCCGCGCGGCCAGTCTGAGGGCATCGAAGACGTGGGCAACGAGACCGGACTGTGCGCCGGCAATCCCAGCGGTGCGCCCCGCTTGCGATAGATCTGTACAGGGAAACCCTGCTGTAAGGACATCAAGGTCTTCTGGCAGCTCCCTGAGTTCTCGTACGTCCGGCCTGATCTCGACTTCGGGAAACCGAGAGGCCAGGACCTGTTGGGCCGGCGCCCAGGACTCGCACAGCATCAGGGTCTCAACAGACGGCCCTAGCGCGCGGTGGAAGCCCAGTTCGATCCCTCCGATTCCGGCGAAGAGCCCGGCGATCCGGATCGAATGTGACACGTTGGTCCCCCAATTGACGTTTAGCTGTTCGTCGCTGACCGTATCTGAAAACGCCGACAGACTCGAGGACCGACCACGGCGGGGCGCGGCAGACCTCGCTAATGCGCGGGCGTTGGTTCCAGGTCGTCCGCCGTCGTTAGCATCCAGAACCCATCTGCGAACCTCACCTCGTAGACATCGACGCCTTGGCTATCAATGCCCTTCGGATTGGCGGCGAAGAAATCCTGTCCATTTCGCTCGCGAGCTACGCCATCGCGGGTTGAGACCGCATGGAAGACTCCGAGAGGTTCGCCGGTCGGTATGGATCGCAGCACAGCGACATCCTCGCATCGTCGGTCAGCGACGAGCAGCTGCATCGTGAGAAAGCAGTTGTTGTCCAGCCAGTGCGTGTACGTCTCTTCTTCGACGTCGTGCGTGTCACGTCTGTGGGGGCAGTTGGTCATGAGACCAGAGAACGGTGGCGGCCGCTCAGGCGCCATACCGATACAGCAGCCTGTGGATGACCGGTCAGGCGCAGTTGCGGCTGTGCATGGCCTTCCATGCTGCAGCCCGGCGCGTGTCCGCGCGATCTTCCCGAAGATCCTGTCGCCGACCACCGGTGCGCCGACGAGTGAGGTCAGGACCTTGATGTCCTCGACGTAGTAGGACGGCGCCGATGCGGATCGCGACGGATGGCTAGCCGGTTTGTGACGGTGCTGACCTGCGCTGAGGCGTCTTGGCCGCTCGTGATGGTCATGCTCTGGCGCTCGTGATGGTCATGCTCTGGCGGGGGCGCGGCACACCCGCCGCCGAACCGTGCTCCTCTTCTCGCTCATCTGAACCGCGCTCCCAAACTGGTTTGAGCTCTTCCAAACCGTCCTGAAGCCATCGCGGTTTCGACCGGCACCTGGGGCCAGCCCCGAACGCGGCCGGAGCGGGTCCTGGCTGACAAGGCCTACACATCGAAAGCCAACCGCGGTACGCGATCGGACAAGGCATCACGGTCACTCCCATCGGGCAGACCAGCAGAGAACCGTGCCCAGCACCCATGAAGGAGAGCGGCACCGCACCTTCGGCACGTACGCCCACAGGAGCCTCAATGACGTCAAACGCGGCTTCAACGGGATCAAGTGGGGACACTGCATCGCTACCCGCAGCGACAAGACCGCCTGCAGCAGTCTCGCCGATATCACCTTCGTCGCCGCAGCCCTGATCTGGATCCAATCGGGGTTTGGCAGCACGGCTTAGTGTCGCTCAGAGCCGAACGCCACGGTGAATCAGTGCTGACGGAAGACATCGAGGATCTGTTCTACCACCGCGACCATGTGTCCTCGAACCAAGACACCGAGCTCAAGGTTGTGTCCTGCGATTCCAGCGCCAGTGACGTTGGCGCTGCCGATGTACGCCGCCACCGAGTCAGAGGTCAGCACCTTGAGGTGTGCCCACGGCGCGTCATAGCGAAGCCTCGAAACGGCAAAGTGGTCCGGGTGGCCAGAGCGGGCGATCGTCGTCGTCAACTCGTCGAGAGCGTCGTCCGCATGCGTAGAGCGCGTCGGAAGGAGGATCTCGAGCCCCACCCCGCGTGCCGTAGCAGCCGCAAGGGCATCACCCAGGAACGCTAGGCCCGGTCGGTCGATGAAGGGCGCGACGAGACGAAGTGATGTCGTGGCCTGCACGATGAGTTGGACGAGAGTTTCGCCAGTCGTGCGATGCAGTCCAGGCGGGAGCGCGGTGCCGGCGGGTAATGAGGCGACGAGGTCCCATGGCTCAGTCAAGACGACGGAGCGACGGCCGAGGACCCAGGCTGCACCCTCCCGACATGCGGCTTCTATCCGCTCACTGTCACCGCCGAGTCGGGCTCTGGCGACGTCGACGAGTTCTGGGTGGAGGCCCGCGCGCGTGGCGGCGGTGCGGTCGATGTGTGGCGAGGCAAGCAGACGGGCCAGGTCTTGAGCCGACGCCATCGGGTCGAGGGAGCTGACGAGGACGCCACCGACCAGCTCCGCGTCTTCCACGTCAATCCACCTCGACGAGGAAGCCGTGGTCACTGAACAGCTCTGAGCGGTGCAGGAAGCGGTTGAACCATCGACACGACGGCTCGCCGAGATGGAGGCACGCCATGCATGCGCCTCCCCCGCTCCGACAGCCGGGGTCGAGGGCGCAGCGCGATTCACCCTCGACGAGATCGGCGAGGAAGCGATGCAGCGAGGTCTCGAAGACCGCCTGAAGTCCCCCGAGGACGAAGTCGCCCCGGGACGCGGCGTAGATCACGAAGGCAAGGTGGTGTGGAAGGAGGTACTCCGCGAGTCCGTCTCGTTCGATGCCTGCGAAGGCGGCGAGGCGGCGGATCGTTCGATGCGCGTATGAGTGCACGAGCGAGAGGAGATCGCCCCCGAGGGGTTGGAACTGTTCCTGCGTAGCAAAGGGGATGTCGATGCGTTCGAGCAGCGCAAGGCGGGCCGCGCGGCTGTCCGCTACGGCTGGAAGATCGTGTCCGGCGCCGGTCAGGTGTCTGTAAACGTGGAGCGGATCGAGGCGAAAGAGGAGTGCCTCCGTCTTCGAAAGCGAGCCGTAGGCTCGGATGCGGCCGCGCTCGCGGAACGGGACTAGGCGGGCTGCGCCGGGAGTCATATCCCCGCGCGTGTAGCCGAACGCCAGAGTGGCGACCGGGAAGTTCGCGAGAAGGTCGACGCCTTCGAGGTGCGCGCCGCGTATCGCGTCGCCATATGCACCTTCGTAGAGAGTTCGCAGCGGCGGCGTGGTGCCGGCGACCATGTCGCTAACTTGCGTCCTTCCCCCGCGGACGGCCGACGCCAGACTGAGAGCCTCTTCGTGCGCCTTGACCCGCACACTGTCCGGGAGGGCGACTCCTGCGTCGCCGGTTCCGCTGTCGGCCTCGCCGCGATCCACGGCTTCCTTCGCGAACGTCTGCGCGGTCTCCTCGGAGAGCCCCGCTTGCCGGAAGGTCTCGATGAGTCCAGAGAGGGTCTGACGCCCACTCGTCGGATCGTCCGCCGTCATGCCGTCGAGGACCCACTCAAGGGCACGGGCGCCTCCGCCGGCCGCTCTGAGTCGCGCAGCCTCCGCTGGGTCGGGCGGATTCACCAGCACGGCGAATCGCGGTGAGAACACGACGGCGGCGCGGTGGACGGTGACGAGCATCCCACCGCCACCGCAGTTGCATGGTTGGAACGGGAAGCCGCCCGGCGTGAGAGCCACATGGCAAACGGGACAAGAGAAGCGCAGTTCTTTTGCGGTCGCCGTGCCCGGAAGCCGTACCGCCACCGCGTTGTGGGTGGGGCAACGCGGCAGGAAGGGCTCGCGAGACGCTCCACACGTGTGGTAGGTCAAGAACTGCATCTGTGCGCGCGACTTCCCACCGCAGGAACACCGGTCCTCACGCTTGCGAGCGATGCTCCCACACGCCTTGCAGCGCCACTGTTCGGGAAAGACCTCGACGAGTACACCCCGATCCATGTTAAGACCGACGACCTCCACGGTCGCTTTCGCTCGCAACTCGCCCTCGACCCCGTCGTCGTTGCCCGTCGCCGACCACGGCGCGATCGCTCCCAGCAGCGCCGCGCGGACCGCGTCCTGATCCAGGGGCACGGGGACAGGGTCGAGCCAGTGAGCCACCTTCCATATCCGGCCATCGAGGTCGGCAGTCTGACCGGGAAGAAGGCCGAAAAGGACCTGGGACGCGCCACGTTCAACTCTCATGACCGTCCTCCTCGCGAGAACACGGGCGCCTGCTGCTCGACATCGCGGAGCGAACGCATGGGCTCACCGGTGGAGAAGAGTTCGCTGACCCACTCGGCGGCGCTCGCAGGATCGTTCAATGCCCGGTAGAACTCGCGTAGGTAACCGGTGAGGTCCTGTCGGAGGTTCTCGTCGAGGGGGCCATCGAATTGGAGCATCTCGATGAGGGCGTCAAGCTCGCGGCCTTCGAGAACCGGCAAACGAGCGTATGCCTTGCGGACGGGGGCAGGCTTTGTGAGCTGCTTGAGTCCTGCGGCGATCGCAGCCGGCTCGTGGATGCCGTATAGGCGGGCCTGCACGAGCCCGGCGAACGTCAACTCCAGGACGCGCCGACTCTTCGCGGTAATTGGGACCGGGTCGATCAATCGGTCTGCATGGGCCACGAACGACGGAAAGGTTCGATACACCGCGGCGTCGCGTTCCCGACCAATCTTGTGGAGGACGATCACTAGGCCCGGGTGCACGCGCCCCACACGGGATGTGGTCTGGATGAACTCCGCGGTCGCAAGTGGGAGCCCGAGCATCACCATCACATTAAGACGGTCGATGTCGACTCCGTGCGACAACATCGACGATGCCGCCACGAGGTGAATCCGGTCGTAGAAGTCTGACTCAGGTTCGACCAGCCGTGCGAGGGTCGTTCGCACCTCGTCGAGCGGTGTCCTGCCGGTCAACGTCGCGGCGTTGACGGGTCGTTCGAGCTGGATCTGGGTATCGAATGATCGGGCAACCGCCTCGACGTCCTTGAGGTTGGAGCCGTACACAACATCGACGCCGTAGTTCCGAACGAGCTGGGGCATCAAAGAAGGGTCAATGCCGATCGTTGTAGCGACGGCGGATGGATCGTCAACGACACGCCTCGTGACGCGTTGGAGGGACTCAGTCAACTGGTCGGTGGCGTACTCAAGCGTGACACCGCGCGGGGCGAGCCCTGCGAACCGGCGCGCGAGCATGTCGGTGGTTCGCGACCAGAACGAGCGACCCGCCTCGGGACCGGGACGCGGGAACGTGCGCCCCTCGCGACGGTAGAGGGCGGCGACCTGCTCTTCGTGGCCAGCGAGGGTTGCAGACGACGCGATGATCTTGGGAACGGAGCCGTAATGCGCCTGCAAGGCGTCGAGCAGCGCCTCGTAGTGCGAGTCGACGGCACCGAGGCTGTCACGCAGGAGGTGGAGTTCGTCCTGCATCCGAATAGTGGGTGCGTAAAGGCGACTGTCCTGACCAAGCGCCCCGGCCGTCGCCGTGCAGCCAGGGAACAGGCACCCGCCGGGTGAAGCAGAGCGAGGTGCATAAGTGAATCCGTGCCCTTGCTTCGGGCATCGTCCCGACGGCGCGCCGTAGAACCCCCGCATCGCCGCCTGCATCGAGATGCTCGCTGCCTTGTCCAGCGTTCCGAGGACGATGGTCGGGAGCGAGCGATAGATCTCGTCGTCGACGATGCGGAACGGGAGTGGTTTCCCGCCCCAGCAACAGTCTGGTGCCGTGCACATGTGGTCGAGTGCCCATCGCGCCGGGTCAAATCGCATCTTGAGATCGTTGGACCCGCAGAACGGGCAGCGGAGGAGGACCTGGTAACGCGCGGGCATGCTGGCGTCATTCGGGTTCGGTTCGCCGGGGCGTGCGTCCTTCTTGATCTTGTTCGGTGTGCCAGCCGCGCCGACGAAGAAGCCGAGCGAGAACTCGCGTCCCCGGATCTGCTCGGCACGTCGTACGAGTTCAGCCGCGGCCAGCACGTCCGCGAATCGTTGCGTCTGCTGGAGCGACAACATTCGGAGCGGGAAACGTCCCCACGATGTGATCCCCTCGCGCTTGCCACGCAGCCGGTCATAGAAAGCAACTGTCAATATGTACAACAGATATGTCTCGGTCTTGCCGCCTCCGGTCGCGAACCACAGCGTGTCGACGATGGACCGGCTTCCGTTCTGGTTTTCGTCAACGATGGATGCGACATTGGCGAGGAGGAACCCGAGCTGGAACGGTCGCCACTCGGTGTGTGCAACCAGGGGCGACTCGTGGAACGATCGGTTCGCGAGCATGAAACTCCGCCTCACCTCGTCATCCGCTTCCAGCAAGCGGAGACCCTCACGCAACCGAGCCAGTTCGTCGAAGAACTTGGTCGCTTCGACATCAGCTTCGGCGCGCATGCCGTTGTCCCAGCCCTCGGCGTTCGCCCGTCCTTTGAGTACCTCCGCGCCCCAGTGCGCAGCACCCCATCGGCTGCAGGCGTCGACGAGGTCGCGCAACGTCGGCAGAGGGTCCGTCGCGAGCGTCGCGAAGCTGATGTCGGGTCGTGGGCCGACCTCGTCGTCCCAGTACGTCGGGCGCCGTTGGTCGTGAAGGCCGACGTCGGTGGTGCGAAATACTGACGGGCCGACCTGCTCGACTCCACCGTTGACGCCATATGCCGCAACAGTGCGGTCGTAGCGAAACGAATCGGGCAGATTGTCGAGCGCGAATGGGACTGTGTCCCCCGCGTCGACCTCAAGGCGGGCCTCGTAGACGTTGGTGTCCCACCCGTCGACCTCTTCGGGTGAGACGTTGACCAGGGTGACGACGAGTTCGTGGCCGTCCTTACCGACCTCGAGTTCGCCATGGAACTCGCAAGCCATGCCGGTGGCACCGATGCCGGTAAGAGCCCACGCGAATTCGTCACGGCCAGAGGACGTGATCGATCCGATCGATCGGGGCGAGGGCAGAGCCGCCGCGACCTCAATGGGCTCGCTCTTGCGCCACTTCGGTGCGTCGGGCTCGTCGCCACCGTCGAACTCGCTCCAAACGACCAGGCTCGCCGAACACTGGACCAGTCGGCCGTCGACATCAGACAGCCGCAGTCGGACGCCGACCTCGCACGGTTCGAGCCGCTCACTGCGTTCGCCCAAGCGGCTGTTCTGAACCACCACCTCGGGCGCGAGGCGGCCGAGCCAGAGGCGCCCTCGGGGCGCGAACGGGAGGGTCTGCATTTGGTCGCCCCGCCCGTCGGCTACGACGGCGTCGAGCATCCACGCGACGAATGCGGCGGTGTCGGTGTTCTCAAGCTCGGTCATCAGTTCTCCAGTCTGCCCAGAAGTGTGAGGGGTACGGGCTTGTCGCACAGAGTCACGTCGATGACGATCGCCTCGACGACAGCTTCCCGCAGGTCAGCGATCGAAAGGCCGGTCTCGGAATCGATCCTGTTCTCGTCGGCCACGATCGTCGACCCTCTCGCAGCCGCCGCCAGAGCGCGCCCGGCCGCTCGCCGGAAGCCCCTGCGACGCTGCACACCAGCGAACAACTCGGATATCTGCACGTGTGACAGGCCGAGGTCAAGCGCCTCGTTGAGCCGCTTGAGGTCATCGACGTGCTGGGGAGCCATCGTGCCCTCTGTAACCCATGCTCGGACTGCCGCGCTGGTCTTCTCGCAGCCAAGGCCCATGAGGGTTCGGTGCAAGGCGACAACCGTGAGACCTGACTCAGCAAATCGCGCCCGGACGGTGCGACGGTATTGATCGACCAGGAACCTCGCGGCCATCAGGTCCGGACGATCGGCGAGCCGCTCTTCGAGAGCCTCGAGTAGGCCGACACGACCCTGTCGACGACCGACGAGCAAGATCGCGCCTGGCTTGAGGAGTTCTGAACGACGCTCGACGATCTTGGTGCCGGAGCGCGTGTCCACCAGAGAGCCCAACTCGAGGAAGAGCTTTCCCCGGTCAGTGAGCACGACGACCGCCGGGACTGACGCGGTCCACTCACCGGCATCATCCTCGCGTGCAAGCCCAAAGCGTGGTCCCTCTCCCCCGATGTCGAGGGGATTCAGGTCGAAGAGCGAGGAAAACGACTCAAAGGGATCTGGCTCGGGCGCGTACTCCACTCCATCGCTCACGACAACTGGTCGCCTCGGCGTCGATGAATCGGGCGGAGAGGTTGGGGGTGGTGTCCCGATGAGAGCGCGCCAGGTGCGCTCCCGGATCTTTCGTCCGCCCCAGTGATCCCGGGCGGCGTAGAGAGACGCAATGGACGAGGCGCATCCATCAGCAGACTGCTTGCCGAGCGCAAGAACCTCGACGCTGGGCGCGAGACCAGACAATAAGCGATGCCAATCCCACGGCGATGGCTCGCCGATCATCAGTGCACGCGGCCATGTGCCTTGCCGGTGCAGCCCACCGATAGCCTGAACGACGAGAGGCCCAGCCCGCCCGGCGGTCACATCGACGCCGAAGAGGTCCAGCAGTGCGCGGGATGCGGTCTGCGTCCGCGTTACGACGAGGGTTTCAAGCCCGCTTGCCTGGACCTCACGCAGAGTCTCCTCGAATGGATTGCCCAGTTCGAGCGCGGCTCTAAGGTCGGCGATGTCGCTGGCGAGGATGGTTGCGATGTCTGCGAAGTCCTCACTCAATGTGGAGGCCCAGCGCGACAACTCCGACGCAAACGTTCTCGTCGCTCTCGCCGCAGCAGGCGGCACACCGGCGAAGTGATCGAAGCGAGAGGGTATACAAGGCAGGGAGGTTAAGGTCGACAATTGGTGCCAGGCCACCGAGAGACCGCGTTCCAGGTTGCGGTCGTTGCGCTGGGGCGCCATGGATCGCAGTAGGCGCAAGTCCTCCCGGATCCGTGACGTCGCCTCTTCCGCCGCAGCATGGCGCGCGACACGGAGGCGAACATCGATCCCGCCCGCCAGGGTCTCGAGCCGATCCGAGGCAACGGAGAACGGAGTGGTGAAGCCGGCGCGGACCTCGATGTCGTTGCCTCGGGCGAGCCCCTCGTCGGTCCAGCCCCATATCAGCCGTCCGGAGGCCTCGACCCGCCGGAGACGGGCATCGATGGGATCTGCAAAGATCTCGATCGACGGCTGGTCCGTGTCGATCTTGACCAGACCGGCGAGGTGATCGACAACGAGGTGGTCCACCGGCCAGCCCTTGCACTGTTGCCCGATGACTACGCCTTGGAGGCGCCGACCCCCGCCGGGGCTCTCGCCCTCCGGGCCGGCACGAAAGCACGGGAAGACGTCCGCGATGGGCTCACGCGCCCCGATCGTCGCGATCCGGAGGGCGTTCCACGTGCGTGTCGCCATCGTGGTGTCGGCGGTGACAATGCCGACCGAGAACGACCGGTTCCCGTGAACGAACTGGTGCAATAGGAGCTGTGCTGCCAAGAGAACGGCGACCTGACCGGCCGGCGCCGGATAGACGATGGTGAGGCTCTCATCATGTTCCCTCGCGAGGTCGATGAGTGCGAGCGCGACTTCGTCGACCCAGCAGAGGTCGACCCAATGGGGCCCGTGACTGTGTTCCAGGACAAGGCGCCGCTCGCGGGCGATTCTGACGAGACTCGTGGCATCCTGTCGCTTAAGAATAGCGTCATCCCAGGACATCACAGTCGGGTGGACCTTATCGCGCGGGCCGACGAGCGACCTGAGATCGACACGCAAGCTAATACTGCGGCCGCGGAGTGAGACATCCGGACGGGTCACCTCCCCCTCTGCGAAAAGGTCGCCCACTCGGCGCTTCGGCGACCGGTCTCGTAGCCGGGGAGCACCGCTGGACGCAGTGAATCTTGACCCGACAGACCGTCTCGCTCTTCATCCCCACCAACCCAGGCACCCACGACTCGATGGGAGGAAGTGTCTCCCACCACGATGCGAGCCCCTGTCGACGTCCCCGACCCCGTCTAACAGCCCCGGGCCCCGAAGGGGGTTCGGTCCGATTGTGCCACGGCGAACCGACACGAGAGGGACTGCGTGACCGATGAAGTCGCGCGACGCCCCCCCGGCGGGCCACCTGGAACACACGTCCGGAAGTGCGCCAACACGATGCGAGGTCAGTCGTGGTGGCGACCTCTCGTCAGTTGTCAGAGCAGAGTTCCATTCCGTCGTGGGAGGTGGTGAATCAGAGGTGCTCGCAGACGAGGGGCGTCAGCGCTCTTCTCATCCGTGGTCATACCGTTCTTGTTCCTGGCGCGCCCCCAGAACTTAGAAGCGAGGCGTCCAGCGAAGGGACCGAGAAGTTCCTGCTCAAGACTGCAGACGGCCCAGAGCTCGCGGGACCCGTGGTCGATCTCCACCCCGTCGCAGCTTCGGTATGAAGGACGGTCAATCACCGACCCGGCGTCTTTGCCGGCGCTTCGGAGTAAGCCGGGCAGGGAACCACTACGGGCCAGGCTTGGCTGTCGCCAAAGTCGTTCGGTAGGTCAGTCGCTCGGAGAAAGCAATCAACCGCGGGCGCATGCCTGACCCGATCGCATGCGTCGAGCGGGTCGAAGTCTTCGATGGCCACTTTGACCAGCGTCTACCGCGACAGGTTCGGCCACGGGTCAGTGACTGGATGTACCAACCGGCCTAATCGGGACTCGCGCGTCCTCGCTCGCGGCACTCTGTGCCAGCCCTTCCGCCGTGACTACCGCGTATGGCACGGAATCCACCTTGTGCTCGCCCACCTCGCTGTCCTCGGCCAGGCAACGTAGCCGCCTCGCCTCACGCGTGGTGAGCTCATCCCCGCACCACTCGACCGCCTCACGCACCGACAGCCCCTCATCCTCCGTCATTTCGCGTAGCGCCTGTCCTGCCCGGCGGTCGGCGTCGGCCACCGCCGCATCCCGTTCACGCACGGCAACCAGAACCCGCACCGCTAGGTCCTCCAACCGCTTCTCGCGCTCGGCACGCTCCCGCCGCCTCTTGGACTGCACGTCCAACGCCGCCCGCCGCGCCTCTTGTCTGATCGACTGCTGACCCATCACGCCACCCCTTTCTTGTTTCGAACCGTCCAACGTCCCTAAGACGACCCGACCTCTGCCAGCGGTCACGAACCCCAACAACATCCCCAGCTACGCACCCCCACAAGAACTGCAGAAACCGATGTGTGACACACCTCTTGCACGCAGGTAGTTGAACTCTCAACTATTGACCTTCAAGCGCAG
>OCZT010004667.1_pt1 | contig 13772 bp, 5 predicted proteins | sample 1539031 | NCBI WGS metagenome assembly OCZT01 (sample SAMEA3539308, study PRJEB22396) | soil metagenome | biome: tundra; feature: field; material: soil | place: USA | collected 2010-05 | depth 0.15 m
GTCCGAACTCACGATCCTGGTGAACCCGCACCTGCCGTCGAAGATCTTCCAGGGGATCACGACCGAGGTGACCGGCGAGGGCTCGTCGGCGGCACCGCTCGACGATTCGATCATCGCGGCGGATCGCGTGACGTACCAGCACTTCAATCTCACCGCAGACTGGCGAACGCTGGGGCAGTACTTCGCACGGCTCGAGAAGGTGGGGATGGGGATCAACCTCGCGAGCTACGTCGGCGCGACGCAGGTGCGGCGGATGGTGCTCGGCGACGCCGACAAGAAGCCGGGTGCCGCCGAGCTGGACAGCATGCGGGCGCTCGTGCGCGCGGCGATGAAGGACGGCGCCGTCGGTGTCTCGACCTCGCTGCAGTACGCGCCGGCGCCATACGCGAGCACCGAGGAGCTGATCGCGCTCGCGACCGAAGCGGCGAAGTATGGCGGCGTGTACGCGACGCACATGCGCTCGGAAGGCGCGGGCGTGTTCGCGGCGATCGACGAGGCCGTGCGCATCGGCCGCGAAGCCCATATTCCGGTAGAGATCTGGCACCTGAAGGCCGCCGGCAAGCCGCAGTGGGGGTTGATGCCGCGGATCGTCGCGAAGATCGATTCGGCGCGCTCGAGCGGCGTCGAGATCGGCGCGAACACGTACGCCTATCCCGCGTGGTTCAACAGCACGTCCGCGTTCATCCCGCCGTGGGCGCACGACGGCGGCGACAAGCAGCTGATCGAGCGCCTGAAGGACCCGGCGACGCGGGCGCGAATCAGGAAGGACATGCTGACGCCGAACGCGGCGTGGGACAACGAATGGCAGGAGGTCCCGGGACCGGAGGCGATCCTCATCGCTGTCGTGCAGAACCCCAAACTGCTCCCGCTGCAGGGAAAGACGCTCGCGCAAATCGCGAAGGACCGCGGCAAGGATCCGATCGAGACGCTGATGGACATCCTCGTCGAGGACGACGCGTTCACGGAGAACGCGGTGTTCGCGATGTCGGAGCCGGACGTCGCGCTCGCGCTGCAGCAGCCGTGGACCTCGGTGGACAACGACTCGCAGGGCACCGCGCCGGACGGGCTCCTCGGGAAGGAACATCCGCACCCGCGCGCCTATGGAACGTTTCCGCGCATCCTGCGGAAGTATGTGCGCGAGGAACACAAGCTCACGCTCGAGGACGCGATCCGGAAGTTCACGGCGCTGCCCGCACTCCAGATGCGCTTCACCGATCGCGGCGTACTCAAGCAGGGGATGTGGGCCGACGTGGTGGTGTTCGATCCGGATTCGATCCGTGACGTCGCGACGTTCGAGCAGCCCAATCAGTTGGCGGTCGGGATGAGGTTCGTGCTCGTGAACGGCGTGTCGGTGATCGCGGACGGGAAGATGACGGACGCGCTGCCGGGGAAGGTCGTGCGCGGCGCGGGTTACCTGAAGTAGTGCGCGCCGCGGCATCCTCACAATCGCTCGATTCGGGAAAGGCATGAGGAACTGGAGGCTGATTCTTCGGGCCGCTCTGCTCGTCGCTGTCGCCGCCGTCATTGGCGTCGGCGCGTTGGTGGTCCGTGGCTTCCGTGCAACGTCGGAGCCAACGGCGTTCGAGACCGTCCTGGCTCGGGGCGTCCGGAACCTGGCGATACCGGCTCGAGCCCGGAAAGAACGCAATCCACTTCTTGCCACGCCCGAGATCCTGCAAGAGGGCCGTGAGACCTTCCTGGCCCGGTGCGCCGTTTGTCACGGCCATGACGGCGCGGGCACGGCGGCGGTCGGCCGAAATCTCTATCCCCGAGTGCCGGATCTGCGCGCGGCCCGCACGCAGGACCTCACGAACGGCGATCTGCACTACATCATCGAGAACGGCGTCCAGCTCACGGGAATGCCCGCCTGGGGCCGTCCGCACCAGGAGCTGAACGACGCGAGCTGGAAAGTCGTGCTCTTCATCCGCAGTTTGCGTCCGCACGCGGCTGAAGAAATCGCGCAGTCGGCGCGCCCCGCCACGTCGGCCCGCTACCTGGGCTCGCCGTCCTGCGAGCGGTGCCACGCGCAGATCTACGCCCGCTGGAAGAAGACCCCGATGGCGAACGTCGTGCGCGACCGCAGGCAGCATCCCGACGCCATCATCCCGGACCTTTCAACGAATCCGTTTGCGAAATTCACGAAAGATCAGGTCGCGCTGGTCTACGGGAGCATCTGGAAGCAGCGGTACTTCACGAAGGTCGGCGACGATCTCTATCCGCTGTCCGCTCAGTGGGACATCGGCAATCGGGTGTGGCGCCCGTATCTCGTGCCGAACGGCGGCGACTGGTGGACGGCGTTCTATCCACCCGACAACATGCAGCGGCCCACCGGCCCGACCTGCGATGGGTGCCACTCCGTCGACTACGACATCCGCACGAAGCAGCCGGCGGAGTGGAACGTGGGGTGCGAGCGCTGCCATGGACCGGGGAGCGCGCACGCGGCGCATCCCGGGCGCGGCAACATCCTGAACCCCTCCCGTATGGATTACGTGCGCGCGAACGATGCCTGCATCCAGTGCCACTCGCAGGGCCGTCCACTCGTGAATCCGGTCGAGGGCAGATATTACGACTGGCCGGTCGGATACCGCGTCGGACTCAAGCTCCAGGATTTCTGGTCGCTCGAGCAGAGCACGCTGGGCGCGACGTCGTTCACGCACTTTCCCGACGGCACCGCGCACAAGAACCGGATGCAGGGCAACGACTTCGTGCAGAGCGTGATGTACCGCAGGGGCGTCACCTGCTTCTCGTGCCACGACGTGCACGGGACGGACAATTACGCGCAGCTGTGGAAACCGGCGGACAAGCTCTGCCTCGACTGCCACGGCCCGATGTCGTCCAACGGACCTGCGACGGCAACCTTGGCAGCGCACACACACCACAAAGAGGGTAGCACCGGAAGCCAGTGCATTGCCTGTCATATGCCGAAGATCGAAACAGAGGGAGTTCCCGGCGCGTACGTGCGTGCGCACACGTTCCGCTTCGTTACGCCGGACATGACGGATCGATACCAGATCCCCAATGCCTGCACGTCCTGTCACAAGGACAGGACCACGGCATGGGCGAAGAAGGAATTACTTCGATGGCCGGAACGCTCTCCGTGGCGGGTCGAGTAGCCCGACTGCCTCCGCTCGATCGCACAACTTCACCTCGATCAACACCATGATCTCCAAGTTCCCGTCGCCTCGCGACACCTCACGTGCAGCCCTGTGTCTCGCCCTGCTGCTCTCGCTCGGCGCCGCCACCCCGATCAAGCCCGACCTCCTCACGGGACTCGTCTGGCGAAACATCGGCCCATTCCGCGGCGGCCGCGTCTCCGCGGTCTCCGGCGCGATCGGAGAACCCGGCGTCTACTACATCGGCCTTCCGGCAGGCGGAGTGTGGAAGACGACGAGCGCGGGTGAGACGTGGTACCCCGTATTCGACGCGATCAAGAAAGTCTCGTCGATCGGCGCCGTCGAAGTCGCGCCGTCGAATCCGAACGTCATCTACGTCGGCGCGGGCGACAAGGTGAACGGCGGGGGCGTGAACGTCGGCAACGGCCTCTACAAGTCCGACGATGCAGGCGCCACCTGGAGGCACCTCGGGCTCGACGAATCGCGCGTGATCCCGTCGATCCTCGTGGACCCGAAGAATCCGGAGCTCGTGCTCGTCGCGACGGAGGGCAATCTCTGGAAGAAGAGCGAAGATCGCGGCGTGTACCGCAGCACCGACGGCGGGCGCACGTGGTCGAAGACGCTCTACGTCAACGACTCGACGGGTGTGCAGAAGATCGCGCGCGCGTTCGACCGTCCCGAGGTGATCTTCGCGACGACGATCCGGCACTACAATGCGCCGGTGCCGCCATCAGGCATTTTTCCGCCGCCGTCCGCTCCCGTGGCCGGTGCGGCGCCGTCACCTCCGCCGGCGCCCACGACCCGGCTTTTCAAGTCCAGTGACGAAGGCATCACCTGGACCGAGGTCACCGGCGGCGGCTTGCCGCGCCTGAACGGTTGCGAGTACGTCGCGGTCGCGCAGAACACGAACGCGCAGCGCGTATTCGTCATCGGCAACAACGGCCTGTTCCGCTCCGATGACGGCGGCGGCACGTGGCGCCAGCTGGACAAGGACGACGAGCGCATCCGCAACGGCCAGGGCGGCTACAACTGCGGCGTCTACGTGAACTCGGCGAATCCAGACATCGTGTACACGATCCACACGTCCAGTTACGTGTCAACAGATGGTGGAAATACTTTCACCGGCTTCAAGGGCGCGCCCGGCGGCGACGACCCGCAGCAAGTGTGGCTCGATCCCACCAACGGCAACCGCCTGCTGTTCGGCGTCGACCAGGGCGCCACCGTGACGCTCGACGGCGGCAAGACGTGGAGCTCGTGGTACAATCAGTCCACCGAGCAGGTGTACCACATCTCGGCGGACAACTCGTTTCCGTACTGGGTGTACGCGACGCAGCAGGACGCGGGCGCCATTCGCACGCGGAGTCGCGGCAACTTCGGCGAGATCACACCGCTCGACTGGAGCGCGGTGCCGGCGTGGGAGTGGGGCACCATCGTCCCCGATCCGCTCAACGCGAACACCGTGTACGCCAGCGGCAACCCGGGCGGCCTCGAGAAGCTCAGCTACCCGTCGGAGCAGTGGATAGCCGTGAGCCCAGCCGCGAATCCCGACCTGCACCTTCGCACGGCGTTTTCGCAGCCGATCGCGTTCGCGCCTTGGAACCAGCACGAGTTGCTTGCCGGATTTCAGTACGTCATGGCGACGACAGACGGCGGGATCCATTGGAAGAAACTCAGTCCCGACCTCACGTATCCGAAGGGCATGACGCCGCTGCCGGATAGCGTGACGCCGCCGCCGGGTTCGTTCCCGCGCGGTGCGATCGAGACGATTTCGGCCAGCACCGTCGGCCGCGGTACGATCTGGGCCGGCACGAACACCGGGCTCATCAAAGTCACGAAGGACGAGGGCAAGACGTGGGAAGACGTGTCGATTCCGAACCTCCCGTATGCCGCGCGCGCGCTGGTTTCCATCATCGACGCGTCGCACACGGACGCCGGCGGCGCGTACGTCGCAGTGGACGTGTCGCGCTCGGGCGACTATGCGCCCTATTTCTACCGCACGCACGACTACGGCAAGACGTGGACGCGCATCACCAACGGCCTGCCGGTCGACGAGCCGAGCGCGAGCTTTGCCCGGGTGATTCGGGCGGACAAGGAAAAGGCCGGGCTGCTCGTCGCGGGCACCGAAAGCGGGATTTACGTCTCGTTCAACGACGGTGCCGACTGGCAGTCGCTGCAGCTCAACCTGCCGAACACGTCGTATCGCGACCTCGCGTTTGCGGGGAACGATCTCGTCGTCGGCACCTACGGTCGCGGAATCTTCATCCTCGACGACTTCGCGGTGCTCCGGCAGATGGCGCCGACCGTGGCTGCGGAGCCGGTGCACCTGTTCAAGCCGGATCCGACGGTGCGCACGCGTCGCAACACGAATTTCGACACGCCCTTCCCACCCGAGGTGCCGCATGCGCTCAATCCGCCGGACGGCGTGATCGTTTTCTACTCTCTCGCCTCGAAACCGTCTGGTGAAGTCACGATGGACGTGCTCGATTCGGCGAACACGACCATCCGGCACATGTCGAGCGTGCCGGCCGAGCCCGCGAAGGAAGCGGCAAGGCCTCCGCATCCGAACTTCTGGGTCGCGCCGCCGTACGCGCTGCCTGCCGCGGCCGGTCTGAATCGGGCGAACTGGGATCTTCGCCTCGACGCGCCGCCGGCGTTCTCGCACTCGTTCGAGATCAACGCCAATCCGGGGCTCACTCCCACGACACCGGAGGGAATCATCGCGCCACCGGGCACGTACACGATCAAGCTCACGGTGGACGGCCGAAGCGTCACGCAGAAAGTGACGCTCACGAACGACCCGCGGTCGCCCGCGACCGGCGCGGACATTCGCGCACAGTATGCGCTTTTGCGCAAGATCAACGACGGCGTGAAGGCCGCGTGGGACGGCTACCAGCAGGTCGAGGCGATGCGTGCCGCGCTGAAGACGCGCGTGCCGACAGACTCGACGTCGGACGCGGCGAAGGCGCTCAAGGCAGTTCGCGCGAAGATAGACTCGGTGGGAGGAAATGCCGGCGGGGGTGGCTTCCCTGATGGGCGCAGGCCGCCGCCGACCTTCTACCAGTTGAACGCGCGATTGGTGGGACAGCTTACCGCGCACGACAACGCCGATCAGACGCCCACCGAAGCGATGCTCGCCGGGTACGCGCAGGCGTGCCGTGACCTGCGGACCGCGGTCGCGAACTGGACCGCGATCAACGCCAAGGATCTCCAGGCATTGAACGCCGTGCTGAGCAAGATCGGGCTTAAGGCGGTGCCGCCGGCTACGGGACTGAGGGCGGCGGAGTGTGGGACGTCGCCGAGCCCCTAGTCGGCTCGGAGCGCGACCATCGGATCCACACGCGCGGCCCGCAGTGACGGCAGCCAGCATGCGAGCATCGCGACGCAGAAGAAGATCAGGCTGATCACCGCGAAGGTGCCCGGGTCGGTGGGAGACACGCCGACCAGCAGGCTGCCCATCGTGCGCGTGAGCGCGAGCGCCGCGAGGAATCCGATGGCGAGGCCAGCCGCGCTCAACCGGGCGCCCTGCCAGATGACCAGCCGGAAGATCCGCGCCTGCTGTGCGCCGAGCGCCATGCGCACGCCGATCTCGTTGGTGCGTTCACGCACGACGCTCGCCAGCACGCCGTACAGCCCGACGGCGGAGAGCACGCCCGCGATTGCCGCGAAGATGCCGATCAGCACCAGGGCGAACCGTGTCGACGCGCGAGCCTGGCCGAGCGCCTCGGTCATCGGGTGCATTTCGGACACGGCCACGAGCGGATCGATGGATGTGATGGTAGAGCGAACCACTGGCCCGAGCCTCGCCGGATCCCCCGACGTGCGCACGACCCATCGCGTCGATATTCCGGCGAAGACTTCTCCGTCGGTGACGTAGAATGTCTCGCGCCCTTCCGACGAGAGCGAGGCGTTCCGCGTGTGCGCCACGACGCCGATCACGTTCACGAATTCCGCCTCGTTGGTTCGGAAGCGGACCGAGAGTCGCTTTCCGACGGCCGATTCTCCCGGGAACGCCTTCGCCGCCAGCGATCGGTCGATGATGACCGACGTCGCGGCGCGCTCGTTGTCGGCGTCCGTGAACGCGCGCCCCTCGAGCAGTTTCACGCGCATCGCGTCGAAGTAGCCAGGCGCGACGATGAAGAAGCCACCCTGCTGGTACTTGTCGGGATCGCTCAGTGCCGCCTCGGTTCCCCAGCGTGCGCCCGCGCTTCGGCGCAGGTCGTTGTCGAACGGAAGTCCGGCCGCGGCCGTCACGGCCGTGACGCCCGGAATCGCGCCGAGACGCTGCTGCATCACACGCATGAACGTCGCCCGCGCTTCCGGCGGACCAAAGGGCGGCTGAGCGGTGAACGTCAGCACGCCTTCCGGATCGAACCCCGGGTTCACTCGCGTGATCGCGACGAAGCTACGGAACATGAGCCCGCTCCCGATCAGCAGGACGAAAGCCAGCGCCACTTCGGCCATCACTACGCCGTTCCGGAGGACACGGCCGGAGCCCAGGCCGGCGGTGCGGCCGCTCGACCGCAGCACACCCATCATGCCGGGGCGCGACGCGCGGAGGGCGGGGACGACGCCGAAGAGCGCGGCCGCGAGCACGCCGGCAACCACGGTGAACGCGAGGACGAAGGGATCGAGGGCGATCGTTCCGATACGAGGGAGGCTCGCAGGGCCGATCGCGATGAGCATCTTGATTCCCAGTTCGGCCAGCGCGAGCCCGAGCAATGCGCCACCGGCGCCAACTATAAGCGCCTCGGTCAGCATCTGTCGGACAAGGCGCGCGCGGCTCCCGCCGAGCGCGGCGCGAACGGCGAGCTCGCGCTCGCGTCTCGACGTCCGCACCAGGATCAGGTTCGCGACGTTTGCGCACGCGATGAGCAGGACGAACGACACGCCGCCCATCAGTGCGACCACCGCAGAGCGCACGTCCGCGACGAGGTCTTCGTGCAACGGTTCCTCGCGCAAGCGGTTACCGGATGTGAGCCGGCCCGGGAACTGGCGGTCGAGCTCCGCGTTGATCCCCTGCAGCTCACCCCGGGCGGTCGCGATGGTCGCGCCCGGCTTGAGGCGGCCGATGGCGCGAAGCACGACGTTCTGGCGCGGTGCGCTCCAGTCGAGGCGTGCGGCGACGAACAGGCTCGGCGTCCGCTCGGTTCCGAAACTCGGAGGCAGCAACAGCTCGAATTGCGGCTGCGCGATCCCGACGACCAGAAACGAACCTCCACCGGTGGTCTTGATGACGCTCCCGATGACATTCCGGTCCCCTCCGTACCGGCGCTGCCAGAACTCGTATCCGAGGATCGTGACATTGGGCGGCGGCGGTGCGGGAGCGGCCGGCTGACCGAGCGCGGGCTGAGGTTGCAACTCGCCGTCGCCCTCCTCGAAGTCGCGGCCGGCCGCGATGCGCGTCCCGAGCACGCGAAACAGATCCGTCGTGACAAACGCGGCCGGAACGGGTTCTGGCACACCGTCTTCGTTCAGGAGGAGGAGTTTGCCGGTGAACACCCCTCCGAGACCGCCGAGTTGCGTGGACATCCTCCGGACATCGTAGAAGTCGCCGGGCGCGATCGGAAAATCCCGGACGCTTCGCTTGGTGAGATCCGAGGTTAACAGGATGAGCTGGTCGGGGCTTGCATACGGCAGCGGCCGCAGCAGCACCGCGTTCACGACGCTGAAGATCGCCGTACTCGCGCCGATGCCGAGTGCGAGCGTGATGAGGGCGGTCAGCGTGAACCCGGGATTCCTCCGCAGCGTCCGGATCCCGAACGTCACGTCCTTCAGGAATTGGTCCATTGCAAAGTCTGCACCGGAAAGCGCATGGAATCCAGAAGTCGTAGTTTGTCTCCGTGTCCAACGCCGCCGTCCGCACCCTGATCGGTCTTGTCGCCGGCCTCGCGACCGGAGTCGTGATCTCGGTTGCGTCGTGGAACGGAGCGAACGGCTTTCTCTCGGCGATCGAACCGGTCGGCACCCTGTGGGTCAACGCGATCCGGATGACGATCATTCCGCTCGTGGTGTCGCTGTTGATCGCGACCATCGCGGAGGAGAAGGACGCGCGCGCCGTCGGCCGGCTCGACGCACGAGCCGTCGTACTGTTCGTCGTGATCCTCTCCAGCGTCGCGTTGCTGACTTTCCTCGCGGCACCACCGCTTTTTTCACTGCTCAGGATCGACGCGACTTCCGCGGCGTCGCTTCGCGGCGCGAGTTCCGCGGCCGGGGCGGTCCCGGCCCTCCCCTCGTTCACGAGCTGGCTCACCGGTCTCGTTCCGGCGAATCCCGTCAGCGCCGCGGTGGACGGCGCGATGCTGCCCGTGATCATCTTCGCGGTGGCATTCGCGATGGCGCTCGCGCGCATCGCGCCCGAACGAAGGGTCCCGGCGACCGCGCTGTTCCGCGGACTCGCCGACGCGATGCTCGTGATCGTCGGATGGGTGCTCGCGATCGCTCCCATCGGTGTGTTCTGCCTTTCGGTCGGGCTGGCGGCAAGGCTCGGCGCGGGCGTGGCCGGAGCGGTCGCGATCTACCTCGCGCTGCATAGCGGGTTCCTCGCCGCCTTTGCGATCGCGCTGTACGCCGTCGTCCGCATTTTCTCCGACGTGCCGCTCACGCGATTTGCCCGGGCGCTTATTCCAGCGCAGATCGTGGCGGTCAGCACGCGGTCATCGGTTGCGGCGCTTCCCGCGATGATCGCCGGGGCGACGCGCGTGCTGCACCTTCCAATACAAGTCTCGGGGTTCGCCCTGCCCTTCGGCGTTTCCGTGTTCCGGCTGAACCAGGCGGTCACCTGGATCGTGTCGGCGCTCTTCGTCTCGAAGCTCTACGGGGTTCCCCTCTCGACGGCGCAGCTCGCGTTCCTCGGCGCATGTTCGGTGCCGGTGAGCTTCAGCATTCCGGGAATCCCCAGCGGCGGACTCTTCATCATCGCGCCGTTCTTCGTGTCCGTGGGCTTGCCGATCGAGGGTATGGGGATCCTGTTGGCGCTCGACGCGATTCCCGACGTGTTCAAGACCCTGCTCAACGTCACGAGCCAGATGGCGACGACCGTGTTGCTCGCCCGCGGTGCGCCGGCGGACGCCAACGCAGGGGCCCGATGATCGTCGTTCCCGATGATTGCCCTTCGGTCTTCGCGGGAACCGCGGCGGAGCGGGCGCTGCGCGCGCTCGGCGACCTCACCGTGTACACCGAGCAGGGCGCGGAGAACGAGGCGGAGCTGATCCGGCGCGTCGGCGACGCAACGGTCGTGGTGAACATCCGGGCGTACTCGAAGTTCACCGAGCGCGTGATCGCCGCGTGCCCGAGCCTCCGGCTCATCTCGATCTGGGGAACCGGCACGGACAACGTCGACGTCGCGGCGTGCCGCGGGCGCCACGTGGAAGTGGCGAGCACGCCGGGGGTGAACGCGCACGCGGTGGCCGAGCACGCGCTCGCGCTCATGCTTGCGGTCACGCGCTCAATTCCCGCGCTGGATTCGGCAGTGCGCGCAGGCCAGTGGCCCCGGCGACTACTCACGCAGCTCGAAGGCAAGACGCTCGGACTCGTGGGACTCGGCCCGATCGGGACGCGCGTGGCCGAACTGGCGCGGGCGTTCGGTGCGCGGCTGCTGGTCGCGACGTGGGGACCGGACGTCGGGAGGGCGGCGGCGATCGGCGCGCGGCATGTGACGCTCGACACGCTGTTGCGCGAGTCGGACATCGTGAGCCTGCACCTGCGGCTCACGGACGAGACGAGGGGCATGCTGGGCCCCGCGGAGCTCGCGCTGATGAAGCCGTCGGCGTTTCTGGTCAACACCGCGCGGGCCGCGCTCGTCGATCGCGCCTCGTTGATTGACGCGCTGCGAGACGGCAGGCTCGCTGGTGCGGCGCTGGACGTGTTTCATCAGGAGCCTCTCCCCGCTGACGATCCGCTGCTCTCGCTGTCGAACGTCGTTCTCACGCCGCATGACGCCGGGATGACGGCGGAAGTCATCGACGTCGGCCTGATGCGCGCCGTCGAGAATGTCGCGCAGTTTCTGTCCCGCGCCTGACCGTTCGCGTATTTTTGAGTTTCCCCGCCAGGAGCAGAGGAGTCGCCATGCGCCGCACGTTATCAGGTTCAGCCATCACCCTCGCGCTGCTCGCGTTCGCCGCGAGCGCGAGCGCGCAAACGAAGATCGATCCGGCGGTCCTGTCCGCCCTGAAGTGGCGCAGCATCGGACCGGTGAACACCTCGGGACGCATCGACGACTTTTCGGTCGGCCGCGTGCGCGGGCAGCCCGACCAGATCTACGTCGCGACGGCATCGGGCGGCGTATTCAAGAGCACGAACGCCGGCACATCGTGGGAGCCGGTGTTCGACGGGGTCGACGCCATGATGTCCATCGGCGCGGTCCGCGTGGCGCCGTCGAGCGCGAATATCGTCTGGGTCGGCACCGGCGAGGCAAATAATCGGCAGAGCTCTTCCTGGGGGGATGGCGTGTACAAGTCGACGGACGCCGGCAAGACGTGGAAGAACATGGGACTGCGGGAGACGCGCAGCGTCGCGCGCATCGTGATCGACCCGGGCAACTACGACATCGTGTACGTCGCGGCGGCGGGACACCTGTGGGGGTCGAATCCCGAGCGCGGTGTGTTCAAGACGACCGACGGCGGACAGACGTGGAAGAAGGTGCTGTACGTCGACGACAACACGGGCGCGACCGATCTCGTCATCGACCCGATGAACCCGCAGATCCTCTACGCGGCCACGTACCAGCGTCAACGCAAGGCGTGGGGCTTCAACGGCGGCGGTCCGGGAAGCGCGATCTACAAGACGACGGATGGCGGCGCGACGTGGACGAAGCTCACCACCGGCTTGCCGGCCGGCGACAAGGGGCGCATCGGCATCGACCTCTTCCCGAGCGACAGCCGCGTGGTGTACGCGACGGTCGAGGCGGCCGCGGGTGCAAGCGGAGTGTATCGCACGGTGGACGGCGGCGCGAACTGGGAGAAGCTCTCGCCGATGAACACGCGGCCGATGTACTACAGCCAAATCCGTCTCGACCCGAAGGACAGGAACCGGATCTACATGCTGGGATCGAACCGCGGCTTCTACTTCTCCGAGGACGGCGGGAAGACCTTCACCGAGCGCTTCAGCAACATCCACTCTGAAGATCACGCGCTCTGGATTGATCCGGACGATCCCAACCACTTGATCGTCGGCGGCGACGGCGGTGTCTCGATCTCTTGGGATAGAGCCGTCACGTGGGATTTCCGCCGCAACATGCCGATCGGCCAGTTCTACGAAGTGGACGTGGACAACAAGGTGCCATACACGGTGTGCGGCGGATTGCAGGACAACGGGCTCTGGTGCGTGCCAAGCGCGGTGCGCAACCGGAACGGCATCGCCGATCGCGACGCCTGGAACATCGGCGGCGGCGACGGATTCTACGCGAAGATCGATCCATACGATCAGAACTTCGCGTACGAGGAATCGCAGGACGGCAACGTCGCCCGAGTCAACCTCACGACGATGGAACACCAAGGCGTGCGGCCGGGATCGGGCGAGCGCCCGGTGCCGGGCGCCGGGCGCGGGGGCGGAAGCGGCTACCGGTTCAACTGGGATTCGCCGATCGTCCCGTCCGGCTTTGACGCGAAGACGGTGTACATGGGCGCCAACGTGCTGTTCAAGTCGACGGACCGCGGGTCGAGCTGGAAGGCGATCAGTCCCGACCTCGCGCTGCACATCGATCGCGACACACTCACGATGATGGGCGCGCGGGTCGGCCCGACCGCGCTCTCGCGGCACGACGGCGTGACGAGCTACGGCACGATCACCTCGGTGAGCGAGTCGCCGGTGGACGCGAACGTCCTCTACGCCGGGACGGACGACGGCCAGGTGCAGCTCACGCGCGACGGCGGCAGGACGTGGACGAACGTCACCTCGCGTATCGTCGGCCTTCCGGCGCGCACGCCCGTGACGACGGTCGTCGCGTCGCGCTTCGCCGCGGGCCGCGTGTACGCCACGTTCGACGGCCACTACAACGACGACTACAAGCCGTATGCGTACGTGAGCGATGATTTCGGCCAGAGCTGGCGCTCCATCGCCGCCGGCCTCCCCGAGACGTCGATCAACCGCATTCGCGAGCACCCGCACAACTCGCACGTGCTGATCCTCGCGCATTCGCGCGGCGTGCATTTCTCCAACGACGGCGGTGTGACGTGGAATTCGCTCGCCACCAACATGCCGACCGTGCCGACCGATGATGCGGTGATCCATCCGCGCGACAACGCGCTCATCGTCGGCACTCACGGACGCAGCATCTGGATCCTTGATGACGTGGGTCCGCTCGAAGCGCTGACGGACGACGCTCGCAAGTCGCCGGCGGTGCTCGCACCGATTCCGCGCGCCCGCCAGCTGAGCACCTGGACGCCGCAGGCCTGGTATGGCCACGGCGAGTTCTTCGCGCCGAACCCGGAGTTCGCCGGGGTGATCACCTATCATCTGCGCGACGCGGCGCCGGGCGCCGTTTCGATCGAGATCAGCGACGCCGCGAGCGGCGCCGCGGTGCGCACGCTGAAAGGCCCGGGGGCGAAGGGGCTGAACCGTGTGACATGGGATCTGCGGATGTCGTCGCCGCTCTCCGATGAAGAGGCGGCGACGCTGATCGCGGGCCGCGGCGGGCGCGGCGGCGGGGGCGGCGGGGGCGGC
>OCZT010004668.1_pt1 | contig 13769 bp, 12 predicted proteins | sample 1539031 | NCBI WGS metagenome assembly OCZT01 (sample SAMEA3539308, study PRJEB22396) | soil metagenome | biome: tundra; feature: field; material: soil | place: USA | collected 2010-05 | depth 0.15 m
TCGGCGAACTGCATCTCGGCGACCGGCCGCAATCCCATCAGCCCCGCGCCGATGGCCGCGCCCACAATGGCAGCTTCCGAGATTGGCGTGTCCACTACCCGTTTTTCGCCGAAATGCTCGAAGAAACCCGCCGTCACTTTGAACGCGCCGCCATACGCGCCGATGTCTTCCCCCAGCAGGAACACGTTGGGGTCGCGTTCCATCTCCTCCCATAGGCCTTCGCGAATCGCTTCCAGATACGTCGTCGCCATGGCTATTGGCTTTCGTACACGTCGTCCAGCAGGGTCGCCGGATCGGGGAACGGGCTCTTCTCGGCCCACGCCACCGCCTCGTCCACTTCCTGGTGGACCGCCTGCCGCCGCCGTTCCAGTTCTTCCCGCGTCACCCCGCCTTCGCTCAACATCCGCGCTTCCAGGCGCGTGATCGGGTCCATCTTGCCCCACTCCTCGAACAGCCCTTTGGGGACGTAGTGAGCGGCATCGTGCGCCGAGTGTCCCGTCATGCGGAACGTCTTGCACTCCAGCAGGTACGGCCCCTTGCCCGAACGCGCATGGGCCACCGCGCGCCCTGTCGCTTCATGCACCGCCAGCACGTCGTTGCCGTCCACAATTTCCGCCGGAATGTTGTATGCCGGGCCGCGGTCCGCCACGTTGGCGCAGGCCATCTGCGCGCTCAACGGCGTCGAGTAGGCGTACTGGTTGTTGTTGCAGATGAAGACCACCGGCAGCTTCTGTACCGCCGCGAAGTTCACGCCTTCGTGCCAGTCGCCGCGGCTGGTGGCGCCGTCGCCGAAATAGCTGAAGGCCACCCCGTTCTTGCCCTGGTAGCGCATCGCCAGGGCCACCCCCGCCGCCACCGGCACCGTGGCCGCCAGGGCGCTGATGAGGGAGACGATGTTGTGCTTCAGATCGCCCATATGCATGTTGCCGTCGCGCCCGCGCGTAAGCCCATCGACGCGCCCCATGTATTGCGCAAAGATCCGCCCCGCCCGCACCCCGCGAATCAGGAACACCGCCAGGTCGCGGTGCGCCGGCAGCATGATATCGTCTGGACCGGAATTGAGCGCCGTTCCCACCGGAATGGCCTCCTGCCCGCGCCCCACGTACACCCCGCCCACGATCTTGCCCTGCCGGTACAACTTACGCTCGATGCGGTCTTCGATCTCCCGCATCATCGAAAGGTAATACAGGCACCGATTGGCCAGTTCGCTGGTGCTCATAGGGGGTTTCGGTATCGACTCGGAATGATACCGGTAGTATAACGCTCGCGCCGCCTACCCGTTCCAACCCGTCGTCCAGGAGCACCACCCGACCGCCCAGTCTTTCGACATCGTTCATGTGGTGCGACGAGAACAGAATCGCCGTGCCTTCACGATTCAGCAGTTGAATTGAGGTCTCTAGAAACTCGCGCCGCCCGCCGGCTCAAATTGGGTGTCAGGCCCCCTGTTACGCCGATTCCAGCGAAACCGCTTCCTGCGCTTCCTGGTGTTCCGACAATCGAATCATCAGTTCCGATCCGTACTCGAAACCCTTCTCAAACGCCTTCACGTTCAAGCTCTGGAAGGCCGGGGGAACCGAGTCGGCCACGGCTTTCCGCAAGGCGTCGGGGTCCATCAGACCGGCAACGGCTCCGAAGAACCCCACCATCACGATGTTCAGCACCATCTTGCGGCCCAGTTCTTCCGCCAGCCGGGTGGCCGGCACACCGTACACCCGCACCCCGCTCGGAACCTTGTCGATCTTCACCAACTCCTGCTCCGTAATCAGAATTCCGCCGGATTTCAACTGCGGCGCAAAGCGCGCGCACGCTTCCTGCGACATCACGATCAGGATGTCCGGGTGCGTCACATACGGGTACAGGATCGGCTCACTCGACAGAATCACCTGGGCGCTCGAAGAGCCGCCCCGCGCTTCCGGTCCGAAGCTCTGTGTCATGGTGGCATAGCCACCCTCGAAGATGGCCTTGGCTTTGCCCACAACCACAGCCGCCAGAATCACCCCCTGGCCGCCGAATCCCGCAATTCGAATCTCGCTTAGCATTCGCTGCACATGACCTCCGGTTCCGCGTAACGATCCCCCAGCGACTCGGTCATCTGCGCCCGCATCAACTCCAGATAATCCGGCCGGTCGCGATCCACGAACTTGCCCACTACAATTTCCCCGGACTTCGTCAACGCGCACTCGCTCGTCGGCGCACCGTTGCGCACCTTGCTGACCTGCTTATAGAACTTCATGGCGTCCAGGCCGTCGCCCATTTTGTTCCGGCGCTGGTACAGGGTCGGGCAGGGGGATAGCACTTCGATGAAGCAGAAGCCCTTCTTGTTGAGCACTTCCTCCATGGAGCGGGCCAGTTGTTTGACGTGATACGTGGTCCAGCGCGCCACGTACGCGGCGCCCGCCGCTTCGGCCAATTGCACCAGGTTGAACGACGGTTCGAAAACCCCGTACGGTGAGGTTGCGCTGATCACCTGGCTCGGAGTGGTAGGCGCTGTCTGTCCGCCCGTCATGGCGTAAGTCAGGTTGTTCACGCAGATCACCTTCAGGTCCATGTTGCGCCGGGCGGCGTGGATGAAGTGGTTGCCGCCAATGGCGAACAAATCTCCGTCGCCCGAATAGACCACCACCTGTAGCTCGGGGTTGGACAACTTCAGCCCCGTGGCGAACGGAATGGCCCGCCCGTGCGTGGTGTGGAACGAATCCAACCGCGCATAGCCAGCCACGCGGCCTGTGCACCCGATCCCCGAAACCACCGCGACCTTGTCCAGGTTCGCTTTGGAATCCAGCAGCGCGCGCGTGAAGCAATTGACCGTCGTACCAATTCCGCATCCCGGACACCAGATGTGCGGCATCCGGTCCATTCGCAGAAAAGGTTCCACGGGGTTCCGTGCATCCGCCGGGATCTCGTACGGAATCTCCAATGTCGTCTCGTTCATCGGGCCGCCTCCACGATGGCATTGAGTATCACTTCCGGGTCGTGCACGCTGCCACCCGCGTGCGTCACCGGTATTACCTTAGCCTTGCCTTCCGCCGCCCGCGCCACCTCATGTACCATCTGGCCCAGGTTCAGTTCCGGCACCACAAACGCCTTCACGCGCCCCGCCAATTCCCGGATATGCTGGTCCGGGAAGGGCCACGCCGAGATCAGCCTGAACTTCCCGGCCCGGATCCCCTTCGCTCGCGCCATTTGTATCGCGCGCTGCGCCACCCGCGACGTGATTCCGTAGGAAACCACCACCACATCCGCGTCCTCCAGATGCTCCGCTTCGTAGAGCGCGCGACCGTTGGCAAACGGCTTCACCTTGTCTACCAGGCGCCGCACCAGGCGATCCTGCGTCTCCACATTCATGCTGGGATAGCCCCGCTCGTCGTGGGTCAGCCCCGTGACGTGGAAGCGGTAGCCCTCGCCGGCCCGCACCATGTCCGGCACCATGTCCTGCTGCGGCTCGAACAACAGGAACTCCTCGGGGCTCTTTTTGGTGTACCGCCGCGGCACCACGTCGAGCTTCTCCGCGTCGGGGATCACCACCTTTTCCGTCATGTGCCCCACGCACTCGTCCAGCATCAACATCACCGGCACCCGGAACTCTTCGGAGAGATTGAATGCCGTAATAGTAAGGTCGAAGCACTCCTGCGGCGAATTCGGGCATAGGGCGATAATGCCGTAGTCGCCGTGCGACCCCCATCTGGCCTGCATCATGTCCGCCTGCGCCGGCAGCGTCGGCAACCCCGTCGAAGGGCCACCGCGCTGCACGTTGACGAACACGCAGGGCGTTTCCGTCATCGCTGCGTAGCCAATGTGCTCCATCATCAGCGAGAACCCTGGGCCCGACGTCACCGTGAACGCCTTCGCTCCGCCCCAAACCGCTCCTTGTATGGCGATGGAAGCTGCCAATTCGTCTTCCATCTGCATGAATAGTCCGCCTATTGTAGGAATTCTCGACGCAAATCGTTCCACAACTTCCGTGGAGGGGGTTATTGGGTATCCTGCGGCAAATCGCGCACCAGCCGCTAGAGTTCCCTCACAGCAGGCGTGGTCGCCGTCGAGAAAATGAACACCTGTCAGTACACCCTTTGGGTCAGCATGCATGGCGTGCTCCAAAAATAGCGAAGTCCGGGCAGTACATCCCACAAAGATCGCAACCGCTGCATTTCTCGGTAGCTACGACATGAGGTGGGTGGTAACCCTTGGAATTAAAAGCCGATGAAAGAGCCAGTACGTGGGTGGGGCAGAACTCTACACAAAACCCACACCCCTTGCAACGCTCCACAGTAATGGCGACAAAACCTTTGGCCATGAGGGGCCCTCCAATGATGAATCAGGCTCATTCCTGCACGCCGAGTGCCAATCGTAGATAAAAGGTGATAAAAGTCTTGTATGGTGCGAGCCTGACTCAGTTTCTCCCGCGCAGTCTTGTCCGTGCGGTTCGAACACCAGGCAGGACGCAGAGTCCCTGGAGTTGGGGGGGGGAGCTTACCGGCCTGCTATTTCGGCAATTGCTTCCCAATCGCCGGGAAAGCCGACTGCACGAACGTGACCCCCGTCCTGGTTGCGGCGTCGATGTCATCCTCGCGGACGGGCACCATCACTCTCACCAGGGATGTGTCGCTGCGCCGGTAGCGAATGGCATCCACGACCAGCCAGAACCGCGCCCAATACTCGCTGGCAATTACCCGGTTGTGGCTCTGATACCAGTAAATGGTCAAGACCTTATCTTCCCCACGTTCCACCACGTAGCGGTTTGTCCTGATAGGGCCTTGCCAGTTGGGAACATCAATCGTCATCGTGCCGCTCTCCGTCGGCTCCCAGCCCGAACCCGGAAGGCAATTCTTGGGCGAATGTGGCGACTGGCCATACCGCTGCGTCTTGAAGTACGCGATGAACAAGGAGGCGCTTGTCTGCGTACCTGCGTTCAAATAATCCCGGCTCATCGTGTCGTCCGCCTTCAACACGTCCTGGACTTCCTTCTCGATGGGGTATTCTCTGATCATGTGCCAGGCGCCGATTTCAGTCGGAAACAGCGCCAAAGCTCCGGTCTGCGGCGTTAGTTCCGACCGCGATGCGACCGCATAGTAGACGCCGCCTTGCAGCAGCAGCACGACCGTCAACAACAGGGCGTATTTACTTCGAAATATCATGCCGCCCTCCGTTTCGCCACGAAGTTTATTAGCCGAACCAGCACACGATGGAACAAGAGCAGAATCACCATCGCGACGATAAAAATGACCCATCCCGTGGATTCGTGGAAGAACCCCTCCGCCAGTTCCGGCTTCACCTGCGTCATGATCCCCGTAAATGTCACCCGGCTCCCGTTGGCCACAATCGCGATCGGGATGGTCGACAGAAACAGCACCACCCGAACCCATCTTCTTTTCTCGAAGAAGTACCCGTATACCAGCGAAAGGAACGTCAGCGAGAGGAGCGAACGGATGCCGCTGCAGGCCTCCACCACGGACAGCGTCTGGTTAGGCAACTGCAAAATATTGCCTTCGCGCCCCACCGGGATGTTGATCGCGTCCAGCGCGCCGGCGGCTAACTTGCTGGCCAGCAACTGCAGCGGAAAGGTGATGCGGTAATAGAGGATCGCCGGAATGGGGATCATGAAGAACAGCAGGAAAAGCGGAAAGGCCAGCTTCTTTAGGGTCTCGGTTCCGCGCATCAGCCACACCGCGCCGATGACGGTCACCACGAACGCGGTCCGCGCCAGAAACAGTTCCACCCCCAGGGTCGCCGCCATCACCTGCACGCCCCCCACCACCACTACCACCAGACCCCACAGGTTCGGCTTCGGTTCAATAGCCAGTAATTCGTCCCGCTTCTGCCATGCGATGTACCCTGCTATCAATGGCACGAAGAATCCGTGGCCCATGTCGGCATCCACGACCCAATCCTTGACCAAACCAGCCAAGACTGGCGCATAACATGCGAGTGTCAGCAAGCTAAACCAGATCAGCGGACTCCAGGCCGATTGCTGTTTCGCTGGGTTCGCGGCGGTGGAAGACATATTCGCTATCCGATTATGATACCAGCCCAGGCTCCCGCCCTCAGTACGACGGCGCCAGACGGCTGTACTCGAACCGCGCCGGGTCCAGTCCCCGCGCCTTGAGAGTGCGTACGCACTCCACCAGTGAGTCGCCGATCGCTTCGATCCGGCGCAGGGGGGTCGTCTTCGGCGAATAGATCTCCAGCGCGACGTACTTGCCGGTCAGCGCCTGGCGCTCCTCCAGCGTGAGCCGGTCCGGATTCCTTCCAATGGCTCTCCCGGGATCTTTGGCTGCGTTGACGCTCATGATTTTCTCACGTAGTGTACCAGATACCACGCCGCCGGACCCGATCCTCAAAGCCTTCATCATCCTCTCGCCGGTCCCCGGTCCCCGTTTTTAATGCATCGCCGCTCCGCCCCGGCCGTGCCTGGGCCTCTTCATCACCAACAGCAGCGGCAATACCAGCAGGAACACCACAGCCATCGCCAGAAATGTGTCCACGAAGGAAACCATCGCCGCCTGCCGTTGCACCATTCCCCATACGGTCTGGTAGGATTGCTGCGCCGCCGTGGCCGGATCGGCGCCCTTGGCCACCATCGCAGTCTGCAAACCATTCAACGTGACTTGCGTCTGCGCACTGAAGGCCGTTACCTTGGCCCCCAGCAGATTGGTGTGCAACTGTTCGCGGCGGAACAGGAACGTGGTCGCGCACGCGATCCCCACACTGCCGCCCAAGTTCCGCATCAGGTTGAACAAGCTGGTGGCGTTGCCCATTTCTTCCTTCGGAATTGGATCCATTGTGGCCGTCGTCAGCGGCACAAACAGCATCGCCAGGCACGCGCCTTGGATGAATTGCGGCCAGAAAATGTCCCAATACCCCGCCTGCAGGTTCAGCCGCGAGAGCGCATACAGCGACCAAGACGCCCCTGTCAGCCCCACCGCCAGCACCTTCCGCGAATCGAACCTGCCCAGCACTGTCCCTACCACCGGCATCATCAGGAACGATCCCAAACCGCGCGGCGCCATGGCGATCCCCGCGTCCAGCGCCGGGTAGCCCAGCAGCGTTTGCAGGAAGATCGGAACCAGAAGCAGGCTGCCATACAGGATGAACCCCAGCACCGTCATCAGAAAGACGCCCGCGCTGTACGTCCGGACTTTGAATACCCGCAGGTTCACCACCGGATCGCGGGCCCTCAGTTCGCGCACGATGAACGCCGCCAGCGTCAGAATCGCCACAGCTCCCAATATGGCGATCCAATGCGAGGCGAACCAGTCCTCCTCCTGCCCCTTATCCAACACGATCTGCAACGCCCCTACTCCCACCGCCAGCAGCCCGATCCCCCAGTAGTCGATCCCCCGGTTCGAGCGGCGGATGTACGGCGGATCGAAAATGAACCACCGCGTCATCATGAACGAAATCAACCCCACCGGCAGGTTGATGTAGAACACCCACCGCCAACTGTAGTTGTCCGTCAGCCACCCGCCAATCACCGGACCCAGCATCGGAGCCACCACGATTCCCAACCCCCAAAACGCCATGGCCTTGCCGCGGTCTTGCGGTGGAAACGCCTCCAGCATCACCGCTTGGGAAAGCGGTTGCAGCGCCCCGCCGGTGGCCCCCTGGATCACCCGGCAAACCACCAGAACCGTCAGGTTCGGCGCCAGCCCGCACAGCAGCGAAGCCGCGGTAAAACCGAGGATCGCCGCCATCAACATGCGTTTGCGCCCAAAGAAGTTGGCCAGCCAGCCCGTCATTGGCAGGATGATGGCGTTGGCTACCAGGTAGGAAGTGAGCGCCCAGGCCGCTTCATCCACGCTCACCGATAGATTCCCCGCGATGTGCCGCAGCGACACGTTGACCACGGTCGTGTCCAGCACCTCCATGAACGTGGCGAACATTACCGCCACCGCCACGATCCACGGGTTAACGTACGGATGGTGTTCCGAAGCGGAGTAAGAAGAAGACAGCGCCGGGCCCCTCAGGAATATGATGCCTCAAACCTCGTCCCCGCCGCACTCCGCATATCCCCGGCCCCTGCTACTTAATGGTGAGCGTATACGCGCCGTCGGTATTGGCTTGTCCCCAAACCTGGATGTAGTACCCCTGATTGGCCTCCAACTTCATGGTGTGGTGCAGGTTTTCCCCAGGGCTGCGGATGTCCGGACCGAAGCCGCTGTTCCGCATGTCCGGAGTGTACGTGGCCACCGCCGGTATCAACGTCGTGGAACGGTTGTGAATATCGATGTTGACCGTGACCGCGGCACTGCTCACGAAGGAGTAGAAGTCCGTGTCGGCCCCGTCCATAATATTGGCCTCCATCGCTTCCCCCAGGGCGATCTTGGTCGCGTTGACAATCAGATCGTTGGGCTCGTGTGAATCGAATGCCTTCAGGGCACTGACCGTGAGGGTGTACGCTCCCGCCGAAGCGGCCGCGCCTTCCACGTGAATGTACAGCGTGGTGTTCGAAGCCGGGTTGATGGTTTGCCGTAGAGAAGCGCCGGGTGTCGGCGACTCTTGCGACCAATCCACCAGGCGGCCTCCCGCATCGTACAGGCGGACGCGCGGCTCAAGCGTCTGTGAATGGTTTGCCAGTTCGATGGCCACCAGGTCCCGCGGGGCTGGCGGCGAGTTGAAACGGTAACAGTCCACGTCGTTCAGGCCCGCCGAGATCTCGCCATCCACGGGCTTGCCCACGGCGATGACGTTGGCCAGCCGGTTGGAGTTGTTCGGTTCCATCTCGCGCGTGACCGGGTCCGCCGCGTCGAAGAACTTTAGGAGTTTCAAGTTGGACCGGACCGGCTGGTAATCGATGTCGCGGGCCAACGCATCGCGGAAAGCATTCAGCGCGCGAGATCCGTCGTCGAGCTTCGCGTATACCACCCCCAAATCGTTGAACACCACCGGCAGGGCGGCCTTGCGGACGGTGGTCTCCAGCAGAATCACGGTGGCGGAATACTCTCCGTTCAGCATTCGTTCCGTGGCCTGTTGGAAACTCACTTCCACCTCCGCATCCTCCAGCGCTCTCCCTTGAAATCGCCGGTATTCCTTCCGCAGTTCTTCGGAGTCGCTGATGTATCCGGGCAAGGGTTGGCGGACCTGCGGTGCGGGGTGAATCCACAACCAGATCCGTGGCGCTGCTACCGCCACCAGGACCACCACCGGCAATACCCACCAAAAGCGCAGGGTCAGCGGCCGTCTTCGTTGACGGCGAGACCACCCCGATCCGTCGTCTTGCCGCGGATTTCTCTCGGTCAGCATATTCCCCTTGCCTTGCCAAAAGCAGCCCTCTGGTACAATCCTAATTCTATGCGCTTTGGGCGCGGGAGCGGGACTGGAAAAGGTTTTGTGCTGGTGGCGCTCGCGTGCGGGCTGGCACTCCTGGCGTTTCCTCAGAAAAAGAAGGAAGTCACTCAAACGCTGCAGGTGCCCAAGGACCTTCCCATCGCCGTGGAAGGCGATCCCCGGCACTTCACCTTCCACGTCACACCGCTTTCCTCCAAGGGCCTGCTATCCAAGCAGGTGCGCGATGCGCTCGGCGCCCTGAGCCGCGAGGCCAAGGGCCCCATTCTGAAAATCCGCGCGTTCGTCGCCGGCTCCGGCGATGCCCGGCGCGTTCGCGACCTGGTAAGCGAAGTCTTCACCGATCGCCGTGAGCCCCTGCCCGTCCTCAGTCTGGTGCAGGCCGGGGGCCTCCCGCTCGAAGGTGCGCAAGTGGTTCTGGAGGGAATCGCAGTCGGGAGAAGAGAAGTCAGCCCGTTCGGACTGGTGTTCATTTCCGCCCAGGTGGCCACCTCCGAAAATCCTCTCGACCCGGTAGCGCCCCTGGCCGCGAAGTCGCTCGAAGGACTCCGCGCCGCAGTCAAAGCGGCCGCCTCCGAGCCGGCCGACGTCCTTCGACTCACCTGTTTCCTCAGTTCCCTCGATAACCTGCAGGACACCCGCAAACTGGTCGAGGCCGAGTATCCCCGCGCCGCCGCCAACTACGTGCAGCCCCAGCGATCGCCCGGCCGGGCCCTGGCTGCCTGCGAAGCCGTCGCCCGTCTTCGCTGGAACACCGGCAGCAACCTGCAATTGCTCAACCCCGAAGGAATGCCCAGGGAAGCCGCCCATTCCCAGATCGCCCTGGTCGGTGCGCCTAAAGTGGTCCTCACCGGCTCGCAGGTTTCCTTTGGCTTCGCGGAAAAGGACGCCCGCCTGGCATTTGAGCGGCTGCAGAAAGCGCTCGAACAGTCCGGGGCGTCAATGCGCAGCGTCGCGTTTGCGCACTACTATCCGCTGGGCACCGCAATCACCGGCCACATTCGCAAGGTGAGTGCCGAATTCTTCGACACCGCTCGCTCTCCCGCCGGCTCGCTACTCCTCTTTGAGGGCCTGCCCTCCATGGACGCCGGTTTCGCCATGGACGTGGTTGCCGTCAAGCTACCCTGAATCATCGACAATTCCGTCGCAAGCTGGTCAGATTTGTTCTCTTTTCGCACTAAACCCAGCGCGCGGTGACCACCCTATGCCATTAGATATACCTCTAATTGGTCAGTACCTTACAGACTCCGCTGTATAGAAAACGACACTTTTTTGGGCTAAACTGACGAAATAAGGTATGGTTCAGAAAAGAAGACTCGGGCTAGTTGTATTCACCCTGATTCTTTGGGTCGTTATCTATTTCGCTCCCACCATGATGGAAGCATTGGCCTTACGCGTGCCAGGCGGCATCTGGGCGTCCTTGGCTGTGGGAGATTTGGCGGGTTGTGTCGCCCTCTCTTTCATGCGGGGGCCTCGCGTGGGGCTGAGCTTGTACCTGGTACTCGGGGTCGCCAAATTCTTTCTTATTTTCTTGCACTTAACTCCTCCGGGGCTACTGATCTGGCTCACCGATCTGGTGCCCGCTTTTGTAGTCACCTACTTCTTCTGCCAATCCGATGATCGGGAATGCCCGGCCATAATGACATGACCGTCGAGTGAAATCGGCGGGATCTTCAAGATTCTCGCCTGGATCTCGCCTCGCCTCCCAAAGCCCCCTGCCGTAACAGCCTTCGCTTACCTTTCCCTTGGGTTGTGGTATTCTTGCCCCTAAGCCCGGAGGGACCGCCGCCATGGAACGAAAGAAAGCTTCCGACTATCCACAAGAGTTGCTGAACCTGTTTGACCAGTACGTGCACGGTGGCATCGACCGCCGCGCCTTCCTGGATGGCGCGCAGAAGTTCGCCGTGGGCGGCCTCACCGCCGTCGGAATCTGGGAAAGCCTCCGCCCCAACTACGCCTGGGCGCAGCAGGTCCCCAAAGAAGACGCTCGTCTCAAGACCGAATACATCACCGTCCCTTCGCCACAAGGCAACGAGAAGATTCGCGGCTACTTCGTTCGTCCCGCCAATGCCACCGGCAAACTCCCCGGCGTGCTGGTAGTCCACGAAAATCGCGGCCTCAATCCCTACATCGAAGACGTCGCCCGCCGCCTCGGTACCGCTAACTTCATGGCCTTTGCTCCAGATGGCCTCACCAGCGTCGGCGGCTATCCCGGTGACGACGAACAAGGCGGAACAGCCTTCGGCAAAGTCGACCGCACCAAGATGGCGGAGGACTTTGTGGCATCCGCGCTTTGGCTCAAAGCCCGTCCCGACTGCACCGGCAAAATCGGCGTGGTGGGTTTCTGCTTTGGCGGCGGCATCGCCAACAATCTGGCCGTGCGCCTGGGCGCCGGCCTGGCCGCGGCCGTTCCTTTCTATGGTGCGCAACCGCCCGCTGCCGATGCCGCCAAAATCAAGGCCGCCATGCTGCTGCACTATGCCGCCCAGGACACGCGCCTGACCAACGGATGGCCCGCCTGGGAAGCCGCCCTGAAAGCCAACAACGTCACCTACACCGGGTACGTCTATGAGGGCACTCAGCACGGCTTCCACAACGACACCACCCCTCGTTACGACGAAGCCGCCGCCAAACTGGCCTGGCAGCGCACCCTGGATCACTTCAACAAGTATCTGCGCTAACCCTTGGTGGGGCGGACGCCCGCGTCCGCAGCCGGCCCCCTGGCCGGCTTGTCGATGGTCGCAGGCGCTTGATTCCTTGAGGTCCGCATGCGCCCTGCCGGCAGTTCCAGGGTTGCTGCGCCGGGTAGCCGCAGTCTCCTATTTGAGATGCCCTCCCACCAGCGGAAAATCGAATCTAACGTTGAACCGCAATCGTCGCCACTGGCGTCACGGCGCCAGCGTAGCTGACGGACACCTGAGCGTCGCCGTCCGGGGTGCCGGGCGGTACCACCACGTTGAATTGGTACAGGCCGGGAAAACCATTGATGCCCGCGAACTGAACGCTGGCTGCAGCGCCGCCGATCTGCATCACCGGCAGTGGAGTCAATGTGCCGAATTGGCTGGACGATCCATTCAGCAAAGTGGCTCCCGGCAAGCCGAAACCAACCGCATACATCACGATAATTTCGCCGGGTTTTGCAGGCGTAAACGTGTAGCCCGGAACCGACATCGACGCGGGACCCAGTAATGAAGCGTTCACGTCTGCGTGCGTCGCAGTGATGTAATTGGTCGCGCCGATGCGCAGAAACGACGGACTTGCCGAACGCAGTTTCACGGTGAACGGCGCGCTGGCAACCGCGCCATTCGTCACCACCACGGACACATCGCCGGTTGTACTGTCCAGTGGACTCAGCGCATTGACTTGTCCCACGCTGACGAACCATATGAACGCGGGTTTGCCATTGACGGTCACGCTGACCCCGTTCAACTGGGCCGGCATTTTCCCTTGCAGCAACTCAGGCGCGCTGCTCCAAACCACGCCGTCCCCCACGCTCGCGGGGGCGAGATTCACTCCCTTGATCTCCATCCATGCGTTCTGCGAGATCTCAGGATTTCCGGAGGCGGTATTCACCGACGTAATCACGACGGACGACGCTGCGGGAGCCGGTGTGAGCTTGCGAATGCGCTCCGTGCCGGGCTCATCTACATAGATGTTGCCCTGTGCGTCCGAGGCCAACGCGACCGGTCCACCCATGGCCGCTAATTGGGACTGGATACCTTCTCCGTTGTAGCCGGGTGTGGGACCTGCAATGGTGGAGATCACGCCCGCGGTATTCACCATGCGAATGCGGTTGTTATCGGTCGCTGGGCTGATCGTCGACGCGGCGGAGGGTCTGTCCGCGATGAACAGATTTCCGGAAGGGTCCAGTGCAATGGCTGCCGCACCGCTGAGTTCAGCCTTGATGGCAGGGCCGCCATCGCCACTGAAACCCTTGGTGCCGTTGCCTGCGACGGTGGTGATGAAGCCATTCGTATCCACTTTGCGGACCACCGAAGCTATCAAATCCGCAATGTATACGTTGCCATGGCTGTCCACTTTCACGTCCACAGGCGTTGACAGTCTTGCGATTGACGCCTGCCCGTTATCGCCGGTGTAACCCGCCTGCCCGGTTCCCGCGAATGTGGTGATAATGTTCAGTGTGTTTACCTTGCGAACGCGGCTGTCGAATGGCTCGGTGATATAGAGGTTTCCGGTCTGGTCGAACGCCAGGCCGGAAGGGTTGCTGATGCGGGCGGCTGTGGCCGGACCTCCGTCGCCTAAAGCCGACGGGAAACCGGGGGCACCGGCTATCAGCGTGACGCTACCACCCGGCTCGGCCCTATATACCTGCGTGAAAGTGCTGAAATATAGGCCTCCGGTTGGACTGATCGCAATGGCCTGGACGTTGAAACCGCCGTTGGTTGGAAGGGTCGCTGGTGTCCTCACGGCCGAGAGAATTCCAGTGGGCGCCAGCTTGTCGATACGCTGTGTCAGATCGCCGTCTA
>OCZT010004669.1_pt1 | contig 13767 bp, 13 predicted proteins | sample 1539031 | NCBI WGS metagenome assembly OCZT01 (sample SAMEA3539308, study PRJEB22396) | soil metagenome | biome: tundra; feature: field; material: soil | place: USA | collected 2010-05 | depth 0.15 m
AAAAACCTAGTGGACGACACGCGGCGAGGCTACGCCGGGATGGGATAACCGCGCGTCTTTCCTGCAGTTTTAATTTTTTGGCCACACGGGGTGACGATTTTATGGTCAGCCATTTTTCTTTGTCCACTCAGCACTTGCCGGCGACAGTGAGGCGGCCATCTGTCTCGACTTCGATCTTTAGCGATTTGGCAAAGAGGCCGGTGCCGTAGTAGTTGGCAACTGTGAAGGTGATCTCGACGATTTCCTGGGGCGTGAAGAACTTCGCGATGTTGGCGAAGGTCGAGTCATCGACATTGCCGCCTTTTGCCACTTGTTCCACGTAGGCTAGCAACGCAATCTGCTTATCGTCGAACAGCTTGGATCTCTGCCAGGTCGCAACCTGGGCGATCTGTTCGCTGCTATAACCGCACATCTTCATCAGTGGCGTGTGCTGGTTGATCTCGTACTCCGACCCGACTATCTCCGCGGTCCGGTAGATGGCTAGCTCGCGCAGATTGCGTGGGGTCGTCGCGTCGAAACGCATCGCGAAAGCTGTGGCCTCCGCGGCCTTGGCAATCTTCGGCGCGTGGCCTCTGACGAGCGATAGATTAATGACGGCGCCGCCCATGGCGTCGCGCTTATCGAACATCTGCTTCAAGATCGGATCGAGGGGTTGCGGTAGCGGCGGCAGCCGGGAAACTTTCTGTTGCACATCGGCGGCTGACATTGGACCGGCGAGTAATATGCCGAGCAACGTGAAGCATAGCACCATCGACTTGCGCATGAGATCCTCCATGGGGAACCGGAATGGCTGAGCACTCGACTCGTCATTAGAGACCGGCCGGTTGCCTAGATTGGCACTGAGGGACACGTCTCGTTAATTCACATGCTACCCCAATGCAGAGCACAAAGAGCAACCGCGAGCGACATTGAAATAACAGCCTGCGCCATTAATGCGGTAGCTCTGTGTCACGTCGGCGCTGCAGCGCGACGTCGTCGCCGTCCTCCTCCTTCCTTTCCAAGACCAATCGAAAGACGGCGTAGGTAATCAGGCCGACGATCGGCGGCACGATAAGCATAACCAGGAGCTGGCCCACTCGCACGTCCTCCCGTGCGACAGGCTAGACCACTGTCAAAGCCGCCGCTACGTCTCCGGGCGCTACCAGCCGCTCGATGGGCCGCTGTATGTACCGAAAACCTCTGCCGCAATGATTTCAGGTGTGGACGGTAAGATTCCCTGTTCTTGCGCTAGAATTCCCAGCTTCGCCGAGATAATTCCCTGCTTTCGTTGAGTGCGAAATCCTGGCGGATTCGCAGAATGGCAGATTACGGAACAGTGCGGGAAGCTATCGACCACCCACGCCACAGACAATGAACCCATTCCTGCCACCGCTAGATCAGGCCGCGCAAACGCAATAATCTCTCTAACACGCTGGTACAAAAAGTCGTCAGGTCACTTAATGAGCGAGATTAGATCAGCAGTTGGTGTCGAATTTGAAAATTACCCAATCGTCATTATCGGGGCGGGTGCGGCCGGGCTTTGCGCGGCGCTCAGTGCCGCCGAAGCAGGCGCCGAGGTAGTTATACTGGAACGCGACCCTATCCCCTCTGGCTCTACAGGACTTTCGGCGGGTCTGATCCCTGCGGCGGGCACACGTTTTCAGCGAGCCAAGGGCATCTTCGATCAACCACAATTGTTTTCAGAGGACGTTCAGCGCAAAGCCTCAGGTGAGGCCGATCCGGAGTTGGTATCGGCGATCTGCGAGGGTGCTGGGCCGGTAATCGAGTGGCTCGCCGACGACTACGGCATTCCGTTCGAGGTGATCGATGATTTCAATTACCCGGGCCACTCGGCGCATCGTATGCATGGGCTGCCGACGCGGAGCGGGGGAGAGTTGATGGACCGATTACGCATGGTAGTCGAAAACGCCGGTATTCCCATCCTAACCAATACAAAAGCAACGACGCTGTTTGCAGATCACGACGGTCACGTGCGAGGCATTTCCTGCCTGCGAGGCGACTCTGCAATAGAAGAAATCGGCTGCTCGGCCTTGATACTTGCCTGCAATGGCTATGGCGGCAATTCCGAACTGGTACGCCGGTTTATACCAGAAATGGCCGACGCGATTTATTTTGGCCACGCCGGCAATCAAGGTGACGCCGTCTTGTGGGGAGACAAGCTCGACGCGGATATCCGGTGCCTTTCGGCGTACCAAGGGCACGGCTCGGTGGCGACGCCGCACAACATACTGATCACTTGGGCCGTAATCACAGAAGGTGGGTTTCAGATTAATATCAGAGGGCGCCGGTTCAGTGATGAGTCGCGTGGCTATTCCGAACAGGCGGCGGAGGTGTTGCGGCAACCTAACGGGATCGCCTTCGATATTTTCGACGAGCGTATAGCCGGCATAGCGCGACAATTTCCCGACTTTCGGAATGCCGAAATCGCTGGAGCGGTGATCAGGGCCGACACGGTCGCGGAGTTAAACAAACGCATTGGCGTTCCACTGTCTCGGCTCAGCGATGAATTCTCCCGGATTCAGGGCCTCATTGCGGAGGGAGGATGTGATCGTTTTGGCCGAAACTATGCGGGAGTGAGCCCGCTGCTTCCGCCTTATCTTGCTATAAAAGTAACAGGCGCACTCTTTCATACGCAGGGTGGATTAGCGGTGACAAAGAATGCCCGCGTACGTCGCCGTGATGGAGGGACTTTCCCGAATCTGTTTGCCGCTGGCGGCGCGGCGGTTGGAATCTCGGGTAGCTCGGCGAAAGGTTACCTGTCCGGCAATGGGTTGCTCTCAGCCACCGTTCTTGGGCGCTTGGCAGGTGCCGCCGCCGCCACACTCATTATCCGGTAGTGCCCGGCCGCGCCCACGGCCGGCGGCTTTGACCATCCAACTTAAACGCCAATATCCGGTCGCGAAAACTTTCGGTCAGCGCCATATCGTCCCAGCCATTGAGCAGCCGCAGACGGGAAACTGGATCGATGGTGAAGTTATAGCTGCGATCTCCGCACAAGATCGTCTGCTGCTCCAAATCGACGGTAAGCGGAAGCTCCGGCCTCTCACCAAGAGTAGCTATGATCTCGGCCACAACTTCATCGGCAGCGATCGCGGTGAGCAGCCCATTCTGAACTGCATTGCCGGAAAAGATGTCGCCGAATGAGGGCGCGATCACGCAGCGAATGCCGTAGTCATAAAGCGCGTAGACCGCAGCCTCACGCGAGGAGCCGCAGCCAAAGTTCCGGCCGCCGACGATAATCCTGGCCTCGCGCCAGAACGGCCGATTGAGCGGAAACTCCGCCCGCGCGCGCCCGTCAGGGTCGAAGCGCAAATCCTGCAACAGCACCTTGCCCAAACCGGCAGCGCGTGGCCACTTGAGATAACGTGCAGGCAACAATTGATCGGTGTTGAGATTGGTGACGTCGAGCGGACAGGCCGCAGCGGTTAGCCGAAGAAATTTGTCCATACTCTTCGCCTCAGAGTTTGCGCCCGACCAACAGCGGTCGCACGTCGGCAAGATGTCCGGTCACGGCAGCCGCCGCAACCATCGCCGGCGACATCAGGTGTGTGCGCGCGCCAGGGCCTTGCCGGCCGCTAAAATTGCGGTTGGTCGTGGACGCGCAGCGTTCGCCGGGTGCGACAATGTCGCCGTTGATGCCGACGCACATCGAACATCCGGATTCGCCCCATTCAAGACCGGCGTCGCGGAAAACTCGGTCGAGGCCTTCTTGCTCGGCCTGACGCTTGACCGCAGACGACCCGGGCGACACCAGGCCGGGCACCTTGCTCACGCGGCCCACCAGCACGGCGGCCGCGGCGCGCAGATCCTCGATGCGCGCATTGGTGCACGAGCCGATAAAGACGCGATCGATGGCGATATTGGTGAGTTTAGTTCCGGGGCGAAGCCCCATATAGCTTAGCGCGTCGCGAAGATCGTTCGCGCGCGCCGGATCGAGCTCGCGCGCCGGGTCGGGCACGCTTGCCTCAATCGGTAGGGCATGTTGCGGGCTGGTACCCCATGTGACGATCGGCATGATCTCGCTGGCGTCGAGTCGAACCTCATGATCGAAGTCCGCGCCATTATCGCTGTTGAGCCTCGACCAAGCTTCGACCGCCTGGTCGAAGGCGGGTCCCTTTGGCGCGAACGGCCGGCCCTTCACGTAATCGAAGGTCGTCGCGTCGGGCGCAATCGTACCGCAGCGCGCGCCAGCCTCAATCGACATATTGCACAGCGTTAGCCGTCCCTCGATGGACAGAGCGCGGATCGCGATACCGGCGAACTCGATCGCATAGCCCGTCGCACCGTCGGCGCCGATTTTCGCGATGATCGCGAGCACGATATCCTTCGCCGCCACACCAGGAGTGGCCCGGCCATCGATCGTGATGCGCATGCGCTTGGGCTTGCGCTGCCAGATCGTCTGGGTCATCAAAACATGCGCGACTTCCGACGCGCCGATGCCGAACGCATAAGCGCCGAGTGCGCCATGTGTCGAGGTGTGGCTGTCGCCGCAGACGATGAGCAGCCCCGGCAGCGTCAGGCCCTGTTCGGGGCCAACCACGTGCACAATCCCTTGCCGCGGATCATCGAGGCCGAACAGCTTGATGTGGTGCCTGGCCGTATTCTCCTCGACCTGGCGCACCATGCGCGCGATCTCGGGATTGCCGATGTTGGTGCGTGGCGCACGTGTGGGCACATAGTGATCGGCGACCGCAAAGGTGAGATTCGGCTCCGCCACCATGGCGCCCCGCTCCGTAAGTCGGCTAAAGGCATGAAAAGAGCCTTCATGTACATAGTGACGGTCAACCCAGAGCAACGACTCGCCGTCCTGGCGCCGCACGATCTCGTGGGCAGCCCATAACTTGTCGATGAGGGTTTGCGGTTGTGTCATGCCGAAAAATGCCGCCATAGCCTCAGGTCTGAAGGTAAGGTAATATAAGAAATTGTTGGTGGCCAATGTTAGGCTCGTAGCCCAAAAAAAGGGGAGGGATCGAATGACCCAGTTCTCACGCGTGAGCCGCCGTCGATTTCTGCAGTCTACGGCGCTGATCGCGACCGCCGCGACGACAGGCCTGGTCAATGCCCCAGCGGTCTTGCGCGCGCAAGGCGCTCCGGTGAAGCTCGGGGTCCTGCATCCGGTGTCTGGTGCGCTGTCCTATTCCGGCCAGCAGGGTCGGCTCGGAGCAACCATCGCAATAGAGGAGATCAACGCTGCCGGAGGCATCAAGGCGCTCGGCGGTGCCAAGATCGACGCGGTGCTTGGTGACGCGCAGTCGACCCCAGAAGGCGGTAATGCCGAGGTCGAGAAGATGAACTCAGCGGGCGTGGCCGCCATCGTCGGCGGCTATGCCAGTTCGATCTGCCTCGCTGCCAGTCAGACGGCGGCCCGTTACGACCTGCCCTATGTCGTCGACGTCGGCGTCGCCGATAATATAGTCACCCGCGGTCTCAAGAACACGTTCCGCTTCGGCCCCGGCTTCGGCGTGATCGCGAAGACCGCGCTCGACAACCTCGTCGCGCTGAATGACCAGGCCGGTAAACCGGCCAAGACAGTGATGATCGTGCACGAGGACTCGCTCTTTGGCTCTGGGCTCGCCAAGCTGCTCAATGCGCAATTGCCCGAGCGCGGATTTAACGTGCTCGAGACCATGCCGCATCCGACGCCGACCCGCGACTTCAACAATGTGGTGCTGAAGATCAAAGCCGCAAACCCGGACATCGTGATTCCGGCGGACTATTACAATGAATATGTGCTGCTCGCGCGCACCATGCAGCAGCAGCGGGTGCGTCCGAAAGCCATCTATTCGGTGCTCGGTGGCGCCGCATCGTCCTATAAATTCGTCAAGGAGTTCCCGGAAGCCGCGCAATACATCATGGATTGCAATCACTGGTTCGACCCGCGCAATCCGAAGGCGTTGGCGCTCAGGAAGAAGGTCGAGGCCCAGGGGCAGTTCTACACCTACGAGGTGTATATGAACTATTCCGGCGTCCTCCTCGTCGCCGATGCGCTGCAACGCGCTGGTAGCGCGGAGCGCGCCAAGATCACCGCGGCTTTGGAAAGCTCGACGTTCTCCGGCCACGTGATGCCCTATGGCCCGACCAAATTCGTCAACGGTCAGAATACGGGCGCGGCGCCGGCCAACACCCAGGTGCTCGGCAACGATATTCAGGTGATCCTGCCGTCCACATTTGCCACGGCGAAGCCGGTGTTCCCGATGCCCGCCTGAGCGGGTCACACGTGAGGGCGTCGTTCTACGCCGCCCTTGCTTTTTGCGGTCGCATGCTATCACCGATCATTCTCGTTCCCGCTGTCCTCAATGGGCTGCTAACCGGAGCGGTCTATGCGCTGGTCGCGCTCGGGCTGACGCTGATCTACGGCGTGCTGCACATCATCAACTTTGCCCATGGCGCGCTGTTTTCCGCCGCACTGTTCGCCGCGTTCTTCGCGTATCGGCTGCTCGGGCTCGACCCCTATATTGCGGCCATTCTGCTCACGCCGGTGTTCTTCCTGTTGGGTTACGGCCTACAGCGTTTCGTCATAGGCCCTGCCGCCCACGGCGAAGACCGCAATATTCTCTTGGTGACGCTTGGGCTTGCGGTGGTGATCGAGAACACGCTGCTTTACGCCTTTCGTGCCGACACCCGCACCGTCAATCTCGACTATGCATTCAATGTTATCGACATCGGCGTCGCCTTCCTCTCCGTGCCGCGCGTTATCGCCTTCGGCGTCGCGCTCGTCGTGGCGCTGGTCCTATGGCTGATCCTTACTTTGACCGATACCGGCAAGGCGATGCGTGCAGTGGCCAAAGAGAAGCTCGGCGCCGAGCTCGTCGGCATTGACGTAGTGCATATCTATGCAGTGACGTTCGGCCTCGGCACCGCATGCCTCGCGATCGCTGCTTGCCTGCTGCTTCCGACCTATTACGTCAATCCGCATGTTGGCAACGCCTTCGTGCTGGTCGCTTTCACCATCGTCGTACTCGGCGGCATGGGCTCGGTCACGGGATCTCTGCTTGGTGGAATGTTCGTCGGCGTGGTCGAGAGTCTCTCCGGTCTTTATCTTGGAGAATCGCTCGGACAGATTGGTATCTTCGTGATGTTCATCCTCGTGCTGCTCTTTCGGCCGAGCGGCCTGTTTGGGGAACGGGCATGAAAGGGATAACCGTTCCCTGGATACTCACTATCGTCGCCGCGCTCGCCACGCTGCCATTGCTCACTGCCTCCAACGTCGTGCTCAATTTCCTAATCGTCACTTTGCTGATTGCGCTGGTGGCGCAAGGATGGAATGTGCTTGGCGGCTATGGCGGGCAATATTCCTTCGGCCACGCTGCTTTTTTTGGCACTGGCGCCTATGTCACCGCCATTATGCAGATGCGTTATGGCGTCAATGCCTGGGCGGCATTCGCGGTCGGTATCGGCGGCGGCGCCTTGGTTGGTGCCATCATCGGCGCGCTGACGTTCCGTTCCGGATTAAGAGGCTCGTATTTCGCGCTGGTTACGCTTGCTTTTGCCGAGGTCCTGCGCATTCTCGCTAGCGTTGCACCGCTCACCGGCGCCGGCGTCGGAATCCTTATCGCGCTCGACTTGCGCCCGCAGGCTTTCCAGTTTCAGAGCCGCGCGCCATTCTACTGGATCATCCTGGCGCTCGTTGGCGTCTCGCTCGTCGTCGTGCGGATGATTGAGCAAAGTCGGTTCGGTGCCTGGCTCGTTGCTGTGCGCGAGAACGAAGATGCCGCCAAGGCGCTCGGCGTTAACCCCACGCGAGTCAAGTTCGCGGCGATGACGGTGTCCGCCGCGATCACTGCCGCTGGCGGGGCTTTCTATGCGCAATATTACCTGTTCATCGATTCCGGCATCGCCTACGGGTCGTGGATTTCCGTGGAAGCATTACTCGCGCCCATCGTTGGCGGCGTCGGTACTGTGCTCGGGCCACTGCTCGGCGCACTCGTCGTCAAGGCGCTGGGCGAATTGACCAAGCTCGTCACCGGCGATACGCCGGGCCTCGACCTCGTTGTCTATGGCGGTGTGCTCATCCTGATCGTGGCCTTCGCGCCCAACGGAATAACCGGCTTGCTCACTAATCTGCGCGGACACTTCATGCGCCTGCGCGCGCGCGCATTGGGGCGCTCCGATGGCTGAGCAACTGCTTCGCGTTGAGCATGTCAGCAAGCGCTTCGGCGGCCTGCTCGCAATAGACGATGTCTCACTTGCGGTCGAAGCCGGCCGTGTTACCGCCTTGATCGGGCCGAACGGCGCCGGCAAGACCACGCTGTTCTCTATTATCAGCGGGTTCTTGCCGCCGGGCAAAGGCCGCATCCTTCACCGTGGCACGGATATCACCGGCCTGCCGCCCTACCTTATGGCGCGCCGCGGGATAGCCCGCACTTTTCAGATTGTGCAGCCGTTCGCCGGGCTCACGGTACACGAGAACATCGCCGTCGGCGCACACCTATCGCGGCGCTCCCGTGCCGAAGCGCTGAAGGCGGCGGCGGAAGTCGCAAGCGCTGTGGGGCTCGCCAATCTCCTAGACCGACCGGCGGCAAGTCTCACGGTGGCGGCCAGGAAGCGCCTGGAAGTCGCGCGTGCGCTCGCGACCGAACCAGAGCTTCTTCTGCTCGACGAGGTACTTGCCGGTCTCAATCCGACGGAAGTGGCCGCGATGTTGCCGGCAATCCGCGCGCTCGCCGGCCGTGGCGTCACCATTCTGATGATCGAGCACGTCATGCAGGCAGTCATGAGTCTCGCCGAGCATGTTTTCGTGCTCGCCGAGGGCCGCATTGTAGCGCAAGGCTCCCCGCGCGAGGTGGTTAGCAATCCGCAGGTGATCGAATCCTATCTCGGCCGCGGCGCGGCAACGCGTCTTGTCGTTGCAGGAGGCGGGCATGGCTAACGCGTTGCTGTCGGTCAGCGGACTTTCCGCCGGCTACGGCGCGGCCGACGTGCTGCGCGACATAGATCTGAATGTCGACGTGGGCGAAATCGTCGCCGTGCTCGGCTCCAACGGCGCCGGTAAGTCGACGCTCAACCGAACGATCTCAGGCGTGCTACGTGCGACAAAAGGCTCTATCCACTTCGCCGGAAATGCGATCGAGCATGAGACGCCTGCAAGTATCGTCTCGCGCGGACTTATCCACGTGCCGGAAGGGCGCTGCATCTTTCCCAATCTGAGCGTAAGGGACAATCTCGATCTTGGCTGCTATCGACGCGCCCATGATCGGCGACGGCAGAATCGCGAGCAGGTGTTTGAGATTTTCCCGCGCCTCGCCGAGCGGCAATCGCAACGTGCCGGCAGCCTCTCGGGCGGCGAGCAGCAGATGCTGGCGATCGGCCGCGGCCTCATGGCCGATCCGGTCCTGCTGATTCTCGACGAGCCTTCGCTGGGTCTCTCCCCGCTGCTCGTAGAAGAGCTTTTCGCCTTAATTGCGCGCATTAACGCGCAAGGCATAGCGCTCCTTCTGGTCGAACAGAACGTGGTGCAGAGCCTTGAAGTAGCGCACCGCGCATATATCCTCGAAAATGGCAGCTTCGTGCTAAATGGGATATCGGATCACCTCCGCGACGACCCGAACCTCAAACGCGCCTATCTAGGACTATGACCATGATTCATGCGGAAACCTTGCGCGCGCGCCTCATGCGTAAGCCCATCGTCGTCGCGCCCGGCGTGTACGATGCGCTCACCGGGCATCTCGCCGAACAGGCCGGTTTTGCGACGCTCTATGTCTCCGGCGCAGCGATCGCCTATACGCGGCTTGGCCGCCCCGACATCGGGCTCGTGAGTATGAGCGAGGTGGTCGATATCATCGGCATGATCCGCGACCGCGTTGCCGCGCATCTCGTCGTCGATGCCGATAACGGTTATGGCAATGCGCTCAATGTCGGCCGAACCATGCGCCTGTTCGAGCGTGCGGGGGCGAGCGCCATCCAGCTCGAGGACCAGGTCTTTCCTAAGCGCTGCGGTCATCTCGACGACAAGGCGCTCATCCCGGCGGCGGAAATGCTCGGCAAGATCAAGTCCGCACTCGATGCGCGACACTCGCGCGAAACGCTTGTGATAGCGCGCACCGACGCGGTTGCGGTGGAGGGTTTCGAGCGCGCCATTGCCCGCGCCGAGCTCTACCGTGAGGCAGGCGCCGATGCGTTGTTCGTTGAGGCGCCGAAGACGCGGGCGGAGCTGCAGCGCATTCCACCGGCGCTTCGCGGCGTGCCGCTGATGGCGAATATGGTCGAGGGCGGCAAGACCCCGCCGCTCCCGGCGGCTGATCTCGAAGCGCTCGGCTTCTCACTCGTGATTTTTCCTGGCGGCATTGTCCGTGCACTGGCGCACATGGCGAGTGAATATTACGCCTCGCTCGCCGCCCATGGAACTTCCGAGCCGTTCCGCGCCCGCATGCTTGACTTCGACGGTCTCAATGACGTGATCGGGACCTCGGAACTACTCGCGTTCGGCAAACAATATGAATCGCCCTCATTGCCGTCGGAAAGCAAAAAAGGCAGCGGCTCGTGACGTCACGCGTTTTGAGTGCCGAACGAGCAAAATACAAAACAAGATGCTGCCGATCATAGGCGTGTTGTGAAGGGGCGGCGACGTCGCGAAGGAAAATCTCGCATGGAAAAGCTCTACGATCTGGTCATTAAGAACGCTCGGGTGGTGCGCCCGAACAAGACCTCGGTTGATTGTCTCGACATCGCGGTCAAGCAAGGAAAAGTCGCTCGTTTGGCACCTGATATCCAATCTGAGCAGGCCGAGGCAGTATTCGATGCCAAGAACCGTCTCGCGTTCCCTGGCTGCGTCGACGCGCACATGCATATTGGAATTTATGCGCCGCTCGCGCAGGACGCGGTTTCCGAGAGCAAGGCCGCGGCGTCGGGTGGCGTCACGTCGAGTTTAAATTATATGCGCACGGGACACTACTACCTTAACCGCGGCGGTCCTTATCGCGAGTTCATGCGCGAAGTGTTCAAGCAGTCGGAGGGGCATTTCTGGGTCGATTATGGCTTCCACGTTGCGCCGATCGAGGCCGCGCATATCGATGAAATGGAGCACCTCGTCGTCGACCACGGTATCACCTCGTTCAAGATCTTCATGTTCTACGGAGGCTATGGCCTGCACGGACGCTCATCCCAGCAGAATGATTTTTTGATGCTCGGGGCTGACGAGAGTTACGACATCGCGCATTTCGAATTCATCATGCGCTCCGCACAGCGCTTAATGCACAAATTTCCCGATCGTGCCGCCCATATCAGCGTCAGTCTGCATTGCGAGCTCGCAGAAATCCTCAACGCCTATACGAAGCTCGTCGAGCGCGAGGGCAAGTTGACCGGTCTGCATGCCTACAGCGCCGCCCGTCCGCCGCACTCCGAGGGGCTCGCCATCTGGATCGCGTCTTATCTCGCCAATGAAACTAATTGTCTGAACATAAATCTGCTGCACCTGAGCTCGCGCAAAGCGGTGGACGCCGCATGGACCATGCAACAAGTGTTTCCGCACATTGCGTTCCGCCGCGAAGTGACGGTCGGCCATCTCTTGCTCGATACCAACTGCGAATGCGCAGTGCATGCCAAGGTCAATCCACCGATCCGATCACGGGAGGACGTCGAGGCTCTGTGGCAGGCCGTGCTCGACCGCAAGATCGATTGGATCGTTAGCGATCACGCCTGCTGTTCAGCCGAGCAGAAGTGGTCGAAGGACGATCCAACCAACATCTGGCTCGCAAAATCAGGATTTGGCGGCACCGAATATCTGCTTTCAGGCGTGCTGAGCGAGGGTAGCAAGCGTGGTATGTCGTACAACCACATAGCCGAGCTCTTGAGCTGGAAACCGGCGCAGCGCTTCGGCTTGCTGAGCAAGGGCGATATTGCTCCGGGCTACGACGCCGATATTGCGATCGTTGATCCACACGAAAGTTTCGTGGTGCACGCCTCAGAATCCGAATCCAAGCAAGGCTATTCACCATTCGAAGGCGTCGAACTCACCGGACGGGTGAAGAGTACGTTTCTGCGGGGGGCTCTCGTCTATGACGGTGGGACCATTGTCGGGTCGGCTCGAGGTAAATATCTGCGGCGCCCCGCAAGCTTGGAATGATGCGTTCAGCCCGCTATCAGGCTTGCGATCTTAATTTTAAAGAGCGCTACGGGGAATTCGGCAATGGCTTTTTTGAAGTGCATCTCTTGCGGCCGATTGCGACGCTGGAGGAGGGGGTTGCGGTCACTTATGATATAGCGGCTGACTTTGCGGTGTTATGTGCCAACTGTCACCGCATGATTCATCGCAGTGCCGATCCAAGCAATTTGAGTTTGTTTCAGACAAACCTTGCCTCGCCTAAAACTGAAATTGGCAAATCCTTGCGCGGGCAGGGCAATCAGATTCGCAGATTGGAAGGTTACGGAACAGCGCCAGAAGCTATTCCCTCACAGCGCTTGCTCCAAAAGAGCCCAGTCAGGGCAGGTGGTGTCACGCATCGCGCGCACCAGCGCGATTAAGTGCGGCCTGTCACTTGCTGAGGCTGTACAGCTTGCACATCGCAGCAAGCCTTTATTCTCCTCGCTATCTTCTGTCTTTTGTCGTCGGCGAACCTGTCCGCGCGCGAAGACTGCGATTACGCGTTTCCGCATGCAACTGTGCGTGGCGTCAGAGCGTCTCCTTGCGATAGTCGATCGGGGCCGGGTACTGTTTCGGGGCGAGCTTGCGGATCACCTTGGCAAACCCGTCGCTTTGGATCTGGGTCAGATGCAGGTCTACGAACGCTTGGTGATCGGCAGCCCGGATGGTCGTGGAGCCCTGCGGGAAGTCGTCGCTTTCCTCGAGCTTCATGCCTTCCATGGCTTCGATCATCTTGAGATTGTCGGCCTTGCTCTTCCAGCCTGAGGCTTCGACAGCCTTTTTGATCAGGTTCACATGAGTCCACGCCACCCAATAGTAGGACTCGGTGAGCCATTGGTTGCCGCCGATCTCTTTGCCGTTCTCGTCAGCAAGGACGGTCTGGCGAAGAAGCTTGTTATGGGGGGTGTCCTTGTCTTTTAGCCGGCGCGGGAGGCTTTCAGGGACATAGAAGCCGGCGGCCAGCTTCAGAACGTCCGGCGGGATCCCGGCAGCGAGACCCTGCATCCCCATCAGCTTGAAATTGAAGCCGAGGGCTTCCCGCTGCTGAATGAATCCGACCGCGTCCGAGGCAAACAGCGCGACGACACAGGCCTGAGTGTCTCGGTGGATCTTGGAAAGGTACGGTACCAGGTCACTCGCGCCGAGCGGCATTGCGACCTCGCTCAGGATCTCGGCTCCGTTGCGCTTCAGCCGCTCGCGCCAGACGCGGGCATGAGATTGGCCCCAGGCGTAATCGGCGTAGAAGATCGACCATTTCGACCCGAGCTCAGAGGTCAGTTCCTTCGTCGCCGTAGCCTCGCCTTCGCTTTCCGACTGGGAGCTGACACGGAACACGAACCGATTGCCGCCAGACCCGGTTACCTCCTCGGCGTGCGCCGCGGAGAAGTAGAGAGTATTTAAGCCTTTGCAGACTTTCGTGCTGCCGAGTGCAATGCCGGAATGCAGAGCGCCGAGGATGAAGTCGCTCTCCTCCCTTTTCACCAGCTTTTCGATCGCCGCCAAACCGATGTCGACCTTCGAGGCGGTGTTCTCGACCACGTATTTGACCTGACGGCCGTCGATGCCCCCGGCCTTGTTGATGCGGTCGATGGCACCTTTCGCGGCCCGATCGTACCAGGGCGCGTACACCGCGAGGATGCCGGTCTGATCGAGCTGATGGCCGATCACGATCGGCTTGTTGGCCGCCC
>OCZT010004670.1_pt1 | contig 13764 bp, 15 predicted proteins | sample 1539031 | NCBI WGS metagenome assembly OCZT01 (sample SAMEA3539308, study PRJEB22396) | soil metagenome | biome: tundra; feature: field; material: soil | place: USA | collected 2010-05 | depth 0.15 m
TGGAGTTCAGACGAGTGCTCTTCCGATCTCGGCACGCGAGGCGGGCGCCTCGCTCCGGCGGACCGCCTCGCTCAACGCCTCGCCGCCGTTCATCGCGCTGCTCGAGGATCTCGTCCGGCGGATGCTCTGACGGGATGGCGATGTGAGTGACGTGATTGACGTGATTATCGTGGGCGGCGGCATTGCGGGGCTGGCCGCGGGATACGAGCTGCAGAAACGCGGCGTGCCGTTCGTGATCCTCGAGCGCGCGGCGCGGGCCGGCGGCGTCATCTTGAGCGAGGAGATCGACGGCTTCACGATCGACGCCGGTCCCGACGCGCTGCTGACGCAGAAGCCGGAAGGCATCGCGCTCTGCGAGGAGCTCGGGCTCGGCGGGCGCCTCATCGCGACAGGGAAACCGCGCGTGGCGTACATCCAACGGGGCGGGCGGCTGCATCCGCTGCCGGCCGCGTCGGTGCTCGGCATTCCAACCGCGCTCGGTCCCTTCATCACGACCAAGCTGTTCTCATGGCCGGGCAAGCTGCGCATGGGCGCCGAGGTCTTCGTCCCGGCGCGCCGCGACGATGCGGACGAGTCGATCGGGCAGTTCATCGAGCGCCGATTCGGACGTGAAGCGGTGACCTACCTGGCCGAGCCGCTGCTCGCGGGCATTCATGCGGGCGACGTCGACCGGCTGTCGCTGCGTGCGCTCTTTCCACGCTTCGCGCAGATCGAGAAGCGCGACGGCAGCCTGCTGCGAGCCTTCCGACGGCAAGCCGCCCACGCGCCCCGGAATCCCGACGGGGTGTTCCGATCGCTGCCCGGTGGCTTGAGTGAACTGGTGCGCGCGCTGGTGGCGGCGTTGCCGCAGGGCGCTGTTCGGCTCAACGCGGCGGCGACCGCGTTCAGCGGCGCCGCCGACGGGCGATTCCGCGTCGAGACGGCCGCCGGGCCGGCTCTCGACGCGCGCGCCGTTGTCTTCTCGACGCCCGCGTATGTCACGGGCGCGCTCGTGAAGGATCTCGACGCCGAGCTCGCCCGGCGGTGCGACGAAGTGCCGTACGCGTCAACCGGAACGATCGCGCTCGGGTTCGCGCGCGATCAGGTGGCGCATCCGCTGACCGGTTCCGGGTTTGTCGTGCCGCGCGTGGAAGGCACGGGCATTCTCGCCGCGTCGTGGCTGTCGTCGAAATGGCCGCATCGTGCGCCCGAGGGGCGCGTGCTGCTGCGGACGTTTGTCGGCGGCGGTCGCGATCCCGATGCGCTCTCACGATCGGATGCCGAGCTCGTCGAACGATCGCTCGCGGCGTTGAGACCGCTGCTCGGCATCCGCGGCGCACCGCTCCTGGCGCGCGTCTACCGCTTCGACCGCGCGAGCGCGCAGCACGAGATCGGGCACCTCGCGCGGCTCGACGCGATCGAACGCGCCCTGGCGCGGCGGCCGGGCGTGTTCGTCACCGGCAGCGGATTCCGCGGCGTCGGCATCCCCGATTGCGTCGCCGACGCCCGCGCCACGGCCGCGCGTGTCACCGATTTTCTCTGTCACGACGATCAACGCAGAGCACGCTGAGACCGCAGAGAAATTCACACAGATAACCAGCATGACAAGACTCATCATCGCCACGATCTGCGCGCTGGTCATCGCGCGTCCCGTCGCGGCCCAATCGCCGACCTCGGTTCTTTCCGCCGACCTCGTCACGCTGCTGCGCGAGATCAAGGCGGCCGACACCGATCAGCTCGCCGTGTCGGAAGCGGACGGCCGCTTTCTGCGCGTCATGGCGGCGTCGAGCGGCGCGAAGCAGGCGCTCGAGATCGGCGCCGCCTTCGGCTACAGCGCCATCTGGATCGGCCTCGGCTTGCGGCAGACCGGCGGCCACCTGACGACGATCGAATACGACGCGGCGCGCGCCCGGAAGGCCGCCGACAACATCCGCCGCGCCGGCCTCTCGGACGTCGTGACGGTCGTCGCGGGCGACGGGTTCGTCGAGGTCCCCAAGGTCACGGGCACCTTCGATTTCGTCTTTCTCGACGCGTGGAAGCGCGATTACAAGCGCTTCTTCGATCTGGTGTTTCCGCGTCTGACCCCGCGGGGCCTCTTTCTCGCCCATAACGTGGTGAACAAACAAACGGAGATGCGCGATTTCCTCGGAACGATCCAGAATAACCCTGCGCTCTTCACGGCCATCGTGACCCCGTCGGGCGAAGGCATGTCGGTGTCGTACAAACTGCGATGAGGCCTGTTCACATCATCGGCGTCCCGCTCGATCTCGGCGGCAATCGCCGCGGCGTCGACATGGGGCCCTCCGCGTTCCGCATCGCCGGCCTCGGCGAGCGCATCGCGGCGCTGGGCTTCACGGTCGTCGACAAGGGCGATCTGCCGGCGCCGATTCCCGAGACGCGCGCGCAGCGCGACGAGCGCAAGAAGTACATCCGCGACATCGCGAAGGTGTGCCAGAAGCTCTATCAGACGGCGTTGATGTCGCTCGAGGAAGGCGCGATGCCGCTCGTCCTCGGCGGCGATCACAGCCTCGCCGCAGGGTCGGTCGCCGCGGCGGCCATGTGGGCCCGGACGACCAAGGATCTGCCGATCGGGCTGCTGTGGGTGGACGCGCACGGCGACATCAACACGCCCGCCATGTCGATGAGCGGCAACGTGCACGGCATGCCGCTCGCGGCGCTCCTCGGGCCCGAGCCGGCCGAGCTCGCAGGCATCGGCGGCTACACGCCGAAAGTACTGCCGGCGCACACCGTGATCATCGGCGTGCGCAACCTCGACGATTTGGAGAAAGTCGCGGTGCGCGATTCGCACGTGCACGTGTTCACGATGAAGGACATCGACCGCCAGGGCATCGCGTCGATCGTCGAACAGGCGGTGAACCTGGCGGGCAACGGCACGGCCGGCATCCACGTGTCGTTCGACATGGACGTGTGCGATCCGCAGATCGCGCCCGGCGTCGGCACGCCGGTCAAGGGCGGCCTCAACTACCGCGAAGCGCACATGGTGATGGAGATCGTCGCCGACTCGGGGCTGCTCACCTCGCTCGACATGGTCGAAGTGAATCCGACGCTCGACATGCAGAACACGACCGCCGAGCTCGGCACCGAGCTCGTGCTCTCCGCGTTGGGGATGAAGATCCTGTAGTTAGTGGCTGGCCTCGGCGAGCATCTCTTCGAGCGTCTCGACGAGCAGCACGAGCGAGTACGGTTTCTCGATGAGCCGCGTGCGCGGACGGAGGCGTTCGAGCTCGGCCGACTCGGACGGCACACCGGAAAAAATGATGACCGGCACATCCGCCGGCGTCGCGACGACGACGTCGCGGCCGGAGCCGCGGCGCAGGCGCAGGTCGACCACCGCGGCGACCAGACGGTTCTTGTGCAGCGCGTCGAGCCCTTCGTCGGAGGTTTCCGCCGTCACCACCGAGAACCCGTGCATCTCGAGAAACTTCACGAGCGGCCGGCGCACCGACACGTCGTCTTCGACGACCAGCACGAGGCGAGCGGTATCCTTGGTCATAAGCGTCTGTTGTTCGCAGAATCCGGTTTTCGCCGGACAAGTATAGCTGAAAAGGAGGCCCCCCTTTGCGCACTCGAATCGCCGTGATGTCGGCCGTCGTGCTGCTCACGAGCGCACTGGCCACCGCCAGGGCGGGCCAGACCCGCGCCAGCCCGCACGCAACGGTCAGCGCCGGCGTCCGCGGCGCGGACCTGTCGATCACCTACGGCCGTCCGTACATGCGCGGCCGCGTGATCATGGGGGCGCTCGTCCCCTACGGCCGCGTCTGGTGTCCCGGCGCCGACGAAGCGACGACGCTCACGACGACCAAGCCGCTGAAGATGGGCGATCTGACGCTCGCTGCGGGGCGCTACACGCTGTGGATGCTGCCGACCTCCGACGTGTGGACGCTCGTCGTCAGCACACAGACCGGCCAGTGGCACACGCAGTACGATCCGGCACAGGATCTGGGCCGCGTCGAGCTGCGCAAGCGCGCGCTGACGGTGCCCGTCGAGCAGCTGACGTTCGCGATCGGGAAGGATCGGTCGGGGACCGGCGGCGCGATCACCATGACGTGGGAAACGACCGAGGTGTCGGTGCCGTTCACCGTAGTACAATGACGTTCCGAAATCAGCGCGCCTGTAGCTCAGTGGTAGAGCATTCGACTTTTAATCGAATGGTCGTTGGTTCAATTCCAACCAGGCGCACCACTCGTCACAGAGGAGAAAGTCGATGCGCCTGATTCATGCGTTCGCCGTCGCGGCCGCCCTCGCTCTCGTCGTTCTCGTCGGGCCCGCCGTGCACGCCGGGGCCGGCGCGCCGCTGCAGGGCGATCCCGATCGGGTCGTGCCCAACGGCGGCATCTCCGTGCAGGGCTGGACCGGCAAGATCGACGCGCAGTCGATCGCGCAGGGACGCACCGTCAACGACGCGCGGCTCGCGCAGGAAGGCGCGGCGCTGCACCTCTCCACCGGCCCCGCCGGCTCGTGGTGGAACCCCGCGAACAAGGCGAGCGGCGACTACACGGTGAAGGCCTCCTTCAAGGAGCCGAAGTTCATGGCCTTCAACAGCCACCCGCACTCGTACGGGATTTTCATCGGCGGCAACAACATGGGCACCGACCAGCAGACGCTCGTCTACTGTGTCGCGTACGGGGACGGCCGGGCGCTCGTCCGCGGCTTCGGACCGGCGGTATTCACGCTGTTGAGGCCGTCGGCCAACACCGCCGTCCACAAGGCCGCCGCGGTCGGCGAGCCGGTGACGCAGGACATCGCGTGGACCGTCAAGGGCGGGCGCGCCGAGTGCTCGATCAACGGCACCGTCGTCGCCGGGTACGACAAAGCCGATCTGGTGACCACCGGCAAGCTCACCTCCACCGATGGTGTCTACGGCATTCGCGCGACGCACAACGTCGAGGCGATCATCACCGGCTTCAGCATGACCAAGAACTGACGCGCGGTCGGGTGCCGCTGCCGGACGAGGCTGATCTGTGCGAGAATCGAACTGCCGACGCCTATAAAGATTGAATGAGGAACGTCATGTACCGTCACGCAGCCGTCGCGTTTTTGATCGCCGTTTCGCTCGCCGCGTGCGGCGGCGTGACGGATCCGTCGCAAAATACGCAAACCCCATTTTCCGGCACCCTCAATCTCGGGCAAATCAATTCCTTTGGGTTCAGTGTATCGAAGTCCGGGGAGCTGTCCATCACCGTGACGACGATGACGCCGGTCATCCCGACCAGCACGTATTTCGAGGTCGGGTTCGGCAACAGCATCTCCGGGTCGTGCCAGCCTCTTCAGGCCAACCAGTACGCCATTGTCGGCGCCGCCGCCATCAGCGGGTACCCTGTCACGCCCGGAGCCTATTGCGCGTTCATCATCGACGAAGGCCTCTTCACCAAGGCTGAAACGTATACGATGGTCGTGTCACACCCGTAAGCACATCGCGGGTTCGAACCACACGTTGACAATCGACGAGCTCTATCAGCAGCCGCTCGGTGAGTTCATCGCCGCGCGCAACGCGCTCGCCAAAACACTGGCCGGCGCGGAGGCGGCGCGCGTGCGCGCGCTTGGCAAGCCCACCGTCGTGCCGTGGGCGGTGAACCTGTTGTACTGGCGGGCGCGCGCGACGTTCGATCGCCTGCGCACAGCCGGTGAGCGCCTGCGCGTGGCGCAAATCGCGGCGCTCAAAGGGCGCACCGCCGACGTGCGCGGGGCGAGCGACGCACACCGGAGGGCGATCGCGGACGCCGTGTCGCACGCCGCCGCGCTCGCCTCACGCGCAGGCTCCACACCGGACGCCGACGAGCTGACGCGCACGCTCGAAGCGCTCTCGGTCGCGTCCGACCTGCCCGAGCCGCCGGGGCGCATGACGCGCCCGCTGAAGCCCGCCGGCTTCGAGGCGCTGAGCGGCATCCCGGTTGAACAGGGAAAAAGGCAAAAGGGAAAAGAGAAACGTGCGAAGGAAGAAGAGCGAAGGGACCAAATAGAACGGGAGGCTGCGCGGCGCGCGAAGGAGGAGGCCGACGACGCCGAAGCGAGGCGCGACCGCGCGGCGGCCGCGGAAGTACAGGCCCGCGCGGCGTGGGAGCGTGCGAAGCGCGATCTGCAATCAGCCGAGCGCGTCTTCGAGTCGGCGCGTTCTCGTACCTAGGTCTTTTTCCTTTGTGTCCTTCGTGGTGAAGGCCGTTTTCATACGAAGTCGATCCCGCTTTTCTTGAAGTTCCCGCCGAGCACGTTCACCGAGTTGCCGCCCAGCCAGTTGTCGATCACTTTCGCGTAGACCGATCGGAAGTCCGTTTCATACGTCGTGTCGGCGCCGTTGTTCTCGAGCGTCGGATTCTGAGGATCCGGGTTGAGCGACGCCGCCGTCCCGTACAACCCGCCGCGCACGCCGCCGCCCATCGCGAGCATGACGCTCGCGGCGCCGTGGTCGGTGCCCTTGCTGCCGTTCTCGGTGATCCGGCGCCCGAACTCCGAAAACGACAGCACCAGGGTGTCGTTCACCAGGCCAACGTTCTTCAGGTCGTTGTAGAACGCGCTCAAGCCGTCGTTGAGCGACACCATCAGCTTCACGTACGCGCCGTTGGCGTTGATCGTGTCCTGCGAGGCGTGCGTGTCGAAGCCGCCGGTCTGCACCCAGAAGACCTTCGTGCCGATGTCTTTCGTCATGGCGCCGGCCACGGCCTGGAGCGCCAGCCCGAAGCCATTATTGGGATACGCGAGGCTCGGTTTGTAGGTGCCGACCGACGCCACCGTGTCGAGCGTCGCCATCGCCGCCTGCGCCGTCGCGCTGACGAAGCCGACGTGCGGCAGGTTCACCGGCACGTGCGACGCGATGCTCAGCGCCGCCGAGCGTTCGAGCACCGCGTCCGATCCGGTGTTCGGACTGTTGAACGCGTAGCTGGTGACGCTCGGGATCGACGCCACGGCCACGCCGGGGTACGACAACGCATGCGGCGTGTCGCCCGTCGTGTTCCACGCGGCCAGCGGATCGAGCGGCTGCGGCAGCGTGCTCAGATAGTGTCCCACCCATCCCGACGCGGAGCTATTGGCCGGATTCGCCGACGCCCAGATGTCGGATCCGAAGAAATGCGACCGGCTCGAGTTCTGATAGCCGGCGCGCTGAATCAACGCGAGCCGGCCCTGGTTGAAGATGTCGCGCAAGCCGGTCAGCTTCGGATGCAGGCCGAGCGGCTTCCCGCTCGGGTCGCTGCCGATCTGCAGCACCTGCCCCACGGGGATCCCGAGCGTCGGTCGGCGGCTGTAATAGAACGGATCGGTGTAGGGCACGAGCATGCTCAAGCCGTCGTTGCCGCCCGTGAGATCGAGGACGACGAGGTTGCGGCTGGTAGCGCCTTGCGCGCGGGCGAGATCCGACAGAAACGCCGGCGCGGCGAAGCTGACGGTGAACGCCGCCACGCCGTTCTTGAAGAAGTCGCGTCTCGTCATCCCCATCGGTATGTCCCTTACACGAACTGATATTCGGGCGAACCGAGAATCAGATGCGCCAGCCCCGCGCCCTTCGTCTGCAGCTGCGCGTCGGATCCGCTCCACGCCGCGCCGGACGCCGCGTAGCTGACGAGGTCGCCGTGGACCGCGTTGTCGAGGTCGGCCGGCGTCATCCGTGTGAGCAGGTAGTCGACGAGCGCCTGCGGGCTGCTGCGCGCGCCGGCGGCCGCCGCCGCGAGCTTGAACTTCTGGTTGGCCGCGAGCGTGGACGCGAAATTCATCCGCGCCAGCATCGCGCCGGTCGAGAACCAGCTCTGGCCGAGCACCCACCCGGCGACGTTCGGCGGCTCGAGCAGCTCCTGCCCCATGTTGATGAGCGGCGCCAACGTGCTGTCGAGCGAGAAGCCGACCCATCCGGCTTCCTTCATCGACCGCACGACGAATTCGGCCGGCCACGAATAGCGCGTGAAGACATTCGCCTGGTCCTGGAACTGCGGCGAGTTCAGCACATAGCTGACGACCGCCTTCATGAACGCGCCGTTCTGCAGGTAGAAGCCGGCGATGTCGTTGATGAAGTTCGGATCGGGTGTGTTCGTCTCGCTGATGAAGAAGGCGTACAGCTTACCCGCCATGCGCCGCGCCGTTTCCGGATGCATCGAGAGCGCCGCAATCAGATCGACCCCATCCTGCATGCCGGCGCCGGCCGCCCGGCTCGGGATCGTCGTGCTGCCGTCGGCGTAAATCGGAAAGCTGAACGTCTTGGCGCTCGTCTCGTGCTGATTCGCGTTGTAGACGAAGCTGAACGACGTGTTGGTGTCGCTGGCCGCGCCCGACATCTTCAGGTTCCAGCCCGTGAACACCCGCGCCGCGGCGTACACATCGTTCTCCGTGTAGAAGCCGACGCCGCGCGAGAAGAGCTCCATCAGCTCGCGGCCGAAATTCTCCTGCGGCTGCGCCTTGGTGTTCGTATCGCCGTCGAGCCAGATGAGCATCGCCGGATCGCGCGCCACCGCCGTGAGCAGATCGCGGAAGTTACCCAGCGCGTTGTCGCGGAAGAGCTCGATCTGTCCCTTCTGCTTCTGCGGATCCTCGGACGATTTCGCCGCCATCAGCCGCGTCGCGTTCTCCGATTTGACGACCCCGGAAATCTTGGAAAGGCCGGTCGCGAAGTAGTTGTGCCAGAAGAGCGTCATCTTCTCCTGCAGCGGCCGGCCGGAATGCACCATCCGAAACAGCCACCGCTGCCGCGCATCGTCGGCGACCGTGTTCGGCGAAAAGGCGCCGCGCGACGTCATGCCGACGTAGCCCGGCTTGCCGATGTTGGCGTCGACCGTGTCGGGGATCGACTCGTAGTTGATCAGGCGATCGACCGCCTGGGAGTACGACAACGCCCCGAACGTCGCCAGGTCGTCGGCACTGGCGCCAAAGCCGGCCCGCCGCAGCAAGTGCTCGATTGATTGATCGCCTGACGCCATCGAGGTACTCCCCTCCCTGCAGGTTAGACCGCACCACAAGGTCAAGGTTAAATAACAGTTTTGGTGTGATACCGTGGCGCTATGTACTCATCCGTATTGATGCTGCACTCGTGGGTTCGGTGGGTCGCGCTCGTCCTCGGCGTCGTGACGACGGTGGCGGCGCTCGTCGATCGGGGGGCAAGCTCCCCAGGCGCCCCGGGCGCAAAATCCGCGGCGGACCGTCTCGGGCTCTTCTTCATGATCGTGCTCGACATTCAAGTGCTGCTCGGCCTGCTGCTGTATGTCGCGCTGAGTCCGGCGACGGCGCTGGCCTTCAAGGACTTCGGCGCGGCGATGCGCGATCCCGCGCTCCGCTTCTGGGCGGTCGAGCACGCGGCGACGATGCTTCTGGCCGCGATTCTCACGCACGCCGGACGCGTGCTGGCGCGGAGCGCCCGGACGCCCGGATCGAAGCGCACGCGACAGATTGTCTGCTTCGGCCTCGCGACGCTGGCGATGATCGCACGGACGCCGTGGCCGGGAATGGCGGTCAACCGGCCACTCTTCCGCGTATAATCGCGGCACCTGTTCATGCTGTCTGACTTCCTGTCTCAAGTCGGGATGCTGGTCTGGCTCGCGGTGGCGTTCGTCGCGGGCGTGGTCGAAGTGTCGGTTCCGCATTTCGGCTTCGCCTTCGTCGGCGCCGGCGCGGTCGCGGCGGCGGTCGCCGCGTTTTTCGGCTTCAGCGTCCCGGTGCAATTCACGACGTTCATCGTCGTGCTGGTGGTGTCGCTCGCCGGGCTGCGCTCGCGCCTGATCAACCGGATTGGCGGGCGCGGCGTACCCTCGCGCACCGAGCCGCTCATCGGCAAGCAGGGTGTCGTGACGCAAGACGTGGACCGGACGCTCGGCCGGGGCCGCGTCAACGTGGGCGGTGAGGATTGGGCGGCCCGCAGCAGCGAGATAATCGCGGCGGGCACGACGGTTCGCGTCGTCGGCGCCGATGGCATCGTGCTGGAGGTTGTACGCGTATGAGCAGCAGTATTGTCTTCTTCGGCCTCTCGCTCTTCCTGCTGATCGTCCTGATGCGGACGATCAAGATCGTTCCGCAGAAGCAGGTGAAGATCATCGAGCGGCTCGGCAAGTACCACCGCACGGCCGAAGCCGGCCTCAACACCGTGCTCCCCTTCCTCGATTCGGTGCGGTCCACGATTGACCTGCGCGAGCAGATTACAAAAATCGAACCGCAGCCGGTCATCACGCGCGACAACGTGACGATGGAGGTGGACGCAGTCATCTATTACCTGATCGCGGACCCCGTGCGCGCGACCTACGAGGTGCAGAACCTTCCCTGGGGCCTCGAGCAGCTCACGCTCTCGGCGCTGCGCAACGTGATCGGCCAGCTCGATCTCGATCACACGCTGTCGTCGCGCGACACCACCAACACGCAGCTGCGCGAAGCGCTCGACAGCGCGACGCAGCAGTGGGGCGTGAAGGTGATGCGCATCGAGCTCAAGAACATCACGCCGCCGGAAGAAATCCGTCTGACGATGGAAAAGCAGATGACGGCCGAGCGGACGCGGCGCGCGGTCGTGACGACGGCGGAGGGCGACAAGGCGTCGGCGATTCTGCGCGCGGAAGGCCAGAAGCAGTCGCAGATCGTCAACGCGGAAGGCGCGAAGGAGGCGGCGATTCTGGCCGCCGACGGCCAGGCGCAGGCCCGGCTCCGGGTCGCAGAGGCCGAAGGCCAGGCGATTATGGCGATCGCGAAGGCGATCGGCACGTCGGGCAACCCGGCGCAGTATCTGATCGCGCAGCGGTATCTCGAGTCGCTGACCAACATCGCGACCAACGCGCAGAAGGTCGTGTTCCTGCCGTTCGAGGCGACCAGTGTGATGGCGTCGCTCGGCGGCATCCGCGAGCTGCTGCAGGCGCAGACGATCGAGCCGCCGAAGTAGCTCGCGTCCGCGTAGGCTGCAGGGTCCCATGACGCTCCTCACGCGCCGCCGCGTTCTACAGGCCGCCGGTTCCGCGCTGGCGGCGGCAGCGCTCCCCCGTCCGCGGGTTGTGGCCGGCGCTCAATCGCCGGCCGAAGAGAAGCTGACCCTCGTCAGCCCGGCCATGGCGACGCTGAGCGCGTACGTGAGCGCCGCCCATGCCCGCGCCCTGCCGCCCGACGTCGTCGAGCACACGACACACCACATCCTCGATACCCTCGCCGCGACGATCTCGGGAACGGAGCTGCCGCCTGGCCGCGTGGCGCTTGCCTTCGCGCGGACGTACGGCGAAAAAGTCGCCACGGTGGCCGGGACGAACCTGCGGTGCGGACCGACCGAAGCGGCGTTTGTCAACGCGATGCTCGCGCACGCCGATGAGACCGACGACTCCCACGCGCCGTCGCAATCGCATCCCGGATGCGCGATCGTACCGGCGGCGCTGGCCGTCGGCGAGCAGTTCGGCATCGACGGCACGGCGCTGCTGCGCGCCGTCGCTGTCGGCTACGACGTCGGCACGCGCTTCACCATGACCCTCGGCGCAGGCGGCTTCCAGACCGAGACGCACATCAGCACGCACGCCCTCGCCGGGCTCTTCGGATCCGCGGCGGCCAGCGCGTCCGCGGCGCGGCTCACCGCGCAGCAGGTGCGATGGGTGATCGACTACGCCGCGCAGGAGACGTCGGGGACGAAGGCGTGGCAGCGCGACACCGATCACGTCGAGAAGGCGTTTGTGTTCGCCGGCATGGGCGCGCGGGGTGGCGTCATGGCGACCGAGCTGGTGTATCTCGGCGCGACCGGGGTGGACGACGTGCTGTCGGGCGCCGACAGCTTCATGTCGGTCTACGGGCCCCACGCGGATCCGGCAAAGCTGGTGGAGGCGCTCGGCGAGCGCTACGAGGTGGCGCGAACCAACATCAAGAAGTGGACCGTCGGATCGCCGATTCAAGCGCCGCTCGACGCGCTCGAGATCCTGCTCAAGCGGCGGCCCTTTGAGGCCGACGAGGTGCGGCAGGTCACGATTCGTGTCGCGACGAGCGAGGCGGCGCTCGTCGACAATCGCGAGATGCCGGACATCTGCATGCAGCACATGGTCGCCGTCATGCTCGTGGACAAGACGGCGTCGTTCCGCAGCGCGCACGACAAGCCGCGCATGAGCGACCCGAGGATTCTCAACGTCCGCGCCAACGTGCAGCTCGTCCCCGATGCGGCGCTCGAAGCCCGCCTCCCGAGACGCGAGGCCATCGTCGACGTCATGCTCGCCGATGGCAGCCGCCTGACCGAGCATGTCGAGGCGGTGCGCGGCACAGCGGAGAACCCGATGCCGCGAGACGAGGTCGTGGCGAAATCCCGCGATCTGATGGCGCCGGTCCTGGGCGCCGGCGCGTGCGAGCGACTCATCGCCGCGGTACTGGCGCTCGAGTCCGTCAAGGACGTGCGGTCGCTCGGTCCGCTGCTGCAGCGCGTCTGATCGCCTAATCCCGCTCGCCGAGATCCTTCAGGACGATCTTCAGATCTTCGTCGACGCGCGCGAGGTGCGCGATGACGCGCTCGGCGGCGCTGACGACCTCCCGCAGGATCGTCGTGTTGTGCGAACGCATGTCGGCGCGCGCGCGATCGATTTCGGCGCGCACGGCGCGGAGGTCGTCGGCGGCCTTGCCGACGGCGAGGCTGAGGGCGTCGAGCGAGCGATCCACGGTGGGCGTCGGTTTGGGGGAGTCCATGGATCGATTATAGGCGCGTGCGATGCGGAGCCGTTGTGCGTGGTATTATTTTGGGTCCTACCGATCCGTCCCCATCGTCCAGAGGCCTAGGACGTGGCCCTTTCAAGGCCAAAACCCGGGTTCGAATCCCGGTGGGGACGCCACCGACTGTATCAGCCCGATAGTCAGGCCCTCCGGGCGCGCCGCAGCCATCCATTTCGGCACGGGTTCGTTGACGATTCGGATGGGCAGGTCGATGAGATGTTGCAAGACCTGCCTGGCTTGAGCCATGTGCTGGCCTCTGAGCACACCACGCCAGTCCGCACTTCTCAATTCCAGAGCGGCTTTGAGCGCCTCACGATCCGGCAGGATCGTGACTTTCCCTAGTTGCTGGTCGATGTGTTTCAGGCGGCGATCCCGCTCTTGCAGCGCGACGGCAAGTGCGGGAATGTCTCCGCCAGCCGTGATCGCCGTGGTCAGGTTCGTGATTTCGACCACCAAGCGTTGTCGCTCCGCGACTAACGCTTCGCGCTCCGCCGTCGGGTCGTGGGCGAACGTCTGGTCCAACACCCGATCAATGAACGTGGGGCTGAGAACAACGTCCTCCAGAGCATCGAGGAACGTGTGGTCGACGCTCTGGGCGTTGAACGTGATCGTGCTCGGACACACCGACGGCCCTTTTCGTCGGCGGGCGCTACAACTGTAGCGCCCATGCACGCACTCGAACGTCGCGCCGCACTGACACACGAGAAACCCAGCCAGCAGATGGCTGGTTGGGTTGTGCCCATGCCGCCGTGGACTGCCGAGCAAGTGGCCTTTCGTGTCGCGCAAATACGCCGTCCGGCGTGTTTGCAGACGCTCATCAACCTGCTCGACCAGCTTCACCGGCACGATGCGGAGCTGCGGCGCGTCGATTTTCAACCACTCCGCTTCCGGTTTCCTCGGCTGGCGGCCGCGATGTCGTGAGCCGGTGTCGTCGCGCTTCTTGGTCCGGTCGTAGACGACGAGACCGCGATAGAGGGACCGGCGCAGCACCGCGCGCACTGTGCCCGGATCCCACCCGGCCGGACGACCACGTTGCGGGCGTGGCGATGGCAACTTCTTCGCGTTGAGCGCGTGCGCGATCTGTTTGAAGCCCTCACCAGCGGCGTAGCGGGTGAAGATGTCATTCACCACCGCCGCTTGCTCTTT
>OCZT010004671.1_pt1 | contig 13763 bp, 13 predicted proteins | sample 1539031 | NCBI WGS metagenome assembly OCZT01 (sample SAMEA3539308, study PRJEB22396) | soil metagenome | biome: tundra; feature: field; material: soil | place: USA | collected 2010-05 | depth 0.15 m
GCCGGGCCGCATCATTAGCCCGATGCCGGCTCGCATCCCCGAGAAGCGTCGCCCCACCGCGCCGCATCACCCGCGCCTCCCCGCCTGGGTCGGCCAGGTTCCGGGTCCTGACGACCCGCTGCCCGACCAGGTCCAGCAGTTCCTCGACTACCTGCGGGTGCAGCGAAACCGCCCGCTCACGACGGTCCGCGCCTACCGCTACGACCTCGCCAAGTTCGTGGCCTTTGCCCGCGTGCGCGACCCGGGCGGCGTGCTCTGCGACGGGCTCGACGCCGCGGTCCTCCGCCGCTACCAGATCGAGCTGGCCGAGGCCCTCCCCAACCCGCGCACCCGGGCCCGCGCCCTGGTGGCGCTCCGCCAGTTCCTCCGCTACGCGTACGACGAGGGCTGGACCGCGGCCGAGCTCTCGCGACGGGTGGTCGTGCCCCGCTACATCGTCGGCGACCCCCACCCGATCGCGACCCAGACGGTCCCTCGGCTGCTCGCCGCCCTCCCCCGGGAGGGATTGCGCGACCTCCGTGACCGCGCCTTGGTCCATTTTCTGATCAGCAGCGGCTGCCGGATCAGCGAGGCGTGCGCGCTCGACCGGGGGGACATCCGGCCCGAGGGGTTCCGGGTTCTCGGCAAGGGGGGCAAGCACCGCACCGTGTTCCTCACCGAAGATGCCTGGAAGGCCGTCCGCGAGTACCTGCTCGCGCGCGGGCAGGATGCGTCTCCGGCGCTCTTCATCAGCGTCGCCCACCCCGACATGCCGGGTGGGCGCGTGCTCGCCGGCAACCGCCTCACCACGGACGGGGCACGCCGTGCAGTGACGGCCCTACGGCGGCGATTCGCCCAGGACCCGGAGGCGTTCCGCCTGATCGAGGGGCTGCGCAGCCCGCACACCGCCCGCCACACCGCGGCGACCACTCTCCTGGAGGCGACCGACGGCGACGTCCGGCTGGTCCAGGAGGTGCTCGGGCACGCCACCCTGGAGACCCTCCGCGTCTACACCGAGATCACGGACCGCCGCAAGCGAGCCGCCTACGCGCGCCTGGGGGACTACCTGCGGGAGGTCGGCGAGGACTGACCGCCGAGGTCAGACGATCCGCAGCTCCTCGGAACCGTCCGCGTGCCGGATCTCCGGCTCGAGGATGATCTCGGCCTTGATGCTGTTGGCGATGAAGCAGTCGTGGTGGGCGCGGATCAGCAGAGCGCGCACTCGCTCACCGGCTCCCGGGGCGACGACCACTCGGGGCCGCAGCGTGATCCGCGTGATCCGGACAGGTTTGTCATCATCAGGCATCAAAGCCTCGGCGCTGTCCTCATAGCTGACCACGTCGATGCCCTCGCGCGCGACCAGGGCCAGGAAGCTGAGCAGCTGACAGGAGCTGGCCGCGGCGAGCAGGAGCTGCTCGGGGTTGGGCAGCTCCGGGTCGCCCCGGAAGGCCGGGTCGGCGCTCATGGTCAGGCTCACATTGCCGGGCGGCGCGTCCACCCGATGGGTGCGGTCGTAGGCGGCATAGCCGCCGCCGGTGGAGCCGTGCCAGGCGAGCTCGGTCCGGTACCGATGGATGTGATCCCTCATCGCCGGATCGATTCTAGATGCCGGCGGGCCGGAACAGGTGCGCCCCGGCGGATTCCGGTCCCTCGATTCGGAGCCAGGTCTCCACGCTCTCCAGGAACAGGTCGGGGACCTCGAGCATCGGGATGTGGCCGACATCGTCCAGAACCTGGAGGCCCCAGTCCGGGCGTTCCCGGTGGGCGTCCAGCGCAGCGTCCACGCGCACCAGGCGGTCGGCTGCGCCCTGGACGATGAGGGTCGGGACCCTGACGCGGTCGATGATCCTGTGCAGCATGCCCGGGTGGGCGAGAGCAAGGACGATGGAGCGGGCGGCCTCGACGTAGGCGCCATCGTCGTCCTGGATGTGCCCCCGCTTCCGTTCAAGGCGCACGTGTGCACGCACCACCTCGGGCGGGATCCGGTCGAAGCGCTGCGCGTTGAGCCGGAGCGTGCCCTCCACCAGGTCATCGACCGAGGCTCGGTCGCGGACGCGCCGGAGCAGGCTGCGGCCCAGCGGCGACAGCAGGTAGGAGGTGAAGGAGAGCACGACCACTCTCGGCCGTCCCTGACGCCAGGGCCCGGGGAGCACCGCGTCCACGAGCACGAGGCCGGCGACGAGCTCGGGGTGCAGCGCGGCCTCGGCGAGGGCGATCAGACCGCCCATCGAGTTGCCCATGAGGAGGATTGGCTCGTCACACGTCTGGCGGATCAGGCGGTGCAGGAGGGCCCGCTCGGCGGCCACCGTCGTCCGTCGTCCGGCGACCGGGGTGAGGCCGAATCCGGCCAGGTCGGGTGCCAGCACCCGTCCATGCCGCGCCAGCTGCGGGGCCACCCGCATCCAGTTGAGGTGCGAGCCGCCCAGGCCGTGAACCAGAACGGTCCGGACCGGCCCCTCGCCCCACTCGGCGACGTGGACCGGACCGCCGACGTCGATGGTGGTCGAGCGCATCGTTGGGGGTGGTCCGCTCATCTGATCGTGCCGTGGCGCATCCCGATCCCTACGTGCCGGGTGGCTGGGCGGGGCCCGATGGGTGGCTCGGATCCGCCGCCCAGACGTTGCCAAGGACCTGGACCGCGCCGGCGAATCCCCCGGCCCAGGCGGCGGCGACGGCGCCCGTGATGGGCGGGTGCAGCTCCAGCCTGAGCAGCTCATCGCGGGTGACCCAGCGAACCTCGTCGATGGCGGAGTCGAGCGTCGGGTTGCCCCCCACCACCGACGGTGGGGCGACCTCCGCGGCTTCTGGGGGCGGCGCCATCAGTGCGGTGGCCGCGAAGACCAGGTTGACGAGATGGCGTCCGCCGGGCTCGATGGCGTCGCAGACGATCAGGAGACGGCCGATCTCCGCGTCGAGACCGGTCTCCTCACGAAGCTCCCGCCGGGCCGCTTCGACCAGGGTCTCCCCCATCTCGACCCCGCCCCCGGGAAGGAGCCAGTACCGGTGCTCACCCTTGCGGTGGGCGACCAGGAGGAGCCGTTCGGCGGCGCTGAGGCAGACGGCGACCCGGACGCGCGGCTCCATGGCCCGATTATCGGCGGAACCTTGACAGCGAACGGGTGTTTGCCTTACGCTGGGCGTCATGCAAACAGACGTTCCCTCCGGCCGGCCCTCCCAGCGCCCCCGCTGCGGGGCGCCGCGGCCCGCTGGCCCTGAGGCTCGGGTAGACCGGCCATGATCAGCGACTTCCAGCCCGCCCAGCGCGTCCTGCGGCGCCCATACCGTCCGATCGGGCGAGCCCTCCTCGGCGCGGCGTCGGCAGCGTGCATCGGCTGGGCGCTGGTCGGAGGCGTGGGCGCGACCACCACTCCCACCGCGGCCGTGACCATGGTCGTGCGGCCCGGCGACACCGTCTGGAGCATCGCCGAGAGCCACTCCGGCGGCGGGGATGTCCGGGACGAGGTGGCGCAGATCCTATCCGCCAACCACCTCAGCTCTCCCGTCATCCAGGTGGGCGAGACCCTCGTCATCCCCTCCGACTGAGCAGGTCTCCCCGTCTGGGCCCGCCGCCGGGTCACATCGGAGCCGCTCGTGACCTCCCATCCATGACGGGGCGCAGGTGACCGTGCAGGTGAACGGGTAGGGGTGCGGGCGAGGCGGCACCGCCCCACGGCGCTGGGCCGCGCCTCAGAGCGCCCTGTAGCCGATCTGGGCCAGCGCCATGCGAATCGGGATCGCGTAGGCGAGACGCAGCGGGCAGACCGCCGCGGGCGCACAGGGCGCGTCATTCGAGCCGGCGGCGATCAGCCCGATGACCTGGCCGGTGGCGTCGACCAGCGCACCACCGGAGTCGCCCGCGAAGATCGGCGCCGCAGCCTCGATGATGCCGTCCAGGTCGACGGTGCCGGAGCCGACGCCGTATCGGATGCTGCGGTGGAGCGCCACCAGGCGGCCGGCCACCGCCTTGGGCACCCGTCCGAGGCCCATGGCGTTGCCGATGGCGATGACTGGGTCGCCGATCGCGGCGGCGGAGGTCCGAGCCAGCTCTGCCGGCTTCAGGGGCGGGGCGCCCTGGATCTGGAGGAGTGCCAGGTCGGCGTCGGGATCCGTGACCAGGACGTCGGCGGGATGCACGACACCGGTGCCCCCCACGCGCACCCCGATGAAGATGTCACCGCGGATCACGTGGTAAGCGGTGAGAACCAGGCCCGAGGAGGAGAGGATGATCCCGGTGCCGAGAATCTGGCTCCCCGCCGGGTCGGCGAAGGTGATCGTGTCCACCACCGAGGGCTCCACCTGGCGGCTCAGGCGGGCGACGCTCACGCCGGCCTGCATGGCGGTCGCACCACCGCTCGGCGCACCGGCTGCGCTCAGGAGCCCGACCTCGATCGCTATGACGAGCGGCAGGGCCCGGCACGCCAGGGCCCGGAGACGTCCCTTCCCTCCCCCTCCGTGCCGGACGGGCTGAGCGGACATCCCAGGGTCGCCTCTCGGAATTCTTAACGATTCTTAAACCGCTGCCATCCTAAGCCATAACCGGCTGCATTTCCCGGCGAGCTGTGAACAGGTCAGTGTCGCGGGGTGGTGCGGACTCGCCCGCGTCGCTGCTCGGACGGGGCATGATCTCCGTTACCGTACGCGCAGGGGAATTACAGCCACGCGCCCTCGCAGCGGTCGCCCCGATGGTCGCGTGACGGAATCAGGCGTCAGGAATACGTGAGAGGACAGGCAGTCATCCACAAGAGGACGTCCACCGTCCCCTACCAGATCGCGGCCCGCACCAGCCGGCCTGCGCAGGAGGTCCTCGCGCAGTTCGACCTCGAGCGGGTCCCGGCAACGGTCGTGGCCGAGCGCGGCGCCCACTACCTGGTCATCCGGCCGGCGCGGCGATTCCGCTACGGCGCCGACCTGGCCGCGGGTCTCGCCATCGCCATCGTCCTGGCGCTGCTCATCCTCACCGCGGTGACCCCGGTCGTGCTGGTGGCGCTGCCCGTAGCCTTTTTGCCGGCCCTGCCGCTCCTCCTCGACCACCGTCCGGATCTCGCCCTCAGCGCCATCGAGGACGACGGAGAGACCCGGGTGACGGCTCACGGGCAGGCGTCCCCCGACCTCGCCGAGTACCTGGACCGCTACCTCGAATCGCTGCCGCCCGTCGAGCCCGAGCCCCCGGAGACGGACGCAGAGGACGACGGATGGGCCGACGCCGAGATGAGCGAGGACTTCCTCAGCGAGTAGCCGGGAACTCGCGGCCGGCTGTTCTGCCCGGTGGCGTCAGTGGACGACGCGGATCACCGCGGCGACCACTCCCTCGAGGGAGAGCTCCCCGCTGACGAAGATCGGCGCGTAGCTGGCGTTCTCCGGTTGCAGGCGCACGCGCCCGCCATCCCGGAAGAAACGCTTCACCGTCACCTCGCCCTCACCGGTCGCCTCGTTCTCGATCCGGGCGACGACGATCGTCCCGTTCGGCGGCGGGTCGCGGCGTGGCCGGACGACGACCAGGTCACCGTCCAGGATGCCGGCGTCGATCATGCTGTCACCGTGGACGGTGAGCGCGTAGGCCCCGTCGTCCCCGGCCAGCTCCTGGCCCACCGTGATGTGATCCTCGATGTTCTGCTCGGCGAGCACCGGAGTACCGGCAGCCACCCGACCGATCAGCGGAAGGGTGAGCACCCGCGGCGCGCTGCGGCTCGAGGCCGGCTCGTGGCCGACCACCTCGACGGTGCGCGACTTGGTGGGATCGCGGCGGATGTAGCCCTTGGCCTCGAGCGAGTTCAGATGGTTCTGCACCGTCGAGGAGGAGCTGAGGCCGACCGCGAGCCCGATCTCCCGAACCGTGGGAGGGTAGGCGTGGGTGCCCGCATGCTCGCGGAGGAACTCGATGATCTGCCGCTGGCGCGGGTTGAGGGCGTCTGCCATGTCGTCTGTTTCACCTCTCAGCGTGTCGGGGCACGGCCGACTTTAGCATGGCCGGCGCCGAAACGCAAACGGATGTTCCTGACGTATGTTCGGTCTGAGCGCCGCCCGGGATGCCGCGAGGTGACGGATTCGGGAGGCTCTGGGGAGGCGGCGCTCAGCGCCCCTCAGCCAGCGCGAGCGCGCTCACGACCAGCTCGTCGAGATCGTCTCCCCTCTCCCGATGGAGCCAGACGACGTTCCGGTCGGCGCGGAACCAGGTGCGCTGGGCCTTGGCGTAGCGCGCCGTCCTGCGGACGATCTCGGCGACGGCCTCAGCTTCGGACAGCTTCCCGTCCAGCACGGCCAGGGCCTCCCGGTAGCCGATGCCGGAGCCATCCAGCGCCTCCGAGGGCAGCCCCCGGGCGAGCGCCGCAGCCGTCTCCTCGAGCAGGCCGCCGGCCATCATCGCGCGGGCTCGCTCGGCGATCCACCCGCGGTGGAGGTCGGGGGTGGTGTCCAGGCCGATCCGGAAGCTCGGATGGGTGGCGCCACCCCGACCCCGGGCCGCCAGGCTGCCGCGGGTCTCGACGATCTCCAGGGCTCGCACCACGCGGCGAGGGTTGCGGAGGTCGATCCCCACGGCTCCCTCCGGATCGCGCTGTCTGAGCTCCTCCGCCAGCCCGGTGAGGCCCTCGGGGCTGGCGGCCCTGGCGCTGAGCGCCGCCCGGCGGGCCGGGTCAGGTGGGGCACCCTCCAGCTCGAGGCCGTCCAGCAGGGCCCGCACGTAGAGGCCGGTGCCACCCACGAGGATGGGCCGCACCGCACGGCGGTCCAGGGTGGCGAGGCAGTCACGCGCCGCCGCGAGCCAGTCCGCGACCGAGAACGGCGCACCGGGGTCGCTGATCCCGAGGAGGTGGCAGGGCACGCCGTCGAGGTCCTCGGGGCCGGGCGTGTTGGTCCCGACGTGGAGGCCTCGCAGCACCTGTCGGGAGTCAGCGTTGACCAGCTCCGCAGCGCCCAGCCGCACGGCGAGGCGGGCGGCGAGGGCGGTCTTACCGGTGGCGGTCGGTCCCACCACGGCGATGAGCGGCTCGGGTGTCGTCGGCATGCTGCGGCGAGAGCTCTAGAGGGGAGGGCGGCCGAAGGCGCGCCGCAGGCTGCGATCGTCGAGGACGATGACCGTCGGCCGACCGTGCGGGCAGGTCAGCCCGCCGGGGGTGACGACGAGGCGCTCCAGCAGGCGAAGCTGCTCGCGGGGGTCGAGGCGGTCGCCGAGGCGGACGGCGGCGTGGCAGGCGGTGAGCGCCGCCAGACGGCGGCGCCGGGCGGGCTCGTCGCCGCTTGCCGGGAGGCTCTCGAAGAGGTCGCGGACCAGTCGCTCCGGGTCGAGAGACGCCGTGGCGGCGGGGACGGCGCTGCAGCGGATGAGACCGGGTCCGAAAGGCTCGAGCTGGAAGCCGAGGCCGGTCAGCGTCTCGAAGTTCTCCGACAGGCGCTCCATGGCGGCGGGTTCCACGCTCACCACGCTGTCGACGAGCAGGAGCTGGCTGGTCGCCGGGCGGCCCTCGCGGACGGCGGCGTCGCCCTCGGCGAGGAGCTCGGTGTAGAGGACCTTCTCGTGGGCCGCGTGGGGGTCGACCAGGACCAGGCCGCTCGGCGACTCCGCCACCAGCCATCCCTCGGAGGTCTGGGCCAGCGGGCGGAGGGGGGCGAGGTCGGAGAGGCGGTGGCCGGCGGTCTCCGCCGGATCGCGGCCGGCCTGGGCGTGATCGCCGCCCTCCGCCTCGCGCACTGCCGCCTCCCGCAGAGCGTGGGGCCAGAGCTCCACGCTCCGGCTGTCCGGGCTCTCCCGTAGCTCCAATTCCGGTTCGCCGCTGCCCCCGGCGCCACCCACGCCGCCCTCGAGCTGGGGCAGGCGAATCCCCGCCACGCTGAGCCGGGCCTCCTGAAGTGCCGCCCAGCAGGCGCGCTGGACGGCGGTGAAGACTCGTCCCTCCTCGCGGAGGCGGACCTCGCGCTTGGTGGGGTGGACGTTGACGTCGACCATGGCCGGATCCAGGGTCACCTCGACCACTCCGAAGGGATGGCGTCCCACCGGCAGCAGCCCGGCGTACGCCTCCTCCACCGCCACCACCAGGGCGCGGTTGTGCACGCGGCGCCGGTTGATCACGATGACCAGGCCCGTCCTCGTCCCCCGGTGGCTGCGCGGTTCGCTGATCAGACCGCTCACAGCGATCTCGCCGGGGCCCTCAACGGCGATGAGCTCCCCAGTGTCACGGCCGAAGACCGCGGCGGCCGTGTCGATCAGGCTGCCCCCGGGGCTGCGCAGCACCAACCGGTCGTCGCTCCTGCAGCTGAAGCCGACCTCGGGGTGGGTCAGGGCCAGGTCGGAGACGGCGCGCGCCGCCGCCGCCGACTCGCTGCGCTCGGTGCGGAGGAAGGCGAGCCGGGCCGGGGTGTTGTGGAAGAGGTCGCAGACCTCCACCGTGGTGCCCGGGGCACGAGCCGCAGCCCGCTGCTCCAGCACCTCGCCGGCGCGGGAGCGCAGCAGCCAGGCGCTCTCCTCTCCGGCGGTACGGCTGGTGATCCGGAGGTCGCTCACCGCGGCGATGCTGGCCAGCGCCTCCCCCCGGAAGCCGAGGCTCCGGACCCGGGCCAGGTCGTCCACGGTCTCGAGCTTGGAGGTGGCGTGGCGGGCGACCGCGAGATGGAGCTGGTCACCCGGGATGCCGGCGCCGTCGTCGGCCACCACGATGCGCACCAGGCCGCCGGCCTCCAGGTCGACGTCGATGCGGGTCGCCCCGGCGTCGAGAGCGTTCTCGCAAAGCTCCTTGACCGCGGCGGCCGGCCGCTCGACGACCTCCCCGGCCGCGATGGCGTCGGCGACCTGCGGGGGGAGCAGGCGGATCGGGGCGGTCACCGGCCCATCCGCTCCTGCAGCTCGGCCAGCTTGGTGAGGGCCTCCCGTGGGGTGAGATCGTCGAGGTCCAGCTCGGCGAGCTCGTCGAGCACGGGGTGGGCCGGCGGCGTCGCCAGTCCCAGGTCGAGCTGCGCCGGTGCGGGCCGGTCGGCCTCGATCGGGCGATGCAATTCCAGCTCCCCGAGAATCTCCCGGGCCCGGGCCAGCAGGCTGGCGGGCAGTCCCGCGAGCTTGGCGACCTGGATCCCGTACGAGCGGTCGGCGCCCCCCGGGCGGATGCGGTGCAGGAAGGTGACCGTCTCCCCCTCCTCCACTACCTCCACGCGCGCGTTGATCACCCGCGGGAGGTGATCGGCGAGGGCGGTCAGCTCGTGGTAGTGGGTGGCGAAGAGGGTGCGGCAGTTGAGCTGCGGGGAGTCGTGGATGTGCTCGACCAGCGCCTGGGCGATCGAGAGGCCGTCGTAGGTCGAGGTCCCGCGGCCGATCTCGTCGAGGACGAGCAGGGAGCGCGCCGTGGCCTGGCGCAGGATCGCCGCCGTCTCGGCCATCTCGACCATGAAGGTGGAGAGGCCCGCGGAGAGGTCGTCCTGGGCCCCCACCCGGGTGAAGATGCGGTCGCAGACCCCGAGGCGGGCGCGCTCGGCCGGGACGAAGCTCCCGACCTGGGCGAGCAGGGTGATCAGCGCCACCTGGCGGAGGTAGGTGGACTTGCCGGCCATGTTGGGCCCGGTGAGGACGACGATGCGGTGGGCGACGTCGAGGCTCGTGTCGTTGGCCACGAAGGCTCCGGGGCCAAGGCTCCGCTCGACCAGGGGGTGGCGGCCGGCCTCGATGTCGGTGACGGTGGAGCGGTCGACCTCGGGGCGCGTCCAGCCCTCCTCGTCCGCGACGGCGGCGAGCGATTGGGTGACGTCGGCGGTGGCGACGGCGGCGGAGCACGCGAGCAGTCCGGGGGCGTGGGCGGTGACCAGCCGGGTGGCCCCCGCGAGCAGCTCCATCTCGCGGGCCACCGCTCGCTCCCGCGCGCTGAGCACCACCGTCTCCTGCTCCTTGAGATGGGGCGTGATGTAGCGCTCGGCCCCCACCAGCGTCTGCTTGCGGACGTAGTCGGCGGGCACCGCGTCGCGGTGGGCGTGGGGGATCTCCAGGTAGTAGCCGAAGACGCGGTTGTAGCCGACCTTGAGGGAGCGGATGCCGGTGCGGTCGCGCTCCCTCCCCTCCAGTCCCGAGATGAACTCGCGCGCCTCCGCCGCGGAGGCGTGCAGCCCGTCCAAGTCGAGATCGGCGCCATCCCGGATGAAGCCGCCCTCGCGCGCGGACGGCGGAGGCTCGTCTACCAGCAGGGCGGTGAGTCGGGGACCGACCTCCGGAGGGGGCACGGCCCTCTCGGCAAGGCCGGCCAGGTCGCCCGGCATGCCCCCCAGCAGCGCGGCGACGGCGGGCAGCGCGGCGCAGGCATCGCGGATGGCCCCGAGGTCACGTGGCGTGGCCAGCCCCTGCACGGCGCGTCCCACCAACCGCTCCAGGTCGCGGACCGATCCGATGCGCTTGCGCAGCTCCTCCCGCCGGGGGCGATCGCCGACCAGGGCTCCCACCGCGGAGAGTCGCGCCCCGATCGGTGCGGGCTCGATGAGCGGCTCCTGGAGGCGGCGGCGGAGCAGCCGTGCCCCCATCGGAGTGCGGGTGCGGTCGAGCAGCTGGGCCAGGCTGGGGCCGCGGCCGAGCGGCTCCAGCAGCTCCAGGTTGCGCCGGGTGGGAGGGTCGAGGCGCATCAGCTCGCCGCCCTGCCGGGGGACGAGCCTCAGCAGCCCGGGCTCCAACGCCACCCGCGAGCGCTCGCAGTAGCCGAGCACCGCCCCGGCGGCACGCACCCCGAGAGGCATCTCGTCGAGGCCGAGGCCCAAGAGGCTCACCGTCCCGGTCGCGGTGGCCAGCCGCTCGGCGGCCCGACCGCGGTCGAAGAGCTGCGGGGCGAGCACGGTGCGCACCACCGCGGGGAGGAGCGACGGGGGCAGGGAGGCCGGGTCGCCGGTCAGCAGCTCGGCAACATCCAGACGCTCCAATTCATCGCGCAGCGCAACCGAGGCGAGCCCACCGGGGACCTCCGTCACCACCAGCTCGCCGCCGGCCAGGTCGAACGCGGCCACCCCGACCCGCCCGTCGGCCTCGATGAGGGCGACCAGACGGGCGACCCGGCTCGCCTCCAGCAACTCGGCGTCCACGGCGGTTCCCGGGCTCAGCACGCGGGTGACCTCGCGGCGGACCAGGCGGCCGGCCACCACCTCGCCCACCTGGTCCCAGAGGACCACCCGGTGGCCGGCGTCGAGGAGCCGGCGCAGGTGTGCGGTGATGGCGTGATGGGGCACCCCGCACATCGGCAGCCGTCCCGCGCTGCCGAATCCCCGGCCGGTGAGGGTCACCTCCAGGATCGGTGCGGCGACCTCAGCGTCGGTGCCGAAGAGCTCGTAGAAGTCCCCGAGCCGGGCAAGGACCAGCGCGTCCGGATGCTCCGACTTCACGGCGCGGTACTCGCGGAGGATCGGGGTGTCCCCCGCCTCGTCGAGGTCGATGGTGCGACCGGCCGCGGGCAGGTCGTCGGGGCGCAGGTGAGGGGGCGTCGCGCGCTCTCGGCCCCTCACCACCAAATCCCGCCGGTCAGGCCGCCGCGGCCTCGACGTCCGCGGTGAGCTGCCAGGCGTTGGCGGTGCGGACGGTCGCCACGCAGAGCTCCCCGACAGCGGCGGAGCCCGCCGGCAGCAGGGCGATCTTGCCCTGGCGGGTGCGCCCGAAGGGTCGCCCGTCGTCAGTCGTCGATTCGACCAGGATCTCGATCCGCTCACCGACCAGGGCGAGGTTGCGCTGCAGTGCGATGTCGCGCTGGAGCTCGAGGAGATGATTGAGCCGCCTCTTCTTCACCGTGAGCGGCACGTCGTCGGGCCGCCGGGCGGCGGCGGTGCCGGGCCGGACCGAATAGGCCTGAAGGTGGACGACATCGAAGCGCGCCGTCCGGAGGAGCTGCTCGGTGCCGAGGAACTCGGCCTCGGTCTCCGCGGAGAAGCCGACGATGATGTCGGTGGTGAGGGCGAGGGCGGGGACGGTGGCCCGGGCCGCGGCGATCTTGGCCAGGTACTCGTCGACCGTGTACATCCGGCGCATGCGGCGGAGCAGCTGGTCGTCGCCGGCCTGGACGGGCAGGTGGAGCTGCTCGCAGACGGTGGGGAGGTCGCGCATCGCCTCGAAGAGCCCGGGTAGAGCGTTGCGCGGATGCGAGGTGAGGAAGCGCAGCCGCCGGAGCCCGGGGACGCTGTCGACGGCGGCCAGCAGCTCCGGCAGGCCGGCGCCGGTCCCCGGGTCAGAGTAGGAGTTGACGTTCTGGCCGAGGAGGGTCACCTCGCGCACCCCCCGCTCCACCAGGCGCTGGACGTCCTCCACGATCTCCCCCACCGGGCGGCTCGTCTCCCGGCCGCGGACAAAGGGGACGATGCAGTAGGTGCACATCTCGTTGCAGCCGCCCATCACCGAGACGTAGGCGAGCAGACGGTCGGAGGCGGGCATCGGCACGGGCCCGTCGAGGTTGGTGCCGTGGACCGATTGGAGCCGCGCGAAGAAGCCGTCGCAGTCGCGCACGTCGAAGAGGTAGTCGAGCTCGGGGAGCTTGCGGAGGAGCGTGGAGCCGTGCTCGACGGCCATGCACCCGGTCATGGCGACGGCGCGGCCGGGGCGCGCCCGCTTCCACTCGATCAGGTCGCGGAACTTCCCGTAGACCTTCTGCTCCGCGTTCTGCCGCACCGCGCAGGTGATCAGCACCGCGAGATCCGCATCGTCCAGGGCGGCGTCCGGCACGAAGCCGATCTCCGCGAAGCGCTCGGCGAGCATCTCGTGGTCGGCGTCGTTCATCTGGCAGCCGATGTGCCAGAGGTGGACCCGCGGCGGCCGCCCCAGCACGGGGACGATCGGTTGCCGGCCGGCGGGGCGCTGGGCGAGCGGGATCGCCTGGAAGCCGCGGGCAGAGGGGCTGAGCAGGGGAAGCGGCGTGGGCATTGAGGCCTCACAGCGTAACCGGTGCGACGGAGCGAGTAGCGAGCTCCGCGCTCCGGGGCCGTGCCACAATCGGATCCCCATGGAGCAGGTGGTCGCGATCGTGCTGGTCCTCCTCATCTTCCTCGGCCTGATGGCGCTGAGGTTGCGTGCTCTGCTGCGGCATCGGGTGCCCGGCGATGGCGACCCGGACCCCCTGCGGCGCTGGGCCCGGCACCTCTACCGGGGCGACTGGGAGGACTGAGCCCGACGCCGACGCGGCCAGACGAGGGTCGTGGCGTCGTGCGACGATTGCGCGGTGATCGGGGTGATCATCATCGCGGTGCTGGCGGTCGGCTTCGTTGTCCTGCTCTGGGTGAGGTCGGCCGGTCCGGGTAACCCGGGGGAGAGCCTCGGCAACAACATGCCCTACCCCCGGGAGGTTTTCGGGCCCTCATGGATGGAGCCGCCGGCGGGAACCCCGGAGTCTCTGGAGAGCCATCACGGCGCGGACTGGGCCGACGACGAGCTGCGCCGCGAGCGGCACCAGGACCACACCCACCCGGTCTGAGTTTCGCGACCGGCGGTGAGGCGACCGGACCGGACCGGACCGCACCGCTGCATCAGGGCCCGGAGCGGTGGTCGGCGCGGAAGGGAACCGAACCTCTTAACCGGGTGCCGCGCAGACGGTCAGCGCGGTTCGATCAGGAGGCGGATGCCGGTGCGCTCCTCGCCATCGATGGAGATGTCGATGAACGAGGGGATGCACACCAGGTCGATCCCTCCCGGGGCGACGTAGCCCCGGGAGATGGCGATGGCCTTGATGGCCTGGTTGATCGCGCCGGCACCGATGGCCTGCACCTCTACCCGATGCTGGCTGCGGATCACCCCAGCGATGGCGCCGGCCACGGAGACCGGCTTGCTGGTTGCTGAGACCTTGAGGATTTCCACG
>OCZT010004672.1_pt1 | contig 13762 bp, 7 predicted proteins | sample 1539031 | NCBI WGS metagenome assembly OCZT01 (sample SAMEA3539308, study PRJEB22396) | soil metagenome | biome: tundra; feature: field; material: soil | place: USA | collected 2010-05 | depth 0.15 m
CCGCGCTGCTGCGCGGGTCCCTGGACGGGCGCCGGCCCGCGCCGTTGTGCGCGGAGCCTCCGGGACGCGATCCGTTCGCGCGATTCGGGCGGCCACCGCCGCCGGGTGCCGAGCTCGAGGACATTCCCGCGAGCGCCAGCTCGCGGTGCAGCCCCAGGTCGCCGACCATGCCGGCCAGTTCTCGCGACTGGTCGGGAGCGACGAGCGTGACGCCGACCCCGCTCGCTCCCGCACGGGCCGTGCGGCCGATGCGGTGCACATAGTCGTCGCGCGTGGCGGGGACGTCGTAGTTGATCACGTGCGTGATGCCCGAGACGTCGATCCCGCGTGCCGCCACGTCGGTGGCCACGAGCGTGTCCACCACGCCGGCCTCGAAGTTGGCAAGCGCGCGTTCGCGCTGACCCTGGGACTTGTCGCCGTGCATCGCAACCGCCTGCACGCTGTTGGAGGCGAGCCGTTTGACCAGCCTGTCCGCGCCGCGCTTGGTGCGCACGAAGACGAGCGTGAGCCCGCGGTCGGAGTCGCTGAGCTCGGTTACAAGCCTGGCGACCTTGCCCTCGTGCGAGACGCTCACGAAGCGATGCTCCACGTCGGCCTTCTGCTCGACCGGGTGCGCGTGCTCGTGTCGGCGCGGGTTGTGCGTGTAGGCCTTGGCGATGCGCCCGACCTCGCCCTCCAGCGTGGCCGAGAAGAGCAGCGTCTGGCGCTCGCGCGCCGTCATCTTGACGATCCGGTCAACGACCGGGCGGAAGCCCATGTCGAGCATCCTGTCGGCCTCATCGAGCACGAGCAGACGGACGCGCGAGAGCGAGACGTCGCGGCGCTCGATCAGGTCGAGCAGGCGGCCGGGCGTGGCCACGAGGATGTGCGCGCGGGCGGCCAGGCGCGCCTGCTTGACGATGCCGGCGCCTCCGTACACCGGCGCGATCGACAGCGCGCGGGCGTGTGCGATCGGGCGCAGGTCATCGACGATCTGGACTGCAAGCTCGCGCGTGGGGGCCAGGACGAGGGCCGAGGGCCGCGCGTCGCTGTCTTTCAGGCGCTCCACGAGCGGCACGCCGAACGCGAGCGTCTTGCCCGAGCCCGTCGGCGACTGCGCGAGCACATCGTGGCCTGCGAGCACGTCTGGGATGACCATGCTCTGCACCGCGAACGGGGCGGTCACGCCACGCTCGCGCAGCTCGCTTACGACGATCTCGGACACGCCGAGATCGGCAAAGGACTGATGCTTCATGTTGGTGCTCCTTCTGGCGACCCTCTGGCCGCCGCTGCGAATGGAGATTCGACTGACCCCATCCGCACCCTGTGAGCGCCAACAAAGACAAAGAACCTCACGGACGACTGCGCCGCCCGTGGGCTCACCGTAGCAGCCGGCCTGCAAAAGCCCTGCAAGCGAGCCCCGCCCGGGAGCGGCCGAGGACGCCGCCGAGCGCGGCGGCCTCCACGCGATCCACGGGGCTGGGGGCCAAGCCGGGCAAGGACGCAGGGAGCGAAGTGTGCTCTGCACACGAGCCACCGAGGACGCCGCCCGGCGCCGCGCCCTCGGCCTCGTGGGGCTACTGGATGTTCGCCATCACGTGCTTCACCACGGTGTAGTCCTCGAGCGAGTACATGCTGAGGTCCTTGCCGTAGCCGGAGTCCTTGAAGCCGCCGTGCGGCATCTCGGAGACGAGCGGGATGTGGTCGTTGATCCACACGCAGCCGAAGCGCAGGGCCTTGGAGACGCGCAGGGCGCGGCCGACGTCGCGCGTCCAGACGGAAGAGGCGAGGCCGTAGCGGGTGGCGTTGGCCCAGGCGATCGCCTGCTCCTCGTCGCTGAACTGCTGCACGGTGATGACGGGACCGAAGATCTCCCGCTGGATCATCTCGTCGTCCTGCTTGAGGCCGGCGACGACGGTGGGCTCGAGGAAGAAGCCGGGTCGCTCCGGCTCGCTGCCGCCGGTAACGATCTCGGCGTGGTCGGGCCGGCGCTCCAGGAATCCGCTGACGCGCTCGCGCTGGCGAGCCGAGTTCACGGGCCCGAGCGTGGTCTCGGGCGAGAGCGTGTCGCCGATCACCAGGCCCTTGGCCTGCGCTGCCAGGCCGGCGACGACGTCGTCGTAGACGCCGCTGGCCGCGAGCACGCGCGTCGCCGCGGTGCAGTCCTGGCCGGCGTTGTAGTAGCCGGTGCCCGCGATCGTTTCCATCGCCGCCTCCATGCTGACGTCGTCGAAGACGACGACGGGCGCCTTGCCGCCCAGCTCGAGGTGCACGCGCTTGAGCGAGTCGGCCGCGGTGCGGGCGATGTGCTTGCCCGTGTCGACCGATCCCGTGAGCGAGACCATGTCGACCTCGGGGTGGGTGATGAGCGCCTGCCCGGTCGGGTTCCCGGGGCCGGTGACCACGTTGAAGACGCCCTTGGGCAGGATGTCGGCTGCCAGCTCCGCGAAGCGCACGGTGCTCATCGGCGTCGTCTCCGCCGGTTTCAGCACGATCGTGTTGCCCGCGGCGAGCGCCGGTCCGATCTTCCAGACGGCCATCATCAGGGGGTAGTTCCACGGCGTGACCTGGCCGATCACGCCGACCGCCTCGCGGCGGGTGAACGACGTGTAGCCCTCCATGTACTCGCCCGCCGCGCGGCCCTCGAGGCAGCGCGCGGCGCCGGCGAAGAAGCGCAGGTTGTCGGCCATGACGGGGATTTCGTCGTTTTTGGCCGCTTCGATCGGCTTGCCCGCGTTGAGCGCCTCGATGCGCGCGAGCTCATCGCCGTGCTCCTCGATCAGGTCCGCCAGCGCCAGCAGCGCCTGCGAGCGCTGTGCGGGCGTCGTGTTCGACCAGCCATCGAAGGCCCGGCGAGCGGCACCGACCGCGCGATCGACGTCCTCGGCGCTGGACTGCGAGGCGCGCGCGATCTCCTCGCCGGTGGCGGGATTCAGTACGGCTTCGCTCTCGCCGGCGCCAGCGGCGCTCTCGCCGTCGATGAAGTTGCTCAGAGTCTCTACCGTGCTCGCCATCGTGCGTCTCCTCGTTCGGTTTGTCTCTGCAAAGCTGGATTGCTCCTAGGCGCTCGCGGCCTCCGACAGGCCGAGGGCCGCGATCACCGCGGGGTGCGTGATGTGCCCGTTGTCCACGTTCAGCCCCGTGCGCAGGCTGGCGTTGGCCTCGAGGGCCTCGTCGATGCCCCGCCCGGCGAGTTCGATCACGTAGGGGAGGGTTGCGTTGGTGAGGGCGTACGTCGAGGTGATGGGGACGGCCCCGGGCATGTTGGCCACGCAGTAGTGGGTGATCCCGTCGACCTCGAAGGTGGGGTCGGAGTGCGTCGTGGGCCGCGAGGTCTCAAAGCAGCCGCCCTGGTCGATGGAGACGTCGACGAGCACCGCTTGGGGCCTCATCAGCTTCAGCTGCTCGCGCGTGATCACGTGCGGCGCGCGGCCGCCGTGCACGAGCACCGCGCCGATCACGAGGTCGGCCGCGGGCAGCATCTCCTCGATCGCGAGCGTCGAGGAGTAGACGGTCGAGGCGCGTCCGCCGAAGGCCACTTCGAGGTCGCGCAGCCTGTCGATGGAGCGGTCGAAGACGAACACGTCGGCCTGCATGCCGATCGCGATGAAGGCGGCGTTCATGCCGACGACCCCGCCGCCGATCACGAGCACGGTGGCCGCAGCGACCCCCGGCACGCCGCCGAGCAGGATGCCGCGCCCGCCGAGCGGCTTCTCGAGCATGAACGCGCCCGCCTGCGTCGCGATCTTGCCCGCCACCTCGCTCATCGGCGCGAGCAGCGGCAGCCGGCCCTCGGAGTCCACGACGGTCTCGTATGCGATGCATCGCGCACCGGATGCCATCAGCCCCTTGGAGAGCTCGGGCTCGGCGGCGAGGTGCAGGTAGGTGAACAGCGTCTGCCCCTCGCGCAGCCTGCCGACCTCGACCGGCTGGGGCTCCTTGACCTTGAGCACGAGCTCGGCCTGGGCGAACACCGCGTCCGCGTCCGCGACGATCAGCGCGCCCTGCGCGCGGAACTGCTCGTCGGACATCGCGCTGCCCTCGCCGGCGCCCGACTGCACGAGCACCTCGTGACCGCGGGAGGCGAGCTCGCGCACGCCCGCAGGGGTGATCGCGACGCGGTACTCGTCGGTCTTGATCTCCGTGGGAACCCCGATTCTCATCTGCCTGCTGCTCCTTTCCAGTCACGCTTCGCGAGGACGACGCTCCCGAGGGGAGCCTAGAGAAGAGGATGCGATCACCGGGAGAGCTCCCGCCCGCGCAGCGCGAGCCAGAACTCGATGCGGTCGCGCGCGTTGGAGAAGTCGCGCCCGGTGAGCTGCTCGATGCGGCGGATGCGGTAACGGAGCGTGTGGCGATGGCAGTAGAGGGCGCTCGCGGCCTTCTCCCAGTGCCCGTTGTGCTCGATGAACACGTCCAGCGAGCGCACGAGCTCATCGCCGTAGTCGCCCTCGCCCTGTTCGATCGGGCCGAGGACCGTGCGGCAGTAGGAGCTCAGAGCGTCGTCGTCCTGGAGCGAGAGCAGCAGCTGGAAGGCGCCGAGATCCTCGTGCGAGGCCACATCGGGGGCATCGCCGTTGCGCAGGCGCACCGCCTCCAGCGCGCAGCGGGCCTCGTGAAAGCTCATGCGCAGCGAGTGCGTCGCCGCGGGCCTGCTGGCCGCCGCCTTCACCTCGCCGAAGCGCGCTGCGAGCTCCGAGCGGATCTTGCGCGCGAGCTCCACGGGCTGGACCTGCGACCCGTCGACCACCGCGCAGAGGAGGCCCGCGCGGACCGCGACGAGCCCGGGCACGCGCTCGCGCTGCAGAATCCGTTCCACGGGTGCCGCCGCCGCCGCGGGGTCGGGCGGCCTGAAGGCGAGCACGGCGACCTGCTCGCCGATGCCGAACGGCCGCAGCCGCGCCTGCACGTCCTCGGGGTAGAGACGGCCGCTGAGCGCCTCGGCGAGCAGGTCGCCGACCATGTTGCGCTGGAGCATCTCGTAGCGTTCGTCGAGCAGGTGCGCGAACGCCCGCTCGGTGATCGCGATGAACGGGAGCTCGTAGGGCACCTCGAACAGCGGGAACTCGCGCTTGCGCGCCGCCCTCAGCAGCGCGGCCGGCAGCCGCTTGTGCGCGAACCCCGTGCCGAACCCGAGGCCCGCGATGTCGTGGTCGGCGAGCCGGTCGATCAGTTCGCGCTGCAGCTTCGGCCCGTCGAGTGCGATGCCCGTCGTGAGCAGCAGCTCGCCGCCTTTCAGCCACGGCGTGGGATCGGGCAGCTCGGTGCTGTGCACCCACCGCACCTGCGCCTGGGCCGACTCCTGGCCGGATACGAGATGCAGCCCGAGCTCGCCGATCAGGCTCTCGACAGTGAGCTCCATCGCCCCATCCGCTCCGATGCCTCGCTCAGCACAGGGCGCAGGACCGCCTCGATCTCCTCGAACTGCTCCGGGCCCGCGATCAGCGGCGGGGAGAGCTGCACGATCGGGTCGCCGCGGTCGTCGGTGCGGCAGATCAGGCCGCGCCGGTAGAGCTCGCCGGAGAGATAGCCGCGCAGCAGTTTCTCGGACTCCTCGCCGTTGAACGTCTCCTTGGTCTCTTTGTCCTTGACGAGCTCGATCGCGTGGAAGTAGCCCGCGCCGCGAACGTCGCCGACGATCGGCAGGTCGCGCAGGGACTCGAGCATCGCGCGGAAGGGGCCCTCGTTGGCGCGCACGTTCGCGCACAGCTCCTCGCGCTCCATCACTTCGATGTTCGCCAGCCCCACCGCGCACGCCACCGGATGCCCGCCGAAGGTGAAGCCGTGGTTGAACGCTTCCTTGCCCTTCAGGAAGGGCTCGGCGATGTGGTCTCCCGCGATCACCGCTCCCAGCGGGGCGTAGGCGGAGCTGAGCCCCTTCGCGGTCGTGATCATGTCCGGCTGGTAGCCGAAGCGTTCGCAGCCGAACCAGTGCCCGAGCCGGCCCCAGCTGCAGATGACCTCGTCGGAGATCAGCAGCACGCCGTGGCGGTCGCAGATCTCGCGCACGCGCTGGAAGTAGCCGTCCTGGGGCACGAAGCAGCCGCCGCCGTTCTGCACCGGCTCGAGGATCACCGCCGCGACGGTGTCGGGGCCCTCGAATTCGATCGCCTCCTCGATCGCGTCCGCTGCCCACAGCGGGTCGCGATCCTCTTTCCAGCGGTAGCTGTTCGTGTTCGGCACGTGCACGCCGCCGGGCGTCAGCGGCTCGAACGGCTCGCGCAGCGCCTGCAGCCCGGTCGCGGACAGAGCACCCATCGAGACGCCGTGGTAGGCGAGGTTGCGCGCGATCAGCTTGTAGCGGTTGCGGTCGCCGCGCGCGCGGTGGTAGGCCTTGGCGAGCTTCCACGCCGACTCCACCGCCTCCGAGCCGCCGGAGGTGAAGAACACGCGATTGAGGTTGCCGGGCGCCAGCGAGGCGATGCGCGCCGCGAGTTCGATCGCAGGCGGGTGCGCGTAGCTCCAGTTCGTGTAGAAGGCCAGCTCCTTCGTCTGCGCCAGCGCCGCCTCGCCGAGCTCGGCGCGGCCGTGGCCGATGTTCACGCAGTAGAGCGCGGAGAGGCCGTCGAGATAGCGCTTGCCGTGCTCGTCGTAGACGTAGCAGCCCTCGCCCCGCACGATCACGGGGACCGCGTGGTGCTCGTCGAAGGAGCCCATCCGTGTGAAGTGCATCCACAGGTTGCGCCTGGCGAGCCGCTGCAGCCGGTCGGGATGATCCTCCAGCAGCGCTGGGCCCGAGGGTCCGGGCGCCCACGGCGTGCCCGTGGACTGCGTTTCCCCGCTGTTTGCGGCTGACCGGTTCACATCGGCGGCGCTACCCATGACATCGATCTCCCTCGGACGTACTTTGCGCCGAGCCACCTCGGCTAGACACTCAGGACAACCATACTCCGGCGCCCTGTCCCACTCAACCGCATGTCTGGTCAACGGCCCCATTCACCGTTGTACGAGTTGTACAGGAGCGAGCCACGGTTTTGGGGATCGCGACACTTGTGCGCCCCCGGGACACGCCGTACGGTCCGACGACTACGATGCCGTAACTTCTGTCACGTCCTTAGGGGAGGAACCGAGATGGCCACCGAGTCCACCACAGCATCCGGAGCCCCGGCTTCCTCGCAGGTCGTCGACAAGGGCCTGAAAAAAGGCGCGATCGGCTACGTCTCCAACATCGTGATCGGGGTCGCCTCGACGGCGCCGGCGTACTCGCTCGCGGCGACGCTGGGGTTCATCGTGGCTGTCAAGGGAGTCGGCGTTCACGCCCCCGCCGTGATGCTCGTGGCATTCATCCCGATGCTGCTGGTCGCCTCGGCCTACAAATACTTCAACCGCGCAGACCCGGACGCGGGCACGACGTTCGCGTGGACGACACGTTCGTTCGGCCCGGCGACGGGCTGGATGAACGGCTGGGCGATCTTCCTCGCGGACCTCATCGTGATGGCCTCGCTGTCGGACATCGCGGCCATCTACACGTTCAAGCTCTTCGGCTTCACAGAACTCGGCGAATCGAAAGCGGCAGTCATCATCGCTGCCGTCGTGTGGATCGCGATCATGACCTGGATCTGCTTCCGCGGCATCGAGCTCTCGGCGCGCATCCAGCAGATGCTCCTGAGCGCGGAGGTGTTCATCCTCGGGCTCTTCTCGGTGGTGGCCTTCGTCAAGGTCTACGGCAGCCATCCGCCGCACGGCTCGATCAAGCCGTCGCTGTCCTGGATCAATCCCTTCGCGATGAACTTCTCCGACCTCGTCGTCGCGCTCCTGCTGGCGGTGTTCATCTACTGGGGCTGGGATTCCGGGGTCGCGGTCAACGAGGAGTCCGAGGATCCGGCGGAGGGCCCGGGCAAGGCGGCGGTCGTCTCGACGATCCTGCTCGTGCTCATCTACGTCGTGGTCACGGCCGCCGCGCAGTCCTTCCACGGCGTTGGCTTCCTGGTGGCCGAAGAAAACCAGGAAGACGTCCTCAACGCGCTCGGCAGCGGCGTGCTCGGCAGCACGCTGAACAAGCTCCTGATCATCGCGGTGCTCACATCGGCTTCGGCCTCGACCCAGACGACGATCCTGCCGACCGCCCGCACGACGCTCTCGATGGCGCACTGGAAAGCGGTGACCAACCTGCTGGCCCGCGTCCACAAGCGCTACCTGACCCCTACCGTCTCGACCCTCGGCTTCGGCGCGCTGTCGATCGCCATCACCATCGCCCTGCTGCTGCTCTCCTCGAGCGTCCTCGAAGACTCGCTCACCGCGATCGGCTTCCCGATCTGCTTCTACTACGGCTTCACGGGCATCGCCTGCGGGTTCTACTATCGCCACGAGCTCCGCAAGAGCGCGCGCAACATGCTGCTCCTGGGAATCGGCCCGCTCCTCGGCGGCCTGATGCTGTTCGGGGTAGGGGCCAAGGCGGCCTTCTACTACGGCCACGCCGCAAACGTCTCCTCCAAGCCGATCCTCAGCATCACCCTGCCGCTGTGGTTCGGCATCGGCGGCATGATCCTCGGGGCGATCATCATGCTCGTCTCCCGCCCGTTCTTCAAAGAGTTCTTCTCGCGCAAGAGCGAAGTCGCGACGCCCGGAATCCTCGATCGCCCGCCCGCGACGGAGATCCCGGCGGCAGTCGACTTCTAGACCCCGGCGGCCCCGGTGCCGCGCTGGCCGATCGCGGCGCGGCAGGAGTCCGCGCTCAGGCGGTCGCAAGCTCCATCTGGCCGGTGGGCGAGCCCATCTCCGCCAGCAGCGCGAGGAACGGGGCCGGTGGGAACGCCTCGGGGCCGAGCACGCCCACGCCCTTCCAGTCGCCGCGGTCGAGCAGCTCGAGCGCAACGACGGGATTGATGGCGGTCTGCCAGACGACCGCCTGGCTGCCGTACTCGCGCATCGTGGTCTCGTTGTCGACCACGTGGTAGAGGTAGGTCGAGCGCGGCGCGCCGTCGACGCCCGTGCCCGTGACCCAGGTCCCGGCGCAGGTCCGCCCCGACATGCGCTCGCCGAGCGTGGCGGGGTCGGGGAGCGCCGCCGCGACGACGTCGCGCGGGGAGACCATCGCGCCGCGGACCGACACCGGCTCGGTCGAGTCCAGGCGCAGTTTGTGCAGCGTCTGCAGCACGTCGATGAACTCCTGTCCGAGGCCGTACTTGAAGGTCACGCGCTCGCACTCCACCCAGCGCGGGATCAGCACGACCTCCTCGTGCTCGACGTTGACGCACTCCACCGGCCCGATGCCCTCGGGGAAGTCGAAGACCTCCGGTTCCGAGAAGGGCGGCGTGGTGTAGAAGCCGCGCTCGCGCTCCCATATCAGCGGCGGGTTCAGGCACTCCTCGATCGTCGTCCAGATCGAGAAGGTGGGCGCGAAGTCATAGCCCTCGACGACCAGGTCGGCGCCGTCGCGCACGCCGACTTCGCGGATGCTCGAGAACAGCTCATCGGCCGCGTGTCGCGCGAAGATGTCCGACAGGCCCGGCTCCACGCCGATCCCGACGAGCGCGAGCACGCCCGCGCCCTCCCAGTCCGCGTGACGCGCCAGCTGCAGGTCGCCGAGCATCTCGCCCGGGAGCTCGTAGGGGCGCTCGGGGTGCGGGTGCGACAGCGTCATCGCCATGTCCAGGTAGGTGACCTTGGCCTCGAACGCGGCCGCGAAGATCGGCTCGTTGAAGCGCGGGTCGCACGCGTTGAGCACCGCGTCGGGCTTCACGCGGGCGATCAGGCCCACGAGGTCCTCGCGGCTGGAGGCATCGACGCGCTCGCCGCGGAAGCGGTCGGGCTCGCCGAGACGATCCGCGGCGGCGGTGGCGCGCTCGAGCGCCACGTCGGCCAGGACGACCTCCTCGAAGACCTCGCGGCGCTGGGCGATCGCGGCAAACGCCGCGCCTACCCCGCCCGCCCCGACAACGAGAACCCTCATCTGAGCCATCTTGACGCAAAGCCCGCGTTCAGGACGTCGCGATCGAGCGGGCCCGATGCGCCGCAACGTCGCACGCCGCTGGCGTATGCTGCGCCGATCCGCGCGGCTCCGAACAGCAGAAGACCATGAGCACCGGTCTGCCAAGTCCCCCCCGCACGCCTTCCGGATCGCCCGAGCCAGCCGGCAGCACCGCCGCCGAGCGCTCGCGCGCTCGCCGCGAGGGGCATGCCGGCGCGCCCGCGTCCCCGGCGCGGTGGGCGCCATCGCCCTCCTTCAGCGTGCGCGAGCTGCTGCTTGTCGCGCTGGGCGGTGTGCTGCTCGCGGTCCTGACCACGTGGCCGCTCGTGCTGCACATGCCCAGCCGGATCGCGCCCGACCTCGGGGACCCCGTGCGCACCGCGTGGGAGGTCGCGTGGGTGGGCCACGCGATGCTGCACAGCCCGCTGCACCTGTTCGACGCAAACACCTTCTACCCGCACCCTCTCAGCCTCGCCTTCTCCGACTCGCTGCTCGGATACGGCCCCGCGGCCTTCTTCGGGTCGGGCACCGTGGCTGCGCTCGTCCGCTACAACCTGCTCTTCCTGTTCGCGTGGTCGCTCTGCTTCGCCGGCGCCTACGTGCTCGCGCGCGAGCTCGGGCTGGGCCGCCTCGGCGGCGCCGCCGCGGGCGCGGCGTTCGCCTACGCCCCCTACCGCGTGACCGAGGCGGGGCACCTGCACGTGATCTCCTCGGGAGGCCTGCCGCTGGCGCTGTTCCTGCTGCTGCGCGGCTACCGCAACCGCTCCCGCGGGCTCGTGATCGCCGGCTGGCTCGTCTCCGCCTGGCAGATCAGCCTCGGGTTCACGCTCGGCATGCAATACGCCTACCTGCTCGCCGTGCTCGCGCTGATCGCGCTCGTGTACTGGTGGCGCGGGCGCCTTGCGCCCAGCCTCGACGCGGCCGCCGAGGAGGAGCGATCCCCGGCAGCGGGCGCCGCCGTGGATGAGAGCGCACCGGAGGAGCCCTCGGGGGCCGCCGGCGATGCGGCCGAGAGCCGCGCCGGCGATCGCGCCCCGAGCCCCGGGCGCGGCCCGCTGATCCCACGCAAGCTGCTCGTGGTCACGCTGATCGGCGTGGCGGTGCTCGGCGTGGTGACGATCTACCAGGCTGCTCCCTACCTCCAGATCGCCCACGACTATCCCACGGCGAAACGCACGCTGAAGGAAGTCAAAAACTACTCATCGGGACCCGCTGCGCTCCTGTCGGCCTCGTCGGAGAACCGCGTGTGGGGCAGCGTGACCTCGGGGATGCGCGCGAAAGTGCACTCCAAGAACGAGAGCGTGTTCTTCCCCGGAGGCCTGATCCTCGTGCTCGCGCTCGTGGGCCTGGCGGGCGTGGGCGTCTCGCCGCTGAGCCGACGATTGCGCATCAGCCTCGCACTCGGCATCCTCGTCGTCTCGATCCTCGCGATGGGCATGGGCCTCACGGGGGCGGGCTATCCCTATCGGCTGCTCTACGAGTTCGCTCCCGGCTGGAACGGAGTGCGCGTTCCGGGGCGGGTCTTCACGCTGGCCACGCTGTTCTATGCGCTGCTCGTCGGCGCGGGCGTCCACGCGCTCGTGCGCCTCGTGAGACCGTGGGGTGAGCGCCATTCGCTGCGCGGGCTGCCCGCGCTGGTCGGGGTGGCCCTCCTGATCGGCATCGTGGGCGAAGGCGCGGGGCATCTGGCGCACCCCGTCGTGCCCCAGCCCGCGCGCGCCGAGGTGGGGCTGCGCGGGCCGCTGATGGACCTCCCGACCGACGGTGCGGCGGACCGGCTGTGGCAGTACTTCTCCACGAACGGCTTCTACAAGATCCCTCAGGGCAACAGCACCTTCGACTTCCCCGCCGTGGATGACCTGCGCGGCGGCATGAGCGGCTTCCCCGACCGCGCGAGCATCGAAAAGCTCCGCCACTACGGCATCCGCACTGTGGTGCTGCACCTGCGCATGCCGCGCCTGCCCGGGATCGTCGGCTACGCGCTGGCCGAGCCGCCCGACCTCGCCAAGGCGGCCGCGAAACCCGTCGCGGGGCTGGGGGTCGTGCGCCGGCGCGTCGGCTCGCTGGTGATCTATGAAATCGGCCCCGGGCCCGCCTCGCTGCACCCAACCGGCTGATGGACGCCGAAGCCTCCGAGCCGCAGGGCCCCCCCGCCCCCGCCCCAGGCGTGGCAGCCGCCAACAGGGCCGCGCGAAACCCCGGCAAGCCGCGCAGGGCCCGGCGCGTCGCGCTCGGCGCGATCCTGCTCGTGGGGCTGGCCTTCGCAACCATGATCCAGAGCTTCTCCTGGAATCAGACCTCGCACTTCGACCTGATCCGAGCGATCGACAAAGGCACCACCACGATCGACGCCTACCAGCAGAACACCGGCGACAAGGTGCTCTACAGGGGGCACTGGTACTCCGCCCGCGCGCCCGGCCTGGCGCTGTTCTCGCTTCCGTTCTACAAGGCGATCACGTTCGTCGGAGCCGACTCGCTGGCGCGCGAATCCCAAGCGCAGCGAAACGACGACGAGATGATCTACTTCCTGGGGCTGTGGGCGAACGTGCTGCCCGGCCTGCTGCTGCTGCTGCTCGTGTGGAGGGTCGCCGAGCGCTTCGAGCCGGGCTACGGAGCTGCCACGGCGGTGATCCTCGGCCTCGGCACGATGGTCCTGCCCCTCTCGACGCTGCTGTTCTCGCACGTCTTCAGCACGCTCCTGGGCTTTGCCGCGTTCGCGCTGATGCTGCGCGAGCGCGACGGCCCGCCCAGCATCGCGCTGCTGGGGCTCGCGGGCCTGGCGATGGGCTACGCGGTGGCCTCGGAGTATCCGCTGTTCTTCGTCGCGCTCGTGCTGGGGCTGTACCTGCTCTCACGGCGCGATGCGCTGAGCGCCGTCGGGGTCCTGCGCCGCGCCGGGGCATACATCGTGGGCGGGCTCCTCGGCATCGTGCCGCTGCTGCTCTACAACCGCTACACCTTCCACTCCTGGACGCACCTGGCCTACTCCGACGTCCCCCGCCAGCACAAAGGCTTCTTCGGGATCGGCGCGCCGAGCCTGAAGGTGCTCAGCACGCTGCTGTTCGACTCGCGCGGGCTGCTCACGATCTCCCCCGTCCTGCTGATGGGGGCGATCGGGACATTCCTGCTCTACAGGCGCGGCAAGCGCGCCGAGGCGCTGACGATCACGGGCATCTGCATCTGTTACGTGGGCTACAACTCCGGCTACTACCTGCCATTCGGCGGGGGCTTCATGGGGCCGCGGTTCCTCACGACGATGCTGCCGTTCCTGGCCGTTCCCATCGGCCTCGCGCTGAAGCGCTTCCCCGGCCCCACCGTGGTGCTCGCGGCGATCTCGATCACCACGACCGTCGTCGCGACGATCACGCATCCGCTCGTGGGCTACGAGAACGAGACGGTGGTCTGGACGCGCTATCTGGGCCAGGGCGCCTTCCAGCCCACGATCGCCAGCGCCTTCGGCCTGGGACGCGGCTGGGGCGGCATCTGGGTGTTCCTGCTGGCCGCCGGGGGCGCAGTGCTGCTCGCCGCCCGCGCGACCCCGCGCCTGCGCTTCTCCAGCGGCGAGCTCGGGGCGGCCCTGCTCACGCTCGCGGCGTGGGCGCTGTTCGCGGCGCTCGCGCCCACCCTCCTGGGGATCGACCACCTGGGCCTGGAGAGCATCGTCAAAGCGGGAGACCACACCGCGCTGAACCTGAAGCTCCACGACGGCAGCCGATACCCGCTGGCGACGCTCGCGGCGATCGCCGCGGCGGCGGGGCTCGTGGCGCTCGCAGCGATGTGGCTGCTGCGCAGCGAGAGGGAGCCGCCCTCCGGACGCGGCGATGAGGGGCGCGGGGCGGCGCGCTCGGAGCCCGCGCTGACGGGAGCGCAGTG
>OCZT010004673.1_pt1 | contig 13762 bp, 16 predicted proteins | sample 1539031 | NCBI WGS metagenome assembly OCZT01 (sample SAMEA3539308, study PRJEB22396) | soil metagenome | biome: tundra; feature: field; material: soil | place: USA | collected 2010-05 | depth 0.15 m
CGCCAAAACGCAGACACAGCGGGCGATCGCCGATCACAGACCCAGGTAACTACGGACTAAACGTGTGACAGAACCAGACACAATTGGTTTGCCAAGCGCGTCTGCGTCGGGCTGCCCTCAAAGGGCTGCTCACGGCCACTGCTGAGTGACCCTTTTCGCCGAGGGCGCCTGCTACGTTGGTCACAGGTCATCCACCACGAGCAGAGGAAGCAAATGCCTACAGCAGAGCAATACATCACCAAGCTGCCCGGGGCCGTGCCCGAGGGCAAGGCACTCGTCCACAACCACGTACGGCCGACGCGCAGGCTCGGTAGCCGAGGGTTCCGGGCTTGGCTGGCCGAGAGCAGCTCCGAGTTAACCGTCTGCCACTGTGGGCACTTCCCAGAGTACAAAGAGCATTACGTTGTGCTCCGACGAGAACGAGCGCCGCTGTGGTAACACCCGAGGCTGCGCACGAGGTGGTACAGCAAGCGGAAGACTTACCCACCGCAGTAGCCAAGACCTTTGCAGCCATCATGCAAGCCCGCCATCCGGGATCGATCTGGCTACCAGCTCATCGTCCTGAGCGGGACGCTGCGACCAGGACCGCTCAGGGGCTCGACGTTCTCACCACGCCAGAGGATCTTGACTCGGTCCTCGATGCGCTTTGCACCACGCCTGACGTAGATGACATCGATCGCCGACGCAAAGAGACGCTGACGCTCAGCGGGGCGTAGATCGGGCCAGACATTGGTCAGAGTCTCGATCGGCGGGAGATCAATGCCAGATGTAGTCTGGCGTGCCTGCGCGAGTGCCTCTGTGGCGCTCTGTAACGCCCGCTGCCGAATTCGCAATCCTTCCTTGAAGGATTGCATGCCGAGAATATCCTGGAGGCTTACATCGTCTCTGTAGGAGGTCAACACCTCTCTGGCTGATGCCTCGTCTTCGAGCGCCTGGGTCAGCTCCACAGACTCCACTTGAGACTCAGCAGCGACGTCACCGACGTGGGTGAACAACTCGGTCTCGATGTACGGCAGGATCCGGGTCTCGTTCACGTTCGCTGGAGCTGGGCAGTCGCCAGCGGTGTGATGGACTTGGCACTGGTACTGAGCAACACGAGGTTGTCCGGCTTGCTTGTAGCCACGTCCTGACATCAGCCGGGAGCATCCAGCACACCTGACGATGCCGTTCAGCACATGACGTGTCTCAGATGGTGCGTCACCAGACTTGGCGAAGCTATCTCGGCACGTGATGAAGTCCGTCTTGTTCACCAGAGGCTCGTGAGCACCATCCTTGCGGAGATCTCCCTTGCTGACGACGCCGAGGTAGACCTCACGCCTAGTGAGCTGCTTGACGGTTTCGCCAGTCCACTGCTCTGACTGCCGAGGCTTGATGCTCTCAGCATTGAGCCAGCGAGCGATGCTGGCCCACTTCTCGCCTGCGATGTGACGACGGAAGATCTCCTTGACGCATGGAGCCTCGATCGGATCGACCACGAAACGCTTACCGTCGTCCTTGCGATAGCCGAATGGCGGAACGGTCGGTTGGATCCCTCTCACCTCGATGGCGTTGCTCAGGGCATCTGCCCAGTTCTCCTTGATGCGGTCCAGCTCGAACTCAGCGAAAGCGAGGAGGACGTTGAGCATCAGCCGTCCGGCAGGAGTTGACGTATCGAAGCTCTCGGCCACGGACACGAACGTCGCCTGGGCCTCTGTAAGCCGTTGTAAGGCCGTGAGAGCCCCCACGAGGGATCTGGCGAAGCGATCCACCTTGGCGACCACGACGCCCTGCGTGGCGCCGCTTTCAACGCGCTTCAGCACCGCATCGAAGATCGGCCTCTTCATTTTTCCGCCCGACTGATCCAGCTCAGGCTTGTGCCAGTAGATCTGATGGCCCTGGACCTTGGCCCAGCTCTCGATCCGCTCCCGCTGCTGACCGGGCGATAGGAAGCTCTCCCCAGCCCGACCCTTCACTTGCGACACCCTGATGTAGCCGTCCAGCTTCATGACGCTCTCGTCTGCTCGTATAACGCTGACCCGGAGAATTGTAACTCTAAGGATCAAGGTTGTCCACGAACAGCACTCCCCGGTGGGCGAGCGTCACTTCACCCGGTCGCGGGGGTAACCCACCCCCCACCAGGCCCGCCGCCGAGATCGTGTGATGCGGAGCGCGGAACGGGCGGGCGGTGATCAGACCGTCGGCGTGAATCCCCGCGACACTGTGGATCCGCGTCACCTCGATCGCCTGCGGCCGGGTCATCGCCGGGAGGATCGAGGGCAGCCGCCGCGCGAGCATCGTCTTACCGGTGCCGGGCGCGCCCTCCAGCAGCAGGTTGTGACCTCCCGCGGCCGCGATCTGCAGCGCCAGCAGCGGCGTGGCGTGGCCGCGGATGTCGGCCAGGTCGGGCTCCGTGCGACCCGGTTCCAAACGCCGGGCAGCAGGCGGCAGCGGGGGCGGATCGGCGCCCATCACGACGTCCGCCGCCGCCCGCAGGCTGCCGACCCCGACGATCGTCAGCGTCTGCACCAGCGCCGCCTCACGCGCGCGCTCACGCGGGACGATCAGCCGCCTCAGGCCCGCGATGCGGGCTCCCTCGGCGACGGCCAGCGCGCCCGGGGAATCGCGCAGCTCGCCGCCGAGCGAAAGCTCCCCGAACACCGCGTAGGCGTCCAGCGCCTGGTGGGAGACCTGTCCGCTGGCGGCGAGGACCCCGAGCGCCAGCGCGGCGTCGAAGCCGGGACCGACTTTCCGCAGGAAGGCGGGGGCCAGGTTGGCGGTGATCCGCGTCTGGGGAAAATCGAAGCCGGAGTTCAGGATCGCCGAGCGGATCCGCTCGCGTGACTCACGCACCGCGGCGTCGCCGAGACCGACGATCGTGAACGAGGGCAGGCCCGAGCGGATGTCGACCTCGACCGAAACCGGGCGCGGTTGGACGCCGTCGATGGCGAAGGTGGCGACGCGGGCGAGCATGACTCAACGCTACGCAGCATCGGGTGACACGTGGGTGACGGCTGGTGCCAATTGTGTGTCAATCCACGCGGCGATTGTCACCCACTTGTCACAGTGCGCAACCCACGTGTCACATGATTCCGCGTAGCGTGATCGACCGTGAGCAACGACCTCCGTCACCGCCTCGGGCTGGCCGGCGAGCAGCTCGCCGCCGAGCATCTCGTCCGCCGGGGCTTTGCGATCGTCGAGCGGAACTACCGTACGCGGTGGGGCGAGCTGGACATCGTCGCCTTCGACGGGCACACACTGGCGTTCTGCGAGGTCAAAACCCGCCGCGTGGCCGCCGGCACCGGGAGCCCGTTCGACGCGCTGCGCCCGCGCAAGCAGGCCCGGGTGCGCAAGATGGCGGGCAGCTGGCTGATCGAGCGCACGCAACGTCCCCACGCCGACACGGTGCGCTTTGACGCGATCGGGGTGACGTTCGATCCGGCGGGTCGGTTGGTGGCGATCGAGCACCTGGAGGGGGCGTTTTAGCGGAGTCGGTGTCCTGAGCGCGAGGGGGCGTTCTCGGCGCGAGGCGGCGTTCTCGGCGCGAGGGGGCGTTCTCGGCGCGAGGCGGCGTTCTCGGCGCGAGGCGGCGTTCTCGGCGCGAGGGGGGCTCTGAGCGCCATTCGCCCGCTCCGGGGTACGTCAGCTGGGCGGCGATGGCTTGGTTTCGAGCCGTACTGGGCCTTGTCCGGGAAAACGGCGCAATGAGGAGACGATGGGGTCTGGGGGCCGGGCAAGGTTGTGATTGCCACGGCGCACGGCGCCTACCCGCATCTCTGGCGAACGAGACACGCGCGGACGCCCTCTCGGGGCGGCAACGGCGAGCAGCTCTGGCGAACTTTGGCGTTCTGCGACCGAAGGGTGGTCGCAAAACGCCAAAGTTCGGCGAAGGAGACGCGCGCGGACGGCCGCTGAGCTCCGCCAGCGCCGAACGCCACCCCGCCAGCGCCGAACGCCCGCGCGGCGCTACAGCGAGAGCTGCTGGTATGCCGTCGACTGGAACGACATCCGGTGCAGGGGCGAGACGCCGAGGCGCTCGATCGCCTCACGGTGCTCAGGGGTTGAGTAGCCGACGTGCTTGTCGAACTCCCAGCCGGGATGGGAGGCGTCGGCCCGGCGCATGTACCGGTCTCGCGTCTCCTTGGCGAGCACCGAGGCGGCGGCGATCGCGGCGCTCTTGTGATCGCCGCCGATCACCGCCTGCTGGTCGTGGACCAGGCCGGAGACGGGAAAGCCGTCGCTGAGGCACAGGCATCCCTCGCACGCGACTTGGCGCAGGGCATCGCGCAATGCCGCCAGATTGGTCACGTGCAGTCCCCGGGCGTCGATCCCCGGCGCACACCGGGAGACGATCGCGACCCTGGCGGCGATCCGCATGATCAGCGGGAACAGCTCGGCGCGGCGCTCAGGCGTGTGCTGCTTGGAGTCGTTGAGCGAGCCGAGCGCCCGGACATCGCCGGGTCCGAGCCGCTGGAGGTCGAACAGCACCGCCGCCGCCACCAGCGGACCGGCCAGGCAGCCACGGCCCGCCTCGTCGGCGCCGGCCACGTATCGCACGCCGAAGGCCCGATCGAAGCCGAACAGCCGCCGCCCCGGGCGCGCGCCGCGCCGAGGCTTAGAGGGTGCCGATCCGGTCCGGCGGCCAGTAGGTGAAGAAGGCAACGCCGATGATCCATTTTTGGGGAACCGGGCCCCAGAATCGGCTGTCGTCGGATTCGCCACGGTTGTCCCCCATCATGAAGTAGTGGCCGGGCGGAACAACGATCGGCTGGGGGAAGTCGCAGGAGCCACCCGGACCGCAGGGCTCGATGTAGGAGTCCTTCTCCTGGACGCCGTTGCGGATCACATGGCCGTTGACGATCGAGATCCGGTCGCCGGGCAGCCCGACCACCCGCTTGATGAACGTCTGGCTTGATTCGGTCACGGTCGGCTTGTCGCAGGCCTGAGAGTGGCCTGCACCCTGGCTGCCCGAGCCGCAGGTCGCGCTGTTGGGGTCGGCTCCATGCGGTGGGTGAAAGACGACCACGTCGCCCAGGCTCGGGTCGGTGTTCAGCCGGTCGGCCAGCACCCGCTGGCCGATCGCCAGGGTCGGGATCATCGAGCCACTGGGGATCCGGTAGGGCTTGACGATGAACGCCTGGATCACGAGCGCAAGGCCGACCGCCACCGCCACGGTGACAACCAGCTCAAACACAGACTTGAGAAATGATTTGGGGGCTTTGGACAACGCTTATCGCTCACCGAGCTAGAGGAAGCCGATCCGGTCCGGGGGCCAGTAGGTGAAGACCGCTCGGCCGATGATCCACGCCTTCGGGACCGGGCCCCAGTACCGGCTGTCCTCGGAGTCGGGGCGGTTGTCGCCCATCATGTAGTAGTCGCCGCGGGGGATCGTGATCGTCTTGGGAAAATTGCACGCCCCGCCCTGGCAGGGAACGATGTAGGAATCCTGCTCCTGGATGCCGTTGCGGATCACGTGGCCGTTGCGGATCGAGATCCGGTCGCCGGGCAGTCCGACCACCCGCTTGATGAACGTCTGAGGGGACTCGTGCGTCTGGGCGACGTCGCAGGCCCGTGCGGCGTCCTCCCCGGCGGCGTTCTCACCCTCGTTGGGATCCGCGCAGTTGCTGTCGTTGACAGGCGGGTGAAAGACGTAGATGTCGCCCACTTGAGGGGTGGAGAAATGCTGTCCGATCCGGTCCACCAGCACGCGCTGCCCGATCGTCAGGGTGGGGATCATCGAACCGCTCGGGATCTGGTAGGGCTTGATCAGGAACGCCTGGATCCCCAGGGCCAGGATGAGCGCGACCGCGACGATCATTACCAGTTCGCCGGCCGTCTTCACGACCGACTTCTTGCCCTTCGTCACTCCTGAGGTTCGCCGGCGGGTGCCTCCGCTGCCGCCGGGCCGGCGTCCTGCGCCGCCGTCGGTGCGAGGGCCTCGCCCGGCTCTGGGGCCGGCGACTCGGCGACCGGCTCCGGGGCGTCGGACGCCGCGCCGTTATCGGGCCCGTACAGCAGGCCTGGCTCGACTGCAGCCTCCGGTCGGCTGTAGCGGCGCTCGCGGACGCGGGCGCGCTTTCCGATCCGTCCTCGCAGGTAGTAGAGCTTGGCGCGCCGGACGTCGCCACGGGCCGCGACCTCGATCCGCTCGATCTTGGGTGAGTGCACCGGGAAAGTCCGCTCGACCCCGACGCCGAAGGACTGCTTGCGCACGGTGAACGTTTCACGCGCACCATGGCCCTGGCGCTTGATCACCACGCCCTCAAAGACCTGGGTGCGGCGGCGGGTGCCCTCTATCACCTGGAAGTGAACGCGCAGTCGGTCGCCGGCGTCAAACGCTGGTACGCGGCGCAGTTGGGCGCGCTCAAGGCTGTCGATCACGGTGCTCATGGCATTGGTAGCGCTGGCCGCCCTTGTGACGGGGCGCTTCCGCGCGGACGAGGTTCAGGTCGAGCCGGCGCGCATGCGTCGGGTCCGATCCTTGCGGCGGCCTATGGTAGCGAACCGCCCGCCGCCTCTGATCCGCCAGCTCACGCGGGGTCTGGCAGATCGCTCTTCAGGCCGGCGGCAGCGGCGCGCGCGCTGCTCTGAGCCCGGCGCCACTGGCTGATCCGCGCATGGTGGCCAGACAGCAGGATCTCGGGCACGCGCCAGCCGCGGTACTCGGCCGGCCGCGTGTAGTGCGGATACTCGGGCGCGCCGTCCAGCGTCGCGCTGAAGGATTCCTCCAGCGCCGAGTCGGCATGGCCCAGCGCGCCGGGCAGCTTGCGCAGCACGGCGTCGCAGACCACCATCGCCGCCAACTCGCCGCCGGCCAGCACGTAGCGCCCGATCGACAGGCGGTCGGTGGTGAAGTGCTCCAGGATGCGTTCATCAAAACCCTCGTAGCGTCCGCACAACAGGGTCAGCGACGGCTCGCAGGAGAGCTGATCGACGAACGCGTCGTCGAGCACTCGACCGGCCGGATCGAGCGCCAGCACCCGGCGCTGGGAGCGCAGCGCCAGCGGGTCACACCCGTAACGCGCTCGCAGCGCCGCCTCCACCACATCGACCCGGAGCACCATGCCCGCTCCGCCACCGAACGGGGTGTCGTCGACCTGCCCGGCGCTCAGCGGCGTGTGGTCGCGGTAGTTGACGTACTCGATGCGGCTGCCGGCGGCGATCGCGTTGGCCACGTGACGCTGGGCCTCAAACCAGGCAAAGGCCGGCGGGAACAGCGTGAAAACGTCGATCTGCACGGGCCTCACTGCTCGCCGAGGAAGCGCAGATCGATCTCGATCTTTCTAGTGTCGAGATCGACCCCGCGCACGGCGTCCTTGATCAGCGGCACCAGCAGCACCGGCCCCCCGCCCGCCCGGTCGACCTCCAGCACCTCGCACGAGGGCAGGGCCAGCAGTCGCCTGACCACCCCCACCGGCTGCCCGGCGTCGTGCACCGCACAGCCCTCCAGATCGTCCGCCCACCATTCGTCGACCTGCAGCGCGGGGGCGTGCTCACGTGAGATGAGCAGCTCCTGGCCGCTCAGCGCCTGGGCGTCGTCTCGAGCCTCGCAGCCGTCAAGGCGCAGGATCAACCCGCGCTCAAAGCCCGCTCGGCGCACGATCACGCGCTCGTGGCCGGAGATCTTCACGCTGCGCCCCACCTGCAGCAGCTCGGGGCTGGAGCTGGTGACGTGGAAACTCCCGTCGAGTCCGTGCGGACGCCCGACGACACCGGCCCGCAGCCAGCCGCCGGCCGCCGACATCAGGTGTCGACGATGTCCACGAACACGCGGCGCTTGTCCTTCACCGCGGCGGCCTTGATGACCGTTCGCAGCGCCGAGGCTGTGTGACCGCCGCGGCCGATCACGCTGCCGTAGTCATCCGGCGCGACCGACAGCTCGAGCACGAGCGTGCCGTCATCCTCTTGCACCTCGGTGATCTCCACCTCGTCAGGACTGTCCACGAGCCCTCGCGCCAGGTACTCGAGCAGCTCCTTCATGGCGATTGCTAGTGGATGCCCCGCGTGCTCAGCAGCTTGCGGACCGTGTCGGTCGGCTGGGCGCCGCGCCCGAGCCATTCGCGGATCCGTTCCTCATTGAGAACGATCGTCGAGGGATCGGTTTGGGCGTTGTAGTGCCCCACCGTCTCGATCACGCGGCCGTCGCGCTTGGAGCGCTGATCGGCGACGACAACCCGCCAGATGGGGTTCTTGCGCCCGCCGATTCGTGTTAGTCGAAGTCTTACCGCCATGTGCTCAAGCGAGGTTAGCGTGCCGCGCAGCGGCATGCCGCGTGGGATGCCATGCCGACCGCCCGATCCACTGCGTTGTGGGCCGCTCGAGTCCGAGCGGACTTGCGGTGGCGGCCGCTTAGCGGGCCTGGCGCATGATTGCGCCCAGGTCGGGCATCCGGCCCTGGGTGACCTGGCGCATCACCTTGCGCATCTGCTCGAACTGCTTGATCAGCTGCTTTACCGCCTGCACGTTGGTGCCCGAGCCCTGGGCGATCCGCAGCCGGCGTGATCCCTTGATCAGCTCGGGGTGGCGGCGCTCATGGGGGGTCATCGAGAGGATGATCGCCTGTAGGCGATCGAACTCCCGCTCGTCGATCTTTACCCCGCGCAGTTCCTTGCCGATCCCGGGGATCATGCCCAGCAGCGACTGCAGCGGTCCCAACTTGCGCACCTGGCGCAGCTGATCGAGGAAATCGTCGAGCCCGAACTCCTTCTGGCGGATCTTGCGCTCGAGCTCGGCCGCTTGCTGCTCGTCGTAGCTGCCCTGCGCCTTCTCGATCAGCGTCATCACGTCGCCCATCCCCAGGATCCGCTGAGCCATGCGATCGGGATGGAAGCGCTCGAACTGATCGAGCTTCTCGCCGGTGGAGGCGAACAGGATCGGCTTGCCGGTGATCGCCTTGACCGACAGCGCCGCGCCGCCCCGGGCGTCGCCGTCGAGCTTTGACATCACCACGCCGTCGAAGTCGACCACGGCAGCGAACTGCTCGGCGACGTTGACCGCGTCCTGGCCGGTCATCGCGTCGACGACCAGCAGGATGTCGTGCGGCGAGACCGCCTTCTTGATCTCGGCCAGCTCGGCCATCAGCTCCTGATCGACGTGCAGGCGGCCGCTGGTGTCAACGATCAGCACGTCCTTGCCCTCCGTGAGGGCCCGGTCGCGCGCCCACTTGGCGATCTGGACCGGGCTGCGGTCGGTGCCCTGCTCGTAGACGGCGGCGCCCGCCTGGGTCCCGACCTTGATCAGCTGCTCCACGGCCGCGGGCCGGTAGACGTCGCAGGCGGCCACGGCCACCGATGAGCCGTGCTGCTCACGCAGGTAGCGCGCGAGCTTGGCGGTCGCGGTCGTCTTGCCCGAGCCCTGGAGCCCCGCCATCAGGACGACGGTGGGTGGATGGGGAGAGAACGAGAGCTCGCGGGCGGCTCCGCCCATCAGCTCGGTCAGCTCGTCGGAGACGATCTTGATCACCTGCTGGCCCGGATTGAGCTGACCGACGATGCCGGCGCCCAGCGCCCGCTCCTTGACCGTGTTGGTGAAGCTCTTGACGACCTTGAAGTTGACGTCGGCCTCCAGCAGCGCCAGGCGGATCTCGCGCATCGCCACGGTGATGTCCTCTTCGGTCAGCGTGCCGCGACCGCGGACTTCGGCCAGCGTGGCTTGGAGCTTTTCGGCGAGCGAGTCGAACATCGGCGTTGACGGCTATCAGGCTACTCGCCGTGCTGGCCTGAATTCTCGCCGATCGAGGCCGCCTGCTCGCTGATCGCGCGGGGTGCCTCGGTGACGCCGCCGGCCGGCTCGCTCGTCGGGGCCCGCTCAGCCACAGTACCGGCGGCACCGGCCCGCTCAGCCACGGTGCCGGCGACCTCGCCGTGGGTGCCGGCGGCGAACGCCTTGCCGATGCCACCGAAGGCATTGGCGAACTCCGAAGGGATCACGAACACCTTGTTGGCGTCGCCCTGGGCGAGCGTCGGCAGCATCTGCAGGTACTGATAGCTGAGCAGCGCCTGGTCGGGATCGCCCTTGTGAATCGCCTCGAACACGGTCCCGATCGCCGTGGCCTCGCCTTCGGCGCGCAGGATCGCGGCGGTCTTGGCGCCCTCGGCCCTGAGCACCGCCGACTGCTTCTCGCCCTCGGCGGTGAGGATCTGGGACTGCTTGAAGCCCTCGGCGGTGAGGATCGCCGCGCGCTTGTCGCGGTCGGCACGCATCTGCTTCTCCATCGCCTCCTGGATCGTGCCGGGGGGGTCGATCGACTTGATCTCGACGCGGTTGATGCGGATCCCCCATTTGCCGGTGGCCTCGTCCAGCACCCCGCGCAGGGTGGCGTTGACGTGATCCCGGCTGGTCAGCGCGGTCTCCAGCGTCATACCGCCGACGACGTTGCGCAGCGTGGTCACGGTGATCTGCTCGATTCCCTGCAGCGGGTTGGCGATCTCGTAGGTCGCGGATTTGGGGTCAGTGACCGTGAAGTACAGGACCGTGTCGATCTGCACCACCAGGTTGTCCTCGGTGATCACCGGCTGGGGCGGGAACGAGACGACCTGCTCACGCAGGTCCAGCAGCGGCTTGAGGCGGTCCATGAACGGCACCAGGATCGCCAGGCCGGGCAGCAGGGTCCGGTTGTAGCGCCCGAAGCGCTCGACGATCCCGGCCCGGGCTTGGGGCACGATCCGCACCGTGCGAGCGGCCATGATCAGCAGGAAGACCACTACGACGACAGCGACGATTGTTCCAGCCATGCCCACGTCTCCTATTCCATGACGAGCGCCGTGGCGCCCTTGATCTGGACAACTTCCACCCGTGTCCCGCGCTCGTAGACCTGATCGTCGTCGAACGCCCGCGCGGTCCACACCTCCCCGTCGATCCTCACGCAGCCGACCCCCTCGCTGTTGACGATCCGTTCGAGCACGACCGCCTGCTTGCCGACCAGGGCCGCTGGCCCGGTGCGGATCTGGGGCGGCTCGCGCATGTGCGAGCGCGCGATCGGCCGCAGGACCGCCAGCGACAGCACCGACACGAGCAGGAACGCGACCCAGGACGCTGCCGTGCCCACCCCGGCCACGTCGACGGCCGCGGCCAGCGCGGCGCCAAGGGCGAACGGGGCGAGGAAGAAACCGGTGGTGAGCATTTCACCGACGCCGAACACGCCGGCGGCAATAACCCATAGGACCCATCCGGTCATGTAAACCGAGCTTAGCGCTCGAGGTCGGCGGTCAGGTCACCAGCGCACGGGCGAATTCGTCGGCGTCGAACGGGCGCAGATCCTCCAGCTGCTCTCCGACTCCGATCAGCTTCACCGGGATCCCCAGCTCGTGGGCGATCGCCAGCGCGATCCCGCCCTTGGCGGTGCCGTCGAGCTTGGTCAGCGCCAGCCCGGTGACATCGATCGCCTCCGAGAACAGGCGCGCCTGGCGCAACCCGTTCTGGCCGGTGGTGGCATCGACGGTCAGCAGCGTCTCGTGTGGGGCATCGGGTATCTGCTTGGCGATCACCCGCCGGACCTTGGCCAGCTCGGCCATCAGGTGATCCTGGGTGTGCAGCCGGCCCGCGGTGTCGATGATCACCACATCGGCGCCGTCCCGAATCCCGGCAGCGATCGCGTCATAGGCGACCGAGCCGGGGTCGGCGTCAGGCTGGCCCTTGACGAAGGCCACGCCCGCGCGCTGGGCCCACACCTCGAGTTGCTCGACGGCAGCGGCGCGGAACGTGTCGCCGGCTCCCAGCACCACCGAGCGACCGAGCTCGCGGCTCAGGTGCCAGGCGAGCTTGCCGATCGTCGTGGTCTTGCCGGTCCCGTTGACGCCGGCCACCAGGATCACCGTCGGCTTGGCCAGCAGCTCGATCTTGTCGTCGCCGGTGCGGGCGATATCGGCCAGCAACTCGATCAGCCGATCCGACAGCGCCTGGCCGCCGGAGAGCTTTGACTCGGTCACCTCCTGCTCGAGCTGCGCCACGACCTGGGCCGTGGTCCGCGCGCCAACGTCGGCGTAGATCAGCGCCTCTTCCAGCCGCTCCCAGGTCTCGTCGGTGAGCTCCTCGAACAACGTCGCCTGGATCTCTGACTGCAGCGCCTGGCGGGTCTTGCGCAGGCTCTCGCGCAGCCGGGCAAAGCGCCCCAGGCGCCGCTGCGCAACCGCCGGCGCGCTCTCAGCGTCGGGCGGCGGCTCGCCTTCGATCACAAACAGATCTCGCCAGTCGCGTGCCATCGGGCGGCGACGTTATCAGCGCCGAGCGGCGATGCTATCGGCGTCGCGACACGGGGTCACCGGCGAGGGTCGGCGGGGCCACCCGCCGCTGGGCCACCCACCGCTGGGCCACCCGCCGCTGGGCGCCCGGGCCACCGCCGCGGGGTCGGCTCGAGGTGGCCCTAGTGGAGCGTTGTCGAAACTCCTTTGCGCTCTGGTGGCCTCGACGCTGCGCTAGGCAGCCTGGTCGTCGGCCAATCGGCGGGAGATCACCTTGGAGATCCCGTCTCCCCCCATCGAGACGCCGTAGAGCGAATCAGCCGCTTCCATCGTGCGCTTCTGATGGGTCACGACGATGAACTGCGCGCGTGAGGAGTAGGTGCGCAGCAGGGTCAGGAAGCGATCGATGTTGAGGTCGTCCAGCGCCGCCTCGACCTCGTCGAGTATGTAGAACGGGCAGGGACGGGCCAGGAACACCGAGAACAGGAACGCCAGCGCGGTCATCGACTTCTCCCCTCCGGAGAGCAGGGTCAGACGCTTCATCTCCTTGCCGCCGGGCTCGATCTCGATCTCGACCCCGAGCAGATCCTCCTCCGGGTCGCGGTCGGTCTCCTCGAACTCGTCGCCTGCCCCGTCGGCGTCGCCGTCGGAGCCATCGGCGGTGGGCGGCGACTGTCCGCCCAGCACGCGGGCGGGGCCGTCGCGCTCGGTGACGAGCCGCAGCCGGCCCTTGCCACCGGGGAACAGCTCACGGGCCAGCTCCTCGAAGTTCCTTGCCGTCGCCTCGAAGGTCCGCTCGAAGGTCTCACGGATCTGGCGATCGGTGTCGGCGATCAGCTTCTCCAGCTCGCGCAGCGCCGTCTCCAGGTCGGCGCGCTGGGCCTCGAGCTCCTCCACGTGGGCCAACGCCTCGTCATATTCCTCCTGCGCGAGCGGGTTCACCGGGCCGAGCTGCTCACGGCGGCGTTCCAAGCGCTCCAAGCGGGTGCGCAGGCTAGCGCGGTCCTCCTCGGTCAGCTCCTGCTCGGCCGGCTCGGCGGCCAGCTCCAGGCGCGCGGCGAGAGCCTGCAGCTCGGCCCGCGCGTCGGCGTCCTGGTCGCGCGAGCGCTGCAGGCGCACCTCGGCTTCGGTCAGCGACTCATTCTCACGCTGTAGCTGGGCGTGCAGGGTGGCCTCCTGCACCGCGCACGATCGCAACCTGCCCGCGGCGTGCTCGCCGGCCTGCCGATCGGCCACCAGCGCCGCCTCGAATGAGCCCAGGCGGCCTGAGATCGCCTCCGTGGCACCGTCGATCGCCACGATCATGCCGCGCACCGCGGGGATCAGCTGCTGGTCGTGAGCGACCGTCAGCTTCAGCCGGGCGATCCGGGCCTCGCGCTCGGCGCGCTCGCGCTCGGCGCGCTGGAGCATCTGGTTCTCGGCCGCCAGCTGGGCGGCCAGCTGAGCGCGGCGGTCGGCATCGGGCCCGTCGTCGGGGGTGGACCGGCGTCGGGCGATCAGCGCGCCCAGGCGCCGCAGCTCCTCAGCGGCCTCGTCCTGCGCGCGGACGGCGGCGCGATGGGCCGCCGTCGCCTGCTCACGCCCAGATCGGAAGAGCACACGTCTGA
>OCZT010004674.1_pt1 | contig 13762 bp, 8 predicted proteins | sample 1539031 | NCBI WGS metagenome assembly OCZT01 (sample SAMEA3539308, study PRJEB22396) | soil metagenome | biome: tundra; feature: field; material: soil | place: USA | collected 2010-05 | depth 0.15 m
GAACTCAGCGATATCTTCGCACGCAGCGGGCTGCGCTGGCTGGTCTTCAACATCGAGAACCGGGCATTGCGTCCCGGCGCCAACCTCTATCTCGTGACCACGCCGGAGGGGAGGGCGGTTGCCGGCAATGTCGGCTCGCTGGCGCCGGGCGTGATGGCAACCACCGGCTGGTCCGAAACTGCCTATCGGCGGCTCGAGGAGCAGGATAGTGCAGATCATCGCGCTTTGGTGCTCGTCACTCAACTCAGCGGCTTCCGGCTGCTGATCGGGCGCGATCTGGAGGAGCGGCGCCGGCTGTTCGGCATTGTCGCCAAGGCTGCGCAGTGGTCGCTGCTGGTGGTCATCGTGCTCGGCCTCGGCGGCGGCGTCTTTGTGGCGCGGCGGGTGCTGCGGCGGATCGACGCCATGACCGGCACCACCCAGCGCATAATGGCCGGGGATCTCTCCGGGCGATTGCCGGTCGGACGCAGCGGCGACGAACTCGACCGTTTGGCGGAAAATCTCAACGCCATGCTGGAGCGGATCGAAGCGCTGATGATGGGGCTGAAGGAAGTTTCCGACAACATCGCCCACGATCTGAAGACGCCGCTGACGCGATTGCGCAACCGCGCCGAAGAGGCGCTGGCGAGTTCCGGCAGCGAAGCCGAATACCGCACCGCGCTGGAACGAACCATCGAGGAATCCGATGGCTTGATCCGGACCTTCAATGCGCTGCTGATGATCGCGCGCGCCGAGTCCGGGCAGGCGCGCGGCAATATGGACGACTTTGACGCCGCCGACGTTGCCAATGGGATTTACGAACTCTACGAACCGCTTGCGGAAGACGACGGCATGACCTTGCGAGTCAAGACTGTGTCCGCGCCGCTTCACGGCAACCGCGAATTGATCAGCCAGGCGCTGGCGAATCTCGTCGAGAATGCGATCAAATACGGCAAGCCGATCGCGGCCGCGCAACCGCTGAGCGCCGGCGCGGTCGTCGGCACCGACGCCAGGGAGATTGTGATCGAAGCCCGGCGCGACGGCGATCTGGTGCTGCTCAGCGTCACCGACCACGGGCCGGGGATTCCGGAGGCCGATCGCAGACATGCCGTGGAGCGATTTGTGCGGCTCGAGGCCAGCCGCACCCAGCCCGGCTCCGGTCTTGGATTAAGCCTGGCATCGGCGGTGGCGACGCTGCATGGCGGCGAGCTCAGGCTCGGCGACGCCCACCCGGGACTATCAGCGACATTGGCAATCCCGGCGCTGGCGGGCGTCAGTCACAGGCTTGCGGCCCAAACGCCTGATGTGCCACAGAAGGTGGCATGATTTCATCCGCGAAGGGCGGCGCGGACCAACATTGTCTGGCCGCGCGGTTGGCAGGCGGACCGCAGGTGTCCGCTCCTGATAAGGCCGAGCAGCGTCTGGCTGACTGGCTCGCCGATCTTGAGCCGATGCAGGCGGCCGCGATTCGCGGGCTCGCGGAACGGTTTCCTTTCGCCAACGCCATTCTTTTGGGCATCGCGGAAGCCTCACCCTATCTTTTCGACCTCGTCCGCGCCGATGGCGCACGCGCGATCCGGCTGCTCGAATGCGAACCGGAACGGCATCTGGCCGAACTGATCGCAAAGACCTGCCGCGACGTGTCAGCTGCGTCAAGCGAAGCCGACGTGATGCAACTGCTGCGGCGCATGAAGTCGGAAGCAGCGCTGCTGATTGCGCTGTGCGACATCGGCGGCGTCTGGCCGGTGATGCGGGTGACGGCGGCGCTGACCGACCTTGCGGTCGCCTCGGTGCAATCGGCGCTGCGCCATGTGCTGCGACAGGAAGCCGCGCGGGGGCGGCTGTCGCCGCCGAACCTCGATTCCCCCGAGGACAATAGCGGTCTGGTCGTGCTCGCCATGGGCAAGATGGGCGCGGGCGAGCTTAACTTCTCCAGCGACATCGATCTGATCGTGTTTTTCGATTCCGCGGCGCCCACGCTTGCCCCGGATATCGAACCGCAGCCGTTCTTCGTGCGCGTCACCCAGGCTCTCGCGCGGCTGCTGCAGCAGCGCACCGGCGACGGCTACGTTTTCCGCGTTGATCTGCGCTTGCGGCCGGATCCGGCCTCGACGCAGGTTGCGATCTCGACCGCCGCAGCGCTGCACTATTATGAGCGGGAAGGGCGGACCTGGGAGCGCGCCGCCATGATCAAGGCGCGGCCCTGCGCCGGCGACCCCAGGGCCGGCGAGGCGCTGGTCGCGGAAATCGCGCCCTTCGTCTGGCGCAAGCATCTGGATTTCGCGGCGCTCGCCGACGTCCATGACATGAAGCGGCAGATGCAGACCTATCGCGGGCAAAGCGAGATCGCGGTCGAGGGTCACAATGTCAAGGTCGGGCGCGGCGGCATCCGCGAAATCGAGTTTTTCGCGCAGACCCAGCAGTTGGTTGCCGGCGGCCGGCACCCCCAATTGCGGGTGCGGCCGACGCTGGAAGCGTTGAATGTGCTGGCGTCGAGTAACTGGATCACGATCGAGGCGCGCGACCAACTGAGCGCTGCCTACGGGTTTCTGCGGCGGGTCGAACATCGGCTGCAGATGGTGGCGGACGAGCAGACCCATACTCTGCCCGACGATATCGAGGCGGTGGAGCGCTTCGCCCGTTTTTTCGGCTATGACAGCCGCGCCGCCTTCGCAAAGGATCTGCTCGGCCATCTCAATATCGTGCAGGGGCATTACGGCAAGCTGTTCGAAGGCGATCCGACCGGCACCGAGAAACTGCCGGCGGCGGATTACAGCGCCGGTCCGGAGGATCCGCGTCTGCTCGACCATCTGGTCACGCTAGGCTTCAAGAACCCGATCATGGTGGCGAAGACCGTGCAGCAATGGATGGCCGGCGACTACCGCGTGTTCAGGATGGAATCGACGCGGAACGCATTTGTCGAGTTCGTCCCCGCGCTGATCGCCGGTCTGGCGGACGCCGAACAGCCCGACAGCGCGGTGACGGCCTTCGACCGCTTCCTGCAGGCGCTGCAACGTGGCGGGCGGCTGATATCCCTGCTCAGCCAGAACCGCGAGCTCGTCGCCCTGGTAGCCTTGATTCTCGGCGCCGCGCCGCGCCTCGGCGATATGCTGGCGCGGCAGCCGCAGATCATGGATGGGCTGATCGATCCGCGTTTCTTCGGCGCGATGCCGGACCAGCGCGAATTGTCCGGGCGCCTCGCGGCGACCCTGGCGGACGCGAACTCCTACGAAGAGTTTCTCGACCGTTTGCGATTGTTCGGTCAGGAAAGCCTGTTCCTGATCGGCACGCGAATTCTGTCCGGTACGGTTTCCGCCCAGCAAGCCAGCGTCGCATTCGCCGACGTCGCCGAGGGCATCGTACATACTGTACATGGCCTGGTGACCGATCGGTTCGCGGCCCAGCACGGCCGGATCAAGGGGCAGGAGACCGCGATTGTCGCGATGGGCAGACTTGGCAGCCGCGAGATGACCGCCTCGTCCGATCTCGATCTGATCCTGCTCTATGATTTCGATTCCGAGCAGCCGGATTCCGACGGCGCGCGATCCCTGCACGGCGCGCATTATTTCGCGCGCTTTACCCAGCGGCTGATCAGCGCATTTACCACGCGGACGAACTACGGCGTGCTCTACGACGTGGATATGCGGCTGCGCCCCTCCGGGCGGGCAGGCCCGGTGGCCTCGCACCTCAAATCCTTCGCCGAATACCAGGATCGGGAGGCCTGGACCTGGGAACACATGGCGCTGACCCGCGCGCGGGTGATTTCAGCGTCGCCTGATTTTCGCGGCAAAATCGAAAGCATCATACGCGAGGTGCTGACGCGGCCGCGCGATGCGGCCGGCGTCGCCAGCGACGTGGCGGAGATGCGCCGCGCCATTGCGCTGGAGAAGGGCGAGGACGACGTCTGGGACCTGAAATATGCCGCGGGCGGCATGGTCGATATCGATTTCATCGCGCAATATCTCCAGCTTGTTCACGCCGCCGACAAGCCGGACATTCTTGACGTCTCTACGCTGCAGGTGCTCGACAACGCCGCGCGCCTTGGCGTGCTGCCGCAATCGGCAGCGGAAGTCTTGCGTCCGGCGACGCGGCTCTACCATGACCTCACGCAAATTCTGCGGCTCTGCGTCAGTGAAAAATTCAAGCCGGAAACATCAGGCGAAGATCTTTTGCGCGTGATGGCGCGGGCCGGCGACGCACCCGATTTCTCGTCGCTCGAGGCGCGGGTGAAGGAGACGGAGATCGAGGTGCGCCGGGTGTTTCGCGATCTGGTCCAAGGTCGAAATTAAGCCGCCACCGAAATCTTCGCTTTGGCCTTGCGCGCGTCGCGCGGCAGCGACACGCAGACGACGGTGCCGGTGCCGAGCTTCGAGCGCAACCGCATCGATCCGCCATGCAGATTGGTCAGCGATCGCGCGATCGCCAGTCCAAGCCCCGAGCCGTGATAGGTCTTGGTGAGCTGGCTCTCGACCTGCTCGAACGGGTTGCCGAGCCGTTGCAGCGACTGCGGCGCGATACCGATGCCGGTGTCGGCAATCATCAGCACGATCGAATCGCTGAGCAATCGGCTGCGGACAATCACCTTGCCGCCGTCGGGCGTGAATTTGACCGCGTTCGACAGCAGGTTGACGATGATCTGCTTGATCGCGCGGCGATCGGCCACCACGGAGATGGTTCCCTCGATATCCGCGTCGAGCACCAGATTCTTGTCGTCGGCGCGCCCCGACACCACGCGCAGCGATTCCGCCAGCGTCTTGGACAGATCAAGCGATTCCATGTCGAGCTTCATCCGGCCAGCTTCGATCTTCGACATGTCCAGAATGTCGTTGATCACTTCGAGCAGATAGTGCCCGCTGGTCAGAATGTCGTGACAGTATTCCTGGTATTTTTCCGAACCGAGCGTTCCGAACATGCCGCTTTCCATGATCTCGGAAAATCCGATGATGGCATTGAGCGGCGTGCGCAGCTCGTGGCTCATATTGGCAAGGAATTTGGATTTGGTCTGGTTGGCCTCCTCGGCGCGGTTCTTTTCTTCGGAATATTTTTCGGCGAGGTCGGCAAGTTCGAGGGCTTGCCGTTCGAGCGCGGTCTGCGAACGTTTCAGATCGATCACGGTGGCGCGCAGCCGTAGGTCGTTGTCGACCAGCTTCTGTTCGTGCTCCTTGATGCGGGTGATGTCGGTCCCGACCGAGACATAGCCGCCGTCCTTGGTGCGGCGCTCGCTGATATGCAGCCAGCTGCCGTCGTCGAGTTGCGCCTCGAAGGTGCGTGCACCCGGCGCCTGGGCGCCGGTTTCGTGCAGCCGGGTGCGGACCTCCGGCATGCTGCCGACTTCGATCACGGTTTCATAGGACGTGCCCGGCGTGACCGCTGAATCCGGCAGCTTGTGCAGGCGCTGGAAATGCGAGTTGCAGAGCACCAGACGATCGCCCGCATCCCACAGCACGAAGGCCTCCGGGATGGTCTCGATCGCATCGCGCAGCCGCAAATCGGCCTCCACCGTCCTTTCGGCGAGGCTCTTTTGCTCGGTGATGTCGACGGCAATGCCGATCAGGTGCAGGCCGGCATCGCCTGCGCCCTGACTAAGCTCGCAGCGGACACGCAGCCAGATCCAGTGGCCATCGGTGTGCTGCATGCGGAAGGTCTGGTCGATGTGATTGATTTTCGAGGAAATAAGCTGATCGGCGATCGCGAACAGGTCGATGTCGTCGGATTTCACCAGCGCATTGACCTCGCCGAAAGTCAGCAGGTCGCTACGGGTGTCGAGACCCAGCATCGTGAACATCGATTGCGACCAGAAGATTCTGCCGCGCGACAGGTCCCAATCCCACAATCCGCAGCGTCCGCGGTTGAGCGCGGTATCGATACGTCCGCGCACGGCGTCATTGATGAGATCGCCTTCGCGTGCGCGGGTCGATTGCCAGTGGAATGCAAAGCCCAGGATCAGCACCACAAAGCCGGTGGTCGCGGACAGCGTCACCGACAGGGCCGCGTCCGAGCGCCAGAGCGAGTCGACATTTTCCTGGATGATAATGACCTGACCGGGCAGCGATTTGACGACGTGCTGGATAGCCAGCGCGCCGCTGCCGTTCGGCAAGGTGATGTCGGTCACGCCGGCTTGCAGCCCCGGCGCGGTCAGCGGCACCGCCGCGCTGATGACGTCGAGAATGCGGCTGGTGTCGCCAAGCGCAGCTTCGATCGGGACGCGGGCGAGAACGCGGTGGTCCGCGCCGGTGACAATGACGTGCCTGCCGGCCGCGATCGCCCATGCCGGAATGAGGCCGGGCAGCACGCTTTGCAGGCGCGCGATCGACGCCAGGCGATCCTGCCGGACTGAAGCGATGCGGTCGAGACGCTCGGCGAGCAAATCAGCGACCGCCGCCAGGTCCCGCTTGATCGACGCGCGCTTTTGCCGGTTCTGATCGACCACCTGCACGAATGCGCCAAGACAGATGGTGATCAGGAAGGCAATAATCAGGGTGGGCACGGCACGGCGAAGGGCAGGCTCCGCTATCAACAGCCTGTGATAGGCCGGTTTCGCGATCGACTGCGCCAATCCCTTGATCGAATCGGATTGGACGCACGCGCTCGCCGCGTGTGCGCGCGCCATGCCTTTGACCCCCTCGGAAGACTTTTTCGCAGCCTGTTCGGAAGAACCCCAGTCCCTTCCGAATCACAGCGATTTGAATCCAGTTTTGGCAGGCTGTCGAGAGTCAACGATTCGTTAATGCAAATAAATCTTGTCCAACGCAGAATCGGGACTCCGAAATGCCCGCAAAAATACCTGCGACGTGAGTCCGAAACGGGAACGCGCGCCATTTCAGATTCCGCTACGCGTCCGGCGGCTCGGCGTGGCTGATGACGCGCTTCACCGTCGGAAACGCGCGGCGCAATGCACGCTCGATCTCGTCGACGTTCTGGTGAACCTTGATCACGCTCATCGAGGGCGCGGCGCGGCAATGGAAGTTCACGATTTCGCCGGCGTCGGTATTGCGCACCCGAACACTGTGGATGTCGTGGATCGCGCCATCGGCGGCGAAGCGCGACAGCGCGGTCTTGACGGCTTCGACGCGCTCGGGCGCGGCATCAGTGCCCAGCGGCAACTCCGGTTCCAGCGGCTCGATGTGGGTGTCGACTTCAACGTCCTCGCCGAACTCTTCGCGGATGTCCCGCTCCAGCTCATGGGCGATGTCGTGGGCGGCCGTGAGCGCCATCTCGCCGTCGACTTCGAGGTCGATGCTGACGGTGAGCTTGCCGCCGAGATCGTGCACGGTGACATGGTGCACGGCGAGACCGGAATTGCGGGCGATCACCATGATGCGTTCGCGCACACTCTCATTGTCGCGCGCGACCGGCACGGCGGTGAACGTCAGGTCGGCATCTTCGAGCGCCCCGGTAACCGCATCCTGCGCCTTTCGTTTGATCTCATCGACGCGGTCGATGGGATAGGTGCGCGGCACCTGCACGATGGCGTCGATGAAATGCGTCGACCCGACCATCCGCACCCGCAGCCGTTCGACATCGACCACGCCGGGTACGGCCCTGATCGCGGCCGTGGCTTTCTCCGACGCGCCTTCGGGTGCGCGATCGAGCAGGGTTTCGACGGTGGAGCGCGCCAGCCGCAGGCCGAGCAGCGCGATCATGACAGCCACGCCGATGGCGGCGGCGGCGTCACCCCAGGCATAGCCCAGTCCCGAAAGTGCAAGCCCGATCATGACGGCGATCGAGCCAAGCACGTCGGACGCAAAATGCAGCGCATCGGCGGCCAATGCCTGGCTTTTGGTGTCATGCGCGGTGCGATGCAGCGCCCGGGCGCGCCAGAAGTTCACCGCGATATCGAGCAGCAGAACGATAAACGGGATGGCCGAGACCATCGGCGGTGGCACACCTTCGCGCAGACGGCTGTACGATTCGACCAGAATGCCGCCCGCCAGCACATACAGCATCGCGATAACGCCCAGCGCCGATACGCTCTCGAACTTGCCGTGGCCGTAATGATGTTCCTCGTCCGCGGGGCGGTCGGAAACCCGCACCACCATCCAGGTGACGACGGTGGCGACCACGTCGACCGAAGAGTGCAGCGCTTCGGAGATCAGCGCGAGGCTGCCGATGGCAATGCCGACCACGAATTTGGCCGTGGCCATGCCGGCGCTGGCGAAAATCGAAATCGCCGCGACGCGGGATTTGGCGTTGTGAACGGGATGGCTCATGGACGCGGGTTTAGCAGCCCGTCATGCAACATTAAAGCGCGGATCGGAATGGAATTCGTCAATGCCGGGCGCCAACAACACCGGGCTATTGCGCCTTCACAACACCTTTGAGACCCGCACGCTCCGCGGCCTGGGAGAGCAGCCCGGTTGCTTGCGCCTCCTCAACGAAGCGGCGTACATATTCGATTGCGGCCTCGCGGCCCTTCGGGATCGCGATGGCGATGTGTTCCACGCCCCATCGGCCATCCAGGACTCGCGCTCCCGGCATTTGGTCGGACATCTCAAACAAGGTCGGCTTGTTGGTCGCGAATAGGTCGAGCTCTCGGCGTTCGAACATTTCAATGGCGCGCTGTGAGTTCTGGGCCGGCACTACCGTAGCATTTGGCAGTATCTTCGGAATTGTGCCTTGCGACGTGCTTCCTTCGGTGACGCCGACCCGAAGGCCGGGCTTGTTGACGTCTGAAATCGTCGCGATCGGGGAGACTGCGGGGACGAGGTATCCCAGCTCAAGCGAAATGAGCGTCTGGCTAAACGCGACGTCGACCGCTCGGGCCGGCGTTGCGTTGCTGACCGTGAAATCGACATCTCCCGCTTTCATTCCGCCGAGCACCTCCGCAATTCGCTGATAGCTTACCTGCTCGAAGGGGACGTCGAGCCGTCTCGCCAATGCCTTTCCCAGATCGATGCTCAGGCCGTGCAATTCTCCGGTCTTACGGTCTCTAACCATGGACAGGGGGCTGCCAGGAAAAGCGCCGACGCGCAGCTTGCCCCTGGGAGCTAACACTTCCCGCGCGTCCATGGGTTCTTCCTCAGGTCGGTTGGGCAGATATCCAGCTTTCGCTACAGCGTCACGACGATCTTGCCGAGGTGCCGGTTGGCTTCCATGTGCTCGAACGCCCGTCCGATATCGTCGAATGCAAACACCTTGTCGATCGGCAGTTGCAGTTTGCGCGATTCCACCGCCGGCCAGATATCCTTGCGGACTTCGTCAAAAATCTCGCGGATTTCCTCGATCGAGCGGGTGCGGAAGGTGACGCCGATATAGTTGATGCGGCGCGCGGCGTGCAGGTCGAAGTTGAAATCGGCATGGGTGCCGCCGAGCCTGCCGACATTGACGATGCGGCCCTTGATCCTGGCGGCCGCCAGGTTTTGGCTGGCGACCTTGCCGGAGACCTGATCGACGATCAGGTCGACGCCTTCGCCGTTGGTTGCATTCAGCACCTGATCGACCCAGCCAGGATCGCTGGAATCCACCGCAAGATCAGCGCCGAATTCCTTCAACCTTCCGCGACGCGTTGCATCGGTTGACGAGCCGACCACGAGTTTCGCGCCCTTGAGTTTTGCAATCTGCATCGCCATCAGGCCGACTCCGGAACTGGCGCCCTGGATCATGACGGATTGGCCCGCCTGCAAGGCGCCGTTGGTCACGACCGCGTTGTGCATGGTGGCGAGCGCGACGGGCAGGGTGGCCGCATCCTCGAAGTTCATGTTCGACGGCGTACGAAACAGCCGGCCGTGATCCGCCAATGTGTACTCCGCGAATGCGGCGGCGCCGGAGCCCATCACCTTGTCGCCGATTTTGACGCCTTTGGCCTCGGGGCCGACTTCGGCGATCTCGCCCGCCCATTCCATCCCCAGCACGGTACCGGCGCCGCCGGCGCTGCCATGCGCATGGCCCTTGGTCATGCCGAGGTCGGCGCGGTTGAGGCCGCATGCGCGCACCCGAACCAGCACCTGGGTGCCTTTCGGCGCCGGCTTGGCGACGTCGGTGATTGCAGCGCCGTTGGCGCCGTAGACATAGGCCTTCATGGGATCATTCTCTGTCGGTTGGTAACGTGAAGCTGCTTATTCCGCGGCTTGACGGCGGTTGCCCGACATCATGCCTGCGAGCCGGGTTTGAATGATGGCTTCCGCGTCGCGCATGATGCGCGACACCAGTTCGGCGCAGGAGGGGATGTCGTGGATCAATCCCTGCACCTGTCCTGCCGACCAGATGCCTTCGTCGGCGTCGCCGGTCGCATAGACCATCTTGCCGCGCGCGCCGGCCACGAGATCGCGAACCTGCTCGAAGGTCGCGCCTTCCTTTTCCATCGCGATCACCTTCGTACTGACGGCATTTTTAGCGACACGCGAGGTGTTGCGCATGGTGCGGAAGATCAGCTCGGTCTCGCGTTCGTCATTGGCGACGATTTTTTCCTTGATCAGCTGATGGATCGGGCTCTCCTTGGTGCACATGAAACGCGTGCCCATGTTGATGCCTTCGGCGCCGAGCGCCAGCGCGGCGACCAGGCCGCGGCCGTCGCCGAACCCGCCCGACGCGATCATCGGAATCTTCACCTTGTCGGCGGCGACCGGGATCAGGATGAGGCCGGGGGTGTCGTCCTCGCCGGGATGCCCCGCGCACTCAAAACCGTCGATCGAGATCGCGTCGACCCCCATCCGCTCCGCCGACAGCGCGTGGCGGACGCTGGTGCATTTGTGCACGACCACGATGCCGTGCTTCTTGAATTCGGTCACGTGTTCCTGCGGCTTGTTGCCGGCAGTCTCGACGATCTTGATGCCGCTTTCGATGATGGCCTGACGATACTCCGCGTAGGGCGGCGGCTTGATCGAGGGAAGAATGGTCAGATTGACGCCGAACGGCTTGTCGGTCAGGCCGCGGCAGCGCGCGATTTCCCTGGTCAGGTCATCGGGCGTCGGTTGCGTCAGCGCGGTGATGAAGCCGAGCGCGCCGGCATTGGCGACCGCGGCAACCAGTTCCGCGCGTCCCACCCATTGCATCCCGCCTTGCACGATCGGGTGTTCGACACCAACGAGCTCGGTAAATCGCGTCCTGATCATTGTCAGCCCTCTGAACTGTTTCCCGGCGCGGCTTATAATGTTTGCCGCGTTTTACATTTTTCAGATGGGCAGGATGGCTTCACATTGCAAAAATGTCCACCGTGCAGGAACACCGCCGGTGCGCCCGGGCCATGCAAAAACGCGCCGGCCGCGTCTGACGTCCGGGCGACGGTATCAATCTAGACGGGCAATTGCGACTGAAGCGATAATGCAGCGAGGCAGAGTATCGATCGCGCGTCAGGCAACCGATCGCGCCGCGCCCGTAGCCTCTTCATCGAACGCGGTTGAGATGTCACGGATGCTGATGACGCCGATCAGACTGTAATTCTCGATCACAGGCAGATGGCGGATGTGGTGCTTGTTCATGAGATGACGAACGTGTTCGAGCGTATCGGTCGAACTGCAGGAGACCAGTTGCTGCACCGATATCAATTGCGAAACCTTTAGATTGACGCCGGCCGCGCCGTGTTCGGCAATTGCGCGAACGACGTCGCGTTCGGTAAACATGCCAGCCGCGGTATTGCCTTCGGTCCGGACGACATCCTTGACCACCAGCGCGCTGATATTGCTGGCGCGCATCAATTGGGCGGCAATGGCGACGGTTTCATTCATTCGAACCGTTGCAACGCGGGCAGTTTTCTTGCGCAGGACGTCTCCGACTTGCATCGCAACCTCCTTCAGATGAGCCGCAGAATTTCTTTCGTGCAGCAAGTTGGTATACATTATGCCAATTGTCAATTTAATATCGGAAGAAATGTGATGCTGTTGAAGGGCAGAAAGTGGCAGGGATATTGACGTTTTGACGACCCGGGGATCGCTCCGATTGCCCCGCTCGTGCATGTCGGAAGCGGACGAGGCATCCCGCCGGATTTTGCATTCCGGTTTTGTCGGGCAAAAAAGAGGCGCACCGGGGTGCGCCTCTTGCTGTCTTCGATGACCTAACTCTTCTCACTGAGGCGGACGTGCATCCCGGCCCGGGGTGTTGCGGTCATTCGGCCGGCTGTCCGAGCGCGCTCTTGTTTTCCGCCGCACTGATCGAGATCCGCATCGGTCGCACGATGAACAGCGCCATCAACACCACGATGAAGTTCATGATCGAGGCCGCGGCGAACACGGCATGCCAGTTGCCCGTGTATGCCTTCAGGATGTTCGCCAGAGGGACGACGAATGCCGCCAGCCCCTTGGCGGTATAGAGCAGGCTGGTGTTCGTTGTAGCGTATTTGGGACCGAACATGTCCGTGCAGGTTGAGGGGAAAAGACTGAAAATCTCACCCCATGTAAAGAAGATCAGTGCCGCGCAAATTACGAACGTCCATGGTGTCGTGCCCGCCGTTCCGAGCAGCCAGTAGGCCACGCCGCCTGCGGAAAAGGCGATCGCCATGGTGTATTCGCGCCCGATCTGATCGGACACCCAGCCGAAAAACGGCCGCGCACCGCCGTTTGCAAGATTGTCGATCACGCCAGCTACGATCAGTGTGGTGAAACCGAAAAGAACCACCGTCTGCGCAACACCAAAATCCTTCGCGATCAAGGCGATCTGTGCCGTAACCATCAGGCCGCTCGCAGACACCAATATGAACATGACGTAGAGCAGCCAGAACACCGGAGATGAAAGCATCTGACCTGGCGTGCTGCTGGTCTTCGATTGCAAAACCTTGACAGCAGATCCGCTTGCAACCTCGCCAGGCAGCGGCGGGCGGAGGAACCATGCCAGCACGAAGATAATTGCGCCCTGACCCAATGCGAACCAGAAGAAGGTATCCGCATATCCGATCGAGGCAATCATCATTTGAATCGGAATCACGGTGATGGCCGCGCCGGCGCCAAATCCCGCCGCCGTCAGGCCAACGGCGAGACCGCGACGATCGGGAAACCATTTCACGGCGTTGCCGACGCATGTTGCATAGATGGCCCCGGCGCCAATGCCTGATACGACGGCGCCGCCATAGAGCGCCTGCAGTGACCCAGCCTTGGCGTTGATAAGCCAGCCGATCGCGACAAGAATGCCACCGGCCGCGACCATTAGTCTTGGACCGCGCGGACCGAGCGAGTCGACGATCCATCCTTCAAGCGGGGTGAGCCAAGTTTCCAGCGCGACGAAGATGGCGAATGCGACCTGGATGCCGGCGACGTCCCATGAATTCGCTTTCGCCATGGGGGCGACGAAATAAGTCCAACCATACTGGAGATTGGCGATCATCGCCATGCAGACGACGCCGATGATGAGTTGCATCCAGCGGAAGCTGTTCGACGGTGTCGCGCTTGGCGCGGTGGTTGCGTTAGCGATCATAGATTCCTCCCAATGCGCGCTTTTTTCGAACTGGCCCGAGCGCTGCACTTCAAAAGTCTGGTATATTATATTCCAATGCGCAAGGTCGAATTTGCCGCGGGACTTGTTTTGCATTGCAGCGCGAACGTCGTAGGCAACTTGTCGCAGACGACGGAAGATCGCCCGTCGCGGATAGTGATGCCGGCACTCGCGATCGTTGTGGATCAGTTACCCCGACCGAACAAACAAAAACAAAAAGGCCGCCGGAAACCGGCGGCCCAAGAAGTGCTCGGAAATGCAGTTTATTCGGCAGCGACTTTCCGCGGCGGATCGAGCGCGCCGGAATCATGGATCTCCGCCACTTGGTGGTCGGTAAAGCCGAGAACTTGGCGCAGGACTTCGTCGGTATGTTCGCCGAGCAGCGGCGAGCGCGTCACCTCGGTCGGGCTGTCCGACATCTTGA
>OCZT010004676.1_pt1 | contig 13757 bp, 10 predicted proteins | sample 1539031 | NCBI WGS metagenome assembly OCZT01 (sample SAMEA3539308, study PRJEB22396) | soil metagenome | biome: tundra; feature: field; material: soil | place: USA | collected 2010-05 | depth 0.15 m
GCGCCATCGTTCGCGCCGCCGGCCGCCTTGTCCTTCGAACCGCCGCATGCGGCGAGCATCGCCGCGGCGAGCACGAGCAGGGCGGAATGAATCCTGATGAGCATCAGCGGGACTCCGGTGCTGGGTTCTGGTCTGTTGGTGCGGGCGGACGGCGGAACGCCGGGGTGGCATTTGTGTCATTCGGTGACGCGGGCGGGCGGGCGGCCGCGACGACGACGCGGCGCGCGACCAACTTGGTGCCACCCTGGTCGAGCACGACGGCGACGATCATCGCGCCGCCGATGATGATCCACTCGTAATTCTGGTCGAGGTGCAAGGTGCGGATCGCCTGCCGGATCAGCACGATCAGCAGGGCGCCGAGCATGGCGCTCACGGCGCTTCCCTTTCCGCCGGTGAGGCTTGCGCCGCCGACGACGGCGGAGGCGATCACGTAGAGCTCGTAGCCGTTTGCGTCGGACGAGGTGGCGGATCCGTAGAAGCTCGCGCCAAGGAACGCCGCGGCGCCCGCCGTAAGGCTCGACAGCACGAACACGCCGAGCCTGATGCGTTGCACGGCGAGTCCGGCGAACCGGCTCGCTTCCGCGTTTCCGCCGACCGCGAAGACATGACGTCCCATCACCGTCCGGGTGAGATAGACGGAGCCGAGCGCCGTGACGGCGAGCATGGCCACCAGTGGCACGGGCGAGAGCGTCGCGCCGAGGCCGAGCGTGGCCTTCGCGACGTGGGTCAGCGCCGTCGGCACGGGAATGCTCTCGGCGCGGCTCGCGACGAACGCGATGCCTCGCAGCATCCACATCGTGCCGAGCGTGATGATGAACGGATGCACCTGGAGGCCGACGACCATCACGCCGTTCGCGACGCCGCAGGCGAGGCTGACCATGATGCACGTGCCGAGTCCGAGCATCACGGTAACGGCCGGATCGAACGGTCCCGCCGCGCGAAGCACCATGGCCATGGCGACGCCCGCCAGCGCGTACACGGCGCCGGCGGAGAGATCGATGCCGCCTGAAATGATGACGATCGTCGCCCCAACGCCCATGATGGCGAATCCGCTCGCGTCGGTCGCCATCTGGAACAGCGTGTGGGCGTTCAGGAAGTTGTTGACGGTCGCGCCGGTCACCGGATCGGCGTGCGAGCCGGCGGCGATCGCGAGGCCGGTGGCTGTGACGAGGATGACGAGGGCGAGGCCGGCTTGCGGGGAGCGCGCGATGGCGTTGCCCGCGCGGCGAAGGCGGTCGGTTACGGGCGGCAAGCTGACGGGGCGGTCACGTCAGCAAGAGTAGGGCGCGGCTGGGGGGGAGTCAACGCGGGCAAGTGGCGATGAGCGACGGGTGAGGGGAGCCTACAGCGAAGGGCGACGGAACCTACCGCAACGAGCGACGGCGTAGCACTCGTCGCCCCTCACGCGTCGCGCCCCCTCACGCGTCGCCCTTCGCTGTAGGCTCCCCTCACCCGTCGCGCTTCGCTGCAGGCTCCCGTGGCTCCTCGTTCGTCGCGTGTTCAGCCATACTTCCGTCGTGCACGGGCACCTCGTATCGTAGCTCAGCCACCACACCACTCATCGGCGAAAGTAATCGCATGGCTCTTCATCAGATCCAGAAGAAAGGCACGGCCACGACTGCGAAGGCAAAACGCGCCAAGCCCGCGCCGCCACCTCGCCCGCGCGAGCGGCTGACGCTCGGTCTGCTGGTCGGCAGCAGGGGATTCTTCCCCGGCCACCTCGCGAACAGTGGCCGCGAGGAGATGACGGCGCGCCTCACCAAGGCCGGATACGACGTGGTCGTCCTCGGCCCCGGCGACACCACGCACGGCGCCGTGCAGACCCGCGCCGACGCGAAGCAATGCGCCGAGTTGTTCAAGGCGAACCGCGGCAGGATCGCGGGGGTGATCGTCACGCTGCCGAATTTCGGCGACGAGGCGGCGATCGGCGACACGTTGCGACTCGCCCGTCTCGACGTCCCCGTTCTCGTTCATGCCTGGGGAGACGAAACGAAGAAGATGGGCATCGCGCACCGGCGCGATTCGTTCTGCGGAAAGATGTCGGCCTGCAACGTGCTGACGCAGTACGGAATCCCGTACTCGCTGACCTCGCTGCACACCGAACACCCCGATTCACCGACCTTCGCCCGCGACCTCGAGTGGTTCGCGGGCGTGTGCCGCGTGGTGCGCGGATTGCGCACCGCGCGCATCGGCGCAATCGGCGCACGCCCCGCGGCCTTCAAGACGGTGCGCTACAGCGAGAAGATCCTCGAGTCGAGCGGAATCTCGGTGGAGCCGATAGACCTTTCGGAGATCCTCGGCCGCGTCGACCGGCTCAAGGACAACGACGCGGCGACCAAGCGCAAGCTCGAGCAGATGATCGAGTACGTCCCCACCGAGGGAATCCCTGATTCGGCGCTTCTCAAGATGGCAAAGCTCGGCGCCGTCATAGACGGCTGGATGGCCGAGGCCGACGTGACGGTCAGCGCCGTGCAGTGCTGGACGTCGTTGGAGGAGTTCTTCGGCGTGGTGCCGTGCACGATCATGTCCATGATGAGCAACGAGCTGATGCCGAGCGCATGCGAGGTGGACGTGTGCGGCACCGTGAGCATGTACGCGCTCACCCTCGCGTCGCAAACGCCGAGCGCGCTGCTCGACTGGAACAACAACTACGGCGAGGACCCCGACAAGGCCGTCTGCTTCCACTGCAGCAACCTGCCCAAGGCCTTCTTCGATGATGTCCGGATGGACTATCAGGAGATCATTGCGGGAACCGTCGGGAAGGAGAACACCTTCGGCACCATGGTCGGGCGCGTGAAGGCGGGGCCGATGAGCTTCGCGCGATTCTCGACAGACGATCGCACCGGGCGAATTCGCGGCTACGTGGGAGAGGGACGGTTCACGAACGACCCGCTCACGACGTTCGGCGGTGCGGGCGTCGTGGAGATTCCGCGGCTGCAGGAGCTGTTGCGCCACATCTGCGCGAACGGCTTTGAGCATCACGTCGCCGGCAATCTCACGGCTGTCGCGGATGCGGTGCACGAGGCGACGACGCGGTATCTCGGCTGGGACGTGCTGCGGCATCGATGAAACGAAGACGGAAGACTGAAGACCAAAGACCAAAGACCAAAGACCGACCGAACGCATCATGGCTCTAGTCGCGGGAGTTGATTTCGGCACGCAGAGCGTGCGCGTGTCGATCGTGGACAGTGCGCGCGGCGCGCTCGGCTGGGGCGTGTCCGAGTATCCGGTCAAGCGCGACCGCAACGATCCGGATTTCGCCACGCAATCGCATGAATCGCACATGCGCGCGCTCGTGCTGGCGATGAAAACCGCGCTCGACGCGTCGAAGGTGCCGGGCGCGAGCATCGAGGCGATCGCGCTCGACACCACGGGCTCCACCGTGGTGCCGGTGGGGAGGGGGCTCGTGCCGCTTGACGACTACTACCTCTGGTGCGACCACCGCGCGCACGAGGAGGCGGCGCTGATCACGCGCGTCGCGAAGGCGGAATGCCTTGGCGCCATCGACGCTTGCGGCGGTGTGTATTCGTCGGAGTGGGGGTTCGCGAAGCTGCTGCACTGGCTTCGGCACAATCCGGACAAGCGGGGATCGCTCGTCGCCGCCCTCGAGCACTGCGACATGGTCGCGGCGGTGCTCTGCGGCATCACCGATCCCGACGACGTGCCGCGGAGCATCTGCGCGATGGGGCACAAATGGCTGTGGGACGGCGACCTTCCGCCGAAGGAATTCCTCGCAAAGGTCGATCCACTGCTCGCCGGCGGGCGTGATCTCTTGCGCGGCCGCTATCGCACCTCGGATCACCTCGCCGGGCGGCTCTGCGCGGAGTGGGCCGCACAACTCGGCCTGCGAGAGGGGATACCGATTCCCGTCGGCGCGTTCGACGCGCACTGGGACGCGGTCGGCGCCGGCATAGCCGAAGGTGACGTCGTGAACGTGGTCGGCACCGCGAGCTGCATCATGGCGATAGCCAGGCAGACCGGCCGCATTCCCGGTCTCTGCGGCGTGGTGAACGGGTCGATTCATCCGCAGTACGTCGGCATCGAGGCCGGACTGTCGGCGACAGGATACCTGTTCGAGGCTCTGGCGGCGCGAAGTGGCAAGAGTGTCGCCGAACTCTCGAAGGGGATGGAGTCGTTCCGCGCGGGCCAGACCGGATTGCTCCACCTCTCGTGGGACAACGGCGACCGCACCGTACTCGTGAACCCGAACCTCGGCGGCGTGACGCTCGGCTGGAACCTCAATCATACGGCACAGGATCACCTGTTCGCCGCGATCGAGGGGACGGCGTTCCACACGCGGGTGATCCTCGAGCGAATGGCGGAACATGGTGTGCCGATCAACCGCGTGATTCATGGCGGTGGCATCCCGCAGAAGAACGAGGTGCTGAACCAGGTCTATGCGAACGTGCTCGACAAGCCCGTGCTGGTGCCGGAGCGATCGATCACGAGCCTCGGATCGGCAATCTTCGCGTTCCTCGCGGCGGAGACGTTCAAAACGATCGAAGAAGCGCAGAAGGCGCTCTGCCCGCCCTATCGCGCCGTCCAGCCCGATTCCTCGGTGAAGGCGCGCTACGACCGGCTGTTCGTCCACTGGAGGTCGCTGTACTTCGCGATGGGCTCGCCGGCGTCCGATCCCATCTCGATAGGCGGGCTTCTTCCGGGCCTTCGTGCCATCGCGGCGGAGGCGCGCCGCTAGCGAGGCAACGGCGAGAGGGCGATCGGCAGACCCGACGTCGATTCCTCGCGCTCGCGGGTCGCCTCCTGCAGCCGGCCGGACTTCGCGTATGTTTGCGTGCATGCTCCGATTGCCTTCACTGGGCACGCTTGCCGCTGACGCGGCTGCGACCGCCCGACGCTTTCCCTTTGTCCTCGTTGCGGCACTGCTCGCCGCGCTCGCCGCCACCCTCGCCGCTGAAGATCTCGGACCCGAGGCGCTGCAACTGCGCCTTCTCGCGGCTGCTTCACTGGCAATCCCGCTGTGCGCCGCCCTGGCGATCTTCGCGGAGGGCACGAGATGGAAACCACCGAGCCAATTGGCGTTTCAGGCGCTGGGGCTATTGGTCTGCGGCGCGTTCTTCGCGGCCTGGCCGGACTGGTCCGAGGTGCTTCGCGCGACCCGGTTCGGGGAACTGATGACGGCCTTCGCTCTTGCGATCACCATCGCGCGGTTCGTGCGCGGCGAGCGCCCGGTCGAGTTCTGGCAGTTCAACGCCGCGCTGTTCGTGCGTTCGCTCGCGGCGGCGATCGCGACGGGCGTCCTGTTCGTCGGCATCGCGCTGGCGTTGCTTGCGCTGGACAAGCTCTTCGGCGTTCCCGTCGCACCCGATGGCTACGGCAGATTGTGGTTCACGCTGGCGTTCGTCTTCAGCACCTGGTTCTTCCTTGGCGGTGTTCCACGCGACCTGGATGCGCTGGAGCGAGACCCGCAATACCCCGCAGCCGTGAAGGTGCTGGCGCAGAACATCCTGATGCCGCTGGTCACGCTGTACCTCGTGATCCTGACCGTCTACTTCGCGAAAGTGGTGTTCACCTGGACGTGGCCCACCGGGTGGATCGGGTGGCTGGCGTCCAGCGTAAGCGTGGCGGGCGTCTTCACGATCGTACTGCTCCAGCCGATCGCCGATAAGCCGGACCAGAAATGGGTGGGCGTGTTCACACGCAGCTTCTGGTTCGGCATCCTGCCAGCCGTGCTGATGCTCTGGTTGGCGCTGTACCAGCGCATCAGGCAGTATGGGCTCACTGAGCCGCGCTATTTGCTGCTTGTCCTGTCGGTATGGCTCGGCGCGGCGGCCCTTTTCTTCGGCATCACCCGGTCGCGACGAATCCGGCTGATTCCAATGTCTCTCGCTCTCCTCGCGCTGCTCGATTTCGCCGGTCCGTGGAGTTCACACGACGTGGCTCGCCGCAGCCAGCTTTCCCACCTCGAGACCCTGCTACGCCGCAACGGGCTGCTCGACGCGGCCGGGCAGCGCCGGAGCCCGGCTCAACCGGTCACGGGCACGGACGCCGGCGAGATCAGCGCGACGGTGCGCTATCTCGTCACGGCCCACGGCGCGGACGCCGTGCGCGGCCTGCTTGGCGATTCCACGACGCGCCGGCTGCGGCTCGAGGGCGCAGCCGCACGTAAGGGTGGCGAGCCGCAGGTGCGCGCGATTGTGGGCGCGTTCGGCGTCGTCTATGCTCTCGACGCGGCGCGCGGCGTCGGCGGACGGTACTCCTTCACCGCCAGGACCATGCGCGCGGAGTCGACGGCCGGCTATCAGTTCCTCGCGCCGGTGCACTTCGTGAAGGACTCCGCCGAGGCGCTGGCCGACACGACGCTGGCCGCCGTGGTCATCCGCAACACGTCGGTGGTGCGGATTCAGCGTCGCGGCGAGGTCCTCCTCGAGGTCCCTCTCGACTCGACGGTGGTCCGAGCCACGAGGTCGCTCGCCGGCAGCCAACAGGGCCAGGTGCCCGGGAATCTGATGCGTGCCGAAGCGGCCAACGATCGCGCCAAGGCGATCGTGTATTTCGCGTCGCTGTTCGGCGCCGACAGGAGACCGCACCCCACCTCGGACGGCGGGAACGGCGTCGCGCTGATCGCGGTTCCCTGAGCGGGCAGCCGGTCGCCCATCATTCTCGCTGCCCTTCGCGTCGATGAATCGCCGCGGGAAGTGCTAGCCCGGGGCTCGACGTCGCCCTATCCGACCTCCTCCAGGAAAGCGCGCTCGCAGTCCGGGCAGAGTCCGTGCGTGAACGTGGCGTCGGAGCGGTCGCTGACGTACCGCTCCACCTGCGTCCACAGCCCCTGGTCGCTCCTGATCCTCTTGCATCGGGCGCAGATCGGCAGCAGCCCGCGCAGCTGGCGTACCTCGGCGAGCGTGCGCTCCAGCTCCTCGGTACGCGTGCGGGTCTCGTTGAGGCTCTCGCCGAGCATCTGGTTGAGTCGCCGTTCACGCTGCCGCTCCGAGTCGTAGGCGCGCATCACCGCCCACATCATCAGCGAGCAGAGCAGCAAGCTGATGACGAACGACGATGCCATCTCGTCGAGTCTTTCGCGCGCATTGAGCTGGACCACGGCCGAGGGGTGGAGGTACTCGATCAGGAGCAGCGAGATCGCATTGGCCATCACGAGAGCGACGGAGATGAGTCGCGCCCGGCCGCGGAAGAACACCATCGCGTACATCACCGCGGCGAAGAAGAACAGCCCAACGCCGCCGGTCGAACCGTTGGACGTGAACCACGTGCCGTTGAGCAGCAGGGCCTGCATCATGAACCCGGTCATCGGATAAATCCGGCCTTTCCGAGATTCCCAGTACAGCAGGAACATCATGAGGCCGAACGTCAGCGTCCCGAGGATCCGGCCAGGGCAGTCCCAGCAGCACGTCTACCGGTGTGATGATCAGCACGCTCAGGATCGCGGCGACGAGACAGAGCAGTCGGAAGAATCTCTGCTCGAGGCTTTCGTCCGGATCGCCGGTCAACAGGGCACGAACCCAGCCGTTCAGATTGTCGACTGTTTGCACTCTTCCTCCAGCGCATGCGCCGGCGGCAAAAGGGCGATCTCGATCCGGCCTAGAGTCCAGCTGAAGATAACGTCACGGCGCCGTTGCAGGCGCCGATCGATCCGCGCCGCACCTCGTTTCAGGAGCGCTTCCTCTATCTTTTCAAGCATGGCGACCACCCGCAGGCGCCGCCGTCCTTCCCGCCACGGCGGCGGCGCACACGCGCACGAGACTTCCGTGCCTACCGGCCGCGCGGCGTACGCCGAGACCCGGCGGTGGCTGCTCGACATGCACGGCCCGGTGTGCGCCTACTGCGGCCGCACCTTCACCGCTCGCACGTTGACGCTCGACCACGTGACGCCGCGCCGAGGCCAGTCCGCGTACGACCGCCGCGACAACCTCGTGCTGGCGTGCAAGACGTGCAACACCGCGAAGGCCGACAAATCGTTCCTCGCCTGGGTGCTGGGGCACAAGACCCGGGCTCGTCATCTCTACCTGTACGGACAGCACCTGAGCGCCGGAATCCTCGACATCCTCCGGCCGATGGCAGGGAACGCAGCCGTGCTCCCGCCCGCTCCACCGCCGGCTCCGGCGCCTGTGCGGCGCCGGAAGGCGCGTCACGTGTTCGGACCCGACGAGCATTTTGGCGCGTCGCCGTACCGTGATGAGCCTTCACCGTATCTCGACGAAGCGACGGAACCCAAGCCCGCGCGCCGCCGGCGTCCGCGCGGCGGAAGGAAGAAGCGCTAGTTCGTCTGCACGGATCCGCGCTACTTTCCCTGCCCGTACGTCGCACGCGCGCCATGCTTGCGAAGGAAGTGGCGGTCGAGCAGCGCGTCGCTGATCGGCTCGCCTCCCGGATCGAGCGTCAACGCGTGGTACGCCATGCGCGCGACTTCCTCGAGGATGTCGGCTGTCTCGACCGCGGCGCTCACCGTCGGCCCCCACACGAAGCTCGCATGGCTCGCGACGAGCACGGCGGGCATCTCCATCGGATTCAGCTCCGCGAAACGGCGCACGATCGCGAGGCCGGTATTCTTCTCGTAATCCGACGCGATCTCCTCGTCGGATAGCGGTTCCGTCAACGGAACAGCACCGCGGAAATAGTCGGCATGGGTGGTGCCGAGGCAGGGAATCTCGTGCAACGATTGCGCCCACGCCGTGGCGTAGTGCGAGTGCGTGTGCACGACGCCGCCGATTCCCTCGAAAGCGCGATACAGCTCGAGGTGCGTCGCGAGATCGGACGACGGGCGCAGCGTTCCTTCCACCACCTTCCCGTCGAGATCGGTGATCACCATGTCGCCTGCCGTCATGGTCTCGTACGGCACGCCGCTCGGCTTGATCACCACGCGGCCCGTCGCGCGGTCGATCGCGCTGGCATTTCCAAACGTGTGCTTCGCGAGGCCTCGCCGCGGAAGTTCGACGTTGGTCTTCAGCACTTCCGCACGCAGTGTCTCGAGCATCAGATCCCTGCGCGCTCACGCGCTTTCTTGATGACGGCGGCCATCGTCTCGCGCTGCTTCCCGAATGTGTCGTCCACGATCTGCAGCGTCGGGATCGACGTCGCGTTGAGCTGGAGCGTCTCCGTATTGAACCGCCCGAACCCCGACTCGTGCACACCGGAGCTGCCGCGACCCGGCGCGGGCGTGCTCAAGTGCGAGAAGAACTTCGCGTGCCGCTGGATGTAGTCCTTTGCGTACCGCGCCCCGCCCCCCGAGTGATAGAGCGGGATGAACTCGAGCATCGCGTCGTAGTGCATCTCGCCGCAGGCGAGCACCTGCGGATGTTTCGCGCGTAGCTCGGCGACCATCGTGCGCATCCCCGCGTGCATGTCAGCCTTGGTGTCGTTGATCCAGCCGCCGGCGATGTCGAGGAAGTATGCGTCCACGCCATACCTCGTGATCATCTCGTCGATGCGTCCCTGAAGATGCGCGCGCCACGAGGGGACGCCGAGGTTCATGTAGGCGAGCCACCCCTCCTGGTGACGGTCGTTGTCCCAGTCCACCCAGTTGAGGTCCACTTCGTCGCCGTCCACCTTGTGCGTCACGGCGTCGGCGATGCGCGCCCATCCCGGCTGCTTCTTGTTGGCGCTGTTCATGCCGTACATCGGCATGATGCGGAATCCCATCTTCTGGCTTTCCGTCATGAGCGCGCGGAATCCCGCGTCGCCGCCCATGCGATCGTTCACCTCGTAGTTCGGATAGTCCCAGTAGTAGCGACCGTCCCACGAGGAGAGGAAGGCGAGCACGCGCTTGCCCGGGATCTGCGTGTTCACCCAGCGCAGGATCTCGAGCATCCGCGCGTAGTCGTTAAAGATGTAGCCGGTGTAGTGCTGCCCGTGCAGCGTGAGCACGAGCGCGGTGTCGTGCAGCCATGCCGGCACGTCGGGGCGCGTCGCGAAGTCGGGGAAGCGATACGCGGTGCGGATGTGTTCATAGTGCGCCGCGTACGCCGCTTCGGGCGTCTTCGCGCGCGAGATCCGCCACGTGGGAACGCGCAGCGTCCGCTGGTCGAGCCATCCCTCGGCCTCGTGCACGAGTTCCACCTTGTATCCACCCTCGCCCGGCTGGAGATAGATACGCTTGGTGCGGACCTTGTCGTCGAGCGACGAGAGCGTCGTGTACGCGTCGTCCGCGCTCTGGATCACCGCGACGGGGGTCGTGAGCCCGCCGGCACTGTTGCCGCCGAACAGATCTCCGCCGCTGAAGGGGTAGCCGAGGAGGATCTCGTTGTCTCGAATGTCGACGAAGTCGCCGCCGGAGCTGGAGAGCTTGCCGCGGGGGACGCCGCGGACGATCGCGGTGACCGCCTTGATCGGTTGGTCCATCGTCGCGGTGACGTCGATCTCCACGCCATCGGCCGTCTTGCGGAGCTGCGCGACCAGTGTGCCATGCGCCTTCTCCTGACCGCCAGCCCAGGTGAATCCGGTGCATGCGATGCGCATGCCCGCCGGCGATTCGGTCGCCTCCATGCCGCGCGGATCCATCGCGTAGGCGTTGTCGCGGCCGAACACCGTGAAGCCGAATCGCATCGCGTCGTACGCGACGGACGGCTCGGGAAAGTCGAAGCTGAACTTGTTGTACCCGCGGCCGCGCGGAGGAACGAACACTTCGCTCGTGGAGGTGAGCGGCAGGATTTCGGCACGTGCGGTGCCGGCCGGCGCTACGGCGGTCTCGACCGGAGATCCAATCGCGCTTGCCGCGCCGGCAGTGTTTGCGGCAAGCACGGAGCCGGCGCCCGCGGCGCCGACGATCTTCATCCAGTCGCGTCTTGAAAGGTCGTCGTTCATCGATCCTCGTTGCGGCAGGTGGAGGTCGGTCTCCGGGCTATCCGGTGCTAAGCACTCAGGAATACCTTATAGCGTCACCTTCACCGAGGCCACCCGCATGCCGGTCAACGACGCGAATCCGAGCCGCCGCCAATTTATCGTCAACGTCGCGGGTGGCGCCTCCGCGATCGCCGCGGTCGGTTTGAGCGGCACCGGGCTCCTCGCGCAGGACACTCATCCGGCGGCGCCGCAGGGCGGGTGGGACATGTCCTGGCTCGATCGCGTACAGCGCGCCAAGCACCGCCAGGTGTTCGACGCGCCCGCCATCGCAGAGGGGACGGCGCTGAACAACGTGATGGTCTGGCTGAACGGCTACAGCGAAGTGTACAAGACGACCGACGCGGACATGGCGGCCGTACTCGTGTTCCGGCACCACGGAATTTCCATGGTGCTCAACGATGACATGTGGGCGCGGCTCAAGCTCGGCGATGACGAGAAGCTCAAGGATCCCTCCACCGGCGAGCTCACCAGGCGCAATCCTTTCATCAAATTGAAGGCGGGCGACAAGGAGCTGATGACGTTTCCGGAGGGCGGACTCGACTCGCTGATCGCGCGCGGCGCGATCGTGCTGTGCTGCAATCTCGCGTTGCTGCGCATGGCGGGAATGCTGGCGAAGGCAGAGAACATGCCGCGCGACAAGGCGCAGCAGGCGATGCTGGACGCCGTCCTCCCCGGCGTGATCCGCATGCCGTCCGGCGTATTCGCGACGTCGCGCGCCGAAGAAGCAGGGTGCCTCTTCATGCGCTCGACGTGATGGGAAGACGGAAGACGGAAGACCGAAGACGGAAGACCGATGAAGCAGTACGACCACGCGTACTTCGACCGCTGGTACCGTGATCCCCGCGTCCGCGTGGCGACGGCCGCGGCGGTCGGGCGCAAGGTGCACCTCGTGGTGGCGGTCGCGGAAGCGCTGCTGCAGCGGCGCGTGCGGTCGGTGCTCGATATCGGCTGCGGCGAGGCCACGTGGCGCGCGCCGCTCAGGAAGATGAGGCCGGGGATCCGCTACGCCGGCGTGGATTCGAGCGAGTACGCGATCGCGCGGTTCGGGAAGCGTCGCGGAATCCGGCGCGGGACGTTCGGCGCGCTCGGCTCGATCGGAAGATCGCTGCGCGGGCCGTTCGATGTGATCGTCTGCTGCGACATGCTGCAGTACGTGCCGGACGCGGAATTGAAATCCGGCCTGCGCGCGGTGTCACGGCTGCTGGGCGGCGTGGCGTACCTTGAGGCGTACACGAGCGGGGACTCGATCGAAGGGGACCGGAGTGGCTGGCACCAGCGGACGGCGGCGGAATATCGGAGGACGTTTCGCGGCGTGGGCTTCGCGAGCGTCGGGATGCACTGTTGGGTGGGGGCGGCCCTCAGGACTTCTACGGCGGAATTGGAGCGGGTCACGTAGCGAGGACGGAGCGAACGCTAACGTACCCAACAAACTCGGCCCCTGAGTTGTCCATCGTGGGAACGTTCAATTGCTGACGCGTCCCTCAACACGCCGAGCATTCCGTGCGAGTCTGGCCGCCCAAAATGATGTTCGTCGCGATCCTCCTCGCGTTCCTCTGCGTCGCCGCGACCGCAGAGGCCCAGAACGCAGACGTCATCCGGGGTCGCGTCATAGGAGTGGACAGCGCTGCCATTCCGAATGTGAGCGTAACCGTCACCACCATTGCCGGCGGCGTCAATCGCTCGGCGAAGACTGACCGGAACGGCCGCTATACGGTCGTATTCCCCAACGGTGACGGCGACTACCTCGTGAAGTTCGCGGCGATGGGTTACTCCCCAAAGCAGTACGAGCTCAAGCGCGCGGCCGATGAGGACATCCTCGTGGCCAACGCGACCCTATCCAGCGCGGCGAACGTGCTCGACGCGGTGAAGGTGACGGCGCCGCGCGACAAGGCGAACCGCAACGACGTCCAGCCCGACATCGGCGGCACTGAGAAGACCATCATCAACTCCACGCTCACGGCCGATCAGCTCGGAGATCTCGCGGCTATGGCGGCGTCGATTCCCGGGATCAACTACGTGGCAGGAACGAACGGCGATCCTTCGGGCTTCTCGGTGCTCGGCCTGACCCCCGACCAAAACAGTTCGACGCTGAACGGCATGAATTCCGGCGCGACGAGTCTTCCTCGCGACGCCCAGACAATTTCGACGGTCGTCGTCACGCCATACGATGTCTCGCGCGGTGGTTTCAGCGGTGGCCAGCAAAGCACGAGGCTGAGGTCCGGATCGAACTTCATCAATCAGGGATCGAGCCTGCTTCTGGAGGCTCCCGGACTGGAGTTCACTACTGCCTCGGCTCGCGCACTGGGTCAGGAGTACCTGAATCTCTCCCTGGGTGGCCAGACCTCGGGGCCGATCTCGATCGACAAGGCGTTCTACAACTTCTCGTATTCGCTCGGCCAGCGGTCGAGCAACCTCGCGACGTTGCTGAATACGGACTCGCTTGGGCTCGTCACGGCCGGTATCTCGCCGGACTCAGTGAGCCGCCTGCTCGGCATCCTCAAGGCGAAGCAGATTCCGCTGACCGTCGCGGGGATCTCCAGCCAGCGGGTCACCGACAACGGGCAGCTGAGCGGAACCATCGACTTCGCGCCTCCCGGCTCCAAGACGGGCGCAGCCTACAACCTCACGATGACCGGATCGTGGAGCAAGTCTTCGCCCTTCTCCGGCGTCGGAACGTCCGAACTCCCGGCGCACAGCGGCGAACGGACGAACTGGAACGGCCAGCTCCAGCTGCATCACTCGACGTACTTCGGTTTCGGGATATTGAGCGAGAGCGGCGTTGCCATGAGCGCGAGTCGCAACTACGTGACGCCATTCGTGGCGTTGCCGAGTGGCACGGTGCTCATCAGCTCAGTGTTCCCCGACGGATCAAACGTCTCGAAGAATGTCTCCTTCGGCGGCAGCACGTCGCAGAACACCAGCACCTTCAACACGAGCGTCGA
>OCZT010004677.1_pt1 | contig 13749 bp, 26 predicted proteins | sample 1539031 | NCBI WGS metagenome assembly OCZT01 (sample SAMEA3539308, study PRJEB22396) | soil metagenome | biome: tundra; feature: field; material: soil | place: USA | collected 2010-05 | depth 0.15 m
GTACCGAATATCGCCCCACGGATTTGCTGATTTCTTGCGCATGGTCACCAAGCCGCCGCCACGAGTAATATTGACACGACGGGCGTACCGAGGCCGTAGAGCGGAGTTGGTATTAACCGCTATCTCCTGAGTGAACTTGTCAAGAACATCTCTGTACTGCCACCGTAGGCCGTCACGATTTGATGTTAGAACCTCACGGGATTTGACCGCATCCAACTCCACAATAATCTGGGCTTTCGCCTGTGTGCCAATAGTGAACATTGATACACCGTTGACCCGAACGATAACCCGATGTTTGCTCGAAGTCTTGTTCACATAAACCTTGGCGAATGTTGAACCATTGACTTCCAAATCCCGAACATACCTACCTGGATTATCCGATCGAAAAGAAAGGCGTTCGTTGTTCAGATAAACCCTCGCATTGATATAAGACTCTTCCATGAAGTCTCTCAACTTATTGGTCATTTGGTCAACGGTTGTATCATCGGCCTCAATCATGAGCGCACAGCCGGGCGCAAAATCGGTATCAACAACCTGATATTCACCACCATGGCCAATAACTTCATACTTGTGAGACCGAATACGATATGATTTCATGGCGAAACATGTCAGAACTCGTGCTCGACCCATGCCGCCGATTTGATTGGCGCCTGTCTTGGTTGTGGCACCAAGAGAGAAATAGACGTTCTCCAGCACGTCTCGTGTCATGCCTGGACCATTGTCGGAAAACAAAACGGTAACCGCCGATAGATTCGAAATATGATACGGATTGCTTGATGCGCCATTCGACGGATTATCATCAAAGAGAATTGTGTGTGGCCGACGATAATCATTGATGTTTATGCGAATCTCGGTTGCTCCAACATCAATGGAATTCTGGAACAATTCCCGCCAGAACGACAGCCGCCAATCGGCGTATGCTTGATCCCGTTCCTTCTTGAAGAATTCATCGGAAACTCGGACTCGCATGAACGTTGCTCCTAAATCAGGTTGAGTTTTGCTTTCGCCACAACGACCGCATCATCAAATGCTTCTGTTTCTGTGCTATACCAAGGGAGTCGGCCAGCGTTATTGCAATCATCGATAAGCTTGCCGTCCAAATCCCGAAGTTCCCACACATTATAACCAATATCTGGCAGAGTAAGAATGTGAATGGTAATCGACGTTCTCGTTGCCATCGGGTCTCTCCTATGGGCACACATTACCACAAATTTCGAAACCGTCAACCAAAATAATGTTCTTTTTTCAATAATTTTCGCTTGACAATCCATAAAAACATGATAATATGCGTTTCTGAAGGAGACACCATCATGCTTTCGCTTACCTTTCTCATGAATTCTGGCGTTGAACGCACTTATTATATGGAAGTTGAGAATGGAGCCGATCTGGCTGTTGAAGCTGAAAAGCTGACCTCTAGTTGGTTTAGGTTTGAATACTTATCCGGCAAAGATTCACAGACAGGAAAGTTTTTCTTCGTTCGTGCAGATGATGTGTCGGTTCTTACCATTGATATATGCTTTTGAAATGAAACTCGTTTGGAAAGTCCAAGAGGCACCGACTGGACAATTTCGTTCATTCGAAAAACGTGGTTGGCCAACCGCCAACTATGATGATGGCACTCCTGCTGGTCATATTCGGTGTGATGATGACTACACATCAGCAAACGTCAAAACAGGCAAACATGCGCCGTTGATGTTATTTGTGGCCGATCATAGCGTTGGTCGTGATCCAGAATTGAAGGCCAAGCATGGTGCGTTCCGTTGGCGGAAAGCAAAGAGCACTTTTGCTACCTTGAAAGAGGCCAAGGAAGCGTTGCTTGTGATTCTTGAAAAAAATTCGCAATTGAAACCGGCAGCATAATGCTTTCCTATTTACCAACCGACAGTCAAATTCTCTGCCTTCAGAGAGTTTTCAATCATGCTGTGCCATCAACTTACAAAGAAGCTAAATCATTGATCAAAAGTTTGGCTTCAACTGTTCTTCTTTCGACGGAAGATCAGCGTTTTGTTTCTCAATTTGTCGGGATCGATTTTCCTTTTGATGGCCATCCCCAAAACCATGGTGTTGAGATAATTCGTTCGGAACAAGATAGAATTGCGCCATATATTTCCAAGGCTAAAAAATCTGCTATATATCCTCACTTACACGCTTCTTTTAAAGAACGCATGGATAATGCTAAATCAAATAGATTTTTTAAAAGAGAATTTATTTTGGCAACAATAGAAACTATTGTTAGGCATGCCAGAAAACTAGGTTGGGAAACAAAACACACCAGCGATCACAAAAACAGAGCTTCTTCCAGATATATAAAAATTCCTAATTCTGGAATTTGTAGAATATCTGACCATTCATTATATAATCCCAAAAAATATTGGAATGGAGAAGTTATTATTTCTTATACCGATTGTTATACAACAAGTCTTGAAGAATGGTTAAAAATGATTATTCAAGAAGCTATGCCGCATCAATCCACTTTTTAAATTCTTTCGTTGCCATATCTTTTGGATCAAGCCCGAGAGAACGAATAGCTTCTTCCCATACCTTTTCAAACTCCCATACAGCTTCCTGACATCCAGGATGACCGGAACATCCTTCAAACTCTTCCCCTGTCTTGCCATTATCCCAAGGATCATTCCAATCATTGGATTGGCAGATCATAGAATATCCTTGTTTGATTAGCTCTTTCAGTGCTTCACGTTCTGTCATTTTATTATTCCTACGGAATGGCTAATTCATACACTGTTGTTTTTATATGTCAATAAAAATATAGTTCACAAATAGAGTTTCTCAGCCGCATAGTTTGGTTCGATACCTATTTTTGAGCATCGAACATAAATAAGACTAGAGGTCTTATTTTTATGTTCTTTACAATATATAAAATTACAAATTTAAAAAATGATAAAATCTACATTGGGTTTCACCAAACAACCAATCTCAACGATGATTATATGGGGTCTGGTCTATTAATCAAACGAGCTATCAACAAATATGGAATAGAAAACTTTGTTAAAGAAACTCTATTCGTTTTTGATAACGCCTCCGACATGTTTTTGAAAGAAGCCGAGATTGTTAATGATGCGTTCGTTGACGACACCAATACATACAACATCAAAAAAGGAGGCGATGGCGGATTTGATTATATCAACAATAATGGAAAAAATTTATACGGCATGAACGGACAAACCGGGCACGGTATGGAAAATCTCATCAATGGTAAAAATATGAAATGTTATTTACAATCTGTAGGGAAATGGGATTTGTTTGGTCAACAAGTATCAATTGGTTTAAAGAAAGCATATAAACTTGGTAAGATAGAGAATGGGTTTAAAGGGAAAATCCATACTGCCAAAACAAAAAAAACTATTGGTGATATTAATAGTATTAAACAATCTGGTAAAAATAATAGCCAATACGGGACTTGTTGGATATATGATCAAGTAACATTGATTAGCAAGAAAGTAAAAACTGATGAGGTTCAATATTGGGAAACGCAAGGTTTCGTTAAAGGTAGAAAAATGGTTCCTCGCCCAGGCTCCGCCCCTGGCTACTTTGATTAACAGTCAAATATGTCCACTCAGTTCATCTGCGAGGATGAAGTTTTCTTTTCCTATCACATCTCTGATAAGAACCTTATTTATATATAATACGAAAACCTTTGTCAAGCGGAAATTTTTTCTCTGTATTCCCAATAGCAGTAACGCCCAAGCATATATTTGCGCTCAACAAAACAAAACCAAAACCAATTGTGCATTCCATCGTTTACCGGAAACCACGCAAACCAGCGATGCCATTCTTGTATTTTCTTGAATTCAGCAATACGCCTATCATCGGCGGCTTTCCTAGAGTACTTCATTTATTCACCATATAAAATATGTTGAACTGGATGACTCCATTCCATGGCGTTCCAGCGCTGATTCTCTGGGGGAGGGTTCCTGAAAATCATTTGGTCATGAAGGCATCCAGTTCACAAACACTATATCAATAGGTTGTGTCAATGTCAATAGTTTTTAGGATGTTATCAAACTCTGGACATGTAAAATGGCATCCTATTTCAAAACTTTTTTGATATTCTTCTGGATTATTTTTATACAAAAATGCTTGAAGCATTGATTTAAATGCGTCAAGCAAAAAAGCGCTTTTCCAGAGAGGATCGAAATGTAGTAAAGAAGTTTCTTGATCTCTTATGCCACGTGTGATCTTCTCTATCACAAACAACAAATCAGATATATTCATTCAAATCCTTATATATGATATTTGCCAGTGATTTTATAAAGTATCACATGGTAAAAAACGTATCCCCACCAAAGCAACATGTTTACAATAATAGCTAATATGAAAGTTGCTGGAATAGCAGCAAGCATCCAATGTGGAGAAAACAAAAAGAAGCTTGCAACGATTCCTATTAACCATAAAACGGCTATTTTTATATAGGCACTGGTTGGCGTAATTCTGCCATTATATTCTACAAAATCTTTTGTTATTTTCATTTCACAGTTCCTTCTCGTTTGACATTAGGCAGTAGCGTTCAAAAAGTTTTTCACTTGGAACATTGGTGATGTCATTCCCTCTGCCTCCACGAGATATCGCTTCACCAGCCTGCCTAAGCAATTTCAAAGTGCGTTCCTTCGGTATTACTATAAATGGTGATTTTTTTATTTTCACAGTTCTTCCTCGTTTATATAAGCATTTAACAGAAGATTTTCACGAAATCCTGTCCGAAACAACTCTGCTTGGACATTTAGTTCGCTTTGTGTAGATGTATAACAATATGGTTTGTCTGTCAAGGCAAGATAGCTTTTCACCAATATCTCTATATTTAGGCTTTCTTTGAATATTTTCCGATTTTCATTCCAATATGATTCTGGAACAAAATATACCTTTATCATATCGGAATAAACTGTAAGACAATAAAAAAAACTCTTCAGCACGATATGGATTTTCTGTTTTATCGCCAGACTTTTTCCAAGGACGCCATTCTTCTACTCTGATCTTCGTTTCAATAGTATTAGTGTGATTATTATTGCGGTCATCAGGAAATATAGCCCCGACCCGATTGCTACCATTAACGTTAATGTTGTTACCATTTATAATATTTCCTTTTTTATCGCAAAAATGACAATCTACTACAATGTTTTTTGTCATTAATGAATCCGCTATTCTTTTTGCTATTTTCTTGCTCGTAAAAGCAATCCAACATCCAGTCACATTATTTCTCGCCATCAATCCTAATTTTGTGATTGATGGTTCTTCTGCAACGATATCTATCAAACGTTTATTTGGAATAACCAAACGCCAAAATACACTCATAACATCACTGTTAATTGTTAAATCTTCATCATCTTCTGGATCGACAAAAGACGATGATGCTACAACTTCTGGTATTTTCCCTTTTTTTTTCATTCTATCAATGATTTTATCCATTGCGTCTTGCATAGTATCTTGAACGATTTTTTCAAGACTATGAGGTTTTGCCCATCCGTCAACCTCTTCGATATTATTGAGTTTTGCGATAGATTCGCCTTCGCCAGAATATTCATCATCGTCTTTTATAACAGAAAAGATATCGGTCATTTTAGCATTCCATCAAGCAAGATCAGTTTTGATAAAACCAAATACATTTACTTCGTTCGTAAGATTTAGAATGTTGAGATTATATAACCCAGGAGAAACCAAAATATCAAATGAATCTATTGGTGGTGTTTGACCAGCAATATAGATAACCATTGGTAGTTTTGAGAATTTTATAATCGCATATATTCCAGCAGCAATAGTAGCAACACCATCAATAGATGATGGTATTGGCACACCATCAGGATATTTACTTAACCAAGCTCGCAAACTATAATCTTGTGTATTGGACAAATGTTGTAAATCGAAGCTGGTCATTTGAACGGTTGTCATATCAATAGGAATGACAATGAGCGTTCCTGGCATAATTCCATTAGGATTCAAACCAGCAGTAGTAGCATCTAATGTTGTAATCGGGTAAAGGCTCATTCGATTGTAAATCCTACAGAACGTTGTTTATTATACATAATGAAATAATGTGCTCCCCAAAAACCTGTTAATCCTTTTAAAACCAAATTTATACCACCACTCAATATAGCTTCTATTTCATACGGCGCATTATGCGAAAAACTAAGCGGATCTGATATTATATGAGATGGATTTACTTTTACTTTATCACCTATTTTAAACATCATTTTCATTCACTCTATAACAAAACCAACAGATTTTTTATCCGCCAGAACAAAATCTCTTGAATCGCAATGTCTATGACCTAATTCTTTTAATTTAAAAGAAATATTTCCTATTATTTCAAAAACTTCATAAACCACATCATGCGAAAATAGTTCTATATTTTTAATTTTATAGTCTGGTCTTACTTTTACTTTATCACCAACTTTGAACATCATTTCATTCACTCTATAACAAAACCAACAGATTTTTCTGCCAATTCGAAAAACATCTCACCATAATTATCGCCATATATTCCTTCTAATGTAAGGCCGAGCGTGCCTTTCGGAGCTAGAACTTTATAGATAACATTATGAGAAAATTGTTTTGTATCAATTATTTGGTAGTCCAGGTTTATTTTTACTTTATCACCAACTTTGAACACCACGATTTTGGTTCCTTTACGAACATTCGATGGTATCTAATATATCATTCCATTTATCGGCTGTCAATAACTCTAATCCTGTTCTATCATTAGCCGATGAATGATTTTGACATAAAAATCTATAAACAGCCCAAGGACTGTAAGATAATTCTGCAAATAGTGCTGGAAAACTCTTATACGGTTTGTATAAGCTATCGACTTGCCATCTTGGAAAACGCAACTTCGTATCACTATATAAAGCAAGCACTTCATATCGTTCTACTTTTGAAAATAATTCATTTGTTGTTATGCCGATATATTTCGCAAATTCTTCAGATGTTAACATATCATCTGAAGATAATATTTCGTTTGATTTTTTTCTGCCACACAATCTTGCTTCTGCTAAAGCAATCATCAAAGGATCAAATTCTATTTTCGTCATCGAAAGTATTTGAGCCAATTCGTATTCACCTTCTTCGCATGTTTTTCTCAAAAGTTTGAATTGTTCATTCAAATCTTCACAGCGTTTTCTTGATTTATAGAAGCGGTCTGATAATGTCCCGCCACTGATTCTACCTAAACTCATTCTAATATCTCTTATGGCAAACTCCATTGCATCATAAGTATGGCCAGCTTTTTCGCATCGTTCACAAGCAGCATGAACAGCCAAAAGTGTTAATGTATCGTCGCACATAATAATCTCTCCAATACCATATTTTTTACTGAAAACTTACACGAATACCTCATCGAATTCATCTTCTGTTGGTTCTTCGTATCGATTTAACATATCATCCATCACATATGGAGGAATATATTTGCCTGGACGCAATAACAATCTTCTGTCCAATTCTTCTCTATCTGCTTTGAACACGATTCCAAAAATCATATAATGTTTTGGAATATGAACAAGAAACTTTCTGCGAATTTTTTTAGACATATTGGTTCTGTCTATGATGATGTTTTTGTCAGCAGCCAAAGCTTCATGGAAGCTGGCTTTTGCTTGGCGTTCAAAATCTTTTAGATCGCCTTGTTTCCATGCTTCGGAATACGTCAAGCCCATCTCAGAGGCCCAAGCGTCTATTAAATCATCCGTGCTGATGATTGTGTGGTCTCGATTATTCTCTAATATCCACGTTGATTTGCCACTGGCAGGAGCACCAATCAACATGATCACATGCGGAGTTCCAAGTCGGGCATATTTCAACATTGAGCGAGGTAAGGCCATTTTTTATTCTTTCATAAAAGACGTTATAAATCCAGCTACTTCTTTTGACAGCAACACTTCAAAATGATTTAGCGCTATTATCTCATAATGCGGGCCATATAATGCTGTTTGACTGACTACAGTTACCACACCATCGTTTGGTTCGCTAGTAAAAGGCAAACTTTTAGTTCCAATAATAGCCAAATGTGGTTTGGTTATGGATTTTGCTCTAATGGCTGATAAAATAGGACCATACTGTCTCATATCATAAAATAACTGTTCTCTGCTATACATATACATATATTCCGCATATCTCATACCACCAAATGGGGAACAAAGGGAAACTATTTTTTCTATTGACGGGCAATCAGCACATGCGGCAGCCATAACGCCGCCTAGACTATGCCCAATTATCATGGTTATATCATTTTCTATAACGAAATTTGAAAGACCGACAATGGACGCCGAAAGCGAGTCTTTTACAGAATGAGTAAAATAATATGGAGCATGGCTTGGCAACTGTTTTTGGAGCCAAACAAAACTTCTTTCAGAAGCACCAGCACCGTGAACATAACATATTTTTTTCATAATAACTTATTTATGAAAAGTTATTTCTTTTCCTTTGTGTTCTTGACGTTTTTTACGTATAATATCTTTTACAATTAGACAAGAGAGAAAAGAGATGTTTGAAATAAAAGTTCTGGGATATGAAGAAGCGAAAGCGAGCTATCTAAGTGGATGGCCAACGAAAATCATCAGCCTTATAAAACAAGATATGCCAAATTGGGGCGAAAATCATCTTCGTATTCAATTTGATGATATCCATAATCCATTTGCTGGTTCCGTTCATCCTACTGAATATCATTTTCAAAAAATCTTGGATTTTACAAAAGATTTGACTGATGACGATAAAGTATTGGTCCATTGTATAGCCGGTATTAGTCGTAGTACTTCTGCGGCTATTGCTATATTGATTCAACACGGCATGTCATATTTGGATGCCTACAATCATATAGCAACACAGAGACCTCATTTAGCTCCAAACCGTATGATTGTGGAATATACCGATGATCATTTTGGATTGGGTGGAGAGTATTACATCTTCGTTGAAGAAAGAATACCATTCAAACACATTACCGGTTGGTTCAAAGGGTTGACTGGAAATGTTCCTCTTATAGGCGCCAAAGACTAAATAATGGATGCGAAACATAATAAATCTGATTGAATCAGTTCAAAAAGAACCAATCAACGAAATAGCTGAACTATATCATATCGAAGATGTATTCAAAAAAGAATTTTGGCATTGCATTTCAAAAACACCAGAATCTGAAACATGGGAACATATGGACGATCCGTCCATAGGACGCTATCATGTTTATTTGGACAATGGAAATATAACACATATAGATTATAAACATCCTATGAGTTCTATATTCAATAGAACTTTCAATACTACTGGTTCATTTATAAAACATTTATCAGAAACAACCGACGAAGATATATCAGACGAAGATATGGCAAAAGGCACATCCAAGCTAAGATATATCGCTGATCAACTTCGTCGTCGTGAAAAAGACGAAGATAATGAATAATGCGTCTCATTGAAATAACTGATAATTTTCAAAACTGGTTTGGAAATAGTAAAGCGGTTGACAGCAATGGCAAGCCGTTGATTGTTTATCATGGCACAAAAGATACAAAATTCACAGAATTCGATCCAAAAAAAATCAAATCTGGTGTAGGATTTTGGTTTACGGACAATAAAAAATTTGCCGACTTTCACACAGGAGGTATAGATCGAAAAGGCAGAACTATACGTGGACGCATTATTTCTGCTTATCTTTCAATTCAAAACCCAGCCTCAACAGGAGAAGAATATTCAAAAGGTGTAGACGAAAGCGGGCAACAATATGATGGATACATTTCTGCCAACGCCGATGGTGGCGGCGGCAGTGTTCATTTCTATATTGCCTATCACGCCAGTCAAATAAAAATCATAAATTTAAATAGCCAAAACGAGACATAAATATTGCTTTCTTTGTAAGAACAATTCTATACTTTATCTATGATTACTTTATCGGATGGGCAGAATAATGCCCTTGCAGCAATTAACGATTTCATTGCCTCGCCAGACCAAATATTTACATTATTCGGACTCGCAGGTACTGGGAAGACTTCGCTGATCTGTTCTCTTGTACAAGAACATACAAACGCCAGCTTAGTAGCCCCTACCGGAAAGGCGGCATCCGTTTTAGCAATGAAAGCTTCTTATGAAGCCAGAACAATCCATAGTTTGTTTTATAGACTTGTGGAAAAAGGTGTGGATGAAAATGGAAAGCGTGTTCTCGTTTTTCAAAAAACATTTCGTCCAAATTCATTAGAAGGTTCTCTTATATTTCTTGATGAATGCAGTATGGTTGGAACAAAAATCGGAAGTGAATTAAAAAGTTCCGGTGCCAAAATCATCGCATGTGGCGACCACGGCCAACTTCAACCGATTGGCGAAAAACAATTCTTTACAAAAGCTAATTTCACTCTAACCGAAATCCATAGACAGGCATTAGAATCTTCTATCATTCGCCAAGCGCATTATGCCCGTGAAACTGGAAATTATAAAGCAGACGGTGACGATTTCAGAGTTACAAATCAAATTACTCCTGATAATTTGCGTGAGGCTGATATTGTTTTATGCTGGACGAACAAAACACGACATGTGTTTAATGAAATCATCAGAGAAATAAAAGGATTCACAGCAAAGCATCCGCAAGCAGGAGAATCCGTCATGTGTCTTAAAAACGCACGTGACTACGGGATATATAACGGCGCAATTTATACATTGGCCAGAGATATGTTGCTATCTGATAAACACATTTATCTCAATATAGACGGTAATGAATTTAAGATTCCAAATTGTTATTTTGCTAAAGCGGGCGAAACCATTGATGATTATGATAACAAAAAAATTACATCTCTTTTTTGCTACGGCTACGCTTGCACCGTCAATAAAGGGCAGGGATCGGAATGGGATAATGTTATTTTGGTAGACGAATATAGTAGAAGTGACCAAAGAAAAGAATGGATTTATACTGCAATAAGCAGAGCATCAAAGAAAATATTAATTCAAAGATGACTCGTATTGAAAAAATAACACGTCGATTCTTTAATTTCGTTGACAAAAACTTACAAGCACCTTGTTGGATATGGACAGGAGCCCGTTCTGGCGGAAGATTGCCGCATCAACGATATGGTGTTTTTCGTCCAACATGGTTCACAAATGATCGTAAAATGGAGTATTCCCATAGAACGTCCTATATTTTACATCATGGATTGCTGTTACCAAACGATGAAGTTCTACATACGTGCGATGTTCCATTATGTGTAAATCCAGATCATTTATTTAAAGGAACACAACAAGAAAATGTTGATGATATGGTAATGAAAGACAGACATACTAGAGGAAGCAGGAACGGAGTTGCTATTTTGACTGAAGAAAATATCGTAAAAATAAAAATGCTACGCAGTAAAGGATTGCTTCATAGAGAGATTGCCGTTATGTTTGGCGTATGTCGTGCAACAATTTCCATGATACTTGAAGGGAAAAATTGGAAACACGTTCAAAATACTGGAATCACAAGAGCATCAGAAAAAATATTAATTCAACGATGAAATCAATCTATTGACTGTTTCTTTTGGTAAAGTTACTTGATAGATTGTGCCATCTTTCAGATATTGGATTGTTCCATCAATTTTTCTTTGAACAAACATAGGGATTTTTTCTAAATCTCCTCTGGTAGCAAAAACAGTCAATGGTTGAAATACAAACTCGTCATTTTTTCTATATGATAGATTGAGGAGACGAAGACCTTTTATATCGATTTGTATATGAGAAGATTTTTGACCAAAATATGGTTCACCTTCTCTATCGTTTCTCGCATATAAATTGTGTTCATCTTTATCAGCAAAATATACAGCACCACGCTTTTCATTTTTGTTCAGTTCTTTGCCAGTTTTGAAACCTTGTTTACTAATGTCGTTAGCAGATTCTTCGTTTGTAGTATGATAAACCAAATATGGTTCATTATAAACAACAACCGGCTTATTATACCAAGCCGATTGTGTATCTTCAAAAAGGTCTATAATTTTCATTTATATATTTAGCTTATAGTTTCTTTATTGATATATCTAGATTCTTCATGAGCGATGATGGCAGAAATATTTCCATAATGCATTTCCATAAGACGTTTCATCTGTGTTTCATACCCACAATATGGGCAACCTTTTGCTGATCTGTTTGAGATAAGTGCCTCCCATTCATGTCCTTTTGAACAAATCCATTTAGCTTTTTGGCCAGAGCGAAATGTTACTTCTGATGGTGTAAGTTTATTATCTGGATGCCATTCTGATACTAAATGTGGAAACACTTTTGCTAAAGAATTTTTGTCATTTAACTTAGCTTTTTTTGCAAAATCTGATCTGTTTTGTTTATCATAACACACCATACATCCAATTTTAAGTATTTTAGATGGTTTTGTTCTGGAGCAAATAGCAGTTGTCCATTCATGACCTTTCGCACATATCCATTTTATTGATTGTTCTGAACCAAAACTAAAATCAAATGGAGTTAATTTGTTATCTGGATGCCATTCGGCAACCAAATGTGGATGTGTTTTTGCCAAAGATTGGTCAAGTTTTAATCTGCCCTTTCTAATAAAATCAGAAGCGCTATATTTTAGATAGCATGTCGGGCATCCAGTGGATTTTATTCGATTGTATGTTGATGCATTCCATATGTGGCCTTCTGTACATATCCATTTGATTTTATAATTCGATCCGTGTGTGACATCAAATGGCGTCAAAGCATTATCAGAGTGCCATTCGGCAACCAAGTGTGGATGTGTTTCTGCAAGCTTTGGATTTTGTAGAAATGTGCTGCTACAGATTTTACATCCTCTGCCATTGCCGGTTTTTCTGGTTCTGTTAACTATTTGTGTTTCCCATTGATGGCCTTTTGAACAAATCCATTTAGCTATTTGATCCGATCTAACATCAGACGAATTTAGCGTATTAGATGGATGCCATTCAGCCATAAGGTGAGGATGCGTTTCAGATAAATTCATGACCAATCTCTGGATTCTTCATGAGCGATGATAGAAGAAACATTCCCATAATGGCCACCGAGTATTCGTGTCATGCGTTCCTCAACAGCACAAACAGCACAACCTTGGCCAGCGAGATGACTATGTGGTGCTTGGTCAAAAACACCATGTTTATTGCAGATTATTTTTCCTTTGGTGTTGGTTGTTACATATTCAAACAAAGAATAATCGTATCTATCACCATGAACCTCTCTGGCTTTAGATATGAATTCTTCAACAAACCGTCGTCGCATTTCGTTAGCACATTTTTGACATCCATGATCGCTGCAATGATCTTGTGGAATTTGTTCAAAAACGCCATGGCTTGGACAAATGATTTTCCCTTTGGTTCTACAATTAACATATTCAAACCGAGAATAATTATATTTGTCACCATGAACCTCTCTGGCTTTAGATATGAAATCATCAACGTTAAGTTTTTTTAGTCCGTTGCAATCAGAGCAACCACCAAGGCCAAGAAGATGTGCTTGTGGAATTTGTTCAAAAACGCCATGGCTTGGACAAATGATTTTCCCTTTTGTTTTATTGGTTACATATTCAAACCGAGAATAATCATATTTGTCACCATGAACCTCTCTGGCTTTAGATATGAAATCATCAATAGACGTTCTGGCCGATAAACCAGTTTCCAAATTAGCACACTTTGGACATCCATGACATGATAAATGATCATTTGATTTTTGTTCAAAAATACCATGTTTATTACAAATAATTTTTCCCTTAACATGAGCGCTTACATATTCAAACAAAGAATAATCGTATCTATCACCATGAACCTCTCTGGCTTT
>OCZT010004679.1_pt1 | contig 13745 bp, 14 predicted proteins | sample 1539031 | NCBI WGS metagenome assembly OCZT01 (sample SAMEA3539308, study PRJEB22396) | soil metagenome | biome: tundra; feature: field; material: soil | place: USA | collected 2010-05 | depth 0.15 m
ACCACCGAGATCTACACTCTTTCCCTACACGACGCTCTTCCGATCTGGACGCGGAGAGCCTGGCGCGCGCCACCCAGCTCGGCAGGGCGACCGTGATCGGCGCCGTCGCGCTGCTCGGCGTCGACGCCGCGCGCGTGGGAGCAGCGCTGGAGTGTGCGTCCCGCGGCGGCAGCGCACCGGCGATGGAGGCATTCGAGCATGTCGCCTGACCTCGGGCTCCCGGCTGCGATGAGCCGCGTGGCGCTGATCGCCCCTCTCCCCCGCCTGCGAGCGATGCTCGTCGCCGTCGCAAGGTCGGGCGTGGTGCAGTTCATCGGCCCCCAGGTGGCGGCGCAGGGCGAGGCCGTGGAGGCGCTGCGACGCCTAGAGCGCGACCGGCCGCCGGCTGAGGCGGCGAGCCCGATGCTGCTCGAGACCGCTCGAGAACCTGCGGAGATGGAGCGCGAGGGCCGGCGCGATCTGCTGGCCGGCGAGGTGGAGCTCACGCGGCGAGCACAGACGGCTACTCACCACGGGGGCTTCGCGGTGCTCGTCGGATGGGTGCCCACCGCCGAGCTCACCGGCCTGGCCGAGACGCTGGCGACGGCAGGGGCAGCGGTGGTGGAGCTCCCGCGTCCGACCCTCGTCCAGCCGCCGACGCTGCTCCGTACCCGCGGCCCGGCGCGCTGGTTCGCGCCGCTGATCGCCACGTACGGCGCCCCCCGCTACGCCGACGTCGACCCGACGCCGTTCGCTGCCCTGTCGTTCGTGTTCATGTTCGGCATGATGTTCGGCGACCTCGGCCACGGACTGCTGCTGGTGGCGCTCGGGCTGGCCCTGCGCCGGGCGACCCGCCCTGGCGGCGGCGCTCGCTGGGCGCGTCTTGCAGGGATGCGCCCCCTGTGGCCGTTCGCGGTCGCAGGAGGGGTGGTGGCGTCGCTCTTCGGCCTGCTCTACGGCGAGGCGTTCGGCCCGACAGGAATCGCCCCCACGCTGTGGATCGCGCCGCTGGATCATCCGACCGAGCTGCTCGGCGTGGCCGTCGGGGTGGGGGCCCTGCTGCTCGCAGCCAGCTACGCGCTCGGAACGATCAACCGCCTGAAGGAGTCCGGCCCCGCCGCTGCGCTGCATGCGCCGTCGGGGATCGCGGGCTTCGCCGTGTTCGCCGGCGGCGGGCTGCTGGCGCTCGGGCTGTACCTCGGAGCGACTGCGCTGCTGATCGCGGCAGGCGCTGTGACGGGCACGGGCATCGCGTTGCTGTTCGGCGGGTTCGCCGCCGAGGCCGGGCACAGCGGCTCGGCCATCGCGCAGGCGCTCATCGAGGTCCTCGACGCGGTCATCCGCGTCGGCGCGAACCTGATCTCGTTCACGCGCCTGGCGGCGTTCGGCCTGATGCACGCCGCGCTCGGCCTGGTCGTGCTCGACGGCGCCCGCTCGCTGTGGCACGGCGGTCCGGCCGGCATCGCGGCCGCGGCCATCCTGTTCCTCCTCGGCACCGCGGCGGCGTTCGCGCTCGAGGCGCTTGTAGCAGGTGTTCAGGCTATGCGCTTGGAGTACTATGAGTTGTTCTCGCGGGTGTTCGCTGGCGAGGGCGAGTCGTTCTTCCCGTGGAGGATCCCCGTGACCGGTCGCGCGAGCCCCACATGATCGCCTCGCTACTGATTGCAGCCCCCGTGGCTGGAGCCGTCGGATTCGCCGCCGTGGCATGGCTGCGCCGCTCGCCTCCTCGCGCGGTGCGCCGCCTCGTGATGCTCAACGCCGCCGCAGGTGTCGCGGCGCTCGCCGTCCTCGGCGTGATGGCGCTCGGTCTGACCGACCCGGCACAGGCAGCGGGGTCCGCTGCCAGCGCGAGCTCCGGCGACGCGTTCATCGGCGCGGGAATCGCGATCGCAGGCTCGACGCTCGGGGCAGCGATCGCGGTCGCCTACACCGGCGCCGCGGCCCTTGCCGCGATCAGCGAGAAGCCCGAGCTGTTCGGGCGGGCGATGGTGGTCGTGGGCCTGGCCGAGGGAATCGCGATCTACGGATTGGTGATCGCGATCGTCCTGATCGGCAAGGCCTGAGCGTGGGTGCAGTCGCGGCGATCGGCGAGGGCGTGCGCGTGCGCGGCTACGCGCTCGCGGGTGCAGCGGTGAGGACGGCGAGGACCGACGACGAGGTCGCGTCGGCCTGGAGCGATCTGCCCGAGGACGTCGCCTGCCTGATCCTCACAGAGGCCGCCCACACGGCTCTGGCGGCGCGGCTGCACGAACGACCGGACCTCCTGTGGGCAGTGCTCCCGGACTGAGGGAGGGGAGCGTCGAGCCGGCGAGCGCCGCGCTGCTCGCGGACGCCCGTGATCGGGCCGCGACGCTGCTGCGCGAGGCCGAGGAGCAGGACGACGAGCTCATCGCCCACGCCAGGCGGAATGCGGAGGATCTCCTCGCGCGGGCCCGGGAGGAGGGCGCCTCCGCAGGCCGCACGCGGGCGGCGCAGGACGCCGGCCTCGATCGCGCGGCGGCCCGCTGGCAGGTGCTGGCGGCACAGCGGACCTCCTACGAAGAGCTCCTCCGCAGCGTCCGCAGCGATGTGATGGCGCTGCGGGGGGAGCGCGGCTACCCCGAGCTGCTGCAGCGGCTCGCCGCAGCGGCACGCCGTGATCTGGGCGAGGATGCAGAGGTCGAGATCGATCCGCCGGGGCTGGGGGGCGTCCGCGCGCGGGCGGGCAGCCGCCGGGTCGACTACACGCTGGCCTCGCTCGCCGACCGCTGCGTCGAGGACCTCGGCCCGCTGCTGGCGCGGCTGTGGGCCTGATGGAGGAGGGCGACGGAAGCCGGCGGGCGATCGCGCGGGTCAGCGGCCCCATCGTCGAGCTCGATGGGATGGGCGATGCCCACATCCTCGACTTGGTCGAGCTCGGGCACGAGCGCCTCATCGGCGAGGTGATCTCGCTGCGCGGGGAGCAGGCGGTGGTCCAGGCGCACGAGTACACCGGCGGCCTTGCCCCCGGCGCACCGGCGGTCCTCGGCAGCGGCCCGCTGACAGCGGAGCTCGGGCCGGGGCTCATCGGCGGGGTGTTCGACGGGATGCTCCGCCGCCTCTCGGGAATGGGCGAGCGCAGCGTTCCGGGGGCGCGGGCATCGACGCTCGACCCCGACCGCCGCTGGCAGTTCACGCCCCGAGCGCGCGCCGGGGAGGACGTGAGCGGCGGGGCGGTGCTCGGGACGGTGCCGGAGAGCGAGGCGGTCGAGGCGCGCATCCTCGTGCCTCCGGGCGTGGCGGGAAGGCTCGAGTGGGTGGCGGCGGCGGGCGAGTACACGACGGCCGAGCCGATCGCCGATCTCGGCGGGCAGAAGCTCCGCCTCGCGCACTCCTGGCCGCTGCGGCAGCCGCGGCCGAGCGGCATGCGGATCGCCGCCTCGGTGCCGCTCGGCACCGGCCAGCGTGCGCTCGATCTCCTGTTCCCCGTGGCTCGGGGCTCAACCGCGGCCGTTCCCGGCGGCTTCGGCACGGGCAAGACGGTGCTGCTGCAGCAGATCGCCAAGTGGTGCGACGCCGACGTGATCGTGTACGTGAGCTGCGGCGAGCGAGGCAACGAGCTCGCCGACCTGCTGGAGGAGGTCTCGGTGCTCGAGGACCCGCGCACCGGGCGCTCGCTGCTCGATCGCACCGTCCTGATCGCCAATACGTCGAACATGCCGCTGATGGCGCGCGAGCTGAGCGTCTACGCCGGCGCCACCGTCGCCGAGCTCTACCGCGACATGGGACATGACGTGCTCGTGATCGCCGACTCCACATCGCGATGGGCCGAGGCGCTGCGCGAGCTGGCCTCCCGCACCGGCGAGCTGCCGGCCGAGGAGGGCTTCCCGGCGAGCCTGGCGCCGACGCTCGCCTCGTTCTACGAGCGCGCGGGGCGCGTGCAGACGCTCGGTGGAGGCGTCGGCTCGGTGACGATCCTCGGTGCCATCTCGCCGCCGGGCGGCGACATGGCCGAGCCCGTCACGGCGCACACCGCCCGATTCGTTCGCACGACGTGGTCGCTCGACCGCGATCTCGCCTACGCGCGCCACTACCCGGCGGTGAGCTGGACCGCCTCCTCCTCGCGCGATGCCGCTCCCGTCGCGCGCTGGCACGCCGAGCAGGGTGACGCGCTGTGGGCGCAGCGGCGCGCGCGCGCGATCGCGCTGCTCGCGGACGCCGACCGGGTGCAGGCGGTGGCCGAGCTGGTGGGCGTGGCCTCGCTGCCCGACCACGAGCGGATGGTGCTGCTCACGGGACGCCTGCTGCGCGAGTCCGTGTTGCAGCAGAGCGAGCTCAGCGAGAACGACGCCCGTTGCGGGCCCGAGAAGCAGGGGGCGCTGCTGACGATGGTGCTCGACCTGCATGATCGCGCGCTCGAGCTCGTCGGCCGCGGGGTCCCCGCCGCGCGGATCGAAGAGCTCGACCTCTCCGACGCCGCCAGGGCGCGGGACAGCGTCGGGCCCGACGACGCGACCGGGGTGGCCGCGATCGGGCAGGCGCTGCTGGAGCGCCTGGGGGGCCTCGGATGAGCGCCCCGATCGAATTCACGCGCGTGCACGACGTCCGCGGGCCGCTGCTTGTGATCGGGGACGTCGAGGGCGTCGGCTGGGACGAGGTCGGGGAGATAAGGCTGCCATCGGGCGAGGTCCGCCACGGTGTCGTGATCGACGTCGAGCGCGACGTGGCGGTGGTCGAGGTGCTCGAGGGAACCGCCGGGCTCGGCACCGCCGGGCTCCGGGTCGCATTCAGCGGCTCGCCGATGCGCATCCCCGTGGGAGAGGGATGGCTGGGCCGGATCTGCAACGGCCGCGGCGACCCGCTCGACGGCGGGCCGCCGATCCTCTCCGAGCGCACGCGCGCGATCGCCGGGGAACCCATCAACCCGACGGCGCGCGAGGCGCCGGGCGAACCCGTCATGACGGGCATCTCGGCGATCGACGGGCTGGCGACGCTCGTGCGCGGCCAGAAGCTCCCGATCTTCTCGGTGGGGGGACTGCCGCACCTCGACCTCGCGGCTCAGATCGCCGCCCAGGCGCGCTCCGGGGAGGAGCCGTTCGCCGTGGTCTTCGCGGCGATCGGGATGACTCACGCCGACACCGCCGAAGTGGGCGCGGCGCTCGGCGCCCGCAGCGCCGGCGGCGACCTCGTCGTCCTGCTCAACACCGCCGACGACCCGCTCGTCGAGCGGATCGTCACCCCCCAGATCGCGCTCACGATCGCCGAGGACCTCGCGTTCGAAGGCGATCGCCACGTGCTCGTCGTCCTGGCGGATCTGACCAGCTATTGCGAGGCGCTGCGCGAGGTCGCCTCCGGCCGCGGTGAGATTCCCTCGCGTCGCGGCTATCCCGGCCACCTCTACAGCGACCTGGCCTCGTTGCTCGAGCGCGCCGGACGGATCAAGGGCAGAGCCGGCTCGGTGACCCAGATCCCGGTGCTGACGATGCCGGCGGGGGACATCAACCACCCCGTGCCCGACACCACCGGGTACATCACCGAGGGGCAGCTCATACTCTCGCCCGAGCTGCACGCAGCCGGGATCTACCCCCCGTTCGACGCGCTCGGGTCCCTTTCCCGGCTGATGCGCCTCGGCGCGGGACCCGGGCGCACGCGCGAGGATCATCTCGAGCTGGCCGCGCAGATCTACGCGCTGGCGGCGGAGGCTCGCCGCGCGCGGGAGCTCACGGAGGTCCTCGGCGAGGACGCGCTCTCGAGCGCCGAGCACAGGCGCCTGGAGTTCGCCGTGGCGCTGAACACCGAGCTGCTGGCCCAGGGTCGCGAGGAGGACCGCTCGCTGGAGGAGACGCTGGAGCGCGGCTGGCGGATCGTCTCGCGGCTGCCGCGCTCGGAGCTCACGATGCTCTCGACCGCGGCGCTGGACGCCCACTATGCGGCCCCCAACGCATGATGAAGGTCCGCCACCCACCCGGTCGTGCCGGCCGCCCCTGGCTCGTTCACCGATTGGAGGTGGCGCGCCGCGGCGCCGAGCTGCTGCAGGAGAAGCAGCGCGCGCTGCTGCGCGAGGGCGACCGCCTGCGGCCGCTGCTCGCGCAGGCGCGCGAAGACTGGCAGCAGCGCTCCGGCGAGGCGGAGCGGTGGCTCGTGCGGGCCGCGATGCTCGGAGGCGAGCGGCCCTTGGACTCCGTCCCCGTCGCGCCGGGCGGGCTCGCGCGGGTGACCGTCAGCCAGCGGAGGATCCTCGGCGTCACGTGCCCTGCGGAGGCGCAGCTCGAGCTGCCGGGCGAGCACGAGCTCGTACCGGCGGGAGCCAGCGCCGCGCTCTACTGCGCCGCCGCGGCCCACCGGCGGGCGCTCGAGGCGGCCGTGCGCGTGGGCGTCCTGGAGTGCGCCTTCGCGCGGATCCAGGCCGACCTGCGCGCGACCACCCGGCGGCGGGTCGCGGTCGAGCGCCGCTGGATTCCCGCCCACGAGCGTGCGCTCGCGGCACTCGAGCTCGGCCTGGACGAGGTCGAGCTCGAGGACGGAGCCAGGGTGCGGCGGATCACCGGCGGCGGTCCCCCGGCCCTCCGCGGCTCGGCACCGGCTCAGCGTTGACATCCTCCACCGACGTCGATGGATCGCCTACTCGCCCACTCGCTGATCGTGGTGACCGGCAAGGGTGGCGTGGGGAAGTCCACGGTGGCGGCGGCGCTTGGGCTGGCGGCGAGCCGGCGCGGCCTGCGCACGATCGTGGTCGAGGTGGCCGCGCGTGACGATGTCTCGCGAGCGCTGGGGTCACACGTGGCGGGCGTGTATGGGGAACGAGCCGTCTCCGAGAGACTGCACCACATCTCGATCGACCCGCAGCGAGCGATGGAGGAGTATCTGCGCCAGCGGCTCCCCGTGGGCGCGCTGGCCGCGCTGCTCTCGCGCAGCCGGATCTTCACGGGGCTGACCGCCGCGGCGCCCGGTCTGCGAGAGCTGCTGACGATCGGCAAGGTCTGGGAGCTCGCCCAGCCGGAGCGACGCACCCGCGGAGCGCAACCCTACGATCTGGTCGTGCTCGACGCCCCGGCGACCGGGCATGGCCTGGCCATGCTGCAGGCGCCCCGCACGTTCGCCTCGGTCGCTCGCGTGGGTCCGGTCGCGAAGCAGGGCCGAGCCGTGGCGAGCTTCCTGGGCGACCCGCTGCGCACCGCGGTGCTGGCGGTCTCGACGGCCGAGGAGATGCCGGTCAGCGAGACGCTCGAGCTGCGCTCGGGAGTGCGTGAGGCATTGGGTCTCGACATCGCCATGATTGTGGTCAACGCCGTCGTCCCACACCGGTTCTCCCTCGCGGATGAGGAGACGCTGCGGGCAGCGGCGCCGTCCCCTGTGCGGCACGCAGCGCTGTTCACCGCCGCGTGGGCGCGTCGCCAGCGCGCGCAGATCGCCAGGTTGCGAGCGGGCCTGGAGGGCGTGGAGCTCGTCACGCTCCCCTTCGTGTTCCAGCCGGCAGTCGATCTCGCGGCGCTCGAGCTGCTCTCGCGGGAGCTGGGACTGTGAGCGTCGCCGAGCTCATGGCGGGCAAGCGGATCTGTATCTGCGCAGGCTCGGGCGGCGTGGGCAAGACGACGACGGCGGCCGCCGTGGCGATGGGGCTCGCGGCGCGCGGCCGGCGAGTCGCCGTCGTCACGATCGACCCGGCGCGGCGGCTCGCCGGCTCGCTGGGGCTCGAGCAGCTGGGCAACGAGCCCCAACTGGTGGAGCCCGCCCACTTCGCGGAGGAGGGGCTCGAGCTGCAGGGCGAGTTGTGGGCGATGATGCTCGACGCCAAGCGAACCTTCGATGAGCTCATCGGGCTCCTCGCACCCGATGCCGCCACGCGTGAGGAGATACTGGCCAACCGCATCTACCAGGAGCTTTCCAGCGCCGTCGCGGGCTCGCAGGAGTTCACCGCCGTGGCGAAGCTCTACGAGCTCGACGCCTCCGGCCGCTTCGACGCGATCGTCCTCGACACGCCACCCTCGCGCAACGCGCTGGACTTCCTCGACGCCCCCCAGAGGCTGACGGGCTTCTTCGAGGGTCGCGCGCTCAAGGTCCTCACCGCCCCGACCGGTGTGGCGGCCGCGATCGCGGCGCGCGGCAGCGGCATCGTGCTCTCGGCCCTGCGCCGCGTGACCGGCGTCGACCTGCTGTCCGACCTCGGCACGTTCTTCAGCGCGCTCAGCGGCGTCGTCGACGGCTTCGCAGAGCGCGCCGGCGCCGTCAGCCGGTTGCTCGGCGACCCCGCGACGACCTTTCTGATCATCGCCTCGCCCGAGCCCGCACCCGTCGAGGAGGCGATCTTCTTCCGCCGGCGGCTGAAGGACGCAGGGATGCCGTTCGGCGGCCTGATCGTCAACCGGGTGCACATGCTGGCGCGCAACCGGCCGACGATCGACGAGTCCGCTCTCCTGAGCGATCTCGGAGGTGACGCCGACCTTGCCGCGCGATCCATGCAGGCGCTGGCAGACCTGCGTGCGCTCGCCCGGCGCGATTCCGCGAGCCTGCGACGCCTGTCCGTCGAGCTCGACGAGCGTCGACCGATCGTCGTTCCGCAGCTGGACTGCGACGTCAGCGACGTGTCCGGGCTCATCGCGGTGCAGCGTTTCCTGTTCGCCTCGCAGCGCGAGCGCGCGGCCCTGCTCTCCGAGCAGGAGTTCTGAGACGCGCTCGCCGGGAGCGTGCGGTGGACCCGCAGGAGTTGACCGAGTTCTCCGCGATGGCTGGCGCGATCCAGACCGTCAGGATCCTGAGTGAGAGCGTGAGTGTTCCGTGAGGAACGAACGCCCAACCGGCCGGCGGCGAAGAGCCGCAATGCCGACGGCACTCACGCTCTCATGTCTTTTCTCGACGAACCCTGAAAGCCGGAGCGCGAGGTCGCGCTCACCGCACGATGCTGAAGCTGAGCGTCCTCGTCCGGGAGTGGCCGGCGGCGCTCCGGGCGGTGACCAGCAGCGTGTAGCGTCCGAGCGGCAGCCGCTTCGATCGCGACAGGCGACCCTGGAAGGCGACCCTGTCGACACCGGCGTGCCCCGCCAGCGAAAGCGTGGCCACCGTGACCAGGCGCTTGCATGCTGGCTTGTGGCGATTGCTCCTGGTCTGGCCCACGCACCTGCCCCTGATCCTGCGCCCGCTCTGGGAGCGAGCGAAGGCGAGGGTGAGGCTCGGGCGTGCGACCGATCAAACGCTCCGTCGTGCCACCCCCAGGGACGGGAAAGCTGGGGCGAGAAGACCGCACGCCCCAGCTTTGCGATGTGAATCGCTACCCGGCAGGCTGCGCCTAGCGGATGATCTCCACCTCGGCGAATGTCGCCCCGGCGGACGTCACGGACAGCTCTGCTCGACGGACGACTGCGCCCGGGATCAGCGACGCCGTTTCGCAGGCCGCAACGCCACCGACGGGCGGGGCCGGCTGGTCCTCGACCTCGCCGATGTCCTCGGCGCTGTCACCGGCCGGCTCGGCCGCGGGAGTCGCGCCGGACGCGCTCTGACTATCGCTCGACCCGGGGCCGCCACGACCGTCGCCTGACGGGTTCGGAGCGGAACCCGTGTCTCCACCTGCGCCGTGATCGGCGATCCGAGCCATGCCCACCGACGCTGCCGGCTCACACTTCAACTCGGTGGCGGCGGTGACCTTGCCGGTCACGGTGGTGCCATCGCTCAGCTTGATCGTCAACACCCCTGCGGTGAACGAGGTGACGGCGCCGGCGTTGTCGCTGGCCGGAGCAACCGGGTTGGCGGTCCCGAAGCTCTGCAGGCGCGCGTGGGCCCGTGAGTGATGGTGGCGATGGTGCCCGCGCTGGGCCGACGCCGTGGCCGGCAGCAGCGCGAGGGAGAGGAGCGTGGCTCCTGTGCTCGCGATCGTGATGATGCGCTTCATGTTGCACCTCCTGGGTGCTGGGAGCTTGCGCTAGGGGGATACCCAGCCACTCTCATAGACGCGGCAGCCCGCGAGAACTCACGCAACGTGCGCGAAGACGCTTGATCCGCGCCGGCGGAGCCGGCGATCTCTCAGTGCCCGGAGCCGGATTCGGCCGGCGACCCACCGCCGTGCGCCGGTCCCGTTTCACCGCCGCCCTGTCCTCCATCGCCGCCGGAGCTGGGATTCGCAGGCGCCGACTCGGCAGTTGCAGCGGGAGCCGTTGAGACGGCCTGAGCTCCGTCCGCGCCGCTCGCGCCGCCGCTCTTGCCGTCCGTGCCCGAGCCGGACGACCCCGACGCCCCTTCGCTGCCGCCGTCACTTCTCCGGCCGCGTTCGCCACCGTCTCCGCTGCCGCTCGGCCCGGGCAGTCCCCGGGTCGCGCCGCCGTCGCCGCGGGAGCCAGGCCCGCCACCGGAGCCGGCCGGGCTGCCGTCGAGAGCACGCCCGGTGGTTGGCTGCCCGCCGCCGTGCCCATGGTCGCGTCCCGGCACAGCGCCTCTGTGACCCGTCGCCGAGCGCGTCCTGGCAGCGTGATTGCGGGCTGCTCTCAGGGCGTCGCTCCGGGCCCCGAAGAGCTCCGTCGCGGAGACCTGCGAGCTCAGAGCCGCGCTCGTGCCGGCGGAGCGCCGTGGCCCGGGCGCACCGTCGCCGAGGCGGCGCGCGGCTGCGGGGCGCGCATTGGCGTTGGCCCCGCCTCCATGCTCGATGAGGCCGGTCCCGGTGGTCAGCACGCCGATGCTCGCAACCACCGGGCCGCCCTTGAGCAATACGCCCAGCAGGCCGGCCGAGCCCGCGCCTCCGGCGATCTCGGCGAGCTGTGGATGTGCGGATCCGGACTCGGCCGCTCGCGCTGCCCAGATCACGATCTGCGGCGGCGTGAACGCCGTGGCCGCGGCACGCAGCGTGGCGCGCGCCCGGTAGATCAGGCCGCGAACGGCGCCGTCGCTCAGTCCGAGGGCGGCCGCGACCTGTTCGTGAGTGTGGCCCTGGATGGCCGTTCGCAGCAGCACCTCGCGCTGCGCCTCGGGCAGGGCCGCGAGACCCGCGAGGGCCTCGCGCACCGCGATGCGCCGGTCGATGTCGCTCTCGGGCGCGGACGCGCCATGCAGCGACTCGTCGAGCTCCACGTAGTCATATCCCGACCGACGAAGCGCGCTGATGGCAGCGTTGTGGACGATGCGGTAGAGCCACGCCTTCGCGTCGCGCACCTCACCTCCGTCGCGCAGCGCCAGCCACGCCTGCAGCAGCCCCTGCTGAAGCGCATCCTCCGCCCGCGCCTCGGGCAGCAGCATCCGCCGGCAGTAGCCCAGCAACGGCTTGCGATAGCGGTGGACCAGGGCCTCGAACGCCCGCTCATGCCCGCCGCGCGCGAACTCGACCAGGCGAGCATCGGACTGGGTTCGCAGGACACGCAGGGGTATGGAGGGGCTCATGGGGATCGGGCCGGGGCTGAAGCGGGCCAAACGGCCCGACGGCCCGCCTACCTATCCAGACGCCATCGGGGCCGAGAACTCACAAAAGATCCGCAAGTGTTCGATCGCGCCGTCCCGAGCCCTGCTCAGAAGGGGTAGGGCGCTCCCACGGCTGCAGCGGCGAGGTACCAGACGCCGAAAGCGCAGACGAACCCTCCCCTCGGACGCGCGGGCACCCTGCGCAGGCTGCGGCCCAGCCCCGCGGCCACAGCGCTCATCGCAAGCGCTGTGCTGAGGGCGAAGACCGCCAGCGCCGCCAGGGCGACACCACGATCGGCGATCGCCGCGATGATCAAGAGGCCGATCGCGGCGCTGCCACCCGCGCCGTGGACGACCCCGACCAGGTATGCCTCGCGCAGGCGCTCCGGCGGCCGATGGGATGAGTGTGCAGCTCGCCGCGGCCGTGGCGTATCAGCAGGCGCATCCCCAGCGCGAAGATCACCCCGCCGATCAGCGCCTCGATCGCCTGGTGCACTCCCTCCGGCATCGTCGCCGTCCACAGCACGACCGGAACCCCGAGGACGATGACCGTGGTCGCGTGGCCCGCGCCCCAGCCGAGCCCGATCAGCCCCGAGCGCCGTCGCGACTGCTTCGCCATCGCACCGACCGCCGCCAGGTGATCGGGGTCCAGCGGATGACGCAGGCCGAGCAGCAGCGCCACCGCCAGGGCCAGGGCCACGAGCGGCTTGGATGAAGCGAGCGATGCGATTTCCTGATCCAACCCGAACACGGAGGCTCGGAGTCACCCTACGCGCTCGAGGAGACCCGCGACCGGCCAGAGCACCTCGCAGCGTCTCAGCACGCGGCGCACGACCCCGGTGCAACCCCTGCCGACGCCGTCCTCGCCGCGCTCCGGGAAGATTCTCGCCACGCGCGGCGTCCTGATGTCGAGAGCTCGCAGCCCGCGAGCCATCCAACAAGCCGCAGATCGGGAGGTAGTCCATGACACGCACCTACACACTCGCCGCCGGAGTGCTCGCCTCGCTGGCGTTCGCGTCGGCGCCCGCGAGCGCCGGCCAGGGCACCTCGAACGCTCGCGCGGCGCGCGGCGCGACGGTCCAGCTGCACCGCACCAGCCTGGGGGCGATCCTCGTCAACTCCAACGGGTTCACGCTGTACCGCTTCACGCGAGACCCCCGCAACCGGAACACGTGCGCAAAAATCAGCGAATGCCTCGCGAACTGGCCCGCGCTTCGCACGAGCGGCAAACAGACCGCAGGGTCGGGCGTGAAAGCGTCGCTGCTGTCCAGCATCCCGCTCGCGGGCGGGGGCCGGCAGGTCACCTATGCCGGGCACCCGCTCTACATCTACGGCGCCCAGAGCGAAAGGGCCGAAACGGGCTACGTGGGCGCGAACCAGTTCGGTGGGACCTGGGACGCGGTCAGCTCCACGGGAGGCCTCGTCAAATAGACGCGAGGCTCACGGCCTGCGGCCGGCGCTGCCACGCGGCGGTTGCCGGCCGTCAGGAACCGTGATCTTCCCGTCTAGTAGCCGTATTTGGTGCCGCCACCGGAGCTCGCCGGCGTCGTGGGCGTGGTGGCCGGAGCCGTCGCTGCTCCGCTGCCCGTGCCCACCGTGATCGCCTTCCAGGTCCCCACGTCCTTGAGGCCCTGCCCCTTGGCATCCCCAGCCGCCGTGTCGCCCGTGAACGTGTAGAGCGGCATGCCCTTGTAGGTGACCTGCACGGTCCCGTCCGAGCGTTTGACCGTCGCGAGCGAGCCGACGCTTCCGCTCGGCGTCGCGGAGGTCGCGGTCAGCGGATGCCAGACCTGCAGGCACGCGGAGCTCGTGCAGATGAATTTGCCGCCCTGCTCGCCGCTGAGGCTGTAGAGGGTCATGCCCTGCCTGTTGACGAGCACCGTGGAGCCCAGCGTGGCGTTGGCGGCGCTCTTCACGAGCGCCACGCTTTCGCTTCCGGAGGCCGAGGTCCCGGTGGCCGGCGTCGCGGCTGCCCGCGAGGCCGATTGCGAGCTTCCCGAGCTGCTTCCGCAGGCGGCCAGCGTCAGCGAGGAGGCCAGTGCGGGGAGAAGGAACTTCAAGGCTGGGCGCATGTACGGTCACTCCTTCGGTCGAGGCGGCGAGTCGATGCCGGGCGTGGGCCGCACGGAAGACCGCCTGCCCTGTAGGACTCCACGCCGCTGCATTTCTTCCGAGCGGCGGCGCCGTCGGGCGCCTGGAGGAAGGATGTCCGGACACCGGCGTCTTCAGAGTCGAACCACCCGCTTGAGGGTGTCGTCGCCGGAGGTGCCTGCAATGGCATGTCGCATGGAATCGAATGAAGCGAACAGCTAGAGCCGCGCTGCTATGCGCGGGGTCGGCGCTCCTGCTCGGCGCGGCCGGCTGCGGGAGCGCCGCCTCGACCCCATCGCACGCCACGAGCGCGGCGTCTGCGCCGACCGCCGCCCGAGCGC
>OCZT010004680.1_pt1 | contig 13744 bp, 10 predicted proteins | sample 1539031 | NCBI WGS metagenome assembly OCZT01 (sample SAMEA3539308, study PRJEB22396) | soil metagenome | biome: tundra; feature: field; material: soil | place: USA | collected 2010-05 | depth 0.15 m
TTCATCAGCCCGATGTTGCCTTCCTGGATCAGGTCGAGGAACTGCAGCCCGCGGTTCGTGTACTTCTTCGCGATCGACACGACAAGGCGGAGGTTGGCCTCGACGAGCTCTTTCTTCGCGAGCTCGGCCTGCCATTCGCCGCGGATGATCGTGTCGAGCGTCTGCTTGAGGGCCGCCGGATCCTGCTCGAGCGTGTCGGTGGTCGCCTTGAGCTTCGCCTTCAGATCCTTGATCTGCCGCAGGACGTTCTTGCGGTCTTCTTCCTTGAGCTTCTGCTTCTTGTTCTTCGGATTGAGCTGCCGCTCCGCGCTTTCGATCTCGCGCTGCACGCTGCGGACCGACTCGACCGCGTCCTTCATCTCGTCGATCAGCCGGCGCTTGACGGCCTCGGTGAACTCGATGCGGCGGATGGCGTTCGAGAGCTCGACCCGCGCGCGCATCGCGGCCCAGCGCGCGCGCCGGTACTTGCGCTTGTCCCTCGTCGTCGCGCCCTTGGCGGTGTCGGCGAGCTTTTCCTCGACCTTCTCCGAGATCGCGCGCGCCTTGCGGACGGCGTCGATCTGCTTCTGCACCTGCTTCGAGCGTTCCTGGATGCGCTCGTCGGTGATCTCCTCGTCGTTGAAGATCACCAGCTCGCGAATCGTGCGCTCGCCGGCGTGGAGCTGGTCGCCGAGATGGATGACCCGCTTGGCGATGATCGGCGTCCGCGAGATCGACTTGATGACGGAGAGCTTGCCGCGCTCGATGCGGCGCGCGATCTCGACTTCGCCTTCGCGCGTGAGGAGCGGCACCGTGCCCATCTCGCGCAGGTACATCCTGACCGGGTCGTTGGTCTTGTCGAGCGCCCCCGGCGTGAGGTCGAGCTCAAGCTCCTCGGCCCCTTCGCTCGTGCGGTCGATGACCTTGACATCGTCGCGCAGATATTTCTGGTCCGAGTCGATGACCTCGATGCCGGCGCTGCCGAACGTGTTGAAGAGATCGTCGAGCTCGTCCGAGGAGGTGATCTCGGCCGGGAGCAGCTCGTTCACCTCGTCGTACAGCAGGTAGCCTTTTTCCTTGCCGATATTAATCAGCTGCCGTACTTCGTCGTATTTTTCTTCGATCGACATGTATTAGTTCCCAACCTTCTCTTGTTGCTCTTCGATTCGTTGTGCCAGATCGTTCTTCTTTTTCAGCAAGACGTCAATTTCGTGCTGATCGGCCCCGGACCCGAGCCCCTGCAGCCGGTCGATTTCGCGCTGGATCGCCGCGCGGTCACGTTCCCACCTGAGCCGTTTGATCGCGCGGGAACACTCGATCGCCGGGGCCGGCGAGGCGGCGGTCGCCGCAATGCTGGTGACGAGCTGGGCGTTCACAGTACTTAGACGCTCCAACAGGGTGGTTGGTAAGAGATCCACCGGGCCGTCGTGCAGGCTCCGCGCCACCTCGAAGATTTCACGGCAGGCCAGGCTCTCGAGGTCCTCGGCGTCCAGCTCGGCCAGGGCGTCGAGCGCCGGGCCGGTATTGTGGATCAGCCCCCAAATCAGGCCTTTTTCGGCGTATTTCATCTGGCCAAACGACGGCAGCTCGCGCGAGGTGAGCGTCGTCCGGCGGCTGACGGCGGCCTTACGAATTTCGGCTCGGACCACCTCTTCTGTCACCCTCGCTTTGTGCGCGATCCGGTCGGCGAACTGATCGCGGGCGGCGGCGTCGGGGATCCGCGCGGCGACCTCGAGCATCTTGCCGAGGAATTGCCGCCGGCTGTCGTCGTGTCCGAAATCGAGCCCCACGGCGGCCTGATCGAGCAGATATTCCAAGTACGGCCGGGAACTGCGCAGCTTTTCGCGGTAGCGGTCGGCGCCGTTCTTCCTGATGAACGTATCGGGATCTTCGCCCTTGTCCAGCACCACGACGTTGACCTCGAAGCCTTCGGCGACCAGCAGCTCGCACGAGCGGACCGCCGCGCCCTGGCCCGCGGCGTCCGGGTCGAAGCTCAGGACGATCTTCGTCGTGAAGCGCCGCAACAGCTGCGCCTGCTGCGAGGTGAGCGCGGTCCCGCACGACGCGACGACCGGCGCCGCCTGGCTTTGGAACACCTGGGCGAAATCGAAGTAGCCTTCGACGAGGACCGCGTATCCGAGCTTCCGCACGCCCGCCTTGGTCAGATTCAAGCCGTAGAGCGTCCGCCCCTTCGAGTAAATCGGCGTTTCCGGCGAGTTCAGATATTTCGGCATCTGATCGGCATCCATCGCCCGGCCGCCAAAGGCGATGACCGACCCGGTGTCGCGGCAGATCGGCACCATCAGACGGTTGCGGAACCGATCGACCACCTCGCCGTTGTCGCGCTGGACGACGAGGCCGCTCTGCACGAGCAGCGGCAGCGTGAAGCCCTGCTTCAACAGGCGGCTTTTCAGCGCATCCCGCGATTGCGGCGCGTAGCCGAGCCCGAGCTGCTGAATCGTCTGCGCGCTGATGTCGCGATCCTTCAGCTGCTGGCGCGCGCGCGCGCCGGCCGCGCCCGCGAGCTGCTCGACGAAGTAGGCTGCGGCGATCTCGTGGATCTTGAGCATCGCCTCGCGAAGCCCCGAATCGCGCCGGGCGGCGTCGTCTTCGCCCTCGGTCCGCTCGGGCAGGGCGACGCCGAATTTCTGCGCGAGCATCTTCACGGCGTCCTGGAATCCCAGCTTCTCGTGCAGCTCGAGGAACTTGAACACATCGCCGCCGACGCCGCAGCCGAAGCAGTGGAAGAAGCCCTTCTCCGGGTTGACGTTGAACGACGGCGTTTTCTCGGAGTGAAACGGGCAGAGTCCTTTGTACGTCGTGCCCGCGCGCTTGAGCGGCACGTACTCCTGCACGACCTGCACGATGTTCGCCTGCAGGCGCAGATCGTCGATGAACTGTTGGGGGAATAGGCCCATCCAGCATGTGGTGACGGCGTGATGTGGTAACGGGGTGATGGGCCGTCGCCCGCCATCACTCCATCACCCAGTCACCCCATCACTCCATTGACCCTTTCATTCTTTTAGCTCCACTACAGTGACCCCGCCTCCGCCCTGGTCCGGCGGCGCCGTGGCGAACCTGGCGACGAGCGGATGCTGCCCGAGAAACCCGGCCAGCGCCCGCTTCAACTGGCCCGTGCCGTATCCGTGAATGAACCGCACGGTGCGTTGATCGGTCAGGAGCGACTCGTCGAGGAACCGTTCCGCGCGCGAAATGGCCTCGTCCACGCTGCAGCCGATCACGTTCAGATCCGACGGCCCGGCTTCGCGCGGCTGGAGTTCCACGTGGACGTGGACCTTGGCCGGCGCCGCTGGCGACGTCGACGCGCCGGAGACGAAGCGTAGATCGCGGACGCTCGAGCGCATGCGCTTGCCGCGCACATCGAGATCGGCCGTGCCGTCGTGAATCGAGGTGACGATCGCCTCGAGACCCAGCCCACCGACGATCACCCGGTCGCCGACGGCGACCTCGGAGAGTTCAGATTTCAAATTGCTGATTGCAGATTGAGATTGCGAGTCCTTCGGGTCTTCGCCCGCCAGCACCCGTTTCGCCACGTTGTCGACGGCGGCGCGGGCGTCGCTGCGCGCGGCTCCCGTGTCACCCGTGGACACCAGACGCGGCGCGCTCGCGATGGCCGCCGTCCTCGCTTTCAGCTCCGCGATGACGTCGTCGATCTCCTTGCGCGCCCGGCGCACCTGCGATTCGAGCTCCTCGTTCAGGCGCCGCTTGAACGTCTCCTCGCGCTGGTGCAGCGCCTCCTCGCGCTGCTGCATCCGCCCCTCGGTGGCGTGGAGCGTCTCGCGCTCGCGCGCCGCCAGCCGCTGCTCGTGCTCGAGGGCGCGCATGTCGCGGTCGATCTTCGCGAGGTGCTCGGAGAGCTGCGCCTCGCGCGCCGTCAGATTCTGGCGCGCGGCGGCGACGACCGATGGATTCAGCCCCAGCCGGCCCGCGATCTCGAGCGCGAGGCTGCGCCCCGGCGAGCCGTACAGCAGCTGATAGGTCGGCGCGAACGTCTCGGCGTCGAAGCCAAACGCGGCGCTCGTCACCCCGTCGGTCGTCGACGCGTACGTCTTGAGCGCGTCGTAGTGGCTCGTCGCCACGAGCGTCGCGCCGCGCCGGCGGAAGTGATCGACGATCGCCACGCCGAGCGCGCCACCTTCGATCGGATCGGTGCCGGACCCGACCTCGTCGAGCAGCACCAGCGCGGGCACCGCCAGGCTCTTGTCCATCGACGCGATGTTGGCGACGTGCGCGGAGAACGTGCTCAGGCTGGCGTCGATGGACTGCTCGTCGCCGATGTCGGCGAAAATCGATCGGAACACCGGCAGCCGCGAACCTTCCGCCGCCGGAATGCGCAACCCCGCCTGCGCCATGAGCGCGAGGAGCCCCGCCGTCTTGAGCGCCACGGTCTTGCCGCCGGTGTTCGGCCCGGTGACGAGCAGCGACGTCGCCGGCGGAATGATCTTGATCGTGACCGGCACGGCGCCCTTCACCAGCGGATGCCGCGCCGCCTGAAGCTCGAACGCGCCGTCGGTCGAGAGCACGGGCTCGATGCCGTCGAGCTCCTCGGCGTAGCGCGCCCGCGCCTGCAGCACGTCCAGCTCGGTCGCCGCCTCGATCGTGCGCTGCAGGTCGCCCGCGCGCGCGCGGAAGGCGTCGGTCAAGGCCAGCAGAATCCGGCGGATCTCCTCCTGCTCCTGCTCCTCGAGCGCGACGATGTCGTTGTTGATCTCGACCGTGCTGAGCGGCTCGAGATACAGGCTCGCGCCGCTGGTCGATGCGCCGTGCACGATGCCCGGAATGTGGCTGCGATGCTCGGCCCTGATCACGAGCACGTAGCGGCCGTTGCGCTCGGTCACCACCTGCTCCTGCAGGTACTTCGCCGTCTCCTTGCCGCGCAGATACGATTCGAGCGTCCCGCGCAGCCGCGTCCGCTGCTTCCGCAGCCGATCGCGAATCAGCTTCAGCTCGGGGCTCGCGTGGTCGACCACGTCGCCCGACGGCTCGATCTTGTCGCGCGTGTGCGCCGTTTCACCCTTGAAGGAGGCGGCGCCGCCGCTGGCTGCTTCGAGCAGCGGAAACGAGGCGGACGCGCGGCGGATCGCCACGCGCGTCTCGTCGACCGAATCGAGGAAGCTGGCGAGCGCGAGCAGCCGGAGCGGCTCGAGCGCGCGTCCTTGGACGGCCAGGAGCGAGAGAATCTGCGGCAGCTCGCCGGTCGCGCGCAGCGGAAAGAGCGCGTTCGCCGACAGGAACGTCGCGGTCTCGGTGGTCGCCGCCAGCAGCTGCGCGACTTTCTGTGGATCGGTTGACGGCGCGAGCCTCGCCAGGCGCTCATCGCCCATCGGCGTCAGCGAAAAACCGCGAACCGCCTCGACGATCCGATCGAATTCGAGGGCCCGCAGGGCTCCAGGTTGCATAGTGGGGAACCCTTAATTCTAGCGTACCGCCTGACGGCGACCTACAAATGATTGATCAGACTCGCAATATTCGCGGCGCCGAAGCCGTTGTCGATGTTGACCACCGATACACCCGCCGAGCAGCTGTTGAGCATGCCGAGGAGCGCCGCGATGCCGCCGAAGCTCGCGCCGTACCCGACGCTCGTCGGCACGGCGACGACCGGCACATCCACCAGGCCGGCGACGACGCTCGGCAGCGCGCCTTCCATGCCGGCGACGACGATGATGACGCGGGCCGTCGCCAGGCGTGCCCGTTCGCTCAGCAAGCGGTGAATGCCCGCGACGCCGACGTCGTACAGCCGCTCGATCGCGTTTCCCATCAGTTCGGCCGTTCGCGCCGCCTCTTCAGCCACCGGCACGTCCGACGTCCCGGCCGAGGCGATGAGGATCGTGCCGTTGCCGGGTGTGACATCCTGCTGCGCGAACGTAATGACGGCCGCGTCGGCGTAATAGACCGCCTTGGGCACCTGGACGCGCACGGCGTCGAACGAGGCGTGCGTGGCGCGTGTCACGAGCAGGGTGGAACCGCGGCTGACGATTTCGGCCGCGATCGCGGCGATCTGGGCAGGTGTCTTGCCCAAGCCGAGGACGACCTCGGGGAAGCCTTGCCGCACCGTGCGATGATGATCGACGCGGGCGAAGCCGAGGTCCCCGAACGGCTGAGCGCGGAGCGCCTCGAGCACGCGGGCGTGCGCGGCGGCGGTCCCGATCTCGCCGCGGGCCAGTTGTTCGAGGAGCGACTGGAGATCGGATGTGTTCATCTGGTACAAAGGACCGGTTCAATTGACGTTTTGTGAACCCAGCAGGTAATATAGACGATTGTGCTCTAGACCATGACGCTCGCCGAAACTTTCATTCTCGTCTCATATTTTTTCGTTCTCATCATTCTTGCCGTGTACGGCTGGCACCGGTATTACCTCGTGTATCTCTACATGAGCAACCGGGACAAAGAGGCCAAGCCGGGCCCGCCGCTCGATCCGCTGCCGGTCGTCACGATTCAGCTGCCGCTCTACAACGAAATGTACGTCGCCGATCGGCTCATCGAGTCGGTGTGCCGCATCGACTATCCGCGCGATCGCCTCGAGATCCAGGTGCTGGACGACTCGGTCGACGAGACGCGCGGCATCGCGGAGCTCGCCGTCCGCCGGTTCGCGGCGCAGGGCATCGACATCAAGTACTACCACCGAACCGATCGCGTCGGATACAAAGCGGGCGCGCTCGAAGCGGGCCTGAAGGTCGCGCGCGGCGAGTTTGTCGGGATCTTCGACGCCGATTTCATTCCGACCCCCGATTTTCTGATGACCCTGATGCCGCACTTTTCGGCGCCGACGATCGGCATGGTGCAGGCGCGCTGGGGCCACATCAATCAGGATTATTCGCTGCTCACGAAGATTCAGTCGATCCTGCTCGACGGCCACTTCGTCCTCGAGCACGGCGGACGCAACCGCGGCGGCCGGTTCTTCAATTTCAACGGCACGGCGGGCGTCTGGCGGCGCGAGGCCATCATCGACGCCGGCGGCTGGCAGCACGACACGCTCACCGAGGATCTCGACCTCAGCTACCGGGCGCAGCTGCGCGGCTGGAAATTCGTGTTCGTCCCGACGCTCATCGCGCCCGCGGAAGTGCCGGTCGAGATGAACGCGTTCAAGTCGCAGCAGCACCGCTGGGCCAAGGGTTCGATCCAGACGTGCCGCAAGCTGCTCCCGCGCATCCTGCGCTCGGACCTGCCGCTCGGCGTCAAGATCGAGGCGTTCTTCCACCTCACGGCGAACTTTAATTACCCGCTGATGTGCATCCTCTCGATTCTGATGTTCCCGTCCATGGTCATCCGCTACAACATGGGCTGGTACGAGATGCTGCTCATCGACGTGCCGCTGTTCTTCGCGGCGACGTTCTCGTTCTGCAACTTCTACATGGTGTGCCAGCGCGAGATCCACACGGACTGGCGCGCGCGGCTCAAGTACGTGCCGTTCCTCATGTCGGTCGGCATCGGCCTGTGCATCAACAACACGCGCGCCGTGTTCGAGGCGCTCCTCAACACGAAGAGCGAGTTCGCGCGCACGCCGAAATACCGCATCGAAGCCGACGCCGACGAATGGGTCGGAAAGAAGTACCGCCAATCGGTCGCCGTGCAACCGCTCATCGAGCTCGGGCTCGGCCTCTACTTCACCTGGACCGTGTTCTACGCGCTCGCCAATCAGATCTACGGCACGCTGCCGTTCCTCGTGCTCTTCCAGGTCGGATTTCTCTACACGGGACTCCTGTCGATCGTCCAGCAGTACGCGGGCGACTCGGTTGTGGCGACGGGCCTCGAGCCCGGCCGCCAGGGTTCATGACCTCCAAGGTCGCTGTCCTCAGAGTTACCCCCGACACGATCCTCTCCGACATCGATCGCCTGGTGGGACTGGCCGGCGTCTCAGACGCGCTCGTCCCGGGCAGGACGACGATCCTCAAAGACAACATCTCCTGGCACTTCCCGTTCCCGGCCTCCAACACGACACCGTGGCAGCTCGAAGGCACGATCCAGGCCCTCGCGCGCCGCGGATTTCGCGACCAGGTCTGCGTGCAGAACAAGACGGTCGTCACCAACGCGTTCAAGGGCGAAGATCTCAATCACTACGTGCCGATCTTCAAGCGCTACGACGTGCCCGTCCGCTACAACTTCAGAGACGCCGACATGACGTGGGTGGCGTTCCAGCCGAAAGCGACGATGCGCGTGCTCAACCGCATCTTTCCGGAAGGCATCCAGATTCCCGATTACTTCCTCGGCAAGAACATCGTTCATCTGCCGACGACCAAGTGCCACATCTACACGACGACGACCGGCGCAATGAAGAACGCCTTCGGCGGGCTCCTGAACCTGCGGCGTCACTACACGCACTCGTGGATTCACGAGACGCTGGTCGATCTGCTGGCGATTCAGAAGGAAATTCATCCTGGCATCTTCGCGATCATGGACGGGACGACCGCCGGCAACGGCCCCGGGCCGCGGACGATGTATCCGGTCGTGAAGAACGTGATGCTGGCGTCGGCCGATCAGGTGGCGATCGACGCCATTTCGGCGAAGATGATGGGCTTCGATCCGCTGGAGATCAAGTACATCCGCCTGGCGCACGAAGACGGCCTGGGCGTCGGCGATCCGCGCGAGATCGAGATCGTCGGCGACACCGATGCCGCCGCGGAGAACTGGCATTTTCACGTCGGCAAGAATCTCGTACGCGTCGGCGGGGGCGATCTGATCTGGTACGGGCCGCTGAAGCGCTTCCAGAAGCTGTTCTTTCACACGCCAATCGTGAACGGGTTCATCCTGGCGAGCGACATCTACCACGATTTCTACCGCTGGCCGCTCATCGATCGCCGCGCGTTCGAGCGGTGGTGCGAAGGCACCGAGTGGGGACAGCTCTTTCTCCGTTACGCCGCGATGGGCCCCCAGGGGGCCCTACCGGGCGCGCCCGGGGCGCCGATGTCCGACCCTGCCCTCTCGCAGCGAATTCACTAGACATCAACCCCGCCACGATCGTTGTTCCCTCGCGCCCCCAAACGACGTACACTCCGGCCACTTCGTTTATTCAACTCGCTTTTTCGGGAGGAGTTCGCCATGAACGTGTCCCGCGTTGCGCTGGCCGCGGTCGCCGCCTGGATTGTCGATGCCGTGTACGGGTTCTGCGTGTACGGGAAAGCGCTCGAAAGCGAATTCGCCAGATATCCGGACGTTTTTCGGCCCATGGATGCCATGAACGGCAATCTCCCGCTCATGTTCGCCGGGTCGCTCCTCGCCTTCTTCGCGCTCGCGTACATCTTCGCGAAGGGCCATGAGGGAGGCAACGGGCTCGCCGAAGGGCTGCGGTTCGGCTTCGTCGTCGCCGTGTTCGAGTTCGGCGTGATGTCGATCGGCAACTACGCCACGCTGAACGTCGGCCGCAAGATCGCCGTCGAGTGGGCGGTGGCCGGATTCGTCGAGGCACTCATCTCGGGCGTCGTCATGGGCCTGGTGTACAAGCCGGCGCTGGTGGCCAAGACGGTGCGCGCGTGAGGCTGTTATGATTGAAGATTATGACCACGGCGTCATCGGCCAAGGCGGGGCCCAAAGCGGGGCTTGAGGACACCGTCGCGACGTCGTCCGCGATTTGCTACCTGGATGGCGATCGCGGCGTGCTCGCGTATTGCGGATACGACATCCACGACCTCGCCGAGAAGGCGAGCTTCGAGGAAGTCTGCTACCTGTTGTGGCACCGGCGGCTGCCGACCCGCGCGGAGCTGGGCGATCTGCAGTCTCAGCTCACCGAGGGGCGGCCGCTGCCGGAGCCTATCCTCCGGCTCATGCGGGCGCTGCCGGGCAGCGACGGCATGGACCTTCTTCGGACGCTGACCTCCGCGCTCGGCCACTACGATCCGGACGCGTCGGATCATTCTCCACAGGCCAACTACCGCAAGGCCGTTCGCCTCACCTCGCAGATCAGCTCGATTGTGGCGACGATGGGGCGGGTGCAGGCGGGGGGCGGTCCGATCCAGCCGGACCCGGTGCTCGGCCATGCGGCGAATTTTCTCTACATGCTGACGGGCGAGCGTCCGAGCGGTCTGGCGACGCGCGCGTTCGACGTGGCGCTCGTCCTGCACGCGGACCACGAGTTGAACGCGTCGACGTTCGCGGCGCGGGTGGCGGCGGCGACGCTTACCGACATCCACTCGGCGATCGTCGCGGCCATCGGGACGCTCAAGGGTCCGCTGCACGGAGGCGCCAACGCCGACGTGATGCGACTCCTGCTCGAGATCGGTCCGAGCGCGCCGCTCGAGAAGGCGGAAGAGGTGGTGCGGGCGAAGCTCGCGCGGAAAGAGAAGATCCCGGGGTTCGGCCATCGCGTGTACCACACCGAAGATCCGCGGGCGACGCACCTGCGGCAGATGTCGCGCGATCTCGGTCAGCGCGCGGGGCAGCCGATCTGGTACGACATGTCGCAGCGCATCGAGGCGCTGGTGAAATCCGAGAAGAAGCTGAACCCGAACGTCGACTTTTATTCCGCGTCCACGTATTACGCGCTCGGCATCCCGATTGATCTCTTCACGCCGATTTTTGCGGTGAGCCGCGTGTCGGGCTGGACGGCGCACGTGCTGGAGCAGTACGCGAACAACCGGCTCATCCGGCCGCGCGCGGAGTACATCGGCCCCGATTACCCCCAGCGGTACGTGCCGCTCGACAACCGCTAGTGGATCAACGCTTCGTCCGCAATTTTTCGATTATCGCGCACATCGACCACGGGAAGTCGACGCTCGCGGACCGCTTTCTCGAGGCGACGGGCGCTTTGCAGGCGCGCGAGATGGAGGCGCAGGTCCTCGACACCATGGACCTCGAGCGCGAGCGCGGCATCACGATCAAGGCGCATCCGGTCCGGCTCAATTACACGTCGAACGCGGGGCAGGCCTATGTCCTGAACCTCATCGACACGCCGGGGCATGTCGACTTCTCGTACGAGGTGACGCGCTCGCTCGCCGCCTGCGAGGGCGCGCTGCTGCTGGTCGACGCGTCGCAGGGGGTCGAAGCGCAGACGCTCGCCAACGCGTATCTCGCCGTCGAGGACAACCTCGAGATCATTCCGGTCATCAACAAGATCGATCTGCCCGGCGCGCAGCCCGAAGAGGCGAGGCGTCAGATCGAGGACATCATCGGCCTCGACGGCGCGGGCGCCATCCTGGCCAGCGCGAAGCTCGGCACCGGCGTCGCCGAGATCCTCGAGGCGATCGTGACGCGCCTGCCGCCGCCGCGCGGCGACCGCGAGGCGCCGCTCAAGGCGCTCATCTTCGATTCCTGGTACGACCCCTACCGCGGCGTCGTCATCGTCGTCCGCGTGATCGACGGCGTGCTGCGCCCGGGCATGAAGATCCGCCTGATGGCGGAAGGGCAGGACTACGACGCGGAGCAGGTCGGCGTCTTCGCGCCGAAGGCGGTGTTCATCGACGAGCTCGGCGTCGGCGAAGTGGGATTCCTCGTCGCCAACATCAAGAAGATCAGCGACGCGAAGATCGGCGACACCATCACCGAGACCGCGCGCCCGACGCCGGAGGCTTTTCCGGGCTTCAAAGAGCTCAAGCCGATGGTGTTCGCCGGCCTGTACCCGGTCGAGGGGCACGAGTATCCCGAGCTGCGCGACGCGCTCGAGAAGCTGCGGCTGAACGACGCATCGTTCTTCTACGAGCCCGAGACCTCGGCGGCGCTCGGGTTCGGCTTCCGCTGCGGCTTCCTCGGACTCCTGCACATGGAGATCGTGCAGGAGCGCCTCGAGCGCGAATTCAACCAGGACCTCGTGACGACGGCGCCGGGCGTGCTGTACCGGGTGACGACGACTGACGGCAAGGTCCACGAGATCGACAGTCCTGCGAAGCTGCCCGACGCGGGGCTGATCGAGAAGATCGAAGAGCCGGTGATCACGGCGATGATTCTGACGCCTGCCGAGCACGTCGGCGGGATTCTACAGCTCTGTCAGGACAAGCGCGGCGTCCAGAAAACGCTGGAGTATCTGGCCTCCAATCGCGTGCTGATCACCTACGATTTGCCGTTCAACGAGGTCGTCCTCGATTTCTACGACCGGCTCAAGACGATTTCGCGCGGATATGCGTCGCTCGACTATCATGTGACCGGCTACTGGCCGTCGCCGCTGGTGAAGCTCGATATCCTCGTCAACGGCGACCCGGTGGACGCCTTGTCGATCATCGTCCACCGCGACACGGCGTACGAGCGGGGCCGGGCGCTGGCGGCGAAGATGCGGGAGCTGATTCCGCGCCAGATGTTCGAGGTGGCGATTCAAGCGGCGATCGGCAGCCGCATCATCGCCCGGGAATCGGTGAAGGCGCTCCGGAAGAACGTGCTCGCCAAGTGCTACGGCGGCGACATCTCGCGCAAGCGGAAGCTGCTCGAGAAGCAGAAGGAAGGCAAGAAGCGCATGAAGCGCGTCGGCAAGGTCGAGATTCCGCAGGAAGCGTTTCTAGCTGTGTTAAAGATGGGAACCGACTCGGAGAGCTGAGAGCGCCTGCGGCCAGTGAACAAGATGACCGAATTCAAGAAATCGACGCTGCGCGAGTATTTCGAGTCGATTGTCATCGCCGTCATTCTCGCGCTCTTCATCCGCACGTTCGTCGTGCAGGCGTTCAAGATTCCGACCGGATCGATGGAGAACAACCTCCTCATCGGCGATCACCTGCTGGTGAACAAGTTCGTGTTCGGCCCGACCACGTCGCGTCTCGAGCGGGCGCTCCTGCCGGTCGCCGACGTCAAGCGGGGCGACGTCATCGTGTTCAAGTATCCCGAGGAGCCCGAGCGCGATTTCATCAAGCGCGTGATCGGCCTTCCCGGCGAGACGCTGGAAGTGCGCGACAAGAAGGTGTTCATCAACGGCACGGCGCTCGACGAGCCGTACGCGCACTATCTGCAGCCGGTGGCTTCGCCCTCGGAGTTTCACGAAGTGACGTCCTTCGACGTGCGCGACCGGTACGGGCCGGTGACCGTGCCGCCCAATCAGTTCTTCATGATGGGCGATAATCGCGACAACTCGCAGGACAGCCGGTATTGGGGCTTCCTGCCGCGCGAGAACATCAAGGGGAAGTCGCTCGTGATCTACTGGTCCTACGAGGCCGATCGCGAGGATTATCAGGACGAGGGCGCGGGCGCGACGCTGAAAGGGTTCGGATCGGTCTTCGCGCACTTCTTCACGCGCACGCGGTGGCACCGCATGCTGCACCAGATCCGATGATCAAGACCGTTCTCAAACTCCTGCTCGCCGCGCTCATCGCCAACGCCGTCTGGCACGTCACGTCGGCGTACATGAACTTCTACAAGTTCCAGGATGCCGCGATCGAAGTCGCGCAATTCGGCGCGACCAAGTCCGAAGATGAGCTGCGCGGGAAGGTCATCGATTTGGCGGCGGAGTTCGACGTGCCGCTGGCCGATACCGCGGTGATCGTGCGCCGCGAGAACGATCACACGTACATCGACGGCTCGTATCAGCGCCAGCTGGAAATCCTGCCCGGCTACAAGTACCCGTGGGTCTTCAAGCTGCACGTCGACACGATGAGCTTTGAAGGCGCCAGGCTCCCGTCAGCCCCGAAGTAACGCTTCCGCTTCTTCGATCGCCAGCGCGGCGCGCTCGGACAGATGCGCGACTTCGATCTGCGCGGCGTCCGCGTACGCCGTGTCGGTCAGGCTGCCGAGATTGATCTCGACGTTGAGGCGCGCTCCGCGAAGGCCGGCGCCGAGGAGCGCTACCGCGACGCCGACGTCGCTCGCGGCCGCGCGGCGGCCGTGCGCGGCGACCGTC
>OCZT010004681.1_pt1 | contig 13743 bp, 10 predicted proteins | sample 1539031 | NCBI WGS metagenome assembly OCZT01 (sample SAMEA3539308, study PRJEB22396) | soil metagenome | biome: tundra; feature: field; material: soil | place: USA | collected 2010-05 | depth 0.15 m
GAAGAGAAATGTCCAGCAGGTGCCCGATGCGCGAGGGCAGCCCCTTGAAGAACCAAACATGAGAACAAGGCGACGCCAGCTCGATGTGGCCCATGCGCTCGCGGCGCACCTTGCTCACCGTCACTTCCACGCCGCACTTGTCGCAGATCACGCCGCGGTGCTTCATGCGCTTGTACTTGCCGCACAGGCACTCCCAGTCCGTCACCGGCCCAAAAATGCGCGCGCAGAAAAGGCCGTCGCGTTCCGGCTTGAAGGTGCGGTAATTGATCGTCTCTGGCTTGGTGACCTCGCCATGCGACCAGCTGCGGATCTTCTCCGGTGATGCCAGCATGATGCGGATAGCGTCAAAATCGGTAATAGGGCTGGATAACTCAAACGGGTTCGAACGGAACAAGGCGACCCTCCTTGGCGGGCCTCATCGGCGCCACCGCGGCTTTTCCCGGGATTTATAAAGGATCCTTCCTTCCCGGGAAGCGGCATAACCCGCTTTCAAGAAGAACCCTTGACTTTCTCAGCGTCCGGCCTGAAGTTTTTCGCGCCGGTCAAACTCTGCATCGCACCCATCAAACTGGGTGCCCCACCCTCGACGCGTTCTTGTTCTTGCGGCTAGGGTGGGAAACAAACTTAATCGGCCACCGCCGCCACTTCCGGCGCGGGTAACTTCTTGACCAGATCCGCACGCTTGATCAACTCCACGTCCAGGCACAGCGATTGCAACTCGCGAATCAGCACGTTGAACGACTCCGGCACGCCCGGCTCAATCGCCGCCTCGCCCTTCACAATGGCCTCATAAATCTTGGTCCGGCCATAGACGTCGTCCGACTTCGCCGTCAGCAATTCCTGCAAGATGTAAGCCGCGCCATAAGCCTCCAGCGCCCACACTTCCATCTCGCCGAATCTCTGCCCGCCGAACTGCGCCTTGCCGCCCAGCGGCTGCTGCGTAATCAGCGAGTACGGCCCAATCGAACGCGCGTGAATCTTGTCGTCCACCAGGTGCGACAGCTTCAGCATGTAGATGTAGCCCACCGTCACCGGCTGCTCGAACTGCACGCCCGACATGCCGTCGTAGAGAGCCGTCTTGCCTGAGGATGGCAGCCCGGCCGAAGCCAGCAGCGCCTTGATCTCTTCCTCTCGCGCGCCGTCGAAGACCGCTGTCCCGAACCAGATGCCGCGCTCCATGCCCGCTCCCACGCGCAGCAGCGTCTCGTCGTCCAGTTCCAGCAATTGGCGCAGTACTGCGGTTCCGGCGAACTCCTTCTTCATCAGTTCCCGCGTGTATTTCGCATCAGTATTGGCGCGAATCAGGTCGGCAATCTTCTTGCCCAGCACATGCGCGGCCCAGCCCAGGTGCGTCTCCAGAATCTGGCCCACGTTCATGCGCGAAGGCACGCCCAGCGGGTTCAGCACAATCTCCACCGGCGTTCCATCGGGCAGATACGGCATATCTTCCTCGGGAAGAATGCGTGCGATTACGCCCTTGTTGCCGTGACGGCCGGCCATCTTGTCGCCCACCGAGAGCTTGCGCTTCATGGCCACATACACCTTCACCAGCTTGATCACGCCCGGAGGCAGCTCATCGCCCTTCTGCAGCTTGGCAACTTTTTCATTGGTGATCTTGCGCAGCACTTCAATCTGCCGCGAGGTCATCTCCTCGATCTCGTCAATCTGCTCGTTGACCCTGGGGTCCTTGTCGGCGTAACGGATGCGCTTCAAATTCTTAGTAGAGATGCGCTCGATCGATTCGCGATCCAGAATCGCCGCCTTGGTCAGCAAGCGCTTGTTGGTCCGCTCGTCGTGCAGGTCGGCCAGCACCTCTTTGCCGCCTAGAATGCCGTCCAGGCGCTTCAGGCGCTCATCGGTCAGAATGCGAATCTCGTCGCCCAGGTTCTTTTCCAGCTTGGAGATGTACTCGCCTTCAATCTGCCTCGCCCTCTCGTCCTTGTCCTGGCCCTTGCGGCTGAAGATGCGCACATCGACGATGGTTCCCTCGATGCCCGGAGGACAGGTCAGCGATGCGTCGCGCACGTCGCCGGCCTTCTCGCCGAAGATGGCGCGGAGCAGCTTCTCCTCAGGAGTGAGTTGCGTCTCGCCCTTGGGCGTCACTTTGCCCACCAGAATGTCGCCGTGCTTGATCTGGGCGCCGATGCGGATCACGCCGCTCTCGTCCAGGTCGCGCAGCGCGTGCTCGCTCACGTTGGGAATGTCCCGCGTGATCTCCTCCGGCCCCAGCTTGGTGTCGCGCGCCTCAATTTCAAATTCTTCGATGTGGACCGAGGTGTAATAGTCCTCCCGCACCAGCCTCTCGCTGATCAGGATCGCGTCCTCAAAGTTGTAGCCGCGCCACGGCATGAAAGCCACCAGCACGTTGCGTCCCAGCGCCAGCTCGCCGCGCTCCGTGCACGGCCCGTCGGCAATCACCTGCCCCTTGACCACGCGGTCGCCCTCGCGAACCACCGGCTTCTGATTGATGCAGGTGTTCTGGTTCGACCGCTTGAACTTGATCAGCGTGTAGATGTCCGAGCCCACCTCGCGCGAAAGCTGCGTCGGATGATGCTCGCCCTCCACGCGCACGATGATGCGCTGCGAGTCCACCGAGTCCACGATGCCGTTGCGCTTGGCCAGAATCACGGCGCCCGAATCGCGCGCCGTCACGCCTTCCATTCCCGTGCCCACCAGCGGAGCCTCGGCCACCAGCAAAGGAACAGACTGCCTCTGCATGTTGGCGCCCATCAGCGCTCGGTTGGCGTCGTCGTGCTCCAGAAATGGAACCAGGCTCGCTGCCACTGAAACCAGTTGCTTCGGCGAGACGTCAATGTAGTCCACCTCGGTCCGGTTCACCAGCACAAAGTTCCCCATGCGGCGCGCGTTCACCAGGTCCTCGGTGATCAGCCCCTCTTCGTTGAAGTCGATGTTGGCCTGCGCGATGGTGTGCTTGTCCTCTTCCCAGGCCGAGAGATAGAAGCTGAACGGAATATGATCAATCCTCCGCTTGCCCGACTTCTTCAGCCCCGCGTTCAGCCGCGCCGCCTCGTCCTTCTCGATGTGGTCGCCCACGCGCAGGCCGCTCTCGCCGGCGTTGGTAATCTCCACAAAATCCAGAATCCGCGAATCTTTGACCTTGCGATACGGAGACTCGATGAAGCCGTACTCGTTAATCCGCGCAAAGCAGCTCAACGAGCTGATCAGGCCGATGTTCGGGCCTTCCGGCGTCTCGATTGGGCAGATTCTCCCATAGTGCGTCGGATGCACGTCGCGCACCTCGAAGCCCGCGCGCTCGCGGCTCAGGCCGCCCGGTCCAAGCGCCGAAAGGCGCCTCTTGTGGGTGATCTCACTGAGCGGATTGGTCTGGTCCATAAATTGCGACAACTGCGACGAGCCAAAGAACTCGCGAATCGCCGCCATCACCGGCTTGGCGTTGATCAGGTCGTGCGGCATGGCCGTCGAAAGCTCCTGATACACGCTCATCTTTTCCTTGATGGCCCGCTCCATGCGCACCAGTCCGATGCGGAACTGGTTCTCCATCAGCTCGCCCACCGCTCTCACCCTGCGGTTGCCCAGGTGATCGATGTCGTCCACCATGCCGATGTTCTTGCGCAGCTTCAGCAGGTAGCGGATGGTCGCGTAGAAGTCCTCCGGCGTCAGTGTGCGATGGTGCAATTGGGTGGCGTCCTGGCTCTCGTACAACTTGATGTTGAACTTCAGCCGGCCAACGCGCGAAAAATCGTACTTGCGGGCGTCGAAGAACATGCCTTCAAACAGCGCCGTCGCCGTATCCAGCGTCGGCGGATCGCCCGGCCGCAATTTGCGGTAAATCTCAATCAGCGCCTCTTCCGGCTTGTGAATCGAGTCGCGCTTCAGCGTGTTGGAAATGATGTTGCCCACATCGTCGCGCTCCGGAAAGAACACCTCGAAGCTCGTTGCGCCGCTGGACAGAATCTTATGCAGCCGGTCCGCCGTCAGCTCGACGTTGGCTTCCACCACCACTTCGCCGGTATTCAGGTCCACCACATCGGCCGCGGTATACGCCCCGTCCAGCTCGGCCGCTTCAACTTCGATCCTGTCAATGGCCGCCGCCCGCAGCGCCTTCAGCGAGTGAGGCGTGATCTTGCGCCCGGCAAACGCGAGCTCCACGCCGTTATGCACCACCCCGTGCGCCGGCTTGGCGCCCACCAGATGCGTGTTGGCGTGCCCGTCCTCCGAAATTGCCCAGTGCAGCTTTCCGTCAGTGATGTGCAGCCGGTCTACCGTGTAAAAAGTCTTGAGGATCTCTTCATTCGAACGCAGCCCCAGAGCCCTCAGAAAGATCGTTCCCAGAAACTTGCGCTTGCGATCAATGCGCACATAAAGCGTGTTCTTCTGGTCGTACTCGAACTCCACCCAGGAGCCGCGGTAGGGAATGATCTTGCCCAGAAAGTAGGTGCGATTGTTTGCCGTCTCAAAAAAGACGCCCGGTGACCGGTGCAGCTGCGAGACAATCACTCGCTCCGTGCCGTTCACGATAAAGGTCCCGTTCGGCGTCATCAGCGGAATATCGCCGAAAAACACCTCCTGCTCCTTGATATCCTTGATGCTCTTGTTGCCCGTCTCCGCGTCCTTCTCATAAATTGTCAGCCGCACCGTTACCTTCAACGGCGCCGAGAAGGTCATGCCCCGCTCCTCGCACTCCTGCTGGTCGTACTTCAACTGCAGGCTGACAGGGTCGCCGCACTTGTTGCAGAAGTCGGGCGTGTTCTTGTTGTATGTGCCGCACTTCTGGCAAAGCACATCCCCAGGATGAAACGGATCCGTAATCACCATCGACCCGCAATGCACGCAGGCCGTGCGCAGGTGATGCAGCCCCTTCAGGTGGCCGCACTTGCACTCCCAGTTGCCAATCGAAAAATCAACAAAGTCCAGTTGCGAGATGCCGCGAAAGTCCGTGATCGGAAATACCGACACAAACACCGACTGCAAACCCGCGTCGTCGCGCTCGTTGGGCAACTTGTCCATCTGCAGAAATCGCTCATACGAGCGGCGCTGCACTTCAATCAGGTTAGGTATCTGCGTTGCGGTGGGTATCTTTGAAAAATCGAGTCGGCTGCGAATCGCGCGCTTCTCGTTCGGCATGCTTCACTCCTGAGCCTCGTCGCTCCGGCGCCAAAGTTGGGCCGGGCCAGCGCCTGAGTCTCGTCGGCGCCCGCTAATTACGGTAAGTAAGTCGAAAAAATCCGAACTGGCCCGTGTAATCTCCAGTCCCCGCCCCCGCAAGCCCCCCAGTGACAACTTGCAGTAAGGCTGCTAACATTCCGGGGAATTCCCCCAGGGCCATGCATGTCCCGTGAGAAAACAGTAAAAACGCGTCATGGGCATTGCCGCACATCCGGCAAGTGCGTTAAACTGCGCACCATTGAGGAAACAAAGCAACAGTTAATCCTGTTTACGATTCTGGTACGCCCCGGACAGATTTACCTTCAAATTTTCACTCCGCCAAAGCCTAAACACACTAAATGCTCGCAAGGCATAATGCCTCACGAGCGCGGCTCATCGCCTCTGCCCCCATCCGAATTCACTTGTGATGCTCTCGCCGATCCCAAAGCTCGCTTCTGCCGCTCGCTCGCCAGCCGCTCAACCCGTCAACGAATACTTAGCCTGCCTCCTAAGTAAACCGCTGACTCTAAGGCACTTAACTACTATGCGAACCTCGCCGCCACAGGGCTTGGTCTGCCCCGGCCTGCGGGCGCTTGCGTGCCCATCCACAACTCTCAATACGCGCCAGCCAAACCAGTCTCATTCCCTGAAAAAATCGGAATAAGCCGAAAAGACGCGCAACTGTTATTGTAGCGCGTCCCGGCCAGCCCTGCAAGAGGCCCGGCCGTATGGCCGGGCAGACAGATCGAGCCTACTTGATCTCCACCGTAGCGATGCCTTCAAACTTCTTCTTGATCGCTTCGGCCTCATCCTTGGTCGCGCTCTCCTTGATCGCCTTGGGGGCCCCGTCTACCAGGTCCTTGGCTTCCTTCAGACCCAGCGACGTAACCTCGCGCACCGCCTTGATGGTGCTGATCTTGTTCGCGCCGAAGTCCTTTAGAATCACCTGGAACTCCGTCTGCTCTTCGACCGCGGGAGCCGCCGCGCCGCCACCGGCCGCAACTGCCACCGGAGCCGCCGCCGCTGCTGAAACCCCAAGCCGCTCTTCCAGCTTCTTCACCAGAGCCGAGGCTTCCAACAGGCTCAGCGCTACGATTTGCTCTTCCAACTGTGCCAAATCCGCCATTTTCTTCTCCATTCAGAATCGTTTTTTGAAATTCCTGTCCGAGCCAAAAACTCTCGTCCAAAAGGCTGCTCCACGCAGTGGAAAGTTTCCGATGCGCCAGACCCGCGCCCTTCCCGCTTGCTTACAGCCAAAACTCTTACCAAACTCTTTAGGTGCCCCATCCTTCGCGTTCTTTGTGAAGGGTGGGAACGATGAACCCTTGGGTGCCCCATCCTTTGCGTTCTTTGCGAAGGGTGGGAACGATGAACCCTTGGGTGCCCCATCCTTTGCGTTCTTTACGAAGGGTGGGAACGATGAACCCTTGGGTGCCCCATCCTTCGCGCTCTTTGCGAAGGGTGGGAAATATGCAACCAATTTCGCACCCTGCAATCTCAGAAAGCCGTTAGGCCGCAGCCTCTCCGGCAAACTTTTCCTTCTCCACGCCCTGGCCCAGAACCACCGCCAGGTCGTGACCCACTGCGTTGATCACCGTCGCCAGCCGTTGCGCCGGCGAATTGATCAGGAACAGCAGCTTCGAGAACAGCTCTTCCTTGCCCGGCATCGTCGCCAGAGCCTTGATCTCGGCCACCGTCAGCAGCTTGCCTTCCACAATGCCCAGCTTGAACTGAAACTCCGCTGCGTTCTCGCTCGCCCACTTGGCAAAAACCTTGGCCAGCGCCACCGGGTCGCCCGAAGTAAACGCCACCGAGTTCACGCCCTTGAGCCCCTGCAGCGCAGCTTCCACCTTGGTGCCCTTGCCGGATACGGCTGCCAGTGAGTTCTTCACCACGCGATACTTGCCGCCCGCCTCGCGAATCACCTTGCGCAGCGCAAAGTCCTTGGATACCGTCAGCTTAGAAAAAGTGCCGATAATCGCCGTCGTCGAGCCTTCCAGCTCCTTGGCCAGCAACTGGACCTTCTCCGTCTTCTTCGCCCTTGAAATAGCCATCGTCCTGCTCCCTCAGCCGGTCGCGCCCGCAAATCCCACAGCGCTCCATGCTCGAATACTGTTTCTTGAACTCAGGCCCAGGAAGGAAGCGTCGCCACCGGCTATTCCCTATTCCCTGGTCCCTATTCCTAATCCCTGGTCCCTAGTCCCTAGTCCCTGCTTTTAGTGCTTGCCCGCCGCGTCCGCAACCGCCGAATCCAGCCGCACTCCGGGGCCCATCGTAGAGCTCAGCGTGATGCTCTTGATGTACTTGCCCTTGGCCGCCGAAGGCTTGCTGCGCACAATCGCTCCAATCACCGTGGTCGCGTTGTCCACCAGCTTCTGCGGCTCAAAGCTCAACTTGCCCACCGGCACATGCACCAGGCTGGTCTTGTCGGCCCTGAACTCCACCTTGCCGGCCTTGATCTCTTTCACCGCCGCGGCCACGTCCATGGTCACGGTTCCGGTCTTGGGGTTGGGCATCAGACCCTTGGGGCCCAGCACCTTGCCCAGCCGCCCCACCACCTTCATCATGTCCGGCGTGGCAATCAGCGCGTCGAAGGCGGTCCAGTTTTCCTTCTGGATCTTCTCCACCATCTCTTCGCCGCCCACAAAGTCCGCCCCTGCGTCCTTGGCTTCCTTCTGGCGGTCGCCGGAGGCAATCACGGCCACCGTCTTGGTCTTGCCCAGCCCATGCGGCAACACCACCGTCCCGCGCACCATCTGGTCGGCATGGCGCGTGTCCACGCCCAGCCGCATCGTCAGATCGACGGTCTCGTCAAACTTGGCGTACTTCACCTGCTTCAGCAGGCCAACCGCCTCAGGCAGCGCATACAGCGGCTTAACTACAGCCGCGCGCGCCTTCGTAATATTTTTGCTGGATTTTGCCATTCTTCCCTCGTCTCCCACCGCCCCTGCCAGCCCCGCTTTGCGAGGAGTCTGGATGCTGACCGCACAGGCAACGCTTTTTGCCTTCCGCAGCCGGCCATCGAACAGACCCAGAAACCGTAGTGCTATTGACGGCCCAGAGATTTCCCCCGGACAGTTATTAGAATCATAACCAAACGGCACGAGAATTGCAAACCGGCCGCAAATCGATGGCAGAGTATTAAATATCTTTGAGGATCGCCTCTTTAGAGACGCTCTTGTGGGTGGCAATGCTGGAAAGAATCGCGTTCAGCGTCCCGATTCTTAGAGGCGTATGCTCCGGAACCGCGATGCGGTGGGGCGTGGGATGCTGGGTTTGCAGGATGATGTGGCTGCCAACCTGATGGATCTTCACGTAATCCCAGCGCTTCGAGAGATGCTTGACCAGCTCTTCTCCGCTCAAATCGCGTGGCAGTTTCATGCGACGGCCAGCACCTCGTCGCGAATCAGATGAAGGCGGATGGAGACTGGCGCGGCGGAGTCGAAGTAGAAGGCTTGCACGGCCTCGCGGACGTTGGCCTTCAACTCATCCCAGCTATCGGCCTGGGTGAAGATGCTCTCGCCCAGGGCTTCGGCGGTGTAGCCGCCATCGGCCTCCTGCATCACTTCAAAGACGAGTTCCTTCATGCGCTTTGCACCCCCTGGCGAACTTCCTCTCATCATACCGCGACTTTGGACAGGAAGCAGCCTCCAAGAATCGCCGCCCTTGTGATAATCTGAAAAACCTACCACTTCGAGGCACATTTCGTGATGTCTTCATCCGCTTCCGCTCCGCCGCTCGCCCCCCTCCACATGATCGACCTCATCCGTAAAAAGCGCGATGGCGGCTCACTCAACGCCCGCGAGATCGGCTTCCTTGTCTCCGGCGCGGCCAACGAGTCAATCCCAAACGATCAGCTCGCCGCCTGGCTGATGGCCGCCTGGATTCGCGGCCTTTCGCTCGACGAGGCTCGCACGCTGACCCTGGCCATGCGCGACTCCGGAGAAAAATTCTCCCCCGCGCGCCTCGGTAAAACAGCCGTTGACAAACACTCCACCGGAGGCGTGGGCGACAAGACCAGCTTTCTCGTCGCGCCCCTGGCCGCAGCCTGCGGCGTAGCCGTGCCCATGATCAGCGGACGCGCGCTGGGCCACACCGGCGGGACATTGGATAAATTGGAAGCCATTCCCGGCTACCGCACCGCTCTCTCGCTGCAAGAATTCGAGGCCGTCCTGATGAAGTGCGGCGCATCCATCATCAGCCAGACCAAGTCGCTGGTCCCCGCCGACCGCGTCCTCTATGCCCTGCGCGACCGCACCGGAACCGTCGAATCCCCCGGCCTCATCTGCGCTTCGATCCTCGGCAAAAAGCTCGCTGCCGGCCTCGACGCCCTGGTCCTCGACGTAAAAACCGGCTCCGGCGCATTCCTGCGCAAGCCGGAGGATTCCGCCTACCTCGCCGCCCTCATGGTGGCCACCGCCGAGGCCGCCGGAACCCGCACCGTGGCCCTCCTGACCGATATGGGCCAGCCGCTGGGTCACATGGCCGGCAACTGGATCGAGCTAATTGAATCTGTGCAACTGCTGCGCGGCCAGCGCCCGCCCGAAAGCGAAGACCTACGCGAGTTGTCGCTGCAGCTGGCCGGCTGGATGATTCATCTCGGCGGTCAGGCCGCAACTCCCGAGGCAGGCTACTCCCGCGCCGAAAAAGCCCTCGCCGACGGCTCCGCTCTCCGCACCTTCTTCGCCATGGTCGAGGCCCAGGGTGGCGACATCAAGCCCTTCAGCGATCCCAACTTCCACTCTCCCGGCGCAACCAAGGTAGTCTCCGCCTGGGAGAGCGGCTTTATCTCCACCATGGACACCACCGCCCTTGGCTGGGCAGTGCAACGCACCGGAGCGGGACGCGAAAAGGCCGGTGAGCCGGTCGATCCCCACGCCGGAATCGACTTCCACGCCCGCCGCGGCGCGCATCTCGAAAAAGGCCAGCCGCTGGCCACCCTTTACGCCACCAGCCCCGCGCTTCTGGCCGAGCCGGAGGAGATTCTTCATCAGGCAATTGTTTTCTCTCCGGCCCCGCCGCAGGGGTTGCCTCTGGTCAGCCGCATCTTCACCCGCGAAACGGCGGAAGCTCACCTGCGCGATGTTGTAAGGTAGTTTTTTGACAGAAAGCAGGGAATAGAAGTTAGGCGATACGCGGATAGGGCAAGTTTTTCTAGTCCCTGGCCCCTAGTCCCTCAGGAGATTCACCGTGGTTCGATATACCGGAGTGCTGGGAATTCTCGCCGTGCTGCTGACGGCCTACTTGTTCTCCACCGATCGCAAGCGCATTCGCTGGCGCACCGTCGCCTGGGGCCTCGGCCTGCAGCTTACCTTCGCCTTCCTGGTGCTGCGCTTCGACTACGGTCAACGCGCCATGTCCTGGGCCGGCGGCGTGGTCAACGCCATGCTCGCCTGCACCGTCACCGGTACCAAGATGCTGTTTGGCCCGCTGGGCCTTCCTCCAAACTACATGGGCGACAAGGGGGGCATGGTATCCATGGGCTCCTTCTTCGCCTTCCAGGTCCTGCCCACCATCATCTTTATCTCCGCCTTCTTTGCGGTGCTTTACTACATCGGCTTGATGCAGATCATCATCCGCGGCTTTGCCTGGGTCATGCTGAAGACCATGCGCATCTCCGGCGCGGAAAGCCTGAATGTAGCCGCCTCCGTCTTCATGGGCCAGACCGAAGCTCCGCTCACCATCCGCCCCTTCCTCTCCAAGGCCACGCGCAGCGAGCTGATGACCATCATGACCAGCGGCATGGCTCACGTCTCCGGCGGCATCATGGCTGCCTACATCGCTTATGGCGTCGAGGCCCGCCATCTGCTCGCCGCCGTCATCATGACCTCGCCCGGAACCATCCTGCTCTCCAAAATGCTCGTCCCCGAAACCGAAGTCCCCGCCACCGAAGGCAAGGTCGTCATCCCCAAGGACGAACTGCATAAGGATGAAAACTTCATCGGCGCCATCGCCCGCGGCACCATCGACGGCGGCAAGCTGGCCCTGAACGTAGCCATCATGCTCATCAGCTTCCTGGCCCTCGTCGCCCTGCTCGACACCATGCTGCTTTGGACGCACGGGCTCGCTTATATGCATTGGGTCCCCGGCTCGCTCGGCCAGATTCTCGGCTTCCTCTTCGCTCCCGTTGCATGGCTCATCGGCGTTCCCTGGCACGACTGCGGCGCCATCGGTAATTTGTTGGGCACGCGCATGGCGCTCAATGAATTGCTCGCCTACATCTCGCTGGGCGCGCAAAAAGCCACCCTCGACCCGCGCTCCTTCACCATCGCCACCTTTGCCCTTTGCGGCTTTGCCAACCTCGGCTCCATCGGCATGCAGATCGGCGGCATCGGCGCTCTGGTCCCCGAGCGCCGCAACGACCTGGCCAAGCTCGGCTTCCGCGCCATGTTCGCCGGCACCATGGCCAACCTCATCTCCGCCTCCATCGCCGGAATCTTTTTAGGGTAGAGAAACGAGGCTCAGATGGCAGCTGGCCCGCCCTTATACTAACCACAAAAGTCTGGGTGCCCCATCCTTTTCACGTTCTTTGTGAAAAGGGTGGGAGACCACGAATCTCGATAGGATGTCTTGTGTTTTTCAGAAAGTCGGAGTGTGCTGGGTGCCCCACCCTCGGCAGGTGGGCGGGTGGCCCAGGTCCGGCCAATAAAGTTGGGTAACTTATCCTTCGGGGCCTGTTTTCTTTCACCCCTGAAGGGGCTTGATGGGGGAGCCGGTTCTCGGCGGCCTCGCTGTGCAATATGGGGCAGCGCTTAGTGGCGCAACGCAGGTAATGTTCCCCCAATGAGGGCCATGGGCTGCGGAAGCGGCATTCAAGGTTCAACAGAATTGAAGAGGAGAATTAAATGAAAACAGCACTGTGTATTGGTATCGGTTTAACCTCGGTCCTGTTGCTATGTGTCGGTTGCCAGACAACGCCACAGCAAGCAGCACCAGCACCAGCAGCGCAGGGACAGACTGGACCGCCCGGACAAAATGGCGCGCAAGGGCAGCCCGGAGAGCAGGGACAAACAGGGGATACAGGCCAATCTGGTAACCGGGGGTACACAGGCGACACCGGAAGACCGGGTGACAAGGGTTATACGGGAAATACGGGACGAAAGGGCGACACCGGACAACCGGGTGACAAGGGTTATACGGGAGATACGGGACAAAAGGGCGACACCGGCGATCGAGGCAAGCCCGCTCCATGCCCCGAGGGACAGCATCACTATACTGATCCTGTCAACGGAAGGGTAAGATGTGTGGAGAACTAAGCAGTAAAATTGCAAGCTAATCATGTCGGGGGCAGGTGGCCCGGTCATCAGCCCCAAAGAATCACCAAGAGACATGAGAAGCTGTGCCCCGTTCATCGCGGCCCTATCGCGATGAGCGGGCGGGTGGCGCAGGTCTGACCATCCCAAAATAACTGGGTGCCCCATCCATCCGCAGTTTTATCGCGGATGGGTGGGATATCTACAAAATATTTGCTTGTCATCCTGAGCGACCCTGAGTGCAGCGAAGGGGCCACTCCCCTCCCCCAAAAAATCTCAGTTTTTCAACCCGCTTATTTTCTTTTCCCATCCACTTTTTATGCTTTTCAAACCCGTCTTTTTGCCGCCCAAAATCTCTTACAAAAAAATCCAGATATTTTGCTGTTAATTAAGTAGTAAACTCACAACTAAACTCAACAGAATGAATATGTTCCACGTGGAACATTTCAGCGGATTTCTTAGTCCCTGATCCCTGATCCCTGACCCCTGATACGACTAGGTCGAGACTAGGTCAAGTCCTCGAAATTTCCTGCAAAAATTGTCGGATTATTTGTCTTAACCTCTACATAAAAAACAGGATAGTTCGTTTTAGGCGAAGACATAGAGAAAAACTGCCCTACATACAGATTTTCATGTCCTTATATGCGCGCGTCATTCACTCAAACTGCACCAAAATGTGTGCACTCAAGGTCGGGTGCCGCAGATAGGACCCTAAATGAATGGGTGCCCCAGGTCCCTCGCATTTGGGGACCTGGGATTCACAACCCTTACCCCGCCACTCTCTCCGCCCGCATCCTCTTCAATCTGTAAAAAATCGTCAGCACCGTCACGCTCCCGCACGTCATCAAACTCGCCGCCATGCCCAATATCAACGAGAGATCCCGCTGATAGGCCCCATGCACAATCCCCACTACCTGCAACACGCTGAAGCCGCCAAAGGTCAGCAACGAAATCCCCGCATCGCTCTTCTTCCGCCATAGCGCCACCACCTGCGGCACAAACAGCAGCGCATTGCATCCCAGCCCCAACCCGAAGATCACCGCCACAATCTCTTTCATCCCATCCCCCTCGCATCCAAATCGCTTTCCTCTCCATCCTCTCATTCAAGATCGGGTAGTGAGTCAGTTTGAAGGGTACGGGCTTCAGCCCGTACATCAGTCTGACAAAATTAACTGGGCTTTAGCCCCTGAGGGAAAATTGATTCAAACTGACCCACTACCCAAGATCAAGCCGGTTCTGTTCCGCGCCTGTAGAATGTCTAAAGCGCACCGTCCGTCGCAATCAATGACCTACTACGACCAAGTCTCCGAAGCCGCGGCGTTCCTCAGCAGCAAGCTGGGCTCGCTCCGCCCCCGTATCGGTA
>OCZT010004682.1_pt1 | contig 13742 bp, 11 predicted proteins | sample 1539031 | NCBI WGS metagenome assembly OCZT01 (sample SAMEA3539308, study PRJEB22396) | soil metagenome | biome: tundra; feature: field; material: soil | place: USA | collected 2010-05 | depth 0.15 m
AAATTTCAGCAAAGACAGGATTAAATGTTGAAAATCTTCTCGAAGTAATTCTGCTTGAATCAGAATTGTTGGATCTTAAAGCAAACCCGGATCGTTTGGCAAGAGGTGTTGTCATAGAATCAGAACTTGATAAAGGAAGGGGTATTCAATGTACCATTCTTGTCCAGAAAGGAACCCTGCGCATAGGAGATCCTTTTGTCGCTGGTATTTATTTCGGTAAAGTCCGGGCGATGTTTGATGAAAGATTAAACAAGGTAATCGATGCCCCGCCATCTGTGCCTGTGCAGGTCTTAGGCTTTGAAGGATCTCCTCAGGCAGGCGACACTTTTGTAGTTGTTGAATCTGAAAGAGCCGCACGTGAAATTTCATTAAAAAGGCAACAACTTAGAAGAGAACAGGATCAGAAACAGGTTCACCATATTACACTTGATGAAATTGCACACCAGATCAGTATGGGTGGTGTGAAAGAATTGCCTCTTATTGTGAAAGGTGATGTGGATGGTTCGGTTGAAGCTTTGTCCGATTCCTTGATGAAACTTTCTAACGAGGAAGTAATCATAAGGGTAATCCATAAAGGTGTTGGGGGTATCTCCGAAAGTGACGTTCTCCTTGCCGCAGCTTCTAATGCCATTATTATCGGTTTCCATGTTAGACCGAATGTTAATGCAAGAAAACTGGCAGAATCTCAGAATGTTGATATCCGGCTTTATGCGGTTATTTATAATGCAATAAGTGAAGTTAAATCTGCTCTTGAAGGATTACTGTCTCCTGTTCTTTCTGAAGAAGTTGTAGCTACCGTTGAAGTTAGGGATACTTTCAAAGTCCCCAAATTAGGTACTATTGCAGGCTGTTATGTTCAGGATGGAAAAATTACAAGGAATAGTAAAATAAGACTTATTAGAGATGGTATTGTAATTCACGAGGGAGAAATCGGATCTCTTAAAAGATTTAAGGATGATGTTCGTGATGTTGATGCCGGTTATGAATGCGGACTTAATTTGGCAAACTTTAATGATATTAAAGTGGGCGATATTATTGAAGCTTTCAAGATTATTGAAACTAAAAAGAAATTGATATAATTCAATAAAATTTATTGGTTGTTTTGATGCCGGAGTATTTCGGCATCTTTGTTTTTATGAAAAGGTAGATGATAAGCAATGTCTCATAGAATTGATAAAATAGAACACTTAATTAAAGAAGAGATCAGTCTTATTTTTTTATATAAGCTGCAGGATCCCGCACTTAGTCTGTTAACAATAACAAATGTTAATGTGAGTCCTGATCTTAAATTGGCGAAGATATATTTGTCCGTTTTTGATAAGGGAAAAAGAGAACTTGTTCTTGAAAGGATTAAAGCTTCTACTGGTTATATAAGGACAGAACTTGCGCATAGAATCAGAATCAGGTATGTCCCCGAATTAAAATTCTTTATTGACGATACAATAGATTATGTTGAAAAGATTGAAAACCTGATAAAAAAGATACATAAAGATGATGATAAGCAAGGAGAGAGTTGATTTTACAGGTTTGGATTTCCATCGCGGGGAGGAGATTCTTATTGACAAACCCTTTGGATGGTCTTCTTTTAAAGTGGTTTACGAAATAAGAAATGCTATTGGGTGGTTGAAAATTGGACATGCAGGAACTCTTGATCCTTTTGCTACAGGTCTCTTGATATTGTGTACCGGTAAAAAGACAAAATCTATTTCGGATTTCCAGGATCTTGAAAAAACTTATTCCGGCACCATTACTCTTGGTAAAGCTACTCCGTCGATGGACCTTGAAACAGAAATTCTGTGTGAAAAACCCTTCAGCCATATTTCCGAGGAGCAGATCTATCTTCTTAAAGAAGAATTCACCGGTAATATCATGCAGGTTCCCCCGATGTATTCTGCAATAAAGCAAAATGGTAAAAACCTTTATAAACTTGCGCGGGCTGGGAAAACCGTAGAGCGCCAGCCCAGAGAAATAAATGTTTCCGGTTTTAATATTACCAAAGTAGAGCTTCCGAATATACATTTTGAAATTATTTGCTCAAAAGGGACATATTTGCGTGTAATAGCAAATGATTTCGGCGAAAAACTAGGCTGCGGTGGCGTTTTAAGTTCACTAAAAAGGTCAAAAATAGGCAATTATTCTGTTGACGACGCACTTTCTGTAGAAGTGTTTAAGGAAAGATTAAAAAAATCAATTTTAAATTGAACTAAAAAAAGAGTATATTTAACAGTTTTAGAAGGAATTATAGTTTTTAATATGCACATTTTCCATGGTCTTTCAAATTTACCTAAGGTTGAGAATACAATTTTAACGCTGGGAATCTTTGATGGAGTTCATTTAGGACATAAAAAAATATTTGAAAAATTAAAGAAAAAAGCTGCTTTATTAAACTGCAGAAACCTCATTATTACTTTTTCTCCTCATCCCAGAAATATTATCAGCGGAAAAGGAGAAATTATGCTCCTAACTACCATTGAAGAAAAAATTAAACTTTTTGAGGAAATCGGAATTGAAAACCTTTTGATCTTAAATTTTACAAAAGAATTTTCTCAGCTTTCATCGGAAAAATTCTTTAAAGATTATATAATTGAAAAAATAGGAATTAAAGAAATTATTGTGGGATATGACCACCACTTCGGGAAAGGAAGAAGCGGTGACGTAAATACCCTTCGAAAGATGGGAATTGAATATGGATTTGAGGTGACTACAGTTGAACCGTTCAAAATCAATGATGAAGCAGTTAATAGTACCAAAATCAGAAAGGCTTTAGCAGAAGGGAATATTAAAACTGTCAGCGCTTTCCTTGGAAGAAAATATTCCTTTAGCGGCACTGTTATCGAAGGAGATAAAAGAGGCAGGGAGCTTGGCTTTCCCACTGCTAATATCAGAATTGATGATGAAGATAAACTTCTTCCTGCTCTTGGTATTTATGCTGTTGAATTTATGTTTGACGATGAAAAACATAAAGGATTATTAAGCATCGGAATTCGTCCTACTTTTTATAGTTCCGGCAAGATTATTCCGGAGGTCTATCTGTATGATTTCAATAGGGAGATTTATAATAAGAAAATATCGGTTAAAATTATTGATTGGATAAGAGCGGAAGAAAAATTTCCTTCAGCTGAAGCTCTTGTGGAACAAATGCAGAAAGATAAAATTAAAGGTCTCGAGATTTTTAAGAAAGCAAGTTAATTGATTAATCCCGGTAAGCTCTGGGGTTATATTGTATAAATAAATAAAGGATAAACTAATGACCAAAGAAGAAAAACTTGAAATAATCAAGAAATTTGGAGTCACAGATAAAGACTCCGGTAAACCAGAAGTTCAGATTGCTCTAATTACAAAAAGATTGAATGGTCTTACGGATCATTTCAATGTGCATAAAAAAGATCATCATTCAAGAAGAGGTCTCATGCAGCTTGTAGGTAAAAGAAGAAGGTTGCTCGACTACTTAATGAAAAAAGATATCGAGAGATACAGAGCAATAATTAAAGAATTGAACATAAGAAAATAATAAGGATTTTAAATGATTGTCACAAAAGAAACTGAGATAGGTGGTAAAATATTATCTTTGGAAACCGGAAGGTTTGCCAAACAAGCTAATGGCGCTGTTATGGTTAGATACGGAGATACGATGGTGCTCGTTACTGCAGTTGCTGCTGAAGAAGCAAAAGAAGATCAGGACTTTTTTCCCCTGCAGGTTGAATACAGAGAAAGAGTTTCCGCTGCAGGTAAATTTCCCGGTGGATATATTAAAAGGGAAGGGAGACCAACTGAAAAAGAAATATTAACTTCACGTTTAATAGATCGCCCAATCAGACCATTGTTCCCCCAAAATTTCACTAATGAAACACAAATTATTGCTCTTGTTCTTTCATATGACGGGGAAAATGATCCGGATGTTTTAGCGGCAGTTGGTGCCTCAGCAGCATTAACAATTTCACAAGTCCCATTTGATGGTCCAATCGCTGAAGTAAGGATTGGAAGAGTAAATGGTGAATTTATCTGCAACCCTACACAGAAACAGGTTTCGGAAAGCGATATCGAACTCGTTGTAGCTGGAACTGCTGATTCCATTATGATGGTTGAAGGCGAATCCCATGAAGTATGCGAAGAAGATCTCCTCAATGCTCTTAAATTAGCCCAGTCCGAAATTAAGAAAATTGTTCAGCTTCAGAATGAATTAAGGGAAGCTGTCGGGAAAGTTAAATGGGAAGTTGCACCAAAATTAATTGATGAAGCCCTCGCAAAAGATGTATATGACTTATCTTTTTCTAAATTAAAGAATCTTGTACATTCAATCCAGGCTAAGGAAGAAAGAAGTACAAAGAACAAGGAAATTGTAAAGTCAGTTAAGGAAGCTCTTGCCGAAAAATATCCTGAACAGGATAAGGTTATTGGAAGCGTTATACATGATCTTGAAAAAGACCTTATGCGCAAACGTATCCTTGAAGAAGGTATAAGGTTGGATGGTAGAAATACAAAACAAATCAGGAATATTTCTATTGATCTTGGAGTACTCCCCAGGACACATGGTTCGGCTCTCTTTACAAGAGGCGAAACACAAAGTCTTGCCTCTGTAACTCTCGGTACTAAAGGTGATGAGCAAAATATAGAAGGACTTCTTGAGGAATATTCCAAGAAATTCATGCTTCACTATAATTTCCCTCCATTTAGCGTTGGGGAAGTTGGAAGAATGAGTGGAGTAGGTCGAAGAGAAATTGGTCATGGTAACCTTGCTGAAAGAGCCTTAAAGATGATGTTTCCGGATACAGATTTTCCTTATACCGTAAGAATAATTTCCGATATTCTTGAATCCAATGGTTCATCTTCAATGGCATCAGTTTGTGCCGGTTCCCTTGCGCTTATGGAAGGCGGCGTTCCAATGAAAAAACCTGTTGCCGGAATTGCGATGGGATTGGTCAAAGAAAACGATCAATTTGCTATCCTCTCAGATATTCTGGGAAATGAAGACCATTTGGGAGATATGGATTTCAAAGTCGCAGGTACAAAAGAAGGTATTACTGCATTCCAAATGGATATTAAGATCCAGGGAATCTCATTTGAAATTATGGAACAAGCTTTGAAACAGGCAAAGGAAGGAAGATTTCATATCCTCGATGTAATGGATAAAGCTATTTCCAAACCAAATGAAAATCTCTCCCAATATGCACCAAGATTATTGACGATTAAGGTGGAACAGGATCAAATTGGAATGATTATAGGTCCTGGAGGAAAAGTAATTCAGGGCATGCAGAGACTGTTTGGTGTCGAAATAAATATTGAAGACGACGGAACAGTCAGTATTGCTTCTCCTAACAAAGAAAATGCACAGCGTGCAAAAGATCATATTAAAAGAATGACCTCCAATCCGGAAGTTGGCGAAATTTATGACGGTGTAGTAACCAAAATAATGGATTTCGGCGCTTTTGTTGAAATCATTCCCGGAAAAGAGGGTTTACTGCATATTTCACAGATTGATCATAAACGAGTTAACAAGGTAACCGATTATTTAAAGGAAGGTGATAAGGTTACAGTAAAACTCATCAAAATTGAGAATGGGAAATTCTCCTTGAGCCGGAAAGATCTTCTTAAACCTGATGGTTCCGCTGTAGGAGATGCTCCTAAAGTAGTGTAATTATCATACGTTGTTATGATAATCGGTTTCATATTACTAATGCCGGGATGAATTTTAATTCATTCATTCCGGCTGTATTTATTAGATTTTTAGATGACTAAACAAATTTGCCCTATTGCGGAATTAGGTATGCTCAGTCTCTTCATTATTCTTGTACTGAATTTTGATAAAGAGACCGGCATATTATTACCTTCCTCTTATTTCCCTCTAACGGGTATAATAATTTTTAATTTATTTTATATGAAATATTATATTTCATTAATCGAGTTTGTTCTTTATGACAAAAGAAATAATTATAAATTCTTCCACAACGCAGACACGCGTAGCAATTACGGAAGATGGGTATTTAGCTGACTTTTTTGTCGACTACCCTGAAAACAGAAGAATGGTGGGGGATATTTACCTTGGTAAAGTAGCAAGAGTCTTACCGGGTATTAAAGCTGCTTTTATAGATATCGGAATGAAGCATGATGCATTCCTTCACTTTTCCGATATCGGGGAAAACACTCAGCAACTCCAGGATATGCTTGGTGATGATTCCGAAGTGGATGATGATGAAGATGAGGATTCAACATCACCTCATCCGAAACCAAACAAGGATGAGTATCGTCAACCGGTTATTCCTAAACTGGCTAAAGGGCAGGATATACTTATCCAGATTACAAAAGAACCTGTAAATAATAAAGGAGTTCGGGTAAGTTCTGCTATATCCCTTCCCGGAAGATTTTGTGTCCTTCTTCCCTTTGACGGTAAAATCGGTGTTTCCAAAAAAATATCTGATTTCAGGGAAAGAAAAAGATTAAGAAGCATAGCAAGAAGCATACTTCCTAAAAACTACGGATTGATTATCAGAACTGTTGCCCGGAATCAATCGGAAGAATCACTTAGAGATGACCTGAATAATCTTAAAAAAACCTGGCAGCATATTGAAGAAATCGTTCATACCGAAAGCCCGCCTTCATTAATTTATCAGGATCTAAATACCACTTCAAGTGTTATCAGGGATTTATTTACTCCCGACATTTCTAAAGTTTTTATTGATTCCAAAAAACTTTATAAACAGATTAAAAGTTATGTACAGCTTGTTCAGCCGGGTCTTGCAGATAAGATAGAAAATTTCAAATCCAGCACATCAATTTTTGATGCTTTCAAGATTGATGAACAAGTCAAAACACTTATGGGAAGAAAGGTTCCTCTTCCCAGCGGCGGATATTTGATTATCGAACATACCGAAGCAATGGTCGTAATCGACGTTAACAGCGGAAGGTATGCAAAAAGCAAGGACCAGGAGTTGAATTCTCTTAAGACCGATCTTGAGGCTGCCCGTGAAATTTCGCGGCAAATGAGATTAAGAGATATCGGCGGGATCATTGTTATAGATTTCATCGACCTTGAGGAAGATAAAAACCGGAAGAAAATTTTTGACGAGCTTAGGAAAGAATTCAGAAAGGACCGCGCTAAGGTTTCCGTCCTGCCTATGTCTGATTTCGGACTTGTGCAGATTACAAGACAAAGAATTAGACAGAATATTATGCAGGCAATGAAAGAGATCTGTCCTTATTGCCTTGGTACCGGGCTATTAACTAAACAATCTCATGTTGTGTATGACCTTGAAGAACTTATTAAAAAAGTTAGACAGAAATCCAAGCAAAGATCATTAATAGTTCGATGTCATCCTGCAATTGCACAGAAGTTTAATGAAGGCAAAATAAAAACCTTAACTAAACTTCAATTAAAATATATGATAAGACTTCATCTGATTGAAGACGAAACCGTCCCACTAAATGAAATTAAGCTTTTTTCAAAAAAGACACAACAGGAAATAACAGACGAATTTCATTAAACTGAAATATTTATAAAGTATCTGATTATGAAGAAAACCAGGTTATACCCTGTCCACGAAAAATTAGGCGCAAAGATTGTTGAGTTTGCAGGCTACCTGATGCCTATCCAATACTCCTCGATAATTGCCGAACATAATGCTGTCCGCGATTCCGTTGGTGTTTTTGATGTATCCCATATGGGCGAAATTTTTGTCACTGGTGAAAAAGCCAAGGACTTTGTTCAATACATAACTGTAAACGATGTATCTAAATTATACCCGGGCAGGGTGCAATATTCTGCAATGTGCTATAACGATGCTGGAATTGTCGATGATTTACTTGTTTATAATTTCGCGGATGATAAATTTCTGCTTGTTGTTAATGCCTCTAATATTGAAAAAGATTTCAGTTGGATGAATGAAAACAATAAATTTGGCGTTACTCTTGAAAATAAAAGTGATGAATACAGCCTTATTGCAGTACAGGGACCAAATTCAAATAAGACTCTACAGAAAATCTGTGATAAAGAAATAAATCTTGAGTATTATCATTTCTTTGAGGCAAAAGTTGCCGGTATTGAAATGATTTTGTCCAGGACAGGTTATACGGGTGAGCTTGGTTATGAGCTTTATTTCAAGGGGGATGAAAAAACTGCTGAACATATATGGAACAAAATATTCGAAGCTGGTTTGGAATTTAATATCAAGCCTGTTGGACTTGCAGCTCGTGATTCGCTTCGCCTTGAAATGGGCTTTATGTTATATGGTAATGACATCGATAAGACAACCAATCCTCTGGAAGCAGGACTTGGATGGATAACTAAACTTAACAAAGGAAATTTTATAGGCAGGGATGTACTTCTGAAAGTTAAATCCGAAGGATTAAGTAGAAAGTTTGTTGCAATGCTGGGTAATGATAAATCCTTCCCCCGCCATGGTTATGAAATAAAAGCAGATAATAAAAAAATCGGTGAGGTTACTAGCGGAACTGTGAGTCCTGTTCTTGAAAAACCGATTGCTATGGGATATGTAGATGTTTCTCAAGCTGCTGAAGGCAATGAAGTAAATATTATTGTCAGAGGCAGAGAAACGCTGGTTAAAATTGTAAAACTTCCATTCATTAAAAAGTAGAATTATTATTAATCAGGCATAATAACCTGTCCTTGTTAATAATATACTGAAGGATTATTGAGTATATGAAAGTAAATGTTCTATTGACTTCTTCTAATTTGGATGAACTTTCATTTTCAGGCAAAACAACTGTTATAATTGATGTATTAAGAGCAACCTCTACAATTGTAAATGCTTTGAATAATGGCGCCAAAGAAATTATTCCGGTTGCCTCTGTGGAGTTTGCAGTTAAAGTTTCTGGTGGAATGTTCGGAGGTTTAACTCTTCTCGGTGGTGAAAGAAACACTAAAAAAATAGAAGGGTTCGCTCTCGGAAATTCTCCTCTGGAATATTCATCCAAGCTTGTAAAAAATAAATCGATAATATTATTTACTACTAATGGCACAAAAGCAGTTGTTAAAGCAAAATTTTCAAAGAATCTTTTCATTTGCTCTTTCTTAAATCTCTCTGCTGTGGCCGAACACCTTAATCTGATGGATACGGATATTGAAATCTTATGTGCAGGGAGGAATAATTCTTTTTCTCTCGAGGATACTGTGTGTGCCGGTAAACTTATTTCTGAAATATTGAAAAGCAAAAAAGATCTGGAACTTTCAGATACAGCAAAAGCAAGTATTGCTCTTAATAAAACTTTCGGAAAAAATCTGTTAAAGATGCTTTCTGAAACTGAACATGGCAGACTGTTGCTTGATAACGGATTTGAAGAGGATATTAAATTTTGCAGTAAATTAAATACAATAAATGCAGTTCCCTGTTTTTCCGGGAATGTTGTTAAATTGCTGGTAAAAGGATAGAATAATTCTTTAATGGCTCTTAAAAAGAAATCTAAACCAAAAGTTGAAAAACCTATTGATAGTGAAAAATATTTCACTATCTCTATTGGTAAGAAAAAAAAGATCCTCGGAATACTGCTGATCGTTCTCTCTTTTTTTATAATTCTTAGCATCGTTTCCTATTCAAGATCTGATGAAGCACGTATAAGCTCACAGGTCTGGAGAGATCTGCTGAACATTATCTCCAATTCGAATAATGAATTAAATAAACTGGCAGATATAAATAATTGGATGGGTATTGCAGGAGTTTATATTTCCTTCTTTTTTATCCGTTCTATAATAGGATACTTCTCGATTTTGTTACCTGCAGTCATTTTTCTCTGGGGGCTGCGCTTTTTTAAGAAACTTGATTTCAGAATCCTTATCCATTTATCAAATTTTTTCCTTTTAAGCGGCCTGATCTTTTCTTCTTTTTTTGGCGTGCTTAGTTTACATTATAATTCGTTCTCTGATATTGAATTATATGGTAATGTCGGACAACACCTGGGCATTATATTCAACAGGTTTCTTGGAGGTGTCGGAAGTATAATCTTCCTTACTACACTTATGATCGCAATACTAATATTCGCGTTCGATATCAAAATTGAGAACATTTTCCGTTTTATTATGAATTTATTCAATAAGTCTGTTGAAAAAATTAAAAGTGAATATGAAACAGGAAAACTTGACTCGAAGCAAGAAGCGAATCTTGAGAAAATTAAATCTTTAAGAGAAGATAATAAGAAAAAGAGTGTAATACTTCCGATAGATGTTTTATCCCCTAAGGAACTCCTTAAAAAGGAAGAGGAAGAGACTAAAATCAGAATTATAAGGAAAAATGACGAAGCAGCTCACCAGGAGCCTGTTAAAGGGAAAGGGAAGAAAGAAAAAACAGAAAATAACGAGAAGCCTGCTAACCCTGTTGATGAGCCCGAAAAACTAATTGACCATGACAGGGATTCTTCGTTACCTGATCAATGGAATGAAAAGATAATTTATTCAAAACCAGGTCTTGATCTTCTGGAACCGAACCCAAAAGAGAATATTAAGGTTGCTGAAGAAGAGCTCACACGTAATGCAGAACTACTAAAAGAAAAATTGAAATTGTTTGATATTGCTATCGAGGATATATCTGTAACCCCCGGTCCCGTTGTTACACTTTATGAAATAGTCCCTGCGCCGGGAGTTAAAATAAGCCGTATCGTTGGACTTGAAAATGATATCGCTCTTGCACTTGCTGCTCGTGGCATTAGAATTATTGCTCCAATACCCGGAAAGAGTGCTATCGGTGTCGAAATACCGAATGCAGAGGCATCAATTGTTAATGCCCGTTCCGTTTTAGGTAAAATTGAGGAATCAAAATTCGAGCTTCCCCTTGCTCTTGGTAAACAAATAAATGGAGATGTATACTATACCGATCTTGCTAAAATGCCCCACATGCTTATTGCCGGTTCTACCGGCGCAGGTAAGTCGGTCGGAATAAATATGATCATTGCCAGTCTTCTTTATTCAAAGTCACCCGAAGATATTAAACTTATTCTGTTAGATCCAAAGAAGATTGAGCTTTCATTCTATAAAAAATTAAGAAAACATTTTCTTGCTGTTTCCCCCGACCTCGATGAGGAAATAATAACTAATCCTCAGAATGCTGTGCTTCTGCTTAAGTCTGTAGAATTTGAAATGGAGCAAAGGTACGATAAGCTTGCTAAAGCTGGTGTTAGAAATATTGTGGACTATAACCTCAAGGTTGCTGATCCGGAACGCAAACCTAAAGATACGGATGAGATGCACCATCATCATTTGCCATATATAATTGTTATCATTGACGAGCTCGCTGATTTGATGATCACTGCAGGAAAGGAAATTGAAGAACCAATAGCCCGGCTGGCTCAATTGGCACGTGCAGTTGGAATTCATCTTGTCCTTGCTACTCAGCGTCCGTCTGTTAATGTAATTACGGGTGTAATTAAAGCAAATTTCAGCGCAAGACTTGCATACCAGGTTGCAACTAAAATTGATTCAAGAACAATTCTTGATATGAACGGTGCCGAGCAGCTTTTAGGTAAAGGAGATATGCTCTTTCTGCCGTCAGGTTCTCCCAAACCGACTCGTATTCAAAATGCCTTCATATCACCCGATGAAGTTGAAAAGATTACTGAATACATTTCATCGCAGCCGGGATATTCTAAACCTTATTTCCTTCCTTCTTTATATGATAAGAAAAAAGATTCGAGTACTGGATTTTTAGGAGAAATGGATCCTATGTTTGAAGATGCTGCAAGAGTGATCGTAAGACATCAGCAGGGTTCGGTTTCTCTCCTTCAGAGAAGATTAAAACTTGGATATTCAAGAGCTGCTAGAATAGTCGACCAACTTGAAGAGGCTGGGATTGTAGGTCCCAATGATGGGAGCAAAGCCCGAACCGTAATTGTCGAGAACGACGAACAACTTGAAACGATCTTAAGAAATTTATAAATAATGTTAAACCAAATATTATGCCAATGAAAATTAAGACCTCTGAGACCTCAGAGGTTTTTATAAACCTCAGAGGTCTATTACTGTTTTTTATTTTGCTCTTTGTCGTTTCTGTTTCAGCTCAGGATAAAGGTAAAGATTTTCTTGATGCGGTTCAGAAAAAATATAAATCAATAAATGATCTCAGTGCCGACTTTAAACAATCAACAAATGGAAAGGCAAGCATTAACGGTAAAATCTTTTTTTCTAAAGGAAATAAATTAAGATTGGAATTAAAAAATTCAACCATTATTTCCGATGGAACTGTTCTCTGGAACTATAATAAAGGACAGAAAAAGGTTGTTATAAATAATGCTTCGGGTTCGGATCCTTCTTCTATTTCAATAGACAAATTCCTCTATGACTATCCTTCAAAATCTACTGTCACTTTGGAAAAAGAAGACAACCATGATGTTCTTGTTCTTGTCCCTCAAACAGATAACAATATGAATTTTAAAAAAACAAAAATAAGAGTAAACCAGGATAACCTCATAATAGAAGTATCAATCGAAAACCTCTCCGGTGCTATTACAAACCTTCAGTTTTCTAATTATAAATTGAACCAGAACTTTCCTGAATCCAAATTTATTTTTTCACCTCCTGAAGGGACTAACGTAATTGACCTTAGGAAATAAAAAAAGAAATGAACAGCTTAGGAGAGTACTAAACTTTACTCTCCCTGTTTTGCTGAGTATTATATTTTTATACATCGCATTTCATAATAGCGATCTTAATAAAGTTTTTCAATATGTGTCCCACCCGTCTGTCTTCTGGATAATGATATTTATTCTCTCGACGCTTTTTTCCCATTTCCTCCGCGCCGTCAGGTGGAAAGTGATACTTCATTCAGTAAAAAAAGATGTTTCAGTGAAAAATGCGTTCGGGGCATTAATGATAGGGTATGGTGTAAACTTTGTATTTCCACGGATTGGTGAGATTTCCCGTGCTGCATTAATCGGTAAATGGGAAGGACTTTCCCGTTCATCTATGTTCGGCACTGTAATAGTCGAACGCGTTATTGATGTTATTTTCCTCGGCTTAACTCTTATCCTATCTGTCTATTTATCCAAAGATTTATTTACAAATTTCCCCTGGCTCAAATCAACTTTATATATAACATTTGTTTTAATGTTCATTGCGATATTTTTCCTTTACCTAACTATAAGATTAAAAGAAAAATTTTATAATATAATTATCAAAATGGTTTCCCGATTCTCAGCTAAACTAGCTGCAAAAGCCGCACATATATTCGGAATGTTAACTGAAGGGTTCGCTAGCTTAAAAGGAACCCGGAATTATCTTCTTACAATTCTTCTGAGTGCCGGTATAATGTTTGTCTATGCACTAACAGCATATATAGGGTTCTTTACCCTTGGAATGCAGGATATGGGAATCCCCGTAAATTTTAAATTAGGCTGGATTCTTATGAGCATAAGTGCTATCGGAGCAGTAATACCCACTCCCGGAGGAACTGGGTCCTATCATGCTCTTGCAAAATCCGTACTTGTTTTCTTCGGCTTTAGTATTAATATCAGCCTGGCCTATGCATTTCTGACTCACATTATTTCCTTTTTTTTGATTATTTTTCTCGCCTTGATTTCTTTCTTCCTGCTTAATAAGCAGCATCTTAATTTATTGAAAATCGTAAAGCCTGATTCGGAAGAGTTATGAAAAGATTTATTGCATTGTTGATTTTTATATCTATTAACCAGATGGTTTTTGCTCAGATATCTTTAAGAGGTGGAATGGGAATAAACTTTGTAAGCACTCCCTCCTTAAGAGATTATCTGAATGTTATTAATTCCGCCCAGGTTAATAACCAGCTAGC
>OCZT010004683.1_pt1 | contig 13742 bp, 15 predicted proteins | sample 1539031 | NCBI WGS metagenome assembly OCZT01 (sample SAMEA3539308, study PRJEB22396) | soil metagenome | biome: tundra; feature: field; material: soil | place: USA | collected 2010-05 | depth 0.15 m
GAAAAAGGATGGGGCACCCAGCTTTAGTGCCAGAACGAAAGACAACCGCAGGTCCTTCGACTCCGCTGCGCTCCGCTCAGGATGACAAGCTGTTTGGGTTGAGGTTCGTGGATTCCCAGGTATCAAAATCGAGACTTGGGCCACCCTGCTTTGGTTGGATTCAGACGCTCTCTTCGAGCGGCGGGGCGAAACGGGCGCCGGCGCGGAGAATGATGCAGGAGATCACCAGGGAGATGAGGGTGGCGCCGAGGCCAAGGCGCAGGCTTTTCGCGTGGTCGGAGATGGCGCCGATGATCTGCGGGGAGAAAGTATCGCCGAAGAAGTGGATGCAGAAGAGGTTGATCGAAACGGCGGTGGCGCGGACCGGGCCGGAGACCGAGTTGACGATAGCGGCGTTGAGCGGGCCGGTGTTGAGGAAGAGGAAGAACTCGGCGGCAAAGAGCGCGGGAACGGTCCAGGCTGCAGGGCCAAAGAAGAGCACGGCGCCGCAGGGCAGGGTGAGAGCGACGCTCCAGAAGGAGAGCAGGTAGAGGGCGCGGTGGTTGGTGCGCAGCCAGCGCTGGGCGAGCCAGCCGCCGGCCAGGGTTCCGGCGATGCCGTCGATAACCGTGATGGCGCCGACGGCCATGGTGGCGCGGCCAAGGGAGAGCCCGGCAGACCGGCGCAGGAACTCCGGGACCCAGTTCGAGATGCCGCCCATGGCGAAGGTGAGAGTGGCCAGGCCGAAGGTTGCGGTGAGAAAGGCGGGGTTGCGGAAGAGACCGAGGACGGTGGCGCGATCGGCGGTGGGGCGGATGTGATCGCTGGAGCCGCGCTCAGGCTCGCTGCCAAACCAGCCGTACAAGGCCGCGATAAGCAGGCCGGGAATGGCGCAGACGAAGAACGGCGCTCGCCAACCCCAGATGGAACCCAACTGCCCGCCCGCCAGGTAGCCGAGGGCCGCGCCTACGGGGATGGCCAGGTAAAAGATGGAGAGGATGCGGTTGCGGTCGCGCTCGGGATAGAAGTCGGCCAGCACGGCGGGAGCAAAGATGCCAAAGGTGGCCTCGCCCACGCCCACCAGGGCATGGCGGAAGTAAAGGGTCCAGTAATCGTGGACCCACACCGTGGAGAGCGTTGCCAGGCTCCAGAGAACCGCGCCGAAGATGATGAGCGGCTTACGGGGGAATCGGTCACCGAGCCAGCCGGTGAGGGGCGCCACCAGCATGTAGACCACAAACAGGGCGGTGGTGAGCGCGCCCATCTGCTGGTCGGTGGAGTGGAACTCGCGCTGGATCAGCGAGACTTCGCCGGGAAGGATGTAGCGGTCGATGTAGTTGAGCAGGTTGAGGGCGATGAGCAGCGCGAGCGTCCCCTGGGCGGGGCTGATACGAGGGCGCGCAGGCTGGATGAAGGGCGGCAAGGGGCTTTGGTCCGGCAGAAATTGCGGGACTTCACAGCAATATCACAACCGGCGGAAAAAAGCCCATTCCCTGCCTCGAAGCGGCGATGCGAGTGGCCGCGAGGTCGCGCTTCGGGCTGGTTTGGCGACCGCCGCACGGACTTGCCGGCGGGCGCATCGAGTTTTGGATGCTGGATGCGCCCTCAGGAGCCGTCCGGCAGACCGGCCGTTCGCATCGGCTTCAACTATTTACGCTTCTCTTCGGCTGTGTGGCCGCGTCCATCCCGCGTTTCATTTCCCTTGAACTGCTCGGGGGGCCTGCGCTGCGCCGCGGCTTTCTCGCCAACTTTTGGCGTGTGGCCGCTATAGCCGTGGTGTGGATCGAAGGTGTTGTCTACGTGGCCCTGGAAGTCGTTGGAGCCATGAAACCACGGGCCAACGCCGATGAAAACGCCGCCATTGAACCATTCCGGGCCGTAATAGCCGTCGGGAACGCAGTTATAGGGGGCGTAGTCATAGTAACCATAGGGACAATCAGGGGCGACTCCGACTTCGACCACGACCTGAGCCTGTGCTTTGGGAGCAGCTGCCACAAGAAAGATTCCAGCAACAGCCGCTAACGCAAGAAACTTGAATCCGCTCATGAATTCTCCTCACTACCGCAGGGGCCGTCGATTGCCTGCCCCTACGTTCCCGACGGTAACGATGGAGATCATCCTTGTCTGAGCAATAGGACGCACGCGGGGGGTCGTTGTCTCCCACCCTAGCCGCAAAAACAAAGACGCGGCGAGAGCCTGCCCTGAGCGCAGCCGAAGGGGTGGGGCACCCGGCAAGGATGGGGCACCCTGCCATAAGCCGGCTGTGCGAGCTAGACCGGGCGGGGCCAGCGGGCTTCGACAGTGGTGGCGATGCCGCCGCGGGGGCGGAATTCGCCGCGGACCACGGCCCAGACCGGGTCGCAGGCCTTGACCACGTCTTCCAGCACCTGGTTGACGATGTTTTCCTGGAAGATGCCCAGGTTGCGATAACAGAAAAGGTACTCTTTGAGCGATTTCAGTTCGAGACAGCGGTCTCGGGGCATGTAGCGGATGGAGAGGATGCCGAAGTCGGGCAGGCCGGTTTTGGGGCAGACGGAGGTCAGTTCCGGGTCGTCGATGGTGATTTCGTAACCAGGAAACTGGTTTTGCCAGGTTTCGATGGCGGGAAACGGGAAATCGAGGCCGGCCTTGGCGTGGGCATCGGTATAGCTTGGGGTGCAGCGGGGTTCTGAAGCCATGGTTCGATTGTACGAGCCTGAGGAATGGCTGGCCAGATTCGTCCCGGCTGGATTTTTGCGCTTCCTGGGGGCCGGTTTGCGAGTCCTATATACTGACTCTGGTTGCCTGAATGACACAAGAAAGAAAGCAATTGGACCGGCGCTGGCTTTGGCCGGGCGCAGTCCTCCTGACGATTGCAGTGTTTTTCTGGGTGCGTTCCCTGACCCGGGAACACCTGCAGGTGCATGCGGCCACGGCGGTGCATGCGGCGCTGGTGAGCACCATCAGCACCAATGGCCGGGTTGAGCCGGAGGTGAACTACGAGGTTCACAGTCCGATGGCGACCACCGTCACGGCGGTGTATGTGCAACCGGGCGACCGGGTGGCGGCGGGCAAGCTGCTGCTGGTGCTGGACGACGTGCAGGCACGGGCCCGGCTGGCCACGGCCGAGAGCGGCGTGAAGGCGGCGCAGGCATCGCTGGAGGCGGCAACCCACAACGGAACCCAGCAGGAGCGCCAGATGGCGGCAGCCGATGGGACGCGCGCGCGGTTGGAACGCGACGAGGCGCGGCGGAGCGTTGAGGCTCTGACCAAACTCAACTCGACCGGGGCGGCCTCGCCGAGCGAGGTGGCCGCGGCACGGCAGCGGTTGGAAACGGCCGAAGCGAATCTGCATGGATCGGAACAGAGCGCGCAGAGCCGCTACTCGCCGGCAGAGGTGGAGCGGGCGCGGGCGGCGGTTGCCGACGCGGAGGCAGGCCGGGCGGCGGCGCGGCAGGTGGTGGCGCAGACATCTGTCCACGCTCCCGCGGCGGGAACGGTGTACAGCCTGAATGCGGGGCGGACGGAGTTTGTCGAAGACGGCAAGCTGCTGTTGCAGTTGGCCGACCTCGACCACGAGCGGGTGCGGGCCTATTTTGATGAGCCGGAGATCGGGCGGCTGGCGGTTGGGCAGAAGATTCAGATCAAGTGGGACGCCAAGCCGGGCAAGGTGTGGAACGGGCAGATCGAGCGGACGCCGATTACGGTGATTAACCTCGGCACGCGCAACGTGGGCGAGGTGCTGGTGAAGATCGACGATGTGGACGGCGACCTGCTGCCGGACACCAACGTGACGGTGACGGTGACGGTCTCCAACGAGGCCAACGCCCTGAGCGTGCCGCGCGAGGCGCTGCACTCGGAGAACGGCAAGACCTACGTTTACCGGATAGTGAAAGACGGGTTGCTGAGGACCTTTGTGACCACCGGGACCATCAATTTGACCCAGGTGGCGATTCTCTCCGGACTTGAGGAAGGGGATCTGGTGGCAACCGGGACAGTCAACGGCCAGCCCTTGCAGGAGGGCGTTCCGATCAAGGTTGTGCGGTGAGGCTGTTGGCGGGGTTTTTGCTGGCGGCAGCCGCGGCCGTTTCGGCGTCCGCGCAGGGCTCTGCGCAGGGCCAGAGGGAGCAGCTTGCGCAAGCCAATGCGGCCTTGCAGGCCAGCGAGGCGGACAAGGCGCTGGGACTGTTGAATTCGCTTGCCCAGCCGGGCGGCGGCCCGGCAGAAGCTCACAACTTGAAGTGCCGTGTGCTGTTCATCCTGGAACAGTGGGATGGGGCGGCGAGCGAGTGCGAGCAGGCGGTCAAGCTGGACGGGCAGAACTCGGACTATCACCTGTGGCTGGGGCGCGCGTTGGGCGAGAAGGCCGACCGGGCATCGTTTCTGAGCGCCTATTCGCTGGGCAAGCGGGTGCGGATGGAGTTTGAAGAGGCTGCGCGGCTGAATCCCCGCAATGCCGAGGCGCTGGCCGACCTGGGTGAGTTTTACTATTCCGCGCCCGAAGTAGTGGGCGGCGGCGTCAAAAAGTCTGAGACAGTGGCCGCGCAACTGGGCCAGATCGACTCCGCGCGGGCTCACGAACTGAGGGGCCGTATCGCCGAGGAGCGCAAGGACTACGGCACGGCGGAGCGGGAGTACAAGCAGGCGATCGGGGTGGGAGCGCATCCGGCATTCCAATGGATGACGCTGGCCAGTTTTTATCGCCGCCGGGAGCGCTGGACGGAGATGGAGTCGGCGGTGCGCAGCGGAGAAAGCGCGGCGGAACGCGATAAACACGCGGGCGTGGCGCTCTATAACGGGGCTTCAGTGCTGCGCGCTACCAGCCGGGACCCGGCGCGGGCGGCCAAAATGCTTGAGGAGTATCTTGTCGGCAGCGCAAAGACCGAAGAGGCGCCGGCGTTTGTGGCGCATACCTGGCTGGCCCGTTTGAAGGAGCAGCTTGGAGACGCGGCGGCAGCCAGCCGGGAACGGACGGCGGCGCTGGCCCTGGCGCATGAGTACAAGCCGGCACAGGATCTGAAACATTGAAGGGTTGAGTACACGTGAGGAACGGACACAATCCGCGGAAGGGCTGGGCGTTGATGCTCATCGCAGCGACGATGGCGGCTGCGCCGGCGCTGGTTTCAGCGCAGGTCTCGCTGGCCACGGTGGTGGATCTGGCGCAGCGCAACTCGAGCGCGGTGAAGCTGGCCGAGGCCGATGTTCAAAAGGCCAACGCGGTGCTGGCGCAGACCAAGGATGTGTATATTCCCAGTCTCATGGTAGGTTCAACGGTTGGGCCGCCCACCATCGGCTATCCCTTCGGACAGCCTTCCATCGGAAACGCGTCGTTGCAATCGCTTGTGTTTAGCATTTCCCAGCGACAATACATTCGGGCCGCGCAAGCGGGTGTGCAGGTTGCTTCCCTCAGCCTGAAGGACGCAAGCGAGCAAATTGCGCTGGATGCCTCCACCGCTTACATCGAGCTGGATACGGTCGAGCGTGAACTGGAAGCGGCGCGCCAGCAGGGGGCATTTGCGGAGCGCCTGGTGAATATCGAACAGGAACGCACGGAGGCGGGAGTGGACCCGTTGAGCGATTTGTTTCAGGCCCAGTTGACGGCGGCCCAGTTTAAGCTCAAGCGGCTGCACCTGGAGACCCGCGCCGCAACCCTTTCAAAGCAGCTTGCGACGCTCACCGGCCTACCAGTTGGCTCCATCACGCTGGATCACGGCAGCATTCCAGAGGTTCCGGCGGTGAAAGCGAACGAAACCGGAGGAGCGACCTCTGGGATTGAGTCTGCTCAGCAGCTTGCGCTCTCGAAGCAGTTGAGCGCACGCGGGGACTCAAAGTATATGTTTCGCCCGCAGATCGCCTTTGGGGCGCAATACAACCGCGACTCCAATCTTCTCAACAATTACAGTACCTTTTTCCCCCCACATACATTCAAGGCCGACAACCTTAGCGCGGGCTTCTCGATTCAGGTGCCGTTGTTCGACCTCGGTCATCGCGCCAAGGCCAAAGAGTCCGCGGCCGACGCGCTGCGGACCACGGTGGAGGCAGAGCAGGCACAACGGCAGAACGAGATTCAGATTGCTTCGCTCACCGGCAGCCTGCGCGAGCTGGACACCCTGGCCGAGATTGCCAGCCTGAAACAGCAGATCGCCAATGAGCAACTCCAGGCCGTGCTGGCGCAACTGGAGCTGGGCAACGGCTCTGGAAGCGGCCCTGGCGCCCAGCCGCAATTGGGCCCCAAGGCCGAGCAACTGGCCCGCATCGATGAGCGGCAGAAGTTTCAGGACGCGCTGGACGCGGGATTCGAACTGAGTAAGGCGCGGTTGAGCCTGCTGCGTGCCCTCGGCCACATGGAAGACTGGCTGCACGAACTGCACGCCAAATGAATTCCGGCGGAAGACCGCGGGCCGGGAAAGTTCCGAAACGAAAGAAAACTGGCGAAATGTTAGAATTGAATGGATGACTATGCCCCTGAAAACACTCTTGCTGAACCCGCCCTCGTTCGAGAATTTTGACGGTGGCGCGAGCTCGCGCTGGCCGGCCACGCGCGAGATCGAGTCCTACTGGTACCCGGTGTGGCTGACCTACCCGGCCGGATTGCTCGAAGGTTCGCGGCTGCTGGACGCGCCCCCGCACCACGTCTCGGCCCAGGAGACCATCAACATCTGCAAGGACTACGAGTTCCTGGTGCTGTTCACCTCGACGGTGGGCTGGGAGGGCGACCAGCGCCTGGCCGAGGCCATCAAGGCGGCCAACCCGTCGATCCGCATCGCTTTTGTCGGGCCGCCGGTGACCACCTCGCCGGACAAGGCGCTGAACGAGTGCGCGGCGCTGGACTTCATCTGCCGCCGCGAGTTCGACTACTCGGTGGTCGAGTTTGCCCAGGGCAAGCCGCTCAACGAGATTCTGGGCATCAGCTACAAACTGGATGGCGAGATCGTCCACAACCCCGACCGCCCGCAGGTGGAAGACCTGGACGCGATGCCCTGGGCCACCAAGATTTACAAGCGGGACATGGACGTGACGCGCTACAACGTGCCCTTCCTGCTGCATCCCTACATCGCGCTCTACTCGACGCGCGGCTGCCCGGCGCAATGCACCTTCTGCCTGTGGCCGCAGACCTTGAGCGGACACGCCTGGCGCAAGCGGTCCACCGATGACGTTGCCGCCGAGCTGGCCTGGGCCAAGAAGAACTTCCCCGAGGTGAAGGAGTTCTTCTTCGACGACGACACCTTCAACATTCAAAAGCCGCGAACTATTGAGCTGTGCGAAAAGCTGAAGCCGCTGGGCCTCACCTGGAGCTGCACTTCGCGCGTGACCACCGACCGCGATACGCTGAAGGCCATGAAGGATGCCGGCTGCCGGTTGCTGATCGTGGGCTTCGAATCCGGCGATCCGCAGATTCTGAAGAACATCAAGAAGGGCGCCACGGTGGAGCGCGCGCGCACCTTTGCCAAGGACTGCAAGGACCTGGGCCTGACCATCCACGGCGACTTCATCCTCGGCCTGCCTGGCGAAACCAAGGAGTCGATCCGCAATACCATCAACTTCGCCAAGACGCTCGATTGCGAAACCATTCAGGTTTCGATCGCGCACGCCTATCCGGGCACGGAGTTTTACGACTACGCCAAGGCCAACGGCTTTATCGTCAACACCGCGGCGATGAGCGATGAAGGCGGCCACCAGATGGCGCACATCGAGTACCCTGGCCTGCCCACCGACTACGTGCTCGAAATGGTCCACCGCTTCTACGACGAGTATTACTTCCGGCCCAAGGCCGCTTTCCGGGTGGTCTGGAAAGCGTTTGTGAATCGCGATCTGCCCAGGCTCTACGTCGAGGCCAAGGCCTTCATGAAGCTGCGCGCGCAACGCAACAAGATGGTCAAGGTGGCCCGCAGCCACCAGGCCGATCCGCCGGCTCCGGCGAGCGCGGGCATCTAGAGCGCTGCGCTGGCTCATTCCATCGAGGGCGGCGCCATTGCGTCGCCCTCGATTGCTTGAACGATCTTCAATCTGGCTGCAAGAAGATTGAATCGGAATCAATGCTGTCATCCTGAGCGACCCTGAGCGCAGCGAAGGGGAGTCGAAGGACCTGCGGTTGCATTTGATCTTCGCCGCTTCGAATCATCAGCAGAGGAACTTCAAGACACAGATGGCTCACGCAAGACTTCTGCCGCGTCAATACCTGATCCTGGGGCTGGTGGCCGTGTCCGCGCCGCTCGGCGACACCTGCCTGTCGCGCGGCATGACCATGCCCGGCCTTCCGGCCATCACACTGGCCCATCCCGCGACGCTCGTCGCCGCGGTCTTCACCCCCTGGATTGCCGTGGGCATCGCGCTGCTGATCGGATTTTTCGCCAGCTATCTCACCGCGCTTTCCTGGGCCGACCTCACCTTTGTGTTGCCCGCAACGGCATTTGGGAACGTCATCGTCGCGCTGCTCTCGCGCTTCTGGCTGAATGAGCAGATTTCACTGGAACGCTGGGCGGGGATCTTGCTGATTACGCTGGGCGTGGGGTTTGTCGCGCATGGACCGTCGCTCACCGAGAGGCCGGCGCCCGCGGCCGGGGCGGAAGCTGCCGTGGAAGGGGAGCAGGCGCGATGACGATTCCTTACCCTGTCGGACAACCAGGACCATGGGCCGCTGCGGCCATGATCGCTGCCGTTGTGCTCGCCTCGACGGCAGGCGAAGTGCTCACCGCGGCGGCCATGAAGTCGATCGGCAACCTGGACGACATTCGCGCTCGCGCCGGGATGAAGGGCGCCATTCGCGCCGTCGTCACCTGCCCGCTGTTCTTCGCCGGCGTGAGCTTCCTGGCGCTGGCCTTCTTCTCCCTGCTTTTTGCTTTGAACCACCTGAACCTGAGCCTGGTGGCTCCGGCCTCAGCCTCGCTGACGCTGGTCACCAACGCCATCGCCGGGAAGATATTTCTCAAGGAGAATGTGGACCGGCGGCGGTGGACGGCTGCCGTGCTGGTTTGCATCGGGGTTTATCTGCTGGCCCACTGAGTCGTTCTATTCGGTCCCGTTTTGACGGAAAGCGGTTTCTTGCCTTCTACCTGAGCCTTCGCCGAATCAGGTCGAGAGCCTGCTGGGTGGCCCATTGGCGGACGCGGTCGCGGTCGCCGCGGAAGGTGCGCTCCACGGACTCGGTCTTCTGGGCGTCGGAGAGGGCGATGTGGACCAAACCTACCGGTTTGGTTTCGGTGCCGCCGGAAGGCCCGGCGATGCCGGTAACCCCCAGTCCCAGGGTTGCGCCGGTGCGGCGGCGAATGCCGACGGCCAGGGCTTCGGCGACCTCGACGGAGACGGCGCCGTGCTGGGCGATCAGCTCCGGGGGGACGTTGGCGAAGGCCGTCTTGAGCGGGTCGGAGTAGACGATGGCGCCGCCCAAAAAGGAGCGCGAGCTGCCGGGAACGGCCGTGATGCGCTGGGCGATCATGCCGCCAGTGCAGCTTTCTGCCACCGCTAGGCTGGCCTGGCGGAGCCCGAGGTAGTAAAGAACGATCTGCTCCAGAGACTCGGACGACTCGCCCCCTGAGGAGTACAGCCAGTCTTCCAAGGCCTCTTCCATGCGGCCGGCCAGCTCGTCCACGCGCTGCTGGGCCAGGGCGGCATTCGACTTCGAGCAGAGCAGGGTGAGCTGGATGTCGCCGGCGTGGGCCAGGATGGTGGTTTCGACGTCTTCGTAGGCGGTGTAGATGGGGGCCAGCAGCTTGTCGGCCTGGGACTCGGGAATCATGGCCGCCCGCAGGGTGCGCTTGGCGATGTGGCGCACCGGCACCAGGGCGCGGAGTCGCGGGATGCACTCGGCGTCGAACAGCGGACGGCACTCGTTGGGGGGCCCTGGAACCAGCATCAGCAGTTTGCGATAGCCTTGCCAGGTGGTGTCGAGCCATTGGCCGGGGGCGCTGCCGTTGGGGTTGGGCAGGATGGCAGCGCCTTCGAGCACGTTGGCCTGCTTGAGGTTGTTCTGGGGCATGGGGATGCGCAGGGTGGCGGCGCGGGCGGCGAGAGCGGCTACCTGGGAGGCGTCGCGGCGCAGGGTGAGCGAGAGGGCTTCAGCCACGGCCTCGCGGGTGAGGTCGTCTTCAGTGGGACCCAGGCCGCCCATCAGGACCACGATGTCGGTGCGGCCGAGGGCGGCGCCGAGGGCGTTGACCAGGTCCTTCTGGCGGTCGCCGACGATGGTCTTGAAGGCCACGGTGACGCCCAGTTCGTTGAGCTTTTCAGTGAGATAGAGGGAGTTGGTGTCCTGGCGGAACGGGGTGAGCATCTCGGAGCCGACGGCGATGATTTCGGATTTCATTCTTTCGGATGTTTGCTCCTGGCTCTTCGCTTCCAGCCGGGGTGGTGCGGGGCGTATTCCCTCAGGGGCTAAAGCCCCGTTGATTGTGGCTCGGCCAATGTCGGAGCCAAAGCCCCAACCTACCCGTCCCGACCTACCAACTTCGACCTGGCTCCACTGGTGGAACCTAAAAAAAATTAAGTCCTTCCACTCCCAAGTCCACATCATAAACGGCTTCGTCGGTGGCGAGAATGGTGGTGCCGAGCGGGGAGAAGGCCAGTCCGACGAGGTTTGCGCCGGCCAGCACGAGGGTTGCTTCGCCTTGCGGTGTGACGCGCACCAGGCCGCGGCGGCCATGGAGGCAGGCGGCCACGTAGACGTCGCCTTCTTTGGAGAGCGCCAGGCCCTGCGGACGGCCCAGGCCCCGGTACCAGACGCGGGTCTCTCCGTTAGGCTCGATGGCCCAGATGGCGTCGTTGGAGGAGAGCGTGGGGGTGGTGACGAAGAGCGTGCCGGCGGCGTCGACGGCCAGGTGATAGGCCGCCGCGCTGGGCTCAAGCGTGGCGTGGACGAAGATCTGGCGCTGGGGGTTGATCTTGAAGATGGTGCCGCTGCGATCACCCACGAAGAGGTTGCCGCCAGCGTCGAAGGCCGCGCCGGTGGCCACGCCCATGCCCTCGGCGTAGAGGGCGGGCTCGCCGGCATCGTCGATGCGGTAGACGTTGCCCTCGGCGCGCGAGGTGACGAACAGATCGCCGTCCGGGTTGAAGGCCAGGCCGGTGGGGTTGAGGATGCCGGTGACGAAGGGAGTGCCGCGGCCGTCGGGGCTGACGCGGACAACGGAAACCGGGGTCTGCTTGCCTCGGGGGCCGGAGATGGTGGCGTAGATCATGCCCGAGCGGCTGACGGCCGGGTTGGTGACCGGGTGCAACCCCTCGGAGAGCTGGCGGGCCACGCGCAGGGGGACGGTGTTGCTAGCGCCGGCGGGGTTGCGGACCTCGATCAGGCCGGTTGTGGCCTCTTCGGGAACGCGCAACGCCAAGCGGCCGGGGCGGCTCATCAGGACCTGGGCCGGGTGGCCGTCCACCAGGACGGCGGGTGGGCCGAAGCTGAGGGGGCCGAGATGGGCGCCGGTCAGCTCGATCTCGCCCAGGGGCAACGTGGCCGCGGGCACAATGTCGTCGATGCGCGGCTCGGAGAGGGTTTCAGCGGCGGATTGGGTGCTGGTGCGAGGCATATTAGATCCAATGGTGCAGCAACCACGCTACACCCAAAGCATACAACCCCGCTGCCACATCGTCGAAGACGATGCCCCATCCCTTGGGAAGCTGTTCGAGCTGGCGGACGGGGAAGGGCTTGGTGATGTCGAATATCCGGAAGAGGAGGAGGGCGATCAGGGCGTGACGCCAGTTGGCGTGGCTGCCGATGAGGGCGATCCACTGGCCGGCGACCTCGTCGATGACGACGAACTGGGGGTCCTTGCGGCCGGATTCGCGGGCGACGATGGTGGCGGCGGGGATGCCGAGCAGGAGGGTGAGGGCGATTCCGGCCAGCAGCAGTAGAAGCAGAATCTGCGGCGCGGGATGGATGCCCCAGCCGACGCCGGCCCAAATGAGCACTGCGGCCACCGAGCCCCAGGTGCCGGGTCCGGGCTTGCCCAGGCCCGCTCCGAAGAAGGTGGCGACGGTCCAGGCCCAGAGAGTTTTACCTGCAGCGGGAAGGGAACTGGGAGCGTCAGTCGTCATGGGAATCTCCGTTGCCGCCACCGCTCAGGCCTCCCAGGTCTTCGAGGACTTCGGGGTCCAGGACCGGCGAGCTGATCTTGTAGACGCCCATGGCCCACTTGCCAAGGTCGATCTTGCGGCAGCGGTCACTGCAGAAGGGGAAGTCCTCGTCGTTGATTCGTACGAGCATACCGCAGGTGGGGCAGCGGAGGAGTTTTACGGATTTTTTCTTTGGGGCCATGGGTGTGTTCCTGGTTCTTAAGTACTCAGAAGGAGGCGATGGCGAGTCCGGGGATCATCTGGAAGTGACGCACATTTGCAGTTGCAACACGGTAGCCAAGTTCCAACGCGGTAACGCCGATCAACAGGTTGGAGAGTGCCAAGCGGATACCCCGAGCAGTGCTCTCGCCGTCGATCTGACCGGCTCGCAGAGCCACGGGAATGGTTACGGGATGCATCGGCAGTGCCGTCATCAGTTCGCTGAGGAACTGCCGCCGCGTGGCCTGCCTTTGCGGCGTATCGGCGCGGGCCACGCCGTGCGCCAATTCGATCAGTGTAACGACCGAGGCGGCGACTTCCTCGCCGGCGGCTTCGAGAGCGATCTCCGCCAGAGTCTGCCGGGCATTTCTGCCTTTACGCTCTTCCGCGATGAGGACGCTCGAGTCCAGAATCAGGCCCATGGGATTAATCCCATGCCGGTGGAGTCAGCGGCTCTCGATGAGCGGCGACTGCTGCGGCAACATCGCGGGCGAAGTCCTCATCGATGGTGGCCGGTGAGTCCTCCGGCAACAAAGCGACGCAGTCTTCGATGGTGCGGCGGGGCGGCACTAGCGCATGCAGCACTGCGACCGGGAACGCACCGTTCTGGATGACGACCTCGGCCCCAGCGCGGATGTGCGCCATCAGGGCGGCGAAGTTGCGGGCCGCTTCGGCTTCCGGGATGTGGATGGTTGCCATGGTTTTGATGATAGCGCGATTTCAGTCTACAGCGGGCCTGAGACCACCTTTGCCACGACGTCGTACTCATGGGCTTCTGTGATCTCTGCCTTGTAAAATCGTCCCGGCTCCAGGGTCTCCAACTCGCCGAAGTCGTTGATGTAGACTTTGCCGTCGATTTCGGGGGCGTGGAACTGGGTGCGGCCTTCCCAGAGAAGCGGAGTCTCTTCGCTTTCGCCCTCGGCGAGCAGGACTAACTCGCGGCCCACCCACTGCTGCTTGGCGCGCTTGCTGATGGCCTGCTGGAGCTTCATGAGGCGGCGCTTGCGGGACTCGATGGTGCGCCTGGGGACTTTCTGGTCGAGCGAGAAGGCAGAGGAGCCTTCTTCGTCGGAGTAACTGAAGACGCCCAGCCAGTCGAATTTTGCCTCGCGGATGAACTCGACCAAAAGTTCAAAGTCGCGGAGCGATTCGCCGGGGAAGCCGACGATGAACGAGGTGCGCAGGGCGATTCCGGGGACGGCGGCGCGGACTTTTTCGAGAGTCTTGAGGAAGATGTCCGCTCCCGCGCCGCGCTTCATGCGCTTCAAAACGGCCGGTGACGCGTGCTGCAGCGGTACATCGAGGTATTTGCAGATGTTGTCGTGTTTGGCGATGGTTTCCAATAAGCGATTGGTGATCCGGTTGGGGTAGGCGTAGAGGAAGCGCAGCCAGCGCAGGCCTTCGATGGCGGCCAGCGCGTCGAGCAGCAGCGCCAGGCCGTCTTTCAGGCCCAGGTCTTCGCCGTAGCAGGTGGTGTCCTGGCCGATGAGAGTGATCTCCTGGACGCCGCGAGCGACGAG
>OCZT010004684.1_pt1 | contig 13741 bp, 12 predicted proteins | sample 1539031 | NCBI WGS metagenome assembly OCZT01 (sample SAMEA3539308, study PRJEB22396) | soil metagenome | biome: tundra; feature: field; material: soil | place: USA | collected 2010-05 | depth 0.15 m
TCCCGATTTATCGGGAGCTATTTTAGCGATGGAGCCTGACTGCAGGGAAGGGGACAGGGGAAGGGTTCAGAAGAATAAAAGTGTAAAAACAGATTTTTTGAAACTCCCTTTTTTATTGAGCTCTTTTACTACTGCGAACTATTGATGCTTCTTAACCCAGGATCATTTTATAGCCAATCCCATGCACAGTTAGAATAATCTTGGGATTATTGGGATCAACTTCGATTTTCTGTCGCAGTTTAAGGATAAAATTATCCACCGTTCGGGTTGAAATATCATATTCGATACCCCAAACATCGCTCATGAGATCATCGCGTTGAATAATTTTACCTGCATTAATATACAGGTAATGCAATATTCCAAATTCTTTGTATGACATTTTAATTTCATTAGTTCCTTCAAGTGCCTGGCAATTTTTGAAATTAACTTTAATATTCCCTATCCGTATAAATTCTGGTTCAACACTTCCTTCTTTTCCAGTTGGAGCACGCCGCAAAATTGTCTTTATCCTTGCAAGTAACTCCCGCAAGCTAAATGGTTTTGTAATGTAATCATCGGCTCCCAGCTCCAGTCCAAGTACCTTGTCAATTTCTTCACCTTTGGCTGTTAATAGAATGATAGGCGTATTCACCCCTTCTTTCCGGGCAGATTTGCAAATATCAAAACCAGATACTCCGGGAAGCATTACATCCAGCAAAATCAGATCATACTGGTTTAGCAGAACTTTTTGAAGACCTGAATTTCCTTCCATAGCAGTATCTACTTCATATCCTTCGAATTCAAGGTTGTCTTTCAACCCTTCTATCATTTTTAATTCGTCTTCGATAATCAGTATTTTCTTCATAGTTGATTAATTTGTTTTACGGGGAATGAAAGCCTGAACATGGAGCCTGATCCTAATGTACTTTTAAGATAGATCTTCCCTTCATGAGAATCCATTATATGTTTTACTATTGCCAGTCCAAGCCCTGATCCTTTTACTTTATTTGCCAAATTGGTCTCAGTGACACGATAGAATTTATCAAAAATATACTTCTGATCTTTTTCCGAGATCCCCAGACCATGATCCTCCACTTCAAGATGAACATATTCAGCATTGCTATAGGTTCTGACAGAAATTTCTTTTATCACCGGGCTATATTTTATGGCATTATCAACCAGATTCACGAATGCATCGGTTATTGCTTCCCTGTCAGCCAAAATCGATGGCAGGTTTTTACCCGATTCGAAAGTATAGGTAAATCCTTTGGTCTCAAGTGAGTATCGGAGGGTAAGTGCAGCATTCTCTACAATTTCATTCAGGTCGGTCGTGCTTAAAAAATATTTCCGTTTATTACCTTCAATCTGCGAAAAATTGAGAATCCTGTTTACAATGCCCGACAGGCGGGTTGTCTCATTCAGGATTATAGTGTAGTACTCCTTAATTTTTCCCTCATTCTTCACTCTTCCCATTTCAAGAGTTTCAATGTACATAGTTATAAGGGCAAGAGGAGTGCGGATTTCATGCGAAACATTCGACACAAAGTCATTCTTCAGCTGTGACAATTCCACCTGTTTTTTAACATTTCTGAAAATAATCCATGCCCCGGAGAGCAAAATGATATCCATCAATCCATTGATTATCAGGTTTCTTTTAACCCTCTCCTTTGTAAGATCAGCAATGGTAATATCTTTCAGTTCGATACCCATCATATAGTTTGTGAACAACCAGAAGGGTTCTCTGTCATTGATTTTACGGGAACTGGTTTTTTTCATCGCAGTATAAAAAGGAAGATCCTCACCTGAACGGTAGGCAGCAATATCAAACTTCCCTTTTGCAATCTCCTGGATCTTTGGATCAAGTACCTGACTTATAAATTTCTCAGGATCAATTACAAGGATATTGATAACCTCTATCCCCTTCTGATGAGTCAGAAAAACTATCCATTGAGAATTTTTATCGGTATTATTGACTGGTTCAATCTTGCGATAACCATTAGCCATAAATGTTTGTAATTGTCTGATCGTTTTGGAGTTATTCGCAAGGTATGCAGACATCTCATTAATAACTGAGTTGTGACTGAATGAATATGGAACTGTAGAAAGTCTTTTCTGGTTGTAATCGAATTGTACAAGACTGATCAATGATGGCATTTCATTAAAAAACTTCTGCATAACGTTTCCGGTGTCAGACGCGATATTATTAGTATTGTTTTCAAATCTGCTTGCCAGGTTACTGATGATATCGTCTGAATACTGATTTATTGAAAAGAGAATTGCGTCGAGCTGATTTTTATAGATATCCTGAATTACTTTTTCATTTTGTCTGTAGTTCCCAATTTCAAATACAGAAAAAATAACCACCGGCACGACAATAATTGCTATTATAAGTAAACTGACTTTTCGCAATGAGGAACTCATAGTAAGATAATTTCTTTAAATATAGAAAAAAAAATCCCGCTGATCTTGCTGATTTTCGCAGATTTCCAAAATCTGGTCTGCACCAATCAGCGTAATCTGCGGGAAAGAAGAAAAACCAACCTAATTGTTGTCTCTTTTAATTTTTCTCCAGTAATCAATATATTTTGTTTGGGTAATAAGACCCACAGGTCCTTCATAGATTCCGCCATCGCCACCTGTATCCAGCACTCTGACCGCAATTATATTTTTCTGATCTTTTTTAAGCAATCCATCCGGGATGTAATATCCTCTGAAAGCCTGATATTCCTGTCCGGTACTTGCTTCTTCACTGTGTCGTGAGGGGAAGGTACCGGTTGATCCTACAAATGTTCCATTAATGTATACCTGGTCAATATCATCTATTTTACCCATCAGAAGAACCATCTTCTCATTTTCGTTGGTTTTTTTGAATACAAACGATTTGCGATACCAGGCGTAGCCGTCATAGTCTCTGTAACCCTGATCCTCCCATTTCCCAGGGACAAAAATTTCACTCCATCCGTTGTCATCAAAATTCGGTTCTTTCCGCCTTGGATCATCCCCCGGCTGAAACTTCCATGTAGATTGAAGATTTACATCCAGGTTGACTGAGTTTCTCCCGCTATATAATCCTATATCACCACTTACAATCCCTCCCTGTTGTTCTGCATCGTATACCTTGACAGCTACCTGATTTAAACCATCAAAATTTATATACTCTGCAGGTATATAATAGATACGCTCGGCATTATAGGCTGTACTGTAGTTTGGCGGGAAACTGCCTGTTGAACCGATTTTTTTCCCATTCAGATATACTTCATCCACATCGTCGATATATCCCATATTCAAATAGAGCATACGGTCCTTGTATTTTGAAGAAATAGTGATCTTCTTCCTGTAAAATGCATAACCGTTATACCCGTTATATCCCTCATCTTCCCAGGGTGATGGGACTCTTATTGATTCCCAGCTGGTATCATTGAACTTTGGTGAAGTCCACTCATCATTCATTCCTATAGAAAACTGCCATCTGCCTTCCAGGCTCTGCAAAAGAACCAGGTTTCCTTCCCTTGCGAACGTCTTACCTCCAAGGCTTGGCAAGCATATTATCAGAGAGAAAAATAAATTTCTAATCATATTTTTGTTAAAAATCGTTATCATAATTATCATTATTTAAATTATCATTTCCGAAAAACTTATCGAACATATATACCCAGAAGGAATTGTATCGGTTACCATAGTCATTGTGATGCCTGTTTTTGTATCTCCGGGCGTTTTCTGCAGACATAATTCCTACAGGACCTTCATAGATACCTCCAAGTCCCTGTTCATCATATACTCTTACAGCAATTACATTTGATCCGTTCCGATTCAAGAGACCTTCGTGAATCTTATAGACTCTTCGGACATTATACTCTCCGCCTGAATTCCGGTACCCGAAATCTTTCCTCATATCATAGACATTTCCTATATGTTGGCCATTGAGATAGACATCATCGATATCGTCGATCTTACCTACTGAGAGGTACAATTCTCCTGTTGTGAAATTTTGCGGTAGGCTGAATTTCAGTCTGTACCAGCCATATCCGTCATAATCTTCGTATCCCTGGTTTTCCCAAACCGATGGAACTTCGATGGAGGCCCATCCTTCGTCGTTGTAATCGGCATACTTCCATCCTTTGTTATCTCCGGTCTGAAATTTCCATTTGCCGGAAAAATTCAGTGCAAGCAGTTCATTGTCCTCATCGATGTATATACCAGCCGGTCCCTCAACTATTCCGCCTTCGAGATAGGAATCATAAACTTTTACTGAGATTACATTATCCCCATTAGCATTTATCAGTTCCTTCGGGATAATATATTTCCTGGTCCTGTCGTAGGCTGATTTATAATCGGGAGGAAACTTACCGCTCTTGCCTATTTCCCTGCCGTTAAGGTATACTTCATCAACATCATCTATGCGTCCGAGTATGAGAAAAATGGGAGAATCTGAAGGAATATCATCTATTCTGAAAGTTCTCCGGTACCAGGCATAACCATTGTAATCGTTATAGCCCTGATCTTCCCATTTTCCGGGAACTCTGATCTGATCCCAGCTGGAATCATCAAACGAAGGACTGGCCCATTTATTGTCATCGCCAATTGAGAATCTCCATGATCCTGAAAGAGATACGATTTTCCGTAAATCTTCGGCCCCGAGAGAACTGCATGTACTGAAAAGGAACAAGAAAAGGATGAAGAGTTTAAAATGTTTAGTTTTCATAGATTGTGTTTTCAATTAAAATGTTTGATAATGTTTTTTTTCATTTTTAGGGTGAATTCGAATTTTCAATTTGTTATACAAAAGTGAAGGATGTAAGTCGGATCAATGTCATAATGAAGTAAAAGATTGTCATGAGTTGTCACCGTATTGTAAAATGTTATTACGGGCAGTTGAATATGGAATAGTCGTCTATTCTCCATTTGCAGCCCTGAAGGAGCTGAATATAAGAATTATACATATGATTAGAGATTCCTCGCTCCGCTCGGAATTGACAAATTTGGGGAAGGGCAAAAGGGAAGAAGTGGTGCTTCGCAAGAGAGTAACAAATTAAAATTAAAGTTAGTTATGCGAAGCGCCACTTCTTTCCCCCTTAACCATCTAAATTTCATGTCATTCCGAGCGGAGCGAGGAACCGAGTCCCACTTAAGCGGGACGAGCTCACCGAAGGTAATCTTCTTTTCACCACGACTGACCTAAGAAAGTGTCTTTTTATTAAAATACCAGAGAAGGTTTTCAGTCTTCGTTGTTAGCGTGCAGAATAAAAAACCTCCAAAAAAAGCTGAAAAATTTGTTTTATCGAAAACAAAAGTTATTTTTGCCTCGGAATAAGATTTTAAAATGAAAGCAATTTATACATATTGGCGTTGGTGGTTAACTAAATTTCACTTAATTATGTGAGACTACCAGCTATTTGTATATAATATTATAAAATATTAATCAGCGGCCTGTCGTACTCACGACGGGCCTTTTTGATTTTACAGGTCACTCAAGGTTTGAAAAAATGATAAAGTTTAATAAAACAAATGCTATGGCAGAATTTAAAATCAGAACAACATCCAGGAAGCTGCTTGCTGATATAATAACCCCTGTAAGCATATATCTGAAAATAAGGGATATATATCCAAATTCCCTGTTGCTTGAGAGTTCCGATTATCATGGAAATGAAAACAGCTATTCATTTATATGTATGAAACCACTGGCCGGGTTCGAGGCCGATAACGGATTTATAACCGAAACTTACCCGGATGGGTCAAAAATCATTACAGAAATAATAGATAACCAAACCTTTAATACAAGATTTTCAGTTTTTACAAATACATTTATTCAGTCAGATTTGCAGGAAGATATTCCGGTAAACGGACTATTCGGTTATTTATCATATGATGCCATAGAATATTTCGAGAAGATTGAATTAAAACCTGGTTTTGACTGCCCCTATAAAATTCCTGATGCCAGATATCACCTTTACAAATATATTATAGCAATAAACCATTACCAGAACACTTTACAGATCATTGAGAACCAGGTGAACGGTGAGTCTGGTGAGATCGATAGGATTGAATCATTACTGAACAGCAGAAATGTTGCGATTTACTCTTTTAAAACCGCTGGGGAGGAAGGCAGGAACATTTCTGATGACGAGTACAGGGCAATGGTCAGCAAAGGTAAAGAACATTGCTATCTCGGCGATGTATTCCAGGTCGTCTTATCAAGACAATTCTCGCGACAATTCACAGGTGATGAATTCAATGTTTACCGTGCTTTACGATCGATCAATCCCTCTCCCTATCTGTTCTATTTTGATTATGGTAACTATAAGATATTTGGATCATCACCTGAAGCACATCTGAAGATTAGCAACGGTAAAGCTTATATCAATCCGATCGCAGGAACTTTCAGGCGTACCGGTAATGATGAGAGTGACAAGCTTCTCGCCCAGCAGCTTGCTGCTGACCAGAAGGAAAATGCAGAACATGTTATGCTGGTTGATCTTGCGCGCAACGACCTGAGCCGGCATGCCAGGAATGTTAAAGTTGAAAGTTACAGGGAAGTCCAGTTCTATTCACATGTTATTCATCTCGTTTCTGCTGTTTCAGGAGAGCTTAAGGATGGAACTACAACTGCAGACATGATGTCTGCCACTTTCCCGGCAGGCACACTTTCCGGAGCTCCTAAGTATATGGCAATGAAGATCATAGATAAATATGAAAATCAGAGAAGAGGGTATTATGGAGGAGCTATCGGATTTCTCGACTTCAATGGCACTTTTAACCATGCCATTATGATCAGAACATTTCTGAGTAAGGCCAATACACTTTATTATCAGGCCGGGGCCGGTATTGTGGCCATTTCCGATGAAGAGAAAGAACTTCAGGAGGTGAATAACAAGCTTGGGGCGCTCAGAAACGCTGTTGAATTGGCTGAAAATATTAAGTAGTAATTAATTGCAAATGAAATGAAAAAGATTTTGGTTATTGATAATTATGATTCCTTCACCTATAACCTCGTATATTATATCGAAAAGGTGACAGGTACTTGCCCTTCAGTCTTCAGGAATGACGAGATTTCGCTCGACGAAGCGGGTGATTATGATAATATACTTCTTTCACCCGGACCAGGTATTCCGATCAATGCAGGTATTTGCATTGACCTGATAAAACGCTATGCATCAACGAAAAACATTCTTGGGATATGTCTTGGGCACCAGGCTATAGGAGAAGCTTTCGGAGGCAAAATCCTTAATCTCAGGCATGTTTATCATGGTATTGCCTCACAGGTCCTGATTACAGAAATTAATGATCCTCTTTTCATGGATATACCTTCCCCGATTATCGGTGGAAGGTATCACTCATGGGTGGTGTCAGGTGATGATCTGCCTGATTGTTTTCGTATCACCTGCAAGGATGAGAACGGAATAATTATGGGAATAAGCCATAAAGTTTATAATGTACATGGATTACAGTTTCACCCGGAATCGGTTCTGACCGAGCATGGTCTGGACATAATAGCTAACTGGATAAATAATTAAGCGTAATTTAAAGATAGTCAGTAAATTATTTAGAGTTCTAATGACAAAGCAAATATTTATTAAACATGCGTGAAATACTGAATCATCTGTTCGAACACAAAACCCTTAACCGGATGGAAGCAGAAAGGGTGCTTACCAGCATTGCAAAAGGTATTTATTCAGAATCTGAAATTGCAGCTTTTCTTACTGTTTACCTTATGAGAAGTATAACTGTGGATGAGCTCACCGGGTTCCGCGACGCTCTTCTGAATCTTTGCATCAGGATAGATCTGTCAGAATTCGAACCCATGGATGTATGTGGCACAGGTGGCGATGGGAAAGATACTTTCAATATATCAACGCTCTCTGCTTTTATACTTGCAGGGGCCGGAATCAAAGTAGCCAAACATGGCAATTATGGTGTTAGTTCGATATGCGGATCTTCTAATATACTGGAGCATTTTGGATATAAATTTTCGACCGATAATGATAAGTTAAAAAATGAGATTGATAGATCAGGCATCTGTTTTTTGCACGCCCCACTCTTTAATCCGGCAATGAAAAATGTGGTACCTGTCCGCCGGGCTCTTAAAATAAAGACCTTTTTTAATATGCTGGGCCCAATGGTTAATCCATCATTTCCTGCAAAACAACTCATAGGAGTCTATAGCCTCGAGCTCGCGCGTTTGTACAATTATCTTTACCAGCAGTCTTCAACAAAGTACATGATTGTTTTTAGTTTTGACGGATATGATGAGGTTTCCCTTACCTCTGGATTTAAATATATTCTTAACGGAGTGGAACAGATCGTTTCACCTGAAATAATGAATTACAACAGAGTTCTGCAATCAGAGTTGAGCGGTGGAAAGAGCATCCAGGAGGCAGCTGATCTTTTTATGAAGGTACTGAAAGGTGAAGGTACGACAGCTCAGAATAATGTTGTAACAGTAAATACACAAATGGCTCTGAAATGCTATTACCCTTCAAAATCTTTTGAAGAATGCCGCGAAATTGCCAGCGAATCCCTGTTTAAGAGAAAGGCTTATAAATCATTTGTCAAACTCATTGAATTGCAGCCGTGACCATTCTTGATAAAATAATTGCAATTAAGAAGACCGAGGTAAGCTTTCTTGCCGGAGTAACATCTGTCAGAGATCTGGAAAGAAGTAGTTTTTTCAACCGCGATACAATATCTCTTTCAGGATTCCTGTCCGACAGGAATAAAACAGGAATTATTGCTGAGTTCAAGAGAAAATCTCCATCAAAAGGTATAATTAATTCATCATCAGCGGTTGATGAGGTCACATGGGGGTATTTCAGAGAAGGAGCTTCAGGTGTTTCGGTTCTTACTGATACACAGTTTTTTGGTGGGTCGATCACCGATCTTATGCTTATCCGGGAGAAAAGCATTTTCCCAATATTGCGGAAGGATTTTTTTATTGATGAATATCAGGTGATAGAATCAAAATCTGCCGGCGCTGATGCAATTCTGCTCATCGCGGCGGCTCTCAGCACCCTGCAGATAGCGAACCTTTCAAAATTATCACGGTCACTTGGAATGGAGGTTCTTCTCGAAATACATGAACCGGAAGAACTCGAAAAGGTAAACAGGCATATTAATATAATAGGTGTTAATAACCGTAACCTGAAATCATTTGAGGTAAACACTGATATATCGGAGAATATCGTTCAGAAAATTCCCGATGGATTTTTAAAAATTTCTGAAAGCGGTATCAATTCATCTCAGGTAATGAAAAAACTAAAAGCTTCAGGATACGATGGATTTCTTATTGGAGAGAAGTTTATGAGTACACCCGATCCGGTGAAGGCTTTTTCTGAATTTGTAAAGGATTTAATCTGACGGCATGATACAAGTTAAGGTATGTGGAATGAATGATCCTCTGAACGTTAAGGCAATAGCTGAAGCAAAGCCCGACTTCATGGGATTTATATTCTTTTCCGGATCTCCAAGATATGTGGGTGCAGCACCTGATATAGCACTTTTTCATAATGTTCCTTCAGGTATCAAAAGGATAGGCGTTTTTTTAAATGAAGTTAATTATAAGATTCTTGAAATATCACTTAATACAGGTCTTGATATGATACAGTTACATGGTGAGGAATCGCCAGAATTATGTTTTCAGTTGCAATCTTCAGGACTCTCAATAATCAAGTCTTTTAATATTGATCACAACTTTTGTTTTGAAATTCTGCAGCGCTATTTACCGTGTTGTGATTATTTCTTATTTGATACAAAAAGTGAAAAGCGTGGTGGCAGTGGCCGGAAGTTTGACTGGGAAAAACTGAAAGCATATTCACTGGATAAACCATTTTTCCTGAGCGGAGGAATCTGTCCGGAAGACACAGGTGTAATTAAATCCTTAAGCAATAAAGGATTTTTTGCTGTGGATATAAACAGCCAGTTCGAAATTTCTCCCGGAATTAAAGATGCTGCCAGGGTTAGTACATTTATTAATGAAATTAAAAATGATCAGATATGACATATAATATAGATGAACGGGGCTACTATGGGGAATTTGGAGGAGCTTTTATTCCCGAAATGATGTACCCTAATGTAAAGGAGTTAGCAGACGAGTACCTTAAGATACTTAACGATAAAAAATTCAAAGATGAATTCCATTCATTGTTAAAACATTATGTAGGGAGACCCTCGCCCCTGTACTTTGCTTCACGGCTGTCAGATTTTTATAATACAAGGATTTATCTTAAACGGGAGGATCTTAATCATACCGGGGCACATAAAATAAACAACACTATTGGCCAGATACTCATTGCAAAACGTCTGGACAAATCAAGGATTATTGCCGAAACAGGAGCCGGTCAGCATGGAGTTGCAACGGCAACCGTGTGTGCGCTGATGGGAAGGAAGTGCGTAGTTTATATGGGACAAACAGACATTAAACGACAATCTCCGAATGTCTTGCGGATGAAAATGCTGGGCGCAGAGGTTGTTCCGGTTACAAGCGGTAATAAAACGCTGAAAGATGCTACAAATGAGGCTATACGCGATTGGATCAGTAATCCCATCGATACGTATTATATAATAGGTTCGGTAGTCGGACCACATCCATACCCCGACCTGGTCGCACGGCTTCAGTCAGTGATAAGTGAAGAGATGAAATTCCAGGTCAAAGAGGTATCAGGAAAAGACGACCCTGATTATATAATTGCATGTGTTGGTGGTGGGAGCAATGCAATTGGCTCCTTCTACCATTATCTTGACAATGAACATGTGAAGCTGATTGCCGTGGAAGCCGGAGGGAAGGGTATTGAGAGCGGAGAAACAGCGGCTACCATGGCCACAGGCCGTCCCGGAGTAATACATGGAAGCAAAACGATGCTTATGCAGACAGATGACGGTCAGATCACCGAGCCCTATTCTATTTCAGCCGGACTTGATTATCCCGGTATCGGACCGGTTCATTCATATCTTCATAAGATAAAAAGAGTTGTTTTCGACAATGTGAATGATGATGAGGCTCTTGAAGCGGTATTCAGACTTACCCGGCTTGAAGGAATTGTACCGGCTCTTGAATCGGCTCATGCCCTTGCCTGGTTAGGGAAACATCAATTCCGTAAAAATGATGTTGTTATAGTAACAATCTCAGGAAGAGGAGATAAGGATATGGATACATATATTAAATATATGGAAAATAGTAAATCTTAATGAAGGTACACCCTTTGTGTTACTTCGTGACGGACTTTGCGGCCTTTGTGGTAAACGCAAAGTCACGCAAAGGATATAAACCATTATAATTAATCGTTATGAATCGAATAGATACACTTTTCAGGAATAAGAATAACAATATACTCTCAGTTTATTTTACTGCCGGATATCCTAATTTGAATTCAACAGCTGAAATAATCAAAGCTCTTGCAGTTTCCGGTGCTGATATGATTGAGATAGGCATGCCATTTTCCGATCCTGTAGCTGATGGACCAGTAATTCAGCTCAGCAGTGAAAAGGCACTTAGGAATGGTATGAACCTTAAACTGCTATTCGACCAGCTATCCGAAATCCGTGATGAAGTGAAAATTCCTCTTCTTCTTATGGGATATTTAAATCCGGTTATGCAGTTTGGTGTTGAGAACTTCTGCAGGGAATGTAAGCGGACAGGTATTGATGGTGTTATTCTTCCGGATCTGCCGCCGATCGTCTACATAGAGGAGTATTTCTCAATATTTAATCTGTATAATCTTTACAATATTTTGCTCATTTCACCACAATCCTCGGTTGAAAGAATTACAGCGATTGATAAAATCAGTCGAGGTTTTGTTTACATGGTTTCTTCCTCATCAGTAACAGGTTCAAAAGGAAACTTCTCGGATGATCAGATTTCTTATTTTAAGCGGGTAAGTGAAATGAAACTTAGAAACCCGGTTCTTATTGGTTTTGGAATTTCGAATCATGAGACTTTTAAAAATGCAGGAAAATTTGCGAGAGGAGGGATAATCGGAAGCGCCTTTGTTAATATTCTGGAGCAGGATGGGAATGACTTTGAAAATATTAATCAGTTTATAAAGGAAATCAGAGGCTGATTATTGTTGAAATCATGGAAACGGTAAATCAGATACCTCAAAAACGTGGGTTCAATAAAAAAAATGATGTAAATATTGGATAGTACCCTTAAAAATTTGATATAAGTATCAAAAATATACATAAAAAATTTGAAATACCCTCTAAAAAGGTATATGTTTGCAAAAATATCTATGTTTTTGAAATTATATAATTTTTTTAGCTGATGAAAATTTCCGGGAAAAGAACTGTGTTAATGGTACTTCTGTTTATTGTAAGTACTACAGGTTTATTTGCTGCCGATAATACCCCTGTTGATTCAGGAGCAACGGCGTGGATGCTTACTTCCACTGCCCTTGTCCTGCTTATGATTCCGGGTCTGGCTATGTTTTATGGAGGACTTGTTCGCTCAAAAAATGTTCTTGGGACTATTATGCACAGTTTTGTTGCAATGGGAATTATAAGCGTGTTATGGGTTATTGTGGGTTACAGCATGAGTTTCGGGAAAAATGTTCTGGGTGGCTGGTTTGGATGGAATTCGAACTATTTCTTTCTGAAAGGCATTGACACTAATATCATGGATGCAGGTATTCCTGAATATGTTTTCACCATGTTCCAGGGCAAGTTCGCAATTATTACTCCGGCGCTTATTGCCGGAGCGTTTGCTGAAAGGGTTAACTTTAAAGCCTATTGCTTCTTTATTGCCATCTGGAGTCTGTTGGTATATAATCCTATTTGTCATTGGGTTTGGAGTTCCGATGGTTTCCTTTTTCATCTTGGAGCTAAAGGAGCAATAGATTTTGCAGGAGGAACAGTCGTTCATATTTCTGCAGGGGTCAGCGGGTTGGTAGCCGCATTATATCTTGGTGCCCGCAGAGGTTATCCGTACCAGGTGATCCGCCCGAATAACATGGTGATCACTATGCTTGGTGCAGGTCTTCTTTGGGTTGGTTGGTTCGGATTTAATGCAGGAAGCAGCGTTTCGAGCGGATTGAGCACTGCACAGGCACTTACAGCTACACAGGTCGCAGCAGCTTCCGGAGCTCTTTTCTGGATACTGATAGAAAGTTTTCACCAGGGAAAAGCTACAGCTCTTGGTTTTGCCTCCGGAATTCTGGCAGGATTAGTTGCAGTCACTCCTGCTGCCGGTGTGGTTCAACCTTATGGAGCAATGATTTTGGGTATTATGGCTTCATCGATATGTTATATGGGCATACAGCTGAAAAACAAACTTGGATATGATGATAGTCTGGATGCATTCGGGATACACGGGATTGGAGGAGTCGTTGGAGCTTTACTTCTTACTTTCTTAATTCGCCCATCTTGGATGCATGATGCTGCGAAAATTGCAGGTGGAAAATGGACAATCTGGAACCAACTAGGAGTTCAATCCCTGGCAGTGACCGTTGCAGTTGTTTATGCTGCTGTAATGACTTTTATAATAATCTTTATATTAAACAAATTTATTAGGTTTAAATCAACAGAGGATGATGAAATGGCTGGACTTGACAGGTCATATCATGGTGAAAGAGGATATGGAATGTTAAATCCCAGTTAATCAACTAATCTTGTAAATATCATAAAATGAAACTAATAACAGCAATCATCAGGGAAGTTCAGCTTGACAAAGTACGTGAGGCATTAATTGAAGCTGATATAAAAAGAATTACAGTCAGCCGTGTTTCAGGTCATGGACAGCAGAGAATTGAAGAGATGTACAGGGGGCAGATCATTA
>OCZT010004687.1_pt1 | contig 13735 bp, 14 predicted proteins | sample 1539031 | NCBI WGS metagenome assembly OCZT01 (sample SAMEA3539308, study PRJEB22396) | soil metagenome | biome: tundra; feature: field; material: soil | place: USA | collected 2010-05 | depth 0.15 m
AATCATCAGCACAAGGACTACTAGCGGTCGGTGGTGTTCCTTACCAGCAAAGCGAGACAAAGCTCGGCGACCTTCCGAGTTCAAGGGACGAGGCGATGGAAGCGGCGACGGCACTGCCGAACCCGTCAAATACTTTGCTCCTCGGCAAAGAGGCTACGGAAACGGCATTCAAGAAGTCGGTCAATCGTCGAATCATTCATCTCGCCGTGCACGCCATTGCAAATAACACCAGCCCCGATCGAGCCGCTCTTGTTCTCCTCAGCGATCCCCAGCACGGCGAGGACGGGTCCCTGTACCCCTCGGAAATCGTTCAGCTCCCGTTGGATGCCGATCTAGTTGTGCTGTCTGCGTGCGATACGGCCGTCGGACCAATCGAGGGTGAAGAAGGGATTTCCACGCTGGCTCGTGCTTTCCTCCTGGCCGGAACTCGTACCGTTGTATCCACGCTTTGGACCATTGACGACGACAGCACTTTGTATTTGATGAAGGTTTTCTATGCAGAACTGGCTCGCAAAAAGTCGGTGCCGGAAGCGTTGAGAGTCGCCAAGAGAAGCATGTTGAAAAAGTTCGGCCCAAGCAAGGCCGTTCCATATTACTGGGCGGGGCTTACTGTAGAAGGGCTTGCTCCACCGCCGATTGAGCAGTGATAAGGAAAAGCAGTGACTGAACAGACGCAGCGCCTAGCGGTCATTTCACGGGTGAAGACCCTAGTGCTCAAGCACCATTTCAATATCGGAAATGTTGATTACGGGAAATGGTGTAGAGAGGTCGATGAACAATCTGCCCCCCTGACTGCCGTGGACGACGGAGCCTTCGAGGAAGGCATCCGCGCTCTTCTCGCGAAGCTGAAATCCAGCCATACGACTTTTTATGCTGCCGATGTGAATTCGACTAGGCCGCAGCATGTCATTGGCGCCACTCTGCGATCAGTGATCGATTCCGGTCGTCCGCACTGGATGTTTCTCGATGTGTTCGAAGATGGCCCTGCAGCACGCGCCGGAGCCGCTCCTGGCCAACTGCTGGTAAGCGTGGACGGTACACAGTCCGTTCCTCCTGCATTCCCAATCTTTCGCTTCGGCCAAGATCATCGGGTGACTACACAATTGCCGTGCCAGCAAGAAACAAGGGACCTTGCAATTGCCATTCCTCAAAGAAAAGCCCGCAAAGGACGCCCCCCGCTGATTGAGCCAAAGAGCGTAAGTCACCGTATGCTGACGCAGCGGGTTGGACTGTTGAGGGTGCCTTTTTTTCCCGGATCTTTTGGAATCCGGTTCTCGAAGCTCTTGAAGGTGGCGGTGGAAGATCTGAAGTCCAAGGGCTGCGACCGCCTCATCATCGATCTGCGCGGTTGCCTCGGTGGCAGTCTAGGATTCGCCAATCTTGTCAGCTATCTCTGCGCCGACCAGATCCCCATCGGGTACGACGTCACCCGAAAACGGCTCCAGCGGGGATACAGTCCCAGCGAACTGCCTCGCGTTCCGATGCCGGGGACGAAAGCCGGGGTTCTGCTTTGTCTGGCCCGTTTTGCCGTTCAGGATAAGTCGTTGATGCTGCTTACGCAGGGTCTAGGACGACAACCGTTCCATGGCCACGTTGTGATGTTGGTAAATGAATTCACGAACAGCGCGGGAGAGATGGCCGCCCAGTTCGCAAAGGACACAAAACTCGCTACTCTCGTCGGCGAAAAGACGATGGGTAATGTCCTCGGGTCCACGACGTTCAACGTCGGAAACGGTTACACCCTCTACATGCCGATAGTCGGTTGGTACAGTCCGAATGGAAATTACACGGAGGGATCAGGCGTGCAGCCTGACGTTCTCGTTGACATTGATCCAGAAGCTCTTGCTCGCGGAAGTGATGCCCAGCTCAACAGGGCCCTAGATGTCCTTCGATAACGATGTCTCGCTATTGCGTTGACTACCAAGTCAATGAGCGCTAACGCCTGATAGCGTCAGTCAGGGTTTACTAGCATGGCTTCTGTGGCTGTCGGAGTATAGTTTTTCTTGTGAGAGCCAAAGTGACTACGATCTCTGGAGAGGCCGACCATGTCATCTAAAGACGCAGAGCCTATCCGCATCACCGTAAAACCCATTGGGGGAGGGCTGACTGGACCCAAACGAGCGAAGAGCCAACAGGCTGCCCTAGAAGGAGTCCTTCAGCCGTACCTAAACCGACTGAAAGAAAGTGCCCAAAGGGCGGTGTCCCTCGTAGAACTTTCTCTTAAGGTTCAGTCCGCAGGGGGGAGGCCGTTTGAGGTAGAAGACCTTCTCCGCGCCGCCGTAGTTCTATCCCACGCGCATCTCGACGACTTGTTAAGAACCTTGGCCATTGAGTTGCTTCCGGAGGGGAGTGAGGACAGCATGAAGGACATAAAGGTTAGCCTAGGAACGCTTGTTCGTCATAAGGGTAAGTTGGTAGACGAGGCCCTTCCCGCGGTGGTATCCGAGACCCTGAGGCGTCAAAGTTTTAACACCACGAAAGACGTGCGAGAGATGATGAAGAAATTAGGCGTCAATCTTCCGGGCGACAAGGAGGAAGAAAAAGACCTCGTGGCAATTGATCAAATGATGAAGAGGCGACATCAAATCGTCCACGGGGCAGACCGTGTCAAACTTCCGGATTCGGATACGTACACGCTCTGTCCCATCGAGGCATCAGAAGTGCAAAACTGGGTGCTTGCCACGCGGAGATTTATGATCCGCTTGGTGGCCAGAAGTCTAACGACCGAAATTCGGCTGCGCGGCATGCTGAACAAAGAACCCAACTCAGGATCGGTCCGGGGGTGAGGGCGCATAACACACCGCCCCAAAGGAATTCCTTTCAGGAAAGCGCAAACCGCGATTTAGGGAAGCCTCAGAAGCCATAGCTGTTGTTACATCGCCATTACACAAGTTGACCGTTGGTCAATACGCGCTATTGCCTGTTCTCAACAACTACGTGGATCAGGCGCATAATTGACGCGTGTTTCCGTGTTGCTCAAATTCTCGAAGTTGCCGTTTTGGTTTATCGCTGCGTTGGTCGCAGCATTGCTCCGTATCGTATTCGCATGGGAGTTTCGGTCTTTTGTCATAAGTTCAAAGCTGGTCTGCTCTGAAATGGAGAATGTCTATGCATATTGCCCTGTGGATTTGCGTTCTGCTGTTGGCGTATCTCTGCTACATGTCGCACACTCTCTTGGAATACCTCAAAGTGATTGCCGTTTCCGCTTCTGACATCAATCGTCAGGTGCTTGCGTTTGCAGAGGGACAGTCCGGGAACGTGGAAGTCGATGCCACGCAGGACCTGTCCCTAGGCTACCAACACCTCGTATCGTGGGGTTATCTCGGTCGCAGATTCTACAGCAATCAAGCTTCATGGGAGGCGAAGTTCAAGGAAGAGTGCGATAAGGCTGAAGCGAAGTAAAGCAAGACGTCGATTGTCGGAAAATCTCTATAACACTCAAAACCCCCACTCGAGGGCGAACAAACAGCGCACGCTTGCGAGAACGCCTGTTAACGTCAATCATCGTGGAAGTTGGCGAACCCCAAAGAGTGCAGGGTTTGTTAATCACTTAAGCGGCGTAAAGATGTAGTTGTACCTGAACTTCGACTCCACAACGTTCCCGTCCTGGTCCAATTCTTTGTGCCGGAAGTAGGTTTTCAGCTGTAGGCCGCAAGCTTGCGCCAGCGAGATCATTTTCTCAGGCCCGACATAAAAGTTTCTGGCAGAGTTTAAGATAATCTGTTCGCTACCGGTAACGGCCTTCAGCCAGCGGCGAATCATACCCAGAAAGCTTCGAAGTCCGTTATGTCTCAATAGGTGCCACAGAAATGCGGGCATCGAATGACCACGATACATTCCGTAATATGCACACTCGTCGATCTCCGGAATTTCGCCCACCCAAATCGTCGCGCCGGGTTGAGCAATCCTAGCCATCTCGCGCAACGCGGCTTGCACGTCCTCTTCGCGAGCGAATATGACTAGGACGCTATTACAAACGATCTTCGATGCACTGTTAGAAGGTAAAGGCAGCTTTTGCGCTGTACTCGCGATGAAGCGCAGATTGGGCAGGGCAGACTCTAATCTCGCTTTCTCTTCCGCCGTACTCACGATTCCGATGCATTCCGCGACGCGCCCTTCTGCCATTTTCATTAGGGTTGCATCGCCGCAGCCGACGTCGACCAGGACATCGAACTGATTCGGCTCAATCGCGGCCACGATTTGCCGGTTCACAAATTCCGTTGTGGCGTTCTTGTTCTGTCGCCCCGCCAGTTCGTGGATATCTTGGGATTGCGCCTTCAGGCGATAGGCGTCAATGTAGTTGTCGATACGTAGAACAGGCATGTGCGGCTTCCGGTCGCCAGGAGATGCTACCGGCACGACTAAATTGTACCCTTTACCTGCTTGCTCGGCAGGTTGCCATTCTCAATGACAGTGCATTGCTGTTGTAACATCGCGATGGCGCTCATTGACAGGCTGTCACGAGGAAGCACGGGGTTTGTCGCCCGTATACTTCCTCTAACGCTCACGTTTGATCGTGGTCTTCTAATTTGTGAGGTCCGTAATCACAATTGGTACGGGGTGCCAGGACTCGCCAGCATGGCGATAGGACAACAAATATCTTCCCGCCGCCATATTCGACAGGTCCAGCTCAACGTCGAGTCCAACGTCGCCGTCGTTGATAGTCGCATCTCCTTGAGCTGTCTTTAGGGCCTCACTTTGAACGGCCCGTTGAACCTGGACATAGTACAGCCCATCAGAGCTGCCAAGCGGCAGTGTCATGCGACACGACAGAAGTCGAGCTGGTACTCGGATCATCTGGCTGCCATTCGTGCTTTTCTCGCCGCGCGTCGCGGACCGCGTGAGATTGAGCATCACCTCGAAAGGTTTCCTATCCGATCCCGCGCTAGCTACATCCTGCCGGCCACTGCGGTCACCTGTTACCACGGCAGGGTTTGTCGTAGCCACACTCGCAACCGGCGAGGACATTTCTCGCCCCCTGCTCAATTGCCGCCACAGGAGTCCTGCGCTGGCGAGAACAATGCACGCTGCAGCAGCGTACAAAATGACTCGCTGCCGGCGCCGTGCACTGGAAGCTACTTTGAGCCGATCGAACTCTCGAAAACATTCGCTGCAGGACCCGAGATGATCGGTCCACGGATCAAATTCAGAAATAGGGACTTGATGGCGCGCCAAGCGTTGCAGAAACTCCGAGTCAGGGCAGCCGATACGTTTCGGATTCGGGAATCCTTCTGCCAACTCTCCATTGAGGAGTTTCAAGAACCGCTCGTCGTCATTGCGCTGTTGTTTCTTTTGTAGAAAGCTAATCAAGATTCCACCATTTTCGACATGGGCGTGGCCGACCGCCCACTTGGTTCCGTCGTGACAACAAGGTGCTTCAACTATGCCGCGATCCCGCCGCGACGATGGAGGTATTTTCGCAATCGCGCCAGCTTCCGCCGATAGCGGAATTCAACTTGGAATTCGGTGAGATCGAGGCGTCGAGCAATTTCCTTAATTGAATATCCATACTTAATGTAGTTCCACACCCGCCGCGTCCACGGATCCAAAAGCTTCAGCGTCTGTTGCACCTGCAGTTCGTGTTCCAGCCGTTCGACAGATTTCCAATCTTGAATTTTGCCAAGGTTCTCAAGCTTTTCAACCGACTCCGACTGTAGAACTTTCTCACGGTAATGTCTTTCTCTTAGCAGCTCGCGGTGAAAACGGTGGCGGAATGCACCGATCAAGTACGCTTCCAAATTCGCAACATGCTGCAGGTGTCCACGCCGACGCATCGTCCTTAAGACGGAACGAAGAAGCTCTTCCCAGACCTCAGTTGCGAGGCATTCATAGTCCGTAATGCCCACTACACGGGCGTACGAAAGGACGTTGGGCCATGCGATCCGCGCAGCGTCCAAGAGACGCTCATGACTCTTGGAGCGCTTCCGAATTTCACCGTCCGCGCCAGCAATCACCCACTCGGGGCCAAGTTTTCTGCTCTGCAAATAAATATCCCTTAGTTCACTCGAATCGACGAAGACGAGGCGGATTGTCGTGAGGTTCTCACCCGGCGGGACAAGCAGTCAAGAGCCGCCGTAAAAAAATATTGTGATGCTTTTTTCCCGTGAACTGAGCGAAAGTGACACAATTATCGTGCCATGCAAAGGTGGACGGTTTTCAAAAAGGGCCGCAAATAGAATCCGGCCTTATCCGCGCATCGACTGTCGATGTCCAACTTCGAGATCGCAGGCAGCACGTATCCAGGTTAGTTGAAGGACATTGGAGGTAAAGGATCGGCAATGCGTGTGGAGCGTTGAGATCTGATCCAAAACAAAACGCCCCAGGCTCAAAGAGTCATGGGACGTCAGTCGAGCAGCCCTCCCCCGAAGCCCGCTCAATGACAAGGTTAGCTTGTGCCGAAGAGCTCGTGAATGGCACTCACGTGGGGGGCGCGTGACGCTCCAAACACGAAAGCCTGCCGCATACTCACAGCATGGTCCGTTGGCTCTATGTTGTGGCCTTCTTTTGTTGCGCCCTCACCTTCGCCCATCGTGCCCGCTGGGCCGCCGCGATCTTCCTGCGGCCTGCTGCTGACATGGTGCGCTTCGCAGGGGCCAAGCTAGTTCTTTTCGCCGGTTGCGATTCCTTCCGAACCCTCGCCCATCGCGCTCGCTGCGCCTGCGCCATTCTGCGGCGTGCAACGGCCGACACGATTCGGGTCGGTCGGGTTGCCTTGCGGGATACTCCTGAACCGTTCAAAGATTCGATCACGGAAATTGCTTGGTTTAACTTCTCAACTTCTCCCTGCGCCCGGCTGCGCTCTTCGCGAAGCTCCTGCAGCGCATCTTCCAGATTTGGCATTGTTGCCTCCTCGCTATTTGACAGCGACCACATTGTATAAGACTGGAATGACCTGCCGCTTAGTGGGTTACTTGGTTTTGGTTGTTGAGACGGTTGAAGAAAGAAGTCCACCAGCCCTTTACGCAGTGAGGCCTCGCGTTTCAATCTGCGAGGCCCCTGGGTCAGTGACTCGTTTGCAGGACGCCAGTTTAGATCTCAGCCCATCCGCGGTCAAAGCTAGCCCAACTCGCCATTTCCGGTTGTATCGCAAAGACACCTCACCAACGCATCGGATAGACGCCCTGGAATACAGCCGCCGCTTCCCTTCAAGGTTCATGCTTCGGCAAATGTTTCGAACCGGGTGGAGTCTTTCAGGAACGTCAATTTCACTTTGCCGGTAGGCCCATTGCGCTGCTTGGCCACGATTATATCGGCGACGCCGGCCAGTTCGAGATCGTCCGGCTTGTAGACTTCTTCGCGGTAGACAAACATCACTACATCTGCGTCTTGCTCAATGGACCCTGATTCTCGTAGGTCGGATAGCTGGGGACGGTGATCTCCGCCGCGGCCCTCGGTAGCTCGGCTCAACTGCGAAAGTGCAATGACTGGTACTTGCAGCTCCTTCGCAAGGCTTTTGAGGCCGCGCGAAATTGCGGAAACCTCCTGCGTTCGATTCTCATACCGTCTAGCTCCTGGCGACATCAGTTGCAGATAATCGACGATTACGAGGTCCAGTTTTCCAGTCGTTTGCTGCAAGCGCCGCGACTTCGCTCGGAGCTCGCTGAGTGAGATTCCTCCCGTGTCGTCGATGTAGAGCTGCGCCCGTACAAGTTGTTCCATCGCAGCTAGAATCTTCGGGGTATCTTCGCGCCACAACGTGCCTGTCCGCATTCGGTGCGAATCGACGCGGGCGCGAGAACAGAGCATTCTCTGCAAGAGTGCCTCTTTGGCCATTTCAAGCGAAAATACAGCCACAGTCTTCCCATCCTCAATCGAAGCATTTTCCGCAATATTCATGGCGAAAGCGGTCTTTCCCATCGAGGGCCGGCCGGCGATAATTATCAGCTCTGATGGCTGTAAGCCGCTGGTCATGTCGTCGAGACGGCCATAGTGCGTTTCGAGCCCAGTGATCTTTTTCCCGCGCTGAAGCAGCGCATCAACCGACCCGAACGACGTGTTGACAATTTCCTCGACGCGAAAGAACCCGCGCCCAATGCGCTGTTCCGATAGCTGAAAAATAGCTGACTCTGCTTCATCCAAAATTCTCTCAGCGGGCTCGGACTGATCGGCCGCTCTTGCAATAGCCGCGGTGGCGGTGTGGATTAAACCGCGGAGCAGCGCTTTCTCTCGAACGATCGTGATGTAGTGCGCGATGCTGGGTCTGTCAGGGACACCGTCTAGCAGACTTGAAACGTAGCCTACATCGCCGACCGGTTGCAGATCCTTGTGCCGATCCAACTCCTCGATCAAGGTAATCATGTCGACGGGTCGCGATGACTCAGCTAGATCCACCATTCGCGCGTAGATCCGGCGATGGGAATCGAGCGAAAAGTCCCCAACTTTCAGGTGCTGAGCTGCTTCGTTGAACGCGGAATTGTCGAGCAGGATCGCGCCCAAAATGGCACGTTCGGCGTCTATGTTTGTTGGCAGGGTGTCGGCGATCTTGTAGTCAATAGTGGCCATGACAGTCTTTTACTCGGCTCTCGGAATCTTCCGGTTGTTGCTAATTCTGCAGTCCTCGAATCATCTCCTGCTGTACAAGATCCTCGATTGTCTTTGGCGCCGAACGCAGTGCGTTTGGATAGCGTGCTAGAAACGCACTCTTCGTCTTCTCGTACAAAGCCTGATATTCAGATGGGGACATGGCGTCGAGCCTTCTCTTCCCCAGTTCTATCGCGTCGGCTTCTTCCCTTCCCTGCTCTTGAATCTGTCGCAACCGCTCTTTCTCGCTGTGCCGTCTGTTTCGTTCTTCCTCAGCCTTTCGTTGTTCCTCCCTGCGGAAATTGGCGAATGCGGGACCTTCAAAACATTTCGGTACTGTGGCGAGCAAGAACCCAACAGGATTTTTAATTCTGCCTCCGACGCAAACACTTGCTTTTCCTTGGGCGAAGTAGAGGACCTCCTCTGTTCGACAGTCAGCCACTCGTAATCGGCATTCGTTCCAGAGGAGTGTTGCAGCTTCGGTATCTACGAACTGTACGAGCTCTTGTAGGCCAGAGATCAATTCCGCAGGAGCCGTCGTCGTCGTCGTTTCTGAACTAGTGCTCGCTCTTGACGCTGACGATGTTTTGTCTAAAAGGTTCTTGTCTATAGATCTTGTGGTCTCCTGGACCACAGTGGTCTTGTTCTCCTTGTCCCCGGTGACTGGGATCGTCGGCGCTTCAGTGGACAGGTCGCCTGAATACACAGTGGACCTGTTGATTCTGTCCACTGTGGTCATGTTCACAGCATCAATGGGGACGCGCCTCGGGTCATCAATTGGACGAACATAAGTGAACCCTGGGCCAATCTTCGCGACATGGGTACGTCCTCTCCGGAGATGGCGCGCCAAGATCGTTCGGTAGTCGAAAACCCGGTAAACAGTTGGAATTCTTCTATAAATGTCTGCCGGTTTCTCGATCGCGATGAAATCCTTGTGAATTAAGCGATCAATTACTCGCTGAATTGTTTTCTTCGAAAGGCGAGTGCGCTTCCCCAAATAGTCATAGCCTGCTTGCACAATTCTTGCTGAGTCTCCGGACTCAGCGCCGTTCAGCACGGTTTTAGTGTTCCAGAGCGTGTCGTAGACTGCTTCCTCGGCCGAGTTGACGACATCCTGTGCGATTCGAATACGTCGCACGCGCGATTGCGGAACCAGATCACCATCTTCTGTGACCCACAGGTTAAGCTCGCGTTGATAGGGGATCCTCTGACTTTGCGACGATCCGGAATCCAAGTCGCGATCAGACCTGTCCACTGTAGTCAGGCTTGGGCGCGAAAGAGCGAGGCGCGCACTCTGGCTCCTGGCGGAGCCCGCCATTGCTTCATCTTCTAAATCCGCAGCTCCATCAGACGTGACTACAGTGGACCTGTTCACGTCGACCACAGTGGTCCCGCTCTTTTTGGTCACTGTGGTCATACCCGGCGGGTTAACGTCAGTAAGCACAGTGGGCAGTAAAGCTATTGCGTCCCCTGATGGATCGAACCTTACTACAGTGGACATGTTTACTTCGTCCACAGTGGTCGATTTGGTTGTGTCGACGGGATGGATCCCGCTCGCCGGAATAGGATCTGCCAAATCATCTGACCTGTCCACAGTGGTCACAATATCATCAACTACTGTAGGCACATGCGATGGGATCACTGTAGTCCTATCTAATACGGCCACTGTGGACATGTCAGAGTCAATCGCTGCAGGTTGTGCGGTGTAACCAGAAGTTATGTCACTGGCTTCCAGGACACGGTGATGATCGTCTACAGTGGTCGCATTATCTTCGCCCACTGTAGTCACATCTGAAGTGTCCACAGTGGACGCATCGGCCACTGTGGTACAAGGATACATGACCATAGTAGTCGGCTTGACGACAGCCGACCCGTTCGAACCATTTGCAGCGTCGACAGGAGCCAGACTGGGGGGCGGGGCAGGGAAGTGCGGTGTCCGCTCCATCAAATGTGAGCCGACACCCGTACCTACAGCGGGCGAGAAGATGAGATCATCGAGCTCACTAGGATCAAAATCGGGTTGTTTGCGACTAGACCGCGATCCTCTCGGCATTTGGTGTTTCTGCTGTTATGTCTGCCTTTACTCCATCAGCCTCAAAAAGCTGCAACAGCGCAGTAGTTGCTGCTTCGTAGTCCTCAAGCGCTTTCCCCTGCGGGTCCAAGTCCACGAGCATTTTGTGGGCGCGAGCTGCCTTACCAATGCTCTGGTCAGTCCGTATCGCATTGAGAACAGGAATCTTATACTCCTTGCTTAGTTGCTCTATCATCTTCATCACCACGTCGGTCAATCCATAGCTGCGGTTGACAATCGTGGGGAGCAGGGCAAGTGATCGAATCGGAACTCGGACATTGTCGCCTATGCTTTGTGCGGAGAAGATGGTGGCACCAGCACCCGACACGCTCAATGTATCCATAGAGATCGGGATTAAAACGTTCTGACAGAAGACCATCGAGCACGCCTGGAGCAGGGAAATGGAGGGCGCGACATCAACGATGACGGCGTCATAGTTGTCCTCGTACATTTGAAAGGCGTTCTGGAACACCAGTTCGCGCCCGTACATGGTGAAGATGCGCTGCTCCATGGCAGTTGTTTCGCGGTTACCGCAAAGCACATCTAGGCGTTCGGCAACCTTTACCACGCAGTCGGGTAAGCGTAACTTGTTCAAAATAAAGTCGGAAATGTAAGCTTCTGGTTTCAGGCGCAAAGTCACTGCAATTGAGCCCTGCGGGTCGCTGTCGATCAGAAGCGTTCTCTGTCCGCGGTCCGCCATGCAGCGCGCGAGCGCGATTGCTGTTGTGGTCTTTCCAACGCCGCCCTTCTGATTGCTTACGACGAGCTTCATCATTTTCCTAGCGCCTCCCGAATCGCCTGTATATCGACCTCTGTCCACACTCGGTATCCGTTCTGCTCGTCCCGCATCGGCTCCGGAATCCGGCCGCCTGCGAGCATCCGATAGAGGGTTCTGACACTCACACCCAATACCTTGGCCACCTGCGAACTCTGGTACAACCTATTGCGTTCCCTCATTGGTTTCCGGGCCAATGCTAACTCCTATCACTCTCGACTTCAAGCAAAAACTTATGACACTTTGCAGAAGAGCGCCACACAAACCGCATCAGCGGAACATAGAACGTCAACACTATACTGAAGGCCGGGCGGATCGGAACCTATGACAAGGGCATGATCTCGACACGAAATATACCTAAAGAAAGACTTTCACTCCCGATGGCAAGGGTTTGTTATTACGTTCACAATAACTGGATTAGAGTCGAGACCCTTTCCGGTTTTGTTGTTCCACCACTTCCAATTCCTCAAACATTTTTTGCACCGCGGCACCGTCATCCGCGCCCCGGTCGGTGTCGGGCGGGCGGGGCACGTAACGGTCCTCGAACGCGGCAAATTGCTCCGCATTGTCGAGGATCTCGGCCAGTGCCAAGAGCGCGCCGGCCAGCTCTTGCATGGAGCGAAAGTGGATCGAGAGCTTGCCCGGTTGAAGGCTGACGTTGCCGGGGGCCTCATCGAGCGTGGCCGGGACGCGGTCGACCTGGACCAGCTCGCGCAAGCGTCGGCGGGGCACGGGTTCCGGTCGTCGGGAGAGAAGGGAAGTGGGATCGGCGCCCTCCTGGATGCGGTCGAGAAATGCTTCGAGGTCAGCGCGGGAGAGCAGGAAGCTCCGGCCCACCTTGGCGGAGGGCGAAATGCCCAGCACGAGCGCTTGGGCCGCGCGTGGCTGCAATTCGAAGAGGCGCTCGATGTCTTTGCGTTCGTAATGGGAGCGCGCGGAGTTCTTCACGGAGCGACGAATTTCCGCCAAGCGGGGAAGCCAAGAAATGGGCCTGGGCACCGGGAACCTCCTCTCGCGACAGTATGATAGAGGATCGAAAAAGGGAAGGGAATAACTGCGCGTATGCGCATTAACTAGGTGCCACATTAGTTACGATAATGCCGGTTATCGAAACTCATTTCCCTTGACCCCATTCCGCCCTTTTTGTATTCATTGAGTGTGCTTTTCTCCTTTATTACTACGGTAGCGCCAGGGCCGGCAGGCGTAGCCCACCCCTCCGCCTGCCGAAATTCCTGGAATTCAGGAAAAACGACGACGACGACGGCTTTCGGGTTGCCCCTGCTAGCCGGGTTTTTCGTTTGGATCTACCCTCTACCTCTGCTTCGGCGGGGCCTGGCGTACCTGGCTGGCCGCCTTAATCGGTCGGCGCCGGGCCCGCGGCTCGGCCCGGTTCGGGCCCCAGTCGGAGAATTTTGGGGGTACTCAACTATGGCCAAGGTCGAGAACGTCGCCTATAAACGCTCCCAGCGCGCCTTTTTCGGCAGGGAAGTGCTCTCGATGGAGAAATCCGGGTTTTCGGCCATCGAAGGAAACCTCGGGCGAAACGCTGCGCGGAGCCTGCCGCCGATGAGCGACGAGCGATGAGCACGCCCCTCGCCCACCTCGCCGACGGCCCTCGCGGCGAAAGAATTCAGGCGGTCTTCCTCTGCGCCTGCGGTTCGCTCGACATCGCGGCCCGCGGCATGTGCCCGCGCTGTCTCGCGCGCCAGCATCACGACCAGGAACATTTCGGCGGACATCGCGAAGCGGTCCTGAAGCGGGACCATTGGACCTGTCAGGGATGTTTCTATCGTCCGGTGCAAGAGGACCGCGATTGGATCGTGGTGCATCATCGCGTGCCCGGCGTCTCGCGTTCTTCGCTGATGATTTCGCTTTGCGCCGCCTGCCATGCCATTGTCGAGCGGCTGCGGGCGGTGCGGATCTGGCTGCCGCCGCAACTCCTGATTCTGTGGCGCGAGCAGCATCCGGACGCGGAGTATCAGTTGCCCTTGCCGTTCGATCCCGAGCACACGGCCGGCGGTCCCGCTCCGTTCAATGCTCGATTCAATCCGAAGGTGGTGGAGCTCGATTTATGAGTATGGTTCCGGTTGCGGTGCCGATGCAGGAAGACCGCCACGAGATTCTCGAACGCGTCTTGCTGAACGGCGTGGGCAATAAGAACACCGAGCGGGCCTACCGGCGGGCGCTTGAAAAATTCCTGGCCTGGTACGACGCCGGCGGCTACCGCGAAATCTCGCGCCAGGTGCTCGAACAATACCGGGCGGAGTCGAAGGCCGCGGGCGCCTCGTCCTCTTCGACGAATCTTAAGCTCGCGTCGCTGCGGCGCGTGTTCCGCCGGGCGGCGGACGCGGGCTTGGTCGATCGCGAAA